>ERZ833608.900-NODE-900-length-21842-cov-18.138477_pt1 | contig 21842 bp, 17 predicted proteins | sample MGYA00519694_ERZ833608 | MGnify/ENA primary metagenome ERZ833608 (study PRJEB31850, sample SAMEA3708742) | human gut metagenome | biome: human gut; feature: human-associated habitat; material: faeces | place: China | collected 2014 ... | reverse complement strand
ATGCAACAGCAACAACGTTGAATTGCATATCGCAAATATGCTGTTTGAATGTTGCGCTAATTTCTTGACTTGCGATAAGAAACTCTGACATTGGCTGGAGCAATTGGGGCTTCAGCCTTATTTTCACCCCAATCGCTGCGGTTGTGCAGCTATTTCAATACAAGATCCTTGAAACGTGATGTTCCTGCTTGCCCAGATACTGCAATGCACAGATCACAGCCACTGTTTCAGCACATCGTTCAGCTTATTCAAATCAAGCGGTTTGGCGATATGCTCGTTCATGCCGGTGTTCTTTGCCAGCTGCACGTCCTCGGCAAAGGCATTTGCCGTCATGGCAATGATGGGCACTTTGCACCGGCTGCCGGCAAGCGCACGGATCGCAGCGGTGGCTTCGTAACCATTCATGATGGGCATCTGGATGTCCATAAAAATGAGATCGTACCACTTTTCTGGCGCTTCCATCACCTTTTCGACTGCAATTTTTCCGTTTTCGGCACGGTCAATGGTCACGCCCGTCATGCCTATGATCTCGGCCGCGATCTCACGGTTCAGCTCGTTATCTTCCACAAGAAGGATCCGCTTGCCCGCATAATTTTCCTTTGCAAAATCTTCCAGATAGTTCCGGGCGTTTTTCTCCTGCTTCCCGGATGTAAACTGCCGCAGAGTTGCCGTCAGGCGGGAACGGAACAGCGGTTTTGCCATAAACGCATTCACGCCCGCCGCTCTGGCTTCTTCTTCAATTTCGCTGAAGTCAAAGGAAGTTAGGATGATGATCGTGACCTCTTCTCCTACCCGTTCCCGGATTTTTCTGGCGGTTGCAATACCGTCCATTTCCGGCATCTTCCAGTCCAGAATCACCGCAAAATAGTCACTGTTGGTCTCATGACGCACATAGCAGCGCTCCACAGCTTCCTTACCGGTCAGGGCCCATTCGCCCGCTATGCCGATCTCCTGAAGGGTCGCAACGGTGCTTTCGCAGCAGGTCTTGTCATCGTCCACGACCAGTACCGGCAGATCGAGCAGTTCTTTTTCCTGTTCCTTCTCGTTTTCCTGAAGCTTCAGATAGACCGTGACCGTGATCTTCGTTCCCTTGTTGGGAGCGCTTTCGACCTGAATGTCACCATTCATCAGGTTGACGATGTTTCTTGCAATGGCCATGCCAAGACCGGTGCCCTGCACCTTGGTCGTCCGGTGATCGTCTGCCCGACTGAACGGCTCGAACATGATCTTCTGGAATTCCGGCGTCATACCGATGCCGTTGTCCTCGATGGAAAACTCGTAGCAGCCAAGCTCCGAGAAGCCGTTCGGTTTTTCCTTGATCGTGAAGGTGATGTTTCCTCCATCCGGGGTATACTTGACGGCGTTGCTCATCAGGTTCACAAAGACCTGCTGGATGCGCAGGCTGTCGCCGCAGACAGCTTCGTGCTCAATGTGCTCAACATGGACTTCGAGCTGATGTTTGTGCTCGTCGATTGCCGGTTTTGTGAGGGTGAGCAGGTTATCAACCAGCTCCGGCAGGCTGAAATCCTCCTCGGCAAGGCTTATTCGCCCGCTCTCGATCCGGGCCATATCCAGCACTTCATTGATCAGTCCCAACAGATGACGACTCGACTTTGTGATCTTGCCAAGGCACTCGACCACCCTGTCCTGACTCTCGATATTCGCACCCGCAATGGCGGTCAAGCCAACGATTGCATTCATCGGTGTACGGATATCATGGGACATATTGGAGAGAAATTCCGTCTTGGCGCGGCTTGCGTTTTCCGCCGCCCGGTACGCATCCTTCAGTGCCTTATGGGATTCGATCTCGGCCTTTTTCTCCTGTGACACATCCATAGAGGCCAACAGTGCTTTGACCAGCTTTGTGCCATCCCACTCCAGCGGAATGAAGGAAGCGATCTTATAGGTGTTCTCATCTATGGAGCAGTATTCAAATTTGTAGATGTCGTTCTCATCCTGCAAATTCCTGCGGATATTTTCCGGTGAGAACAAAGCAGCCAATCCGTCCAGCGGTTCCAGTGTCTTATACTTTGCAACCACCTGCTCCACAAAATCATGGTAGGTTCCCGTCGGCGCGTATATCATTTCACCTTGCAGATTATAGAACCGATACCGGTCATTCTCCAGATCGCAGACGACAAAGCGGTCCAGCAGACGCACCATACTCTTGATCAAAAGATCCATCGATGCGTTATCTGAGGCCATCTGCATCCGCCGTGCCGTCTCTGCTTTGGACTCTGTGATGTCCCGCAGAAAAATCATCGCATATTCGGAATCTTCGATCTCACCGCGCATGACCACGTTGCTGACCCACCGTTCCTCCCCATCCAGAACGATGCGGCACTCCTGACGCAGCTCCGTCTCAAGCCCCTTTAATTTTTCCGTGATGTAGGCGCGATTGTAGAAATTCGTTACAGACTTTTTATCCTCTTCCACCACATAGTTGTCTACAAGGAATCGGACCAGTCCATCCCATGTGTGGTTCTGCTCAAAGGCCGTCATCAAAGAGGGCTCCACTTTGAAAGTATCAAAGGTGTTCTTTTCCAGATTTACATAGTATTCGCAGAGGTTTGCGCTGGTAAATGCGCGGTGAAATGCCGCTGCCCGCTGCGCCTGCATCCGGCTTCTTTTTTCCGCGTCAATGTTGCTGATGATTCCGGCAATTCGATTGGCCGAGCCATCCAGACGGCGTATCACCTCCGCCGATGCCCGGAACCACTGGTATTGGCCATCCTGCATTTTCAACCGGTACTCTACATTGTACTTTGTCTGATTGGTTCTGTCCGCGATCGTTTCCAAAAGCAGCTGCATTACCCGGTCATAGTCCTCCGGGTGCAGAAGGTTCGACCACGAATCCAGTTTGTTCGGAAAATCCAGAATGTCATGATATCCAAGGATCTGCCGGAACGCATGGCTCCAGTTCACATGAACGATTTCATCATTTTCATTGCACTCAAAATACCATAGTGCAGAATGGATGGATTCGTTGATTAACGCAAGATTTTCATACGCCCAGTTCATCTGTACCGACAGGACCCAGATCGGTGTTCCATCCGTATCGACTGCATCTTTTTTGTAGAGACGCACATAGACGGGAGACCCATCTGCTGTAAGGACCTGGCCTTCTCCTTCGCCTTGGAGCTGACGAAAGCGTGCATTGTCGAGGAATGCGGCATCTCTCTTATAGAAAAGATTCTTCAGCGAACCCTTTGTCTGCTCCATCAAGGATGCATAGCTGTGGTTCAGATTATGCAGCAACAGATCACTGACCGACAGGATCGACAATTCCGCATCATAGTACCCGGTAATGGTTCCGACACCGCCATTATGATAGATTGTCTCCTGCATGGCCTGAAATGCATCTTTTCCCAGCCTTACCGTATCGGAAGTGTAGATTTCATCTGTAAGTCTTCTATCGAATTTCATTTTCATCCTCGTAGGGTTTTGATCCCGCCGCACGATTCAATTCTGGTGTGTCTTTTATGGCCAACTGATATACTAATCCATGCTCAAATTTGTACAGCACAACTAGTATAGTATACTTGTGCAGCGTTTCGTTTTCAAGCGCTGATTGGCATTGGTTGTGTAAAAATTTACGCAAGTTGATTCTTGTACTTTTCTATAATCCGGCTATCAGTATAGACAGCCGTTCTGCAATGCGATATACTCGAATCAGATCAACATTTTCAGGAGGAAAATCATGGTGGGAGAAAACAACAAGGTCGTCATTGTTACCGGAGGAAGCTCCGGCATCGGACGGTGCACCGCATCTGCGCTGAAAGAGAACGGCTGCATCGTCTATGAGTTCAGCCGCAGAAGTATCCCTATGGAGGGTGTCACCCATCTGTCTGTCGATGTGACCGATGAAGATGCGGTCAACGCCGCTGTGCAGCAGGTCATCCAAAAAGAGACCAAAATTGATGCAGTGATCAACTGCGCAGGCTTTGGCATTTCCGGTGCGGTGGAGTTTACGTCCATGGAGCAAGCCAAAGCACAGTTTGATGTGAACTTTTTCGGGACAGTCACTGTAAATAAAGCGGTTCTCCCCTTCATGCGCCATCAAGGGAAGGGGCATATTGTGAACATCAGCTCTGTTGCTGCCGTAGCGCACATTCCGTTCCAGGCCTTCTACTCTGCAAGCAAAGCCGCCGTTTCTTCTTACTCTTACGCTCTGGAAAATGAAGTCAAACCCTACGGCATCCATGTTACCGTCGTAGAATTGGGCGATATCTGCACCGGGTTTACAAAAGCACGTCAGAAAAGTATTCTCGGCGATGATGAATACGGTGGGCGTATCTCCCGGAGCGTCAGTCAGATGGAACATGACGAGCAAAACGGCATGGACCCGGCACGCATTGGACGGTACATCGCCGGAATTGTGGAGAAAAAGAACCCGGCAGTCGTTTATGTTGCCGGGGCACAGTATAAATTCCTGAGCCTTTTGTGCAAGCTCCTGCCTGCTGCAGCACGAGGAAAGATCGTGGGGAAAATATACGGGTAACAGGCGCATTGCTCTGCAAAGCTGCTATATAAACTAAAAAATCCGCCGAGGATGCCTCCCAACTGGGAAAGCTCCTCGGCGGTATTCGTTTAGCGAGTCCGGCTTTTCTCGGTGGTGTCCTTTTCCTCCGCAAAAAAGCGTTCCACGTTTTTCTGTGCCCGAACCAGTTCCTGCATCTCATCCCGTGCCTTGCGGTACTCCGGGTAAGTGGCTTTCTTCTTGGTCAGCAGTTCTGCGAACTCCGCATCCAACGCCTTGACCTTCGGCAGTTTTTGCAGCCCAGCCTCGTCAAAGGCCGCTTTCGCCGCCTTGTGCAGAGCGATCTCCTCCCGGTGGGCTTCCAGAAACGCCTTGCTGTACCCGGCTTTCCGATAAGCGGTGTACACCTCACGGGTCTTAGCATAGTTGATGCTATGGGTTTTCAGCACGGCGATTTCCGTCAACCTTGCTTCTGCCGCCATGATGGAATCGCCCAAGGCATGATAAACCGTTTCTGCTCCTTGCCCTTCACCGCCGTGTACTTGCCACGCTTGACCTCATAATGCCTGCCGTCAGGATGCCTTTGATCCAGTCGGCAATGGCTTTGAGAACGGTTTCCATTCAGTCACCGTCCTTAGCTGAAGTGGTGGATGAGGGTCTTGAGAAGGTTCAGAAGAAAAATAATGTGGGTCAAAAACTGCATACTAGAACCGCCTTTCACGCAGTTTTACTTGTATCCCCCCCGAAGTGGTATAATTTTCTTACAAGCACAAGCCCATGTTTTACCGGATTTGAAACTTTGTAAGGAGGTACCACTTATGATTTCTTATCGTAAACTCGCCATGCGTGTTCTGGGGCACAGCCCGGTTTCTGCGGTCAAAACAGCCCGCCGCTCCACCGCAAAGCGCGCCGCCGCCCTCACCCTCACCGCCGCCCTTGTGGTCGGGATGACGCTCCCCGCCTTTGCGGATACATGGTACATTGACGATGGTGACATCTCGATTTCGGCTGGTGAAAACGGCAACAAGGTCACACAGGGAGGTAAGACAAAAGAGAATGATACGGACACGGTTATTACAAACCGCAAACCTTCTACCGCGTCTTCGAATACAGTAACGATCGATGCAGATGAAGGCAAGACAGTGAATGTCACGCTGGATAACGTAACAATCAATGTAGACGAAGGGTACGAACATGGTTATGACCCGAACGCCTATAAGACCGCTGTAAGCGTTACCGGCAGCGGCAATACGAACATCGAGCTGAACGGCAACAACACGCTGACAAGCGGATATGGCCACGCCGTTCTGGAGCATAACAAGACCGACGACAGCGGCACGCTGACGATTCAGGACGAAAAGAATGATGATGGCTCCGCAAAGGGAAGTGCGTCCGATACTACTGGCAGTTTGACTGCCACGGGTGGTTACCACAGTGCTGGCATCGGCGGCAGTGACAAACAAGACGGCCAAGCGACCATCACGGGCGGTGAGATCACTGCCACGGGTGGTAATGGGGCTGCCGGTATTGGCGGCGGTGCCGGTGACACGGACGCCGTCGGCGGTGACGGCGATGTGACAATTTCCGGTGGTACGATCACCGCTACGGGCGGCAGTCTGGGTGCCGGTATTGGCGGCGGTGCCTACGGCAATGGTACTGTCACAGTTACCGACGGCGATATCACCGCAAAGGCTACGGGCAATTATGGTGCCGGTATTGGCGGCGGTTTTGGCGCGATACCGAAGGACACTCTTATTGGAGGAAATGGCACTGTCACCATCAGCGGCGGCACCATCACCGAAGCCTCTGGTGGCTATATGGCTGCTGGCATCGGCAGCGGCTATCAGGGTCTGGGCACAGTGACCATTGAAGGTGATGCCGTCATCAAAAACGCACAGGGCGGTGAAGCTGGAGCCGGCATCGGCAGTGGCACCTATGGTGACAGCGAGATCATCATCAGAGGTGATGCAGTCATTGAAAATGCAGAAAGTAGCGGAAACGGCGCAGGCATCGGCAGCGGCCAAGGCGATTTGTATCCCGATGGCGATGGCATGGTAATCGATCCAACTGTAGGCAACGTGACCATTGAAGGCAACGCCAAAATCGAAAATGCAAAAAGTGGTTATGGTGGTTCCGGCATTGGTGGCGGCGCTATTGGCATCGGCAATGTAATCATTAGAGGCAACGCTCAAATCGGAAACGCCACCGGCGGTGAAGAAGGTGCCGGTATTGGCGGCGGCGCTCTTGGCACTGGTGACGTGACCATCGAGGGCAATGTCACCATCGAAAATGCACAGGGCGGCGCTGGTGCTGCCGGTATCGGTGGCGGCGCAGAAACAGAACCCGACACCGAGGATACCAGAAACAAAGTTTCCATCAAGAGCACCGAAGCTGGTTCTCCCAACATTACTGCTAAAGGCGGCGGCGTTCTGAAGGATGAAAATGCTCCCCTTGCCGGTGCTGCGGCCATCGGCAGCGGCAGCGTTGCTGACGGTGCTACTGAGGTAAAGTCTGATATTACCGTTGAAGGCAAGGTGACGATCAACGCCACTGGCGGCGGCGATGTGGCCATTGGCGATTCGATCAACGGCGAAACGCAGTTCTCCGGTTTGCAGGTGGGCACGACCATCACCCGCCGCAATGCGAAGGGCGACGATGTTTCCCAGCCCGGTGATGTACCCGAACCCGAAAAGCCCGCCCAGCCGACCGTGACGCCCACCGAAGGGGCAGCACCTTCCACCGGCTCGGTGGAAGTGGAGCGCCCGGTCACGGTGGAGGGGCTGTATGTCACCAACGTTCTGGGCAAGCAGATCACCCACACCTGCACCCAGAACGGCACGACCCTGACCATCCGCGCCAACGGCATCGTGACCTCGGCCCACCTGACGCTGGGCATGGTCCGCACCCTGAAGGCTCAGGGCGTGAAGACCCTTGTGTTCACCACCCTGCTCTCCCGCTCCACCACGGTCTCGGTGGACGCCCTGCTGGCGGCTGAACCCGACGCCCCCGATGAAACGGCCGTCGTCTGGACCCACACCGGCCTCCGCGCGGCATTGACCATTGGCGGCGCAGACCACAGCGCCCTGCTCAAGTAACCGGACAGAGCACACAACTTATAAAAAAACAGCCGGGAGGCTTCCGCTTTTGGAACGCCTCCCGGCTGTTTCGTTATGCCGTTTTGGTTTTGAGGTAGTACCCGATGCCGATGGCGTCCGCCAGCGCCCAGCCGATCGGAACGCTGAGCCAGATGCCCGTGACTCCCAGCGGCGTAGCCGAGAGCAGATAGGCCAGCGCCACGCGGGTGCCCAGCGAAGCAATGGTCAGGATGACCGACATCATGCTCACATGAAAAGACGCGGCTCTCGCTAGCTTCTGCCTGTGCTTTGCAAGCGCTCCCCTTCCACGCCCTCCGGCATCTATCCGCGCCCTTGCTCATACCATCTAACAACTATGTACCGGGAGGGATATCGTGTGCTGCTGACCTTGCTGCAATTTTTCGCCACAAAATTTCTGGTTCTGGCGCTTCATCTGGAAAGCGGCTGTTTTCCGCGTCCGCTCACAGCCCGGGAGGAGGCTGCCGCCTTCAGCGCCCTGCGCGCCGGGGATGCCGCTGCACGCGAAAAGCTCATCCGGCACAATCTGCGTCTGGTCGCACACATCGTCAAAAAATACTACGCCCTCCCCGGCGACCAGGAGGACCTGGTCTCCATCGGCACCATCGGGCTGGTGAAAGCAGTGGACACCTTCGACTCCACCCGCCGGGCGCGGTTCTCCACCTATGCCAGCCGGTGCATCGAAAACGAGATCCGGATGCAGTTCCGGCGGGAGCGCAAGAGCGGGCAGACTGTCTCCTTACAGGAAACCTTGGAGGCAGACGGGGACTCGGCGCTGACCTTAGCGGACGTGATACAGGACAGCTTTTGCATGGAGGAATGCTGTGAGAAGAAGGCAGACCTGCTCCGGGTGCGGCAGCTGCTGGAAACGCTGCCCGCGCGGGAGCGGCAGATCCTGCTGCTGCGGTACGGGCTGGCCGGGCAGCCGCCCCTGACCCAGCTGGAAACGGCACAGCTGCTAGGCATCAGCCGCAGCTATGTGTCCCGTCTGGAAAGCCACGCGCTGCGCCAGCTGCGCCAGCATTGGGACAAAAAACCGGCGCAGGAGTGAAACATTTCTCCTGTGCCGGTCTCGGAATCCTTATTCAGTCAGCGCGCTTGCCTGGATCTCGTTCAGCTGCTCAAAGGTGTACAGCCGGTTCAGCGCCTCGACCAGCTCCTTTTTGGAAAGGCGCGGCGGCAGGCCCAGTGCATTCAACAGCTTTGCCTTACGCTCTGCGCTGCCCGGCTTGCCGGAGAGCCCCCATTCGTACAGGTCCGTGTAGGTGATCTGCCGACCTTCCGGGCGGGCAGGCGCTGCGCCTGCCTCAGCCCCGAGGGCATCCCGCAGAGCCTGCAGAACGATGGCATCCTCCACACCTTCCACCCCCAGCAAACCTTCCTTGCCAGGCTGCTCCTTGCGCTTTTCCTTGCCATGAATGGCGGGCACATAGGCCTGCACCACATTCTTTTCGCCCACCAGATTCGTGATGTAGTTCCGGATGCGGAAGCCCGCCGCATCCGAATCCGTCAGCAGGATCAGCCCATTTTTCTGCGCCAGCGCTTTGAACAGCTGCTGGCGCTTTTTGTCTTTGTAAATGCCAAATCCATCCGTCAGCAGGATCATGGCATCGGTCAGGTGCGCAAGGCGGGCGGCATCGTATTTGCCCTCCACGATCAGCACCCGGCCGGTATGGATCATTTCATTCTGCATCATCGTCCACTCCCTGCCATGGCCAGCCGGCACAGCGCCGTTTCCAGCAAGATCTGCTCTTCCACCGGCTGGCTCTTCAGGCTCTGGTCCAGCTCCAGCAGCACCTGCAGGCAGGCTTCGATCTGCCCCAGCGTGTAGTGCGACGCCGTTTCGGCTGAGCGCTTGAGCCGGTAATCGCTGCCCTTGTAGCCAAAGTCCTTGAACACCGTACTGTAGTTCTTTTTGCGGGCCGCGCCCAGCTTGACCCGGTACAGGTCCACATAGCTGCCGATCATGGCCGCCGTGATGGCAATGGGCTCCTGCTGCAGGCGCAGAAGGGTCTGCAATTTCTTGCAGGCACCGGTGGCGTTTTTGGCGGTGATCATGCGGATCATCTCAAACACATCGGCTTCCAGGCTCACGGTGCCCATATCGGCCACCATGGCAGCGGTCACGGTCTGGTAGCCGGACAGCGCACAGAGCTTGTCCACCTCGTTTTCCAGCAAAAATGGATCCTCGCCGCAGCGTTCCAGCAACGCAGCAGCCGCGCCGTCCGGCAGTGAGGTTCCCTGTGCCTTTGCCCGGTCGATCATCATGGCCTTGAGCTCAAAGGGCCGGGGCTTGGCCAGCTCTTCAACGTAGCCGATGGCCTTGCACTGGGCAATGAGTTTCTGGGCCGATTTCCCGGCCTTGAGCTTGCTGCGCTCCAATGGGAACACACTGCCCAGCACCACCACCGCATTTTCCAGGCTGGCCAGCGTACTGCACAGCTCATCCAGATCCTTTGCGCCGTATGCGCCCGGGTCCACCTCCGGCAGCACCACCACGCGGCGGGTGCCAAAAAAAGAGATGGTGCCCGCCGCCATGATCAGTCCTTCGATTTCCGGAGCCGCACCGTCCAGCACGGTTGCGTCCTCGTCACTGTCTGCCGAGAGAACACGGACAGCCGCATTCACCGCCTGCCGCACCAGATACCGCTCTGTGGAATAAAAATAGTACACCGGGCAGCCTTTGTCGGCCAGCTGCCGGAGTTTTGCCTCGGTCGCCAAACCCGCGGCCCCCTTTCGGATGAATTGTTATAATACCCATATAGTGTACCACATTCCGGCCGGATTGCAAAGCATCACTCTGCCCGCCAGCCGCCGGAAGGGCGCAGGCTGAGGGAAGCATATACCGCTTCCTCGCCCTGCATCCATTGGTAATGATCACTCCGGCTCAGCAGCTGTTCCCACTGCACGGCCTCCGGTTTTGCCGGAGATGCCAGCAGCCACTGCGCCCGGACCGGTTCGGCCAGCGTCACCGTTCCGCTCACGGTCACGAACTGCTGCTCCCCGATGGTCAGCCGCACAAGGCAGCCGAACCGGGTATGCAGGGTCTCCACTGCTGCGGTCGACGTCTGTCGGGTGACGGCGCTTCCCACCGGCTGCACTGCCACTCGGCACATCGTCCGGGCAGGCAGCGTGCAGGCATTTTCCGGGTCCAGACGCAGATCTGCCAGCAGTTCCACCGTGGTCACGCCCCGGCGGGCCAGCTGGTTTTCCACCGCCCGCTGAGTGGATGCCCCACCCCGGAACAGCACCACGGCTGTGTGATTCTGGCTGACCACCACCGCCGGGCTGTTGGCACTGCCCACAAGGTCGATGTGCACCACATCCCGGCACAGGGCATTGCCTGCGCCAATGGCAAGGGCTGCCGTCAGCAGAAGGCCCGGCACAGCCACCCGCAGCCGTACCTTCCAGAGATGTGCCAGCCCGCACAGAGCCATCAGCAGCAGACAGACAAGGGCTGCATAGTTTGTGTCAAAATACAGCCCCGCGCCGGGTTTTGTGCTTATCCACACAGTCCAGCGGTTCAGCAGGCCGGTCAGGGCTTCCGCAGCCTTGCCCAGCAGCAGATACAGCGGCCCGGCCACCGGGACAAGCCCCGCAAAGGCAGTACCAAGGCCCAGAAGCATCATGGGTTTGACCATCCAAAGCACCGCCACGCCGGAAGCCACCGCCCACAGGCTCACGCTCAGCCCCCGCAGCACCAGAACTGGAAAGGCAGCCGCCGAAGCACAGACCCCGATGCACACCGTCTCGGTCAGGCTGCTGCGGACATGTCGCAGGATGCGCTGCAATACAGCGGGCTTTTTCTTCCGGGTCGCGTGCGCTGCAAAGAGTGCATGCAGGTGACGGGAAAGCTCCGCACCGGCCAGTGTACCCAACACAGCGGCAAACGACAGCTCAAAGCCGATATCGCACACAGCATAGCTGTTGCGGGCGGTCATCAGGATGCCCGCCGCCGCCAGTGAGGTGAGGGCGTCCGATGCGCCATAGACCCACACACCCAGTGCGCTGACCCATACCGCCACAGCCGCCCGGCAGACAGAAGGCGTAAAACCGGTGACCCCTGCCAGCAGCAGCGCCAGGAAGGCCGTAAACAGTGCCTTGACCCGGCGGCTGCGATAACTGCGTTCCCGCCTGCGTCGGACGAACACCGACCCGAACACGTCCCCGCACAGAATGGAGACGTGCATCCCGCTGACCACCAGCACATGGGAAAGGCCCGCACCCCGGTAGGCGCTGCGCAGGGCGGAAGAAAGATAGTTCCGGTCACCCACCGTCATGGCGGCCAGAACCCCGCCGGCATCCTCGTTCATCTCACCGCGCAGGCTGGTACTGAGCCGCTTTTGCAGGCGGCCGGTGCGCGCCCGGAAGCTGCTGCCCTGCCCCAGCCGGGCAAAAGCCTGCGGCTCCCTTGCCCACAGTACAACGCCGTCGGCAAAGAGGGTTGTACGGTCGGCAGGCTCCGGCGCTTCCAGTGCAAAGCGCCCCTCCACCCGCTCCCCGGCTTCACAGACCGGCAGGGTATCGCATTCCACCCGGAACTCTGCCGCCCGGCCGTTGACCCGTTCCACCCGCAGCACCGCATCCACGATACCCGGATAATAGGATGCCGACACCGATTCCACTTCTGCCGTCAATGCTACCGTCTGCCCGGCGTATTTTTCCAGCGTTTGTTCCAGACGGGCATTGGTATGTCTCGCGGCAGCCAGCCCGGCCGCCGCACCCAGCAGCAGGCAGAGCGATGCTTTGCGGGTGCGGTCCGGGATGCACAACAGCAGGCAGACGGCTACAAAAAATGCCGCAAACGGCACAAAAAGTTCCGTTTGCGGCAAAAAAGCGCATATTAACGCAACACCCAGCATTCCGGCGCAGAATACGCAGAGCGGGCGTCGCATGGCGGCTTAGTGGAAGAACAGGGGCAGCGGCTCCAGGAAGATGATATCTTTGCGCTCTGCTGCGTCACCCTCGGCCAGAACAGCAGCCTGGCCCACGATGGTGCACCGGGTCTGTTCTGCCAGATCGTCCAGTGCCTTCAGGGAGCCACCGGTGGAGATCACATCATCCACCACCAGCACGCGCTTGCCGCTCATCTTGTCCAGCTCCTTGCGGTCAATGACCAGCTTCTGCTTGCCGGCGGTGGTAATGGACTGATCTTCCACCACAACGGGGTCCGGCATATACAGCTTGACGCCCTTGCGTGCACAAACGTAAGGCTTGCCGCTCTGACGGCTCATCTCGTGGGCCAGCGGGATGCCCTTGGCCTCAGCGGTGAGCAGGATGTCAAACTCCGGGCACTTCTTGAGCAGCTCAGCGGCAGCGGCCACGGTCAGCTCGGCGTCGCCCAGCATGATGAAGGCCGCAATGTCCATGTGGTCGTTCACCTTGCAGATGGTCAGCTCACGGGTCAGGCCCGCGACATTCAGCGTATAAGTCTTAGCCATATTCAACGATCTCCCTTACTTTTTCGGAATCAGACAGGCAGCTTCTCGCCGCCCAGAACATGGAAGTGCAGATGCTTGACGGTCTGGCCGGCATCCTCGCCCACATTGGAGATGACGCGGTAGCCGTTGTCGAGACCCTGCTCCCTGGCGAGCTTTGCGATGACCGCAAACACATGGCCCAGCAGAGCGCCGTCTTCCTCGGTCAGCGCAGCGGCCGAGGGGATGTGCTTTTTGGGGATGACCAGGAAATGCACCTTGGCCTGCGGGGCGATGTCATAGAATGCCACCACCTGCTCGTCCTCATAGAGCTTCTTCGAGGGGATGTCCCCCGCTGCAATTTTGCAAAACAGACAATCTTCCATGGGAATCGCTCCTTCCAGATTTTTTAATGAGTCAACCTCTCAGTCTCGCTTCGCTCGCCAGCTCCCCTACCGAGGGGAGCCTCTGGCGAAGAGGTGAAGCTTTCCGCCATGCCAAGGCCTCCCCTCAATAGGGGAGGTGGCACGCCGTCAGGCGTGACGGAGAGGTTTATTCCAGAATTAGCCCAGCTGCTTCTCCACGATGCTCTTGACAGCGGCCAGAGCCTCGTCGATCTTGGTCTCATCCTTCAGACCAGCCATAGCGAAGTCGGGCTTGCCGCCGCCCTTGCCGCCTGCGATGGCAGAGATCTCCTTGACGAGATTGCCGGCCTTCAGACCCTTTGCCTGAGCGTCCTTGGTCACGGTAACGGCCATGGTGATCTTGTCGTCAGACTTGCCCACCAGAACAGCCACAGCAGCAGCCTTGGCATTGTCACGGATGGTGTCGCACATGCCGCGCAGGGTGTCGCCGGAGGTGCCGGTGAAGTACGCGGAAGCGATCTTGACGTCGCCGACGGTCTCAGCGTTGTCGAACAGGCTGGTGACCTTGGAAGCAGCGACCTTTGCCTTGATGTCCTCCAGCTCCTTGCTCATGGCCTTGTTCTCAGCCATGACAGCCTCCGCACGAACGGGCAGAGCGGCGACGTTGTTTGCCTTCAGGGTGTTCGCCACAGCGTGCAGCATCGCTTCCTGCATATTGGCACGGATCAGCAGATTGCGGCCGGTGACAGCCTCGATACGGCGGATGCCGGCAGCAACAGAAGACTCGCTGACGATCTTGAAGCCGCCGATCTGAGCGGTGTTCTTGACGTGGGTGCCGCCGCAGAACTCGGTGGACCAGCCCTCAATATCAACAACACGGACGACCTTGCCGTACTTCTCGCCGAACAGAGCCATAGCGCCCAGCTTCTTGGCCTCTTCGATGGGCATCTCCTTGACAGTGACGTTCATCGACTCGAAGATCTTGTCGTTGACGATCTTCTGCACACGGACCAGCTCCTCGGGAGTGACAGCGCTGAAGTGGGTGAAGTCGAAGTGGGTGATGGAAGCATCCTGATAGGAGCCTGCCTGATGGACGTGGTCGCCCAGGACCTCGCGCAGAGCTGCCTGCAGCAGGTGGGTAGCGGTGTGGTTGCGGGCGATGGCCATGCGGTATTCCTTATCCACGCGGGCGGTCAGATGGTCGCCGACATGGACGATGCCGCTCTCGAGGGTGCAGGTGTGGACGTAGTAGCCCTTCGGGGTCTTCTTGACGTCCTGCACGCGCAGCACGCACTCAGCGCCGGTGATGACGCCGTGGTCTGCGGCCTGACCGCCCATCTCAGCGTAGAACGGGGTCTTATCCAGAACGACCAGCACGCCTTCCTTGGCCTGCTCGTCGGTGGCGATGGCATCGGTCAGAGTCTCCTCGTCGCTCAGAGCCACAACGACGCTGTCGCTCTTGAGGGTGTCGTAGCCCACGAACTCGGTGGGCTCAGCGGTCAGAGTGCCGAACAGGTCTTCGCTCCAGCCGGAGATGTTCTTCTTGAGGCGCTCTGCACGGGCGCGCTCCTTCTGCTTGGTCATCTCGGCGTGGAAGCCCTCCTCGTCGATCTCGATGCCCTGCTCCGCAGCGATCTCCTTGGTCAGGTCGAGGGGGAAGCCGAAGGTATCGTTCAGCTTGAAGACATCCAGACCCTTCAGCAGGTGCTCGTGAGCCTTTTCCAGACCGTCGATCATGTTGTTCAGAATGTTCATGCCGGCGTCGATGGTGCGGGCAAAGTTTGCCTCCTCGGTGCCGATGACCTTCTTGATATAGGCGTCGTGCTCACGCAGCTCGGGGTAAGCGGATTCGCTGGACTGGATGACCGTCTCCACCAGCTCCACGAGGAAGGGGCGGCTGATGCCCAGCATACGGCCATGGCGGGCAGCGCGGCGGAGCAGACGGCGCAGCACGTAGCCGCGGCCCTCGTTGGAGGGCAGGATGCCGTCCGACACCATGAAGGTGCAGCTGCGGATGTGGTCGGTGATGACGCGGATGGAGATGTCCTCCTTGGGGTTGGTGCCGTAGGTCTTGCCGGCGATGCGCTCCACATGGTGCAGCACGCTCTGGACGGTATCGACCTCGAACAGGTTGCCCACACCCTGCATCACGCAGGCCAGACGCTCCAGACCCATGCCGGTATCAATGTTGGGGCGTGCCAGACGCTCGTAATGGCCCTTGCCGTCGGCGTCGAACTGGCTGAACACCAGGTTCCAGATCTCCATATAGCGGTCGCAGTCACAGCCCACGCCGCAGGTCGGCTTGCCGCAGCCGTACTCGGGGCCGCGGTCGAAGTAGATCTCAGAGCAGGGGCCGCACGGGCCGGAGCCGTGCTCCCAGAAGTTGTCTTCCTTGCCCAGACGGACCATGTGGTCGGGGGCAACGCCCACCTTCTTGGTCCAGATGTCGTAAGCCTCATCGTCCTCTTTGTAGACGGAGATGTGCAGCTTATCCTTCGGGATCGCCATCCACTCGTCGGAAGTCAGGAACTCCCATGCCCAGGGAATGACCTCTTCCTTAAAGTAATCCTGGAAGGAGAAGTTGCCCAGCATCTCGAAGAAGGTGCCGTGGCGGGCGGTGATGCCCACGCGCTCGATGTCAGGGGTGCGGATGCACTTCTGGCAGGTGGTCACGCGATGACGGGGCGGCTCCTCCTGAGCGAGGAACCACTTCTTCATAGGTGCCATGCCGCTGTTGATGAGCAGCAGGCTGGGGTCGTTCTTCGGGACGAGCGGGAAGCTGTCCAGACGCAGGTGGCCTTTGCCCTCAAAGAAGGTAAGGTACTTGTCACGCAGTTCATTCAAACCGGTCCATTGCATAGTTTTAATCTCTCCTCGTGTATCGGCGTCCTCCTCCGGACGCAGTTTTTATGGCAAACTGACAAAAACAAAAAACAGCCCTCATCCCGAAAAGGGACGAAGGCTGTCTGAAAAGCTCCGTGGTACCACCCAAATTGCAGAAATGCCGCCGGGGCGCTCCTGCCGCTTTGTGCGCTGTAACGCTGCGCAGCGTCCGGTTTGTTTCGCCGGAAGCTCCGGGGTGGCGTAAAAAATGCTCTGCCGGAACGCCTTTCAGCCAAGGGCGTTCTCTCTGGGCGGCGGCACACATCCTTCTGGCCCCATCCTTGCCATTTGCCATAATTACCATTCACGCGCAAAGGGCATGCTGCTCCTTTGCGTTCATTTCAGATTATAGCATAGTCAGGCCATTTGTCAACGGGTTTTCCCAAAAATCGCGCGTCACGGCACCCAGATGCGGAGGATATTGCTGACGACGCCGTCCTTCGTGAAGACGGTGGTGTTGTAAGGCGTCCAGTTATCCTTGTCCTCCGAGACGGCCTTGCCCACCTCGATGGTGCCGCTCGTCTCCACCGGCACAGCGTCCACGCTGGCGGAGCTGTCGCTGAGGGTCACACTGTCGTCCACGGGCAGCACGAGTTCTCCCATCATGTAGTAGACCGGGTAGTCGTCGTAGGTGACGGTGCGGTAGATGTCGCCGCTGCGCCAGAGGTCTACGCCGCCCTCTTCGATGCCGCCGTTGATGGAGACGGTGCCGTTCTCTTCATTCTTTTCGATTTTTTCCACAGTCACGTTCTGTGCTTCCACAGCGCCGTCCAGATGGGTGCTGAAAACGCTGCCCACATCCAGCGCGTCCACGTCCTCGGCGCGGTAAGCGTCGTAGCCGTAGACCGTCAGGGTCATCTGGCGCTTCTTGGTGTCCACGCTCGAGATGTTCGCGGCGAACTTGTAGGAGCCGGTCTTCATCTCCTCGAGGCTGCCCTGGTCGATGGGCATCATGACGCCCTCTTCGCCGGGCAGGACGCGCACTTCGCTGCTCACCTCTTCGGCTTCGCTGGCGGCGGGCATCGAACCGGCCATGCCGCTGGCGGCACTGGCAGCGCTGGCAGAGCTGCATCCGGCCAGCATCCCCAGAGCCAGAACGCCTGCAAGGAGCATCAGTTTCTTGTCGTTCGTCATATCAATACCTTCTTCCCTCTTCAATCATGTAAGGCTCTCATTATACCATAAATGGAGATTTGATGATGAAACCATCGTTAAATTCCGATGAATTCTTTTTGCACCGGCACAGTATACTCTTGTTTTTTGAAAAAGTAAACAACCAACTTGACGTAAGAAGGCGGATTCGCTACAATAAAAGCAAATCTTAACCTATTCTTAATTTAGAGAGGAAATTTCCGTGAAAATATTGAAAGTCAAATGTCTCGCCCCCACCCGGCTGGACAACTATCTGATGCAGCAATTCCCCGCGCTGAATCCGGGCCGTCTGAACAAGGCCCTGCGCGAAAATAAAATCAAGCTGAACGGCAAAAAGCAGCCGCTCTCCACCCGCGTGATGGCAGGCGATGAGATCAAGCTGTTCATCCTTGACGATGTTCTGGACGCTGACAAGCGTGTGGACGGCCCGGCGTGGAAAAACGCCCGCGGCCCGGCGCAGGTGGTGTACGACTGCCCGCAGATCCTCATCGTCAACAAGCCCGCCGGCCTCGCCGTGGACGGTCCCGACGACGACACCCTGCTGAACCGCGCTCTGCTCTACCTCAACCAGCAGGGCGAGTACAAGGAGAATGACGTCTACACCCCCGCCCTCTGCCACCGCCTCGACACCGGCACCAGCGGCCTTGTCATCATCGCCAAGACGCCGGAGGCCGAGGAGCTGTTCCTCGCCGCCATCAAGAGCCGCGAGGTGAAAAAGACCTACCTCTGCGTCACCTTTGGCCGTCCCACGCCCCCGGACGCCACCCTCGGCGGCTATCTGCTCAAGGACGCCGACCGTGGCATCGTGAAGATCGTCGAGGACAAGCAGCCGGGTGCCAAGGACGTGGAGACCCGCTACGAGACCATCGCCGTCTCCGGTCGTCTGGCTCTGCTCAAGGTGCAGCTCATCACCGGCCGCACCCATCAGATCCGCGCCCACATGGCAAGCATCGGCTGCCCCATCCTCGGCGACAGCAAGTACGGCAACAACACCGCCAACCGCGAACTGAAGCTCAAATATCAGGCCCTCTGTGCGTGGGAGCTGACCATGCCCCACTTCAACCAGCCCGATTTTGAGTTCCTCAGCGGCAAGACCTTCCACGCCCCGAAACCGTGGTACTATCAGCAGGTGCTGGATGGAACGCTGAAGTAATTTTTGATCATACAAACAAAAGCGGCGTCGCAGTGATAGACTGTGACGCCGCTTTTTGTGTTTCATTGCACCGACTTATATCACATAATATTACGAGTAAATCTGCACTTGGGATAATTGGAGCAGCCGTAAAATTTTCTAGAAGCTTTTGCGGGGTCTCTCGGCGTCCGTAATACCAATTTTCCGCCACACCAAGGGCAAATAAGAGCATCTGTATTCACCGCATTCCTAGAAATCGGCTTATACTTTTCTTCTATATTATGAATGTGCTCTTGCTTCTGTTCTTTCGAAACCTGCGTATAGGAGAACAACTTTTGACAATAGCTGTCTATTGCTTCATTTGATAATACCCGCCCATGTGCTACAGCATTTTGTTTTACGTTCTGAAGCAATTCTCTCCTCTTTAACACATGACACTCATTTTCATTCCATTGAACATTCATCAGTTCGCAGTCATCTCCAAATACGACATACGAGTAGATGTTGTTTCTTTTTTCTCCCAATATTCTTTGAATTTCTTTAATATGAGTACCATTCTGCAAAATCGGATTATAAAACTTATATTTTGTCGTTTCTCCATTTTCCTTCGGAAAAGTCTGCGTCCACTCTCTTCGATTTTCACTTCCGAATATCCATCCACATATAGTTTTTGGACTCAATCACATAGATTCCCGATTCATGAATCAAAACCAAGTCCACTTCTGTAGTATCACCTCTTTGGGTCGGAAGATAGCAATTCCGAATCACAGCCTTGTGACCGTCAAGTTTTTCTAGTGTGTCGTAAACCTTTTCTTCGCCTCGCTGTCCTCTTTTTTGCTCTTCAACAGCTGCTATGATACAGCATATAAAGCATATCAGGACGAGTCCAATTATCCACTCCATAGTTTTATACTCTTACTTTGCTCTCACCATATCTGCGGTAATTTCGCTGATGGAGTGTGCGCCGCACATCTGCATGGTGTCGACCAGCTCACCGGCCAGCTTGTCGATGTAGCACTTGACGCCCTCGGCACCGCCGCCGTAGACAGCCGTGACGAAGGGGCGGCAGATGAGCACACCGTCCGCGCCCAGTGCCAGTGCCTTGAAGACGTCCACGCCGGTGCGGATGCCGCCGTCCACCAGGACCTTGACGCCGGTACCCTTGAGGGCTGCGGCGATCTCAGGCAGGACTTCGGCGGTGGCGGGACACTGGTCGAGGACGCGGCCGCCGTGGTTGGATACCACGATGGCGGCGGCACCGGCCTCCTTGGCCTTGAGAGCACCCTTGACGGTCATGACGCCCTTGACGATGAAGGGCCGCTCGGCCAGCTTGACGATCTCAGCCAGTTCGGCCACGCTCTTGCTGCCGGCCGGAGGGGTCATATTCTTGAGGAAGGGCAGACCGGCGGCATCCACATCCATTGCCACGGCGAAGCAGCCGCTGGCCTTGGCCTGTGCCATCTTATCCTTGATGGTGTCGATGTTCCAGGGCTTGATGGTCGGCACGCCGCAGCCATCGGCATTGCCGATGGCCTTGGTGGCCATGGTCATAACGTCAGGATTGGTGCCGTCGCCGGTAAAGGCAGCAATACCGCTCTCCGCGCAGGCGCGCACCAGCACGTCGTTGTAGGTCATGTCGGTGTAGGTATCGGAGTAGTGGAGGTTCACCGCGCCCACAGGGCCGGCGAAGAAGGGGTACTTGAAGCTGCGGTCGAACAGCTCCACGTGGGTATCGGGGGTGCCGTTCTCGCAGAGGGTATCCATGTTCACACGGATGTCGGCCCACTTATTATAATTGCGGATGGCCGTGTCGCCCACGCCCTTTGCGCCGGGGCCGGGGATCTGATTCTTGCAGGCCACGCCATTGCACACCGGGCAGGCCTTGCAGTATTTGCCGATGCACTCGCGGGCATTGGCCAAAACATCTGAATAATTCATCTGTTTTTCCTCCTGAATTCCTTTTGTTTTCCGCAGAGTTTCCCGCTCTGCATACTCTCTGCCCTCATCATAGCCCCGTTTGCCGCCTGCGTCAAGGGGGGCTTCGTCTCCTTTTCATTTTCAGTCATCGAAGCTGCGTCATTTTTGAAAAAATGCAAACTTTTTTGAAAAAATGCTTGACAAAAGACCTTCTTTCAGGTATTATAGTGGAGCGCTGAGGGCCGCGGCCCGAAGCACTGAGAACTGAAGATGTGGAAAGATGGCTGAGTTGGTCTAAGGCGCACGACTGGAAATCGTGTAACGTGTCAAAAGCGTTCTGGGGTTCGAATCCCCATCTTTCCGCCACAAAACCCAGAACCGATGGTTCTGGGTTTTTGTTATATCCAGAAGTTGAAAGGATGCTTGTTATGTCTGTCACCATCGCCATGCCCCGGATGAGCACGGACCCGGAGCTTACCACCGCACAGTCAAAATATGTGGAAAGTCTGGCCCGGGCTGGTGCCGAGGTACACTGGGTAGGGCTTTCCGACCCGGACGCCGCCGTAGCCGAAGCGCTGACCTGCGACGGACTCTTGCTGCCGGGCGGCGGTGACATGGACCCGGCCTTCTACGGGCAGGAGCGCATCCCCGCCTGCGGCGAGCCGAACCTTCTGCGGGACGCCGCCGAGCCGAAGCTGCTGCAGGCGTTCCTCGCGGCAGACAAGCCGGTGCTGGGCATCTGCCGGGGCATTCAGGTGATGAACGTCGTGCTGGGCGGCACGCTGTATCAGGACATCAAGCCTTTCGAGCACGTTCCCCACAATGACCACTGGGCGAAAGTCCATACCGTCACGGTGCGGCGGGGGACCCTGCTGTCCCGCCTGCTGGGGCAGGACACCGTGCTCGTCAACAGCCAGCACCATCAGGCGGCAGACCGCATTGCCCCCGAATTAGAAATAGCCGCCCTCAGCGAGGACGGCATTGTGGAAGCACTGGAAAAGCCGGACGCGCACTTCTGCCTCGGCGTCCAGTGGCACCCGGAGTGGCTCAGCGACGCGGACCCGGCACAGCAGGGACTGTTTGGGGCGTTTGTGGAGGCTTGCAGAGGGTAACGGCTTCTCGCGCTGGTGGCGCGGGGGCAGTTTTCTCTTTCGGTCAAATGGCTTTGCGCTCCGCGCGGGCCAGAGGCAGAGCTGGTTTTTTCTTTGAGCTGGTTCTCGCGCTGGTGGCGCGGGGCCGGTTTTTTCTTTAAGCTGGTTCTCGCGCTGGTGGCGCGGGAGATGTTTTTTCTTTTGGTCAAGTGGCTTGCGCTCCGCGCGGGCCAGAGATAGGGAGGGGTGTTTCGAATCCCCCCTCCCTACCTCTGGACTCCACTCTCCCCGC
>ERZ833608.896-NODE-896-length-21863-cov-219.407236_pt1 | contig 21863 bp, 14 predicted proteins | sample MGYA00519694_ERZ833608 | MGnify/ENA primary metagenome ERZ833608 (study PRJEB31850, sample SAMEA3708742) | human gut metagenome | biome: human gut; feature: human-associated habitat; material: faeces | place: China | collected 2014 ... | reverse complement strand
CCCCAGGTGAGGACGCGTTTCTTGCTCGCAATGAAAAAGATTAATGACAGATTAATGATGATTAATGTTCAAAAAAAAGGCTCGCGAAGCGAGCCTTATCTTATCTTATTTTGTTCATTTACGTTTCACAGGTTTCAGATACCCAATGATAGGGTAGTGATCGGAGAAGGGGACGGTGTCGTCGACGCGTACAGCGAAGGGTTTGAAGTGAGAGGAGCAGAATATATTGTCAATGCGCACGTAGATAGCATCGCGATTGAATGAGCGGCCTATGCCGTTGGCTGTGGCGCGATAGCAGTCTGTAAGGCGTGAACATATTTTGTGATGAGCGTAGGAGATCGGGGTGTCGTTGAAGTCGCCCATGAGGATAAGAGGTGTGTCGCGGTGTTGGTCGACAAAGGTGGAGAGCGTATCGGCTTGACGAGCGCGTACGGTGCCGCTTTGGGCTATTTTGCGTATGAGATCTAACTTGCCGTGTATGGTGTCAGCCTCTTCGGGCCGCTTCACGAGGGTGTGATATTTGTCACGCTCTTTTTGGGAGAGATGCATGGACTCTAAGTGGGCCGTGATGACGATGAGGGTGTCGCCCCGTCGAGGCCATTCTAAGTAGAAAGCAATCGCGCCATTGCCTTTAGAGTGAGTAATGACTTGACTCTTTATGACGGGCCACTTGGTGATGATGCCGATGCGATTGCCGCCTACAAAGTCGCATGAGAGTTTGTAGCCTGCGTGTGAGAAGATGCGGTCAATTCGTTTAATCTCCTCTTCGTTTTTAAATGTTATTTCTTGTAGGCAGGCGATGTCGGGCTTTTGGCTGGTGAGGTATTGTATCGTCTCGTAGTTGGTGCTATCGGGTGTCATGGCCCAATTGTTCCAGTTCATGATGTTGTACGATAGCACTTTAATGGCTCCTTTGGGGGCTGGTGAGGAGAGGTTGATGGGGGCGTAGTCGCGCAGCGAACCGCAGCAGGCTATGAGGCCCAAGACGCCTATCCACGTCAATCGGGGTTTGAAGAGTAAGCACAGTATGATGCACCCCACCACTGCTGCTACGCAGAAGGGGAAAGCAAGGCCTATCGGGGCAAAGTATTTGCCGTAGACTGAACTGTCAACGAATACCGTTGCAGCGCAGCCCCATAGCGCGAGTACGGCCAACCAACTTATAAAACGTAAGAATGAGGTCAAGGGGAGAGTTTTTTTGATGTGCTAATGTGTTAATATGCTAATGTGCTTATAATGTGTTAATATGCTAATGTGTTAATATGCTAATGTGTTAATATGCTAATGTGTTAATGTGCTTATAATGCGTTAATGTTCAAGGTGCAGCCATTAGCACATTAGCGTATTAGCACATTAGCACATTAGCATATTAGCATATTAACGCATTAGCACATTCTCACTATCGTCTACTAATGCGGAAGAGTTCTTTCTTCTCGTCGGGCGTGAGACTATCGTAGCCCGAGCGGTGAATTTTGTCGAGGATTTCGTCCATGCGAGCCTCTTCTTGTTTGGAACGCATGTTGTATTCGTAGTCGCTTTCGCGTGTGGCGGTGTGGTGGGCGTTGCCTGTATCATTCTTTTTGAAGATACGTTGTAGGCGTTGCCACCATGAGGAGTGTCGTTGCTGCTCGTTGGGCCATGTTTGCCAACCGCTGAACTGTTGGCGTTGTCGAGTCTGCTTACGCCAATATCGAAGTAAGAGCCAACCGAAGAGCATACCGCCGAGGTGGGCGAAGTGGGCCACGTTGTCGTTAGAGGTGTAGGCTGAGAATAGTTCGATGGCGGCATAACCTGCTACGAAGTATTTTGCTTTCATCGGAATGGGCGGAATGAGTAGCATGATGCGTTCGTTGGGGAAGAGGGCGCCAAAGGCTAATAATATGCCGTAGCAAGCGCCTGAGGCTCCGATAGTAGTCCAACTATTGAGGAATTGGCTCATGGGCATGAGTGCTCCTCTCCCTGTGTCTACCATTTCGTAGGCGGAGAGATTGTGGATAAAGTAGTCGGCCGTTTGCCACAATTCTTGGCACAGACCGGCTCCAATGCCGCAGACCATATAATATAATAGGTAGCGTTTGGCACCAAGCGTCGACTCTATGATGCGCCCAAACATCCAGAGTGAGAACATGTTGAAGAAGAGGTGTGTCCAACTGCCGTGCAGAAACATGTAGCTGATGAGTTGTAACACGTTGAATTGGCTGGCTAATACGAAGTGTAGTCCGAGCCAGTCGGTGACGTTGATGCCGCGCAGTTGTAACACTTGTTGCACTAAGAAGCAGATGATGTTGATAAGCAACAAGTTGCGCGTTATAGTAGGGATATTGTTCATTTTTTTTGTTGACGAGTTTTTTAGTTAACGAGTTGACGAGTTAACGGGTAAGTTTGTTCATTAGTTTGATTGGGGTTGACAAGTTAACTTTAAAGTAACTTACTTGTCAACTTGTTAACTAAAAAGCTCGTCAACTTGTTAATTTGTTAACAAAAGAATACTAAAGCGCTTCGTCTCCCCAAGCGTAATGCCATACGGTGGCTCCCATGTACTGTTCGGTGTTGAGCGTTACGCCTACGGGCATACGTGGTTCGGGTATGCCGCTTCCTAAGGCTTGTGGTGAAACTTCAACGAAGGCTTCGTCCCATAGTCCTTGGTCAATAAAGCTTTGGAGCGTTTGTTGTCCGCCTTCAACGAGTAGTGATTGAACGCCCATGCGGTAGAGTTCGGTCAAGGCCGTATTGATGTCGGCAAAGGCCAACCAGCCTGCGGGAAGTTCGCCTTCGGCTACGCGGCCTAAGACGACGCGTTGGGGACTGTTGCCCACCCAGTGACGCACGTTGAGTTGTGGGTGGTCAAGGCGTAGGGTGTTGTGTCCGACGAGTATAGCTTGGTGCAAAGCGCGTAGTTGGTGTACGCGAAGGACAGACCATGGGGTAGAGATAGGAGTTGCTCCCTCATGGCTCTCTTCGTCGCGCCAACGGTCGATAAATCCGTCGGCCGAACGAGCCCACTTTAGTGTGATGTATGGGCGTCGTTTGGTTTGTGCTGTGATGAAGCGATGGTTGAGGGCTTGACACTCCTTTTCGAGTACGCCTACGGTCACTTCTACACCCGCCTCGCGCAAGATGTTGATGCCGCGTCCTTGTACTTTGGCAAAGGGATCGACGCAACCTACTACTACGCGCGGAATGCCTGTGTTTACAATGAGTCGTGCGCAAGGGGGCGTTTTGCCGTAGTGGGCACAGGGCTCAAGGCTTACGTAGAGCGTGCTATCTTTTAGCAATGCGCGGTCGGCTTGCCGTACGGAATTGATTGCATTTACTTCAGCATGGCCTTTGCCGCATACGGCATGATAGCCTTCACCGATGATGCGTCCTTGGTGTACGATGACGGCCCCTACCATGGGGTTGGGGGCAGCGTGCATTGCACCGTAGCGGGCTAATTCTATGCACCGCTGCATATATTGTTCGTTTGTTGACAACATAATCTGTTATTTAATGTGCAAATGCTTGGTTAATGTGCAAATGCTTAGTGAATGTGCAAATGTGAGAATGTGCAAATGTGCAAATGGTCGCTTTCTCTTGCTGACCCTTGCTGATTAATCTAATAATGTGCAATTTTGTATGTTAAAATAGTATCTGTAAAACATTTGCACATTCTCACATTCACTAAGCATTTGCACATTCTCACATTTGCACATTTGCACATTAATCAATAACATTGACTACCGATTTTATTTACCTTCGCACGCTGCTCACGCCTTTGTATGGTGAGCAAGAGGCGCGTGCTATGGCCTTTATCGTTTTGGAAGACGGTTTTGGCGTGAGCCGCACCGATATTTATGCCGACAAAGTTAGGCAATTTTCTGAAAGTGAACGACAAACGTTCTTGAATATGTGTGACCGACTTTCTGCGGGTGAACCCCTACAATACGTTATAGGTCACACGGTATTTTGTGGCCATCAGTTTGAGGTCACTCTTGACGTGCTGATACCTCGTCCTGAGACGGAGGAACTTGTCGCTTGGGCTGTGGAGACAGCGCAGGGCTTGTCGTCTGCTGCGCGTCCTCGTTTGCTTGATGCTGGTACGGGTTCGGGCTGCATTGCTATCAGTCTTCAGTTGGCCTTGCCCAAGGCAGAAGTGGAGGCTTGGGACATCTCGCAGGGTGCCCTTTGCGTGGCTGAACGCAATGCGCAGCGTCTTCATGCTCCTGTCTGCTTTAAGGAGTGTGACATCTTAACTGTTGATGCTTCTTCGGTTGCTCCTTTTGACCTTATCGTGAGTAATCCGCCTTACATCTGTCAGCGCGAGGCTGCTGACATGGACGACAACGTATTGCAACACGAACCTCATACAGCGCTCTTTGTGCCTAATGACGATCCTTTGCGTTTCTATCGGGCTTTGGCCGCTCATGCTCTCAAGCGATTGAATGAAGGTGGTGCGCTGCTGGTAGAAGTCAATCGTGCCTATGCAGAAGCTACTGCTGAACTTTTTGAACGTATGGGACTCACGAGGGTAGAACTTCGTCGCGACGATTTTGGCAATCAACGTATGTGTCGGGCGATTAAGGGGTAGAGAGAAGCGTAGTCGCGTCGGCTCAAATCTAAATAAAGTATTGCCAAGTTGGCAATAAGAAAAGTAAGGCTCTGTAACGAATCGTTACAGAGCCATTTATGTATTTGCTAGTCAAGGCATCGAGCCTTGACTAGCAAATGCCGACGCGGGGACGCGTCGCCCCCAGGTGAGGATTAGGTGAGGGCGCGATGCCCCAACGATTATTAATGCGTGAGAAGGTTCCAAGCCTCGCGTACCCAGAGGACGAGAGAAGAACCGATGATGATGATGATCCAATCGACGAGGCTTAAACCTACTACGTTGAAGAACTGCTGAATACCGGGTATCTCGATCATGGCTACTTGACCTATGAGAATGATTGCACAGGTGGTGAGCAGTCCGTTACAACCTTTGAAGTGGAGGGCACTTCGTCCTGTCTTGAATGCTCGCGCATTGAAGAGGTAGAAGAAGTGGGTCATGACAAAGGTGGTAAAGAGAAGGGTGAGTTCGTAAGGTGTTACTTCGCTCTTCGCTCCAAGTTGGAGGTGGAGGAGGTCGGTGAGGCAATGCACGTCAGCATGTTGGAAGATGTAGAGCATTCCTATGAGTAGGAGGAAGAAGATAACACCTACGCTGACTATCTCGCGCAACATCTCGCCACCGAGAATAAAGTCGGTGCGACGACGAGGCTTGTCGAGCATCACGCTCTTTGAGGGAGGTAACGAGGCAAGAGCCATGGCTGCAAAGGTGTCCATGATAAGGTTGATCCACAACATCTGCGTAACGGTGAGCGGAGACTCTGTACCCATAAAGGCTCCTATGAGAACGAGCAAGCAGGCCGTAACGTTGACGGTGAGTTGGAATAGAAGGAAACGCTGAATGTTTTGATAGAGCGAACGCCCCCACATAACGGCCTTACCAATGCTTGAGAAAGAGTTGTCGACAATGGTAATGTCGGAAGCTTCCTTGGCAACGCTCGTGCCGTCACCCATAGATAGACCGACGTGGGCAGCTTTGAGGGCAGGGGCATCGTTGGTGCCGTCGCCCGTAACGGCCACGACTTGTCCGAGACGCTGGAGGGTTTCGACCAAACGCTTCTTGTCCATAGGACGAGCACGCGAGATAATCTTGAGGTCGAGAATGCGCTCTTCGAGTTCTTGGTCAGAGAGTGCGGCGAACTCAGGGCCGGTGATGATGTTGCGATCCGTGTCGGTGGGTTGCCACAGTCCGATTTGTCGGCCAATCTCTTTGGCTGTGCCTGGAGTGTCGCCCGTTACGATCTTGATATTAATACCAGCATCTAAGCATTCCTTAACGGCTGCGGGTACATCTTGGCGCACGGGGTCGGCTATGGCAACAACGCCCATGAATTGTAGATGGGGGGCCACTACTTTGCCCTCACTGATAAGGGGAGCAGCGTCGTCGTCAACGATTTGGTAAGCAAAGCCGAGGGTACGCATGGCGCGGCTTTGGTAAGCTAAGAGTTGGGCATTGATCGTGTCGTTGGACACATTGCCTTCAACTGTGGCACAAAGAGAACGTACAATTTCGGGAGCGCCCTTTACGTATAATATACGTTTGCCAGGCATAAGGGCAGAACGCACGAGCGTAGCCATATACTTACGTTCGGTGGTGAAGGGAAGTTCCTCAACTACTTGTACACCTTCGCGCAGCGCAACATAATCCTCCCCTGCTGCATTGAGCCAAAGCAAGAGGGCACCCTCGGTGGGATTGCCCAGGACGGTGGGGTGAGCTGGGTCGGCAAGGTCGAGTGCTGCGGTAGAGTTGACGGCAATGCCTTCCTTGATAAGGCGACTCTCGTCGTTATCGGTGAGTTTGCCGTCGGGAATGGCGTAAAAGTTGACTTCATCAATACGCATTTGGTTCTGCGTGAGTGTACCCGTCTTGTCGGTACAGATAACGGTGGTAGCGCCCATCGTCTCGCAAGCGTGCATTTTGCGCACGAGATTGTTGGTGCGGAGCATACGACGCATACTATAGGCCAAACTCAATGTGACGGCCATAGGAAGTCCTTCGGGTACGGATACCACGATGAGCGTCACGGCTATCATGAGCGTCTGTAGCACGTAGGCTACGAAAGTGGCTATCCCCGTATTGGTGGCAAATATCTCTGCACCTGAAATGTGTAGTGAATGGTTGACATCGAGTCCGTCGACGAAACACATGACAATACGTCCTACAACGATAAGGGCAGCGATAACGTAGCTGGCCTTGGTGATGAGTTTGCCTAAACCGTCAAGTTGTTCGTTGAGCGGTGTTTTAACAGAAGAGTCGATTTGTGCGGCTTCGAATACCTTTCCTTGTTCGGTGTGGTCGCCCACGGCGGTGATGCGACAGATGCCGTGTCCTTCCATTACCTTGGTGCCCTTCATCACGAGGTTTGAGGTGTAGGTAGCATTGGAGTCGAACTGAGCGGGGTCGGTAGTTTTCTGACACAAGGGTTCCCCCGTGAGGGTAGACTCGTCTACGCTGAGGTGGGTGGCTTCGAGCAGTTGTGCATCAGCTGGCACCTCTTGTCCTGTAGAAAGAATAACGATATCGCCTACAACGATGTCGCGTCGTGGCACTTGGGTGGTATTGCCCTCACGCACGACCTCTACTTGTTCATCGTCGTTGACTTGATTTAATAGGTTAAATTCCTTATCGGCTTGGAGTTCGAAGTAGAAGGCGAGCCCTGTGGCCAAGAAGATAGCAATAAAGATGCCCACGGGTTCGAAGAACACTTCTGCTCCCTCACCGAGTCCGAAACGTTCGTAGAACGAGATGCCAATACTGAGCACTCCGGCTATGAGTAAGATGATAATAAGAGGATCGGAGAATTTTTCGAGGAACTGTTTCCAAAGAGGTTCCTTTTCAGGTGGCGTAAGTACGTTCGTGCCATGTTGTGCACGACTTTGGTTGACTTCCGCAGCAGTAAGTCCCGTGTAGCGGTGTTTTTGTTGTGTCATATTTTTCTACAGATTGTTATATTTCGTGGGACAAATGTACGTTTAATTTTGGAATTAAACATTTAAGGAGAAGAGAAACGAGAACATCTACATAAAAATAAGGATAGATAAACTGCAGTTTGTCTGCCTAACCTGCTGCTGCCGCGGGTTACAAACCCGCCCCCCAATTAGGCCGACAAGTCGCAGTTGGTTGTTCAAAACAAAACGAGCCGCGCGAATCACTTCGAGCGGCTCGTAAATGAAAAAAATTACTTAATTGACCTGTAGGGCTACCTACTTCCCTACAAGTGGGGCGAGGAGAGATAACTCTCCTTATACGTAGTACACACGTGTGAGGTGTGTGTTAGTCTTCGTCAGTTGTGGTCCAGTTGTCTGAGCTCCAAGCGTCGCGCTCGTTGCTGAGGGCACTGCCACCACCTACCTCTTCGTCAGATTGAACGAGAGAGGCAGTGGTCATGAGGCTCTCGCTGTGAAAGAGAATCACGCTGGCCACAGGGCTTATATATGCTTTCTTTGTCATTGTATTATCTACTTAAAAAGGGGTTGATAAATAATATTTTGTGAGCGTTTGTTACTTCACGATGAACTTGCGGCCATTCTGAATGTAGAGGGCACCCTTTACAGCCTTTGCTACCTTGCGGCCAGTGAGGTCGTAGATAGGAGCGTTGCTTTGAGCGTCGTTGCTAACGGCATTGTTGATGCCCGTTACTTCGCCACCAAAGATGAAGGCTATAGCGGCTTCAGTTGAAGCAGGAACCGTATAGAAAGCACGTCCACCCTGAATGGTGCGTTCGGTGCTATTGAGCTTGTAGAAACCTACGCCTTGTGTACCCTTAGAAAGGATATATGCTGTAGCGTCATCAGCAACGTTGGCAGTGGCCTTGTTGCCGCTGAGGGCAGAATTTACTGTGGCGTCAGTAGTCGTAATGGCGAAGTTGTAAGTGCCTTCATTGCCTTCGAGTACTACACCTGTGTTAGCAGGGATAGTGCCTTTGACGGGGTTGAGCATTACCTTACCGTCCGTAAATTCAGCTGCATAAGCTTCAACGTCTGCGGGGATAGTGAGTGCTACGGGCGCATAGATAGTAGCGTAACGAGCAGCAGAGATGCTAACAGGGAGCTTGTCAACAGCTTCAATGTACCAGTTGGTTTTGTCGCCAGCGAGTCCACCATTGCGGTCTACTTTGACTTTTTTTGTGAAGTTGTCGTACATCCAAGTACCTACATTATTTGTTGTGCCACCAGCTTGAAGCGTCATTGTACCCAACTTGCTGGTGTTGGGAGAGATAGTCCAAGTGCAAGATTGGCCCAATGTACCAATTTCGCTTGTTTGGTAAACATAGTAACCATTGTTATAGCTCAAGAGTTTGTTGCCGTCAAGGTAGAAGATTGTAGTAGCCTTGTTGTCATCAGAGAGGGCTGCCATCGTCATTTGTGTGCCAGCGTTGGCAGCTACTGCATAGGTGTTGCTTGCGCAACCCTTGAGGCGGTAGTACTTGTTAGGTTCGATAGCGTTAGCTGCGGGGATAGCAGCCTTGGCAGCAACAAGAGCGGTGTAGGCTGTTTCCATTGCTGTAACATCTTCACCTGCTTTGGCAGTAGTGGCAGCGGTAGCAGCCTCGTTGCGAGTCGTAACAGCGGCCTTCAAATCGTCAAGCGTCATATCAGTGTTGATCTGACCAGGGTTGGTACCGATAGCGTTGTTAGCAACTGAAGTAGAGGTAGGAACACCTGAGAGGACAGAGTTCAAAGAGACGCGTGAAGCCTCGAGTTCGGTTGACTTAACGAGATTCCATGCTGAAGGTGAATTAGCACCGCCTTTCCATGTGGTAAGAGTAGACTGGGGATAATTATCTTGTTGGTTAGCGCAGTGAAGAGGATATTCGGAACCATTGGGGAAGATGTTGTATTGGCCATCACCCAAATAGTAGAACTTATACTTTGTGCCGTTATCGGTAAGTGAAGAGGTTTTACTTTGCCCACCATTGTCGGTAGTAAGGTACTTCTTGTCGCCAAAGTGTGTGTTTTGAAGGGTGTAACCCTCGGTTTCGTTACCAGTAATGCTCCAATATTGTTCGGGGTCGTTAACGTCAACACCTTCCCAACCAGCGTGGCAGCTTTGGCCTTTGAGTGAACCTGTGATGGCCTTAAGGTTATTAGCCCAATTTGAGTTGGCTGATACGATGCGATAAACGCCTTCGTCAACGGCTATATAGCCATTGGGAGCATCAGCATAAGCTTTGAGTTCTACGCACTTAGGAACATTGTTTGCGTTACGGCTATCGAAAGCAATCTTGAGTTTCGACATGGCAGTAGGCAAAATAACTTTAAGATAGTGATAGGTGTTGGGGTTAGTGCCACTATATCTTGTGTGTAAATAAGTGTTGTTGTTATTATCGCAAACACCAGCTATGCCTTGTCCGTCACCATCGTGAACCGCATTACACTCGAAATTAGCAGTGGTGAGTTCTACCTGCTTGCCTCCCTCGTCGAACACTTTAAATTCGCTTAAAGTGAAGAATGGATAGTCGCCAAATCTTGCTTGGGTATTAGTTCCAATTACTTTGAATACCAATTTATTAACTGGCTCGGAATAGGTGAGGAGGTCAGATGACCATGAGTACTGGCCACTTACTGAAGTCTGACCCTGTGTGCCAGGGAGTCCGTTGCTTGAACTGAGAATGTTGTAAGTTTTGCCCTCTTCAACGTATTGCACGTTATTCAAACCCTCTGCCGTAGCAGCTGTAGTTACGGCAAGTGAGATAGGAGAGTTGTTTTGGTTACGTGTAATCCACTTCAGTTTATAAGTGCTGATGGGATCCATGTTCTCAGGTAGGGCAATTTGGAGATAGTGGTATTCGCCAATTGCGCTTGACCATGTTGAGTGCCAATAGTTGCCAGACTCTGTGTTGTCATCGCAGATGTTGGCCATGAGACCTTGGGTTCCTCCTTCTTGTGTCTCTTGTGCATTAGTTGAGAAATTGTCAACCGTAAGGGGAATCTCTTTGCCGTCAGCATTTTCGAGGTAAAACTCAGAGATGCAGACAAACTTAAAGTTGTCCCCAGTGGTGTTCCCAGTGGTGTTATGTCCATACGTGTCGAAGAAAGTGAGACGCATGTACTTAAACGGTTTTTGGGCGGTAATCGCCTCAGACTCAAAGGTGTACTGTCCGCCATTGAGTTGTCCAGGCAAGCCATTGCTCGTGGTGAGCTTAATGGTCTCGGCCGATGCAGTTGTGCCACCCATGAGGGCAACGCACAAGAGCAGCAAGAAAGATGTAATTTTCTTCATGCTTGTAGATGGTTTATAGTTTTGTTAATTGATGTGTAAGGTTTTGATAAGTGTTTTCGTAGTTAAGAAAGATTTCTCGTCATAGTAAAATGAACGCAAATTTTCTTTTGCTTATTTAGCTTAACGAAAAGGTTTATTTGTAAATGTACGTAGTTTTATACGTATATTTATAAAATATTTTAATTTAATGGCGCAAATATAGGGGGTTATTGTTAATTAACCAAATAGGGGGGTAAAATATGTTAACGCGATTATTTTTTGTGGGGAATAAGTGGAATTGTGTGTTTTTCTTTAGGGGAGGCGCGTCCTCACTTGGGGGCGACGCGTCCCCGCGTCGGCATTTGCTTGTCAAGGCTCGATGCCTTGACAAGCAAATACATGAGTATCACTAATAGAAGTATTGCCAACTTGGGGCATCGAGCCCCAAGTTGGCAATGCCGACGCGGGGACGCGTCGCCCCCAGGTGAGGGTGCGTTTCTTACCGCCTAAATAAAAAACGGGGGGTAGGCCAAGAGCCTACCCCCCGTTTAGTTGGGAGTTGGGTGTTAGGATTGAGAATGTTATCTTCCGAGCCAAGCCTCGGGGTTGAGGCGGGCCGTTTCCTTACGGAGTTGGAAATGGAGTGTGGCATTGCCAGAGGCATCGGTGGCAATGGTGCCAATCGTCTGGCGTGCCTCGACGTTTTGGCCACGGCGCACAGCCGTAGAGGAGAGGTTGCAATAGACAGACATGTAACTGCCGTGACGCACGATGACGTTGTACATGCCACCGTAGGTGAAGATGGCCGTCACTTCGCCACGGAATACGGCACGCGCTTGTGCTCCTACAGATCCCGTGATGTTGATGCCCTTACTATCGAGTTGTACCCCATTGAGTCCTGCGACGTTGTATGCTCCATAGTGACGCGTGATGCTATATCCTCCTGTGATAGGCATGGGAAGTCGGCCACGGTTAGCTGCGAATGAGGTGCTGAGCGCGCGGTCGGCATTCTCCTCAATCGTAACGGAGGGTGCAGTGGCGGGTTTGGGCGTGTAAGCGGCCACGTTGCGGTTGCGCTTAGTGGTAGACTTTGTTGTGGCTGTAGCCTTTGACCTATTGGTTTTGGCCTTTGCTGCCGTGGCACGGCGAGCAGCGGCCGCATTCCGCTCGCGTTCGGCCTTCTCGCGTGCCGCCTTCTCGCGTGCGGCTTGTTCGCGTTGCGCTTTGGCTTTAGCTTGTCGAGCGAGTTCGGCCTTGCGGCGTCGTTCCGCTTCGGCTTTGCGGCGTCGTTCCGCAGCAGCGATCTCTTGCTGAATGAGTTGGTCGATGCGTGCATTGAGTTGTTCCGCCTTGCGACGCTGTTGAGCAATAGAGGTTTGTAGTTCCTTTTGTCGCTTATTGAGGTCGTTGATGACCTGTTGACGCTCCTGTTGTTGACCTTGTAGTTTGCGCGTTTCGGCTTGTCCCTCGGTGTAGAGGCGGTTCTTCTCGGTCTTAACGCCGAGGAGTTCGTTGCGTTTCGCTTGCACTTGAGCCTCCTTTTGCCGAATAACTTCGGCTTGTGCGCGTTGGTAACGGCTGAACTGCGTCATGTAATGCAAGCGGCGATACATCTGACGGAAGTTCTTGGCCGAGAGAATGAATTGCCACTTCGAAAGGCTTGACTTGTTGCGAAACATATACGACACCGAGCGTTGGTAGCGACGCTTACACACGGCAAGGTCGGCCTCGAGCAGACGGAGTTGCTGTTCAAGCCCAGAAATGGTAGTGGACAGTTCGGTAAGTTCGGCATGTATGCCGTTGACGTACTTTTGTTGCCCTTCGATCTGTACGTTAATTACTTGCAGGTTGGCCAGTTGAGAGTTGACGTCCTTCTTAGTAGACTTGAGCATCTTCTCTTGCTGGGCAATGTTATGCTTCAAGGTGGACTGTTGGCGCTGCAAGGAACGTATCTTCTTATTGGTCTGAGCTGGTAGTGAAAGGCTCAGGATACTAAGAAATACGATACAGAGGGTACGAATGGTGAATATATGAAACGACATTTTGTATTGCATCGTGGATTGAATGAGGCCAGCCTTTTCGTTAAGCCCTTTTCGTTAAGCCAAATTTTTGCTATGGCGAGAAAAGGTGCGCGAAAGTGAACATTTATTTACATTTGCGAATGTACATACAATATTTGATACTACCAATTTATAAGTGCGAAAAAGTGGGTAAACTGCAATTTGTCGAAGAGAACAAGAATAAAAATTAATGAAATAATTAATGTTCAATTAATGATAATTAATGTTCAAAACAAAGCGCGAAGCGCATAACATAAATAGTTAACGTTTAAGTTTAGGCGCGCTTCGCGCATTGTTTTGAACATTAATTATCATTAATTGAACATTAATTATTTCATTAATTATTTCATTAATTTTTTTGTTAATTATTCGTTAATGTTCATTCCTGTCTATTCGACAAATTGTTGTTTATGAATGTCTACATTCCCAATTTTCCTAACACCTCTTGTACGGAGCGTTGGGCGTACTTAGACGAGACGGTGGTGGAAGGTTCGATGTTGGTGGTAGCTTTGAGGCTGGAAAGGTTGAGGGAGAGCGTAATGTCCTTCTTCCCTGTGCCCGTTACGGCCATTTGGAGGTTGGTGGGGAAGGGACGACCGCTGAACCGCTCAAAGCTGTCGTAGTTGAAGGCGAACTCTCCACGGTCGGCCTTGTTGGTGCTCTTTACCTGAAGGCGGTGAATGGTCTCGTTGGTGGGGTCGGTAAAGAAGCGATAGGTGAGGCGTGGCGTGTTGGTGGGCTGTAAGACGGTTTGATTTGTCTCAGAGCTGACGCTGAATCGATGGAGGTCAGCAGCTTGAAGTTGGTGTTCGCCCGGTAGGAAGAGTTCGTTCCAGAAGAGCGCCTGCAAGGAATAGAAGTCGAGTGAGGCTTGACGCAAGAAGCTAACGTCGGTGTAAGCAGCACGGACGTACTGCTTGTTCATGCGGTCGATAACGAGCACATTGGATGGGGTGAACTCCATGAGTCCGACCTCCATGCCGAGGAAGCGGAGCGAGATACGTACTACCTTGTTGCGCAACATCTGCAACTTGCCGTTTACGCTGAGTTCCTTGCCGCCAATACCCGTGAGACGCACTTTGGTGGTGGCGGTGAGACCTGTAGTCGTTAACTTTAGATTGGCCACGCGCTTGGTGGTTTCGAGTGCTTGCTGCTTATCGGGGCCAGGAATGGTGATAGTACTCACCTCCGACTTGGGCAGTGTGGCGCGTGTGGCGTTCTTACTGCTATGACAGGCGGTTAATAAAAGGGGAAGGGATAAAAGGAGGGGATAAATGAGTTTCATTGTTTTCTTTAGTTGATAAGTTTTTTTAGTTGACGTGTTGACAAGTTGACGAGTTAACAAGTTGACGAGTTAACAAGTTGACAAGTTGACGAGTTAACAAGTTGACAAGTTGACGTGTTGACAAGTAAGTTACCTTATATATATAGGAGTACTTGCAACGGGAGCAAATTTCCTTGTCAACTTGTCAACTTGTTAACTCGTCAACTTGTCAACTCGTCAACTAAAACCCTCAAAAAAGGTCATCGCCTATAGAGCTTGCGCTTGAGTTTGCGCTTGAGCGTGCGGTCTGTGGTGAGTTGCAGCGCTTTGCGCCAATAGGAGGCGGCTTGGCGGCGGTCGGCGAGGCGAAGTAGAATGTCGCCTGCGTGGTCGTAGAGTGAAGCGCTCTCTGAGGCATCAGGCGCGAAGCGAAGAGCCTCTTCGATGTAGATACGAGCTTGGGCGTAGTCACGCTTGAGATAGAGAATCCAAGCGTAGGTGTCGAGATAAGTAGGGTCATTGCCTCGCGCTTCTACTGTGCGCCGACTCATACGTTCCGCTTTAGAGAGTTGCTTATTGTCGAGCGAGAGGAAGTAAGCGTAATTGTTGAGGCAGTCGAGGTTAAGTTCGTTATATTCTAAGGCACGATCGTAGGCGAGGTAAGCCTCCTCCTTTAGTCCGTGACCATGAAGCACATCACCCAAGAGCGCGTTGATGTCGCTTGCCAACTGACGGTCGGTAGACTCGTCGATGCGTTCAACACCTCGTTGTAACGTAGCAATCGCATCTTGGTCGCGCCCCATGCGATAGAGCGCAATGCCCTCGTAATAATAGAAGGTGACCTCGTTAGGGTCGTAAAGTTCACCTTCGCGACAGGTGACGGCCACTTGTTCCATATTGCCGCGTTGGAGCATAATCTGAAGCACTTGAAGGCGCGCTTTGGTATAGTCTGGCTCGATATTGAGCAACGTATAGAGCGCTTGCAAGAGTGAGTCGGTAGGCATACGGTGCTCGCTGATGTAGTAAGCCTGAAGTTCGGCCATGTCGCGTGACTCTTGTGGCTGCGATAGCGCCTTGCGGAAGAGTTGGAGCACAGGCGTAGAGTCAGCGTGTTGGCGCAGATTATCCACCGCATAGCCACGCATCGCTTCCAGACGCGCCCCCGATTGCGTGCGCGGGTTGAGTACGACGCGATTGAGGAGGTCGAGGTAGAGCGAGTCCGCCCCGGCAGCTTTATAATAAGCCAATAATGATATCTGAGCGTAACTATTATCTGGTTCGGCCGTAAGCACGTCGCGATAGATGTCGAGTGCCTGTTCGTGATAGCCGTGTTGGTCGTAGAGGTCGCCTAACAGTACGCGGTAACGGAGGTCGTAGGGATATTCCGCACAGAGGTCCTCAATGGCTTGATAAGCATGTTCGTCGTCCTTCATGGCGAGGAAAGTCTGAAACTTTTCCATACTGAGTGCTTCGCTCTTGCCATTGGTGCGTTCGAGACGTTCGATAGTACGTATGGCCCCGGCAAAGTCGCCACTGGTCTTGTAAAGCCAGATGAGCGTAGAAAGGATTTCGTCCGTCTCATGTCCTTCGGCCAGTTCTTCATAGAGGTTGATAGCCTCTTGATATTTGGCACTGTTGGCCAGATAGGTGGCGAGCGTCTCTTTATAATAAGGATTGTCGGGTGCTAACTGCACGGCCTTTCGTAGTAGCGAGTCTCCTTGTTGGCGGCTCAGCGTGTCGGAATAAGTCGTGTAGGAAAGTTTGAGTACCCCCATTTCGTAAAGTGCTTCATCGGCCAGCGGATTGATTTGAAGGGCAGCGTTGAGGAGTTCGAATTGCGCATCGATGTGTTCAGCCTCTTTCTGTCGAACGGATTCGAGAAAGAGTTCGTCAAACTGCCGTTGCTGTGCGTAGCTAAGTGGGGGAGGAGAAATCGTCATCGAAGCAGCCGTCGAAGTGTGTGCTACTGAAGCAGCTTTCGGCAGCGCATTAACCGTTGGCTTTGCACTATGACAGGCTGTGAATAATAGCATCACGCTGATACACGCAGCAAAGGGCAAGCTTCGTAGGGAGGCTTGCCTGAGGGAATGTGCAAATGTGCGAATGTGCAAATGTGCAAATGAGGGGGAATGTGCAAATGTGCAAATGTGCAAATGTGCAAATGGTCGCATTTTGTTGCTGCGTTGGTGGATGAAGTTGTTAATGTGCAAATGGGGGAAATGTGCAAATGTGCAAATGTGCGAATGTGCGAATGTGCGAATAATCGTATATTGTTGCTGCGTTGTTATGCCATTAATGTACAAATAGGGGTAGAAAGGCTCAGTTGTACAAAGGCGACAATTTGCACATTTGCACATTCTCACATTAACCAAGCATTTGCACATTAACCAAGCATTTGCACATTAACTAGCTCCCGTATGTCCGAAGCCTCCTGCACCGCGTTCGGTAGAGTCGAGCGTGTCTACCTCTTGCCATTGTGCTTGTTCATAGCGTGCAATGACGAGTTGTGCGATACGGTCGCCGTCGGTGATAGTAAAGGGCTCGGTAGAGAGATTGACAAGAATAACACCGATTTCGCCTCGATAGTCGGCATCGATGGTGCCGGGTGTGTTGAGAAGGGTAATGCCGTGTTTGAGGGCAAGGCCAGAACGTGGACGCACTTGTGCTTCGTAACCATCGGGCAGGGCTATGTAAAGTCCTGTTGGGACGAGGGTGCGCTGCATGGGTTGCAGGGTTATATCGTGGTCGAGGTTGGCTCGGAGGTCGAGTCCTGCACTTTGTGTTGTGGCATATCGTGGCAGGTCGTGGTGCGAATGATTGACGATTTTTATATTCATAACAATGCAAAGGTAGTTATTTTGAGGTGAACATGAAATTAAAACGAAAATATTAATGTGGTGAGACGGATAAACTGCAATTTAGCGGCCTAACGAGAATGAACATTAACGAAAAAATTAATGAAATAATTAATGTTCAATTAATGATAATTAATGTTCAAAACCCAAGCGCGAAGCGCGCCTTAATGTTCATTAATGTTTCCTTCCTCTCAATAAAGTCCCACACATCAGCCACTTATGCACGTATATCAACCACTTATTCTTTATTTTAAAACCTTTTTAAATAAAATTCTTAATTAAGTGGAAATATTGAACAATTTGTCTTACCTTTGTGGCAATAAAAGGTAACCCTATATTAACAAAAACAGATCCATTAACAATGGGTTTGCCGTAAGTAATCCGATAACTTTAAACCATAATCCTATAAAACCTGTTAAAATTATGGCAAATCTCTTTATTAAACACTTATTGTTAGGCAGTGCGATGTGTGCTGGTTCGGCACTGTTGTTGACAAGCTGCATTGACGATTCTTATGACGTCAATAAGATAGACCTAACAATGAAGCTCGGCTCAGAAGGTTTGAGCGCTCCCTTAGGTAATACAGAAAAGATTTATTTGGACGACATTCTCTCCGTAGATGAAAGCGTGAAGCTCGATGCGAACAACCTTTACTACTTGGTAGAAGACGGTACGACCCACTTCAGCGTAAAGGTGGATAAGGTGAACACCACCTTTAACGATACGCACATGAGCATGAACTACGAGGTTGTCAACTATGAAAAGGTGCGTGAGCAGTTAGCTGCGGAGGGTATTAACGTGCCCGCTGGCACTCCACTGCCCATTGCTGCCAACTTCGTGACCGAAGAGGCAGAAGCAGAGGGTAATCAAAGCATCGACTTCAAGATTAAGGACATTAACGACGTATCGTTCGTAGAGAGCATTGCCGTTACGCCTACTCCCATTACACTGAAGCTGTATAAGGAGAACTCATCAAGCAACGTAGCGTTGGGTATCAGGACAGTGAAGGGATTAACAATCAAGATACCTAAAGTGCTCCACGTAGGTGGCTACGATAAGACGAAGTGGGAACTCACGGAAGCTACAGGCAACGCTACCCACCACGTGCTCAAGCAGAAGGGTACACTCACCCTCAACAACGTAGCTGAGGTTGACCTTTGCAATCTCTCGCTCGACCGCGTTGACTTGAACCGCTCAATTGGTAGCTCTAAGGAAATAGTACTCTCTGGCGATGAGGCCAACATCGCGCTCGCTGGTAAGGTGACATTCGGTAACTATAGCAACCGACAGTTTGAGATGCACGAAGGCGACTATGCTTCTGTACGCCTCGAAATCAAGGTGGGCAACAACAATCAGCTCACGGCCAACACCGTGACGGGTAAGTTCTGCCCCTCTATCAATCCTACGGTGAATGACATCAACATCGCTGAGTCATTGCCCGACTTCTTAAAGGACGACGAAGTACGCATCGCTGCTTCTAACCCCACACTCCGCTTCACGTCCGACATGACCAACATACCCGTAGGTATTAACCTCAGTGGCGACCTTACCTCTGTCTATACTAATGCGTCAGACAATAAGTCGGTTAGCTTGCCCGCTACGAGCATGGAGGCTAAACAGAACAATACCGTTTACTATTACCAAGGCGCTACCCCCTACGATCCCGAAGGCGAACGCGTAGCTACAGACCAAGCCAAGGTGACAAACCTTAGCAGCTTGATTGAAAAACTGCCTGAGAGCATCAAGGTAGACCTTAGCAATGGTAAAGTTAACGTACAAGATAAGCTCTATACCATTGAACTGGGCCGCAACTACGAAGCCAATGCCGCTTATAGCGTATTCGTACCCTTCGAGTTTAACGGCGGTCTGACCATTGTCTATAACGACTCAACCAGCAGCATGCACGACGACTTGAAGGACTTGAAGTCGAATGGTACGCTCAAGGTGACAGCCAACGTGCTCAACACCATTCCCCTTGGCCTCGTTATAGGACTCGAAGCACGCGACGTGAACGGCGACGTCATTCCGGGTATCACCTTCACTGAAGCTAACGCTGAGGCTGGTGACGGCACCAACGAGAAGGCTTCTGCACTTACGCTCTCGGCCAAGTTGACTCACGAGGACGACTTGAGCAAGATCGACCGCATTTACTTTAAGGTTCGTGCCGAAAGTGGTAGCAATGCTAACTACAACTTGGTGTCAACCCAATACCTCAAGTTGAACGATATTAAAGTACGCGTTGAGGGCGGCGTAATAGCTGATTTCAACTAATAGTTTTTTAGTTAACAAGTTAACGAGTAGACAAGTTAACGAGTGAGCTTCCTTTGTTTATACAAACGAACTTACTCATCAGTTCGTCAACTCAACAACCCAAAAGAAAATCCAACATGAAATTACGTCATATATTATCAATGGCCGCCCTGCTCGCTTTGCCCGCTGTGGCACAAGAGACGTCGACCAACTACTTTATGCAATCGTCGGTCAACCGACATGATATCAACCCCGCCTTGCTTGACAAGCCATACGTGAGCATGCCCCTCTTTATGGGCGACTTCAACGTAGGTACAACGGGTAACTTCGGTCTGAAAACGTTCGTTTACAAAATGGAGCCCACTTGGCAAGGCTATGGTGAGAATGGCAACAATCTCACTACCTTTATGCACCCCATGGTCGATGCCAATGAGTTCCTTGGTAAACTGAAGGATAACAACCGCGTCTCATTTAACCTCAAGTACCAACTCTTCGGTTTTGGTTTCAAAGGCTTTGGCGGTATCAACTCGGTAGAGATGAACCTCCGTTCTAACACCAACCTCGCATTGCCTAAGTCACTCTTCAGCTTTATGAAGACGATTGGCGGTCAAGAGGAGTACGACGTGTCGAACCTCGACATTCGTTCTGAGAACTACGTAGAACTCGGACTCGGCCACTCCCACAAGATTAACGACAAACTCACCGTGGGCGGTAAGGTAAAGTTCCTCTTCGGCCTTGCCTATGCTGATGTAAAGGCAAACGATGTGAAGTTCCGCATGGCGGAAGACAAGTGGGCCGTAACGGGTAACGTAGAGGCTACAGCCGCCGTGATGAACACAAAGTTCACCACTTCTGATAAGGTAGACCCCGACGATCCCGACCGTCATCGTATTGACAAATTAGACGACTTCAAGCCAGGTCTCGGAGGTTTTGGTTTGGCCTTCGACCTCGGTGCTACTTATAAGGTAATGGACGACCTCACCGTAAGTGCCGCTCTTACCGACCTTGGCTTCATCAATTGGAAGAACGCTCAGCACGCCTCTTCAGCAGGTGAATGGGAGTTTGAGGGTTTTGGTAAGGGCAACCACCAAGAAGAAATCCCTGTCAACAACGACGGCCGCGACATTGGCGATCAGTTCTCTGACCTCGGCGATGAGTTAGGTGATGCCTTTGCCGTTTACGACGACGGTTGCAAGTCAACCAGCCGTGCGTTGGCTGCCACACTCAGTTTAGGTGCAGAATATACCTTACCCGTTTATCGCGACCTTCGCTTCGGCTTCCTCTACCAAAGCCGCATGGCAGGTCGCCACAGCTACCATCAAGGTCGCTTCTCAGCCAACATTACTCCTGTAAAGTGGTTTGAGTTCGCAGTAAGCATGGGCTTTACCAGCACCGGCGTTCAAGGCGGTATGGTAGGTAGTCTCCACGCTAAGCACTTCAACATCACGCTTGGCACCGACCGCTTCTTTGGCAAGTTGAGCAAGCAGGGCATTCCTTTGAACCGTGCTAACAGCAACGTTTCATTAGGCATCTCTTTCCCATTGTAAAAAATCTATAAGGCCTCTCCCCCTAACCCCTTCCCCGACCAGGGAGGAGTTAGGGGGAGAGGCCTCAATTGTGGTTGTAGATTTTGCCTAAAAGCCCCTTTTGTTGTTCTATAATTCCGAAAACTGTGTAAAATCTAAAAAAATACTTGCATTGTATAAGTTGTACCCTTACCTTTGCGAGCAGATTTAGAAACAAATAAATATCTTTATTAACGCATAAGCTATCAACAGCGTGCGAACATAATCTCTCATTCGCCCTCAGTTGTTGTGCGTTACATTACAAACCTAAACTAATCGATAAGAAGAAAATGAAAAAGTTATTTCTTACTCTCGCAGTTGCAGCAGCATCTCTTACTGCAAGTGCACAAGTTTATCTAGGTGGCGAAGTAGGCTTCTGGCGCAATAAGGATGCCAATCACACTAACTTCACTATTAAGCCCGAACTCGGCTACAATCTCTCTGATAAGTGGGCCTTAGGCATTGGCATTGGTTACGAACACAATTATAAAAACCACGTTAAGACGAATAGCTTCGAGGTAGATCCTTATGCTCGTTGGTCATACGTTAAGTTTGGTCCTGTTAGTCTCTTCCTCGACATGGGCTTTGGCGTAGCTACTTATAAGACAAAGATTGGTGACCACTCTTCTGACGCTCAGGTAGGTTGGCGCGTAGGTGTTCAACCTGGTGTAAAGGTAGCCCTTTGCAAGAACCTCGACTTCATTGCTCACGCTGGCTTCCTCGGTTATCGCGAGGCTGATGATGCCAACTGCGCTTATGGCGAAGATGGCTTTGGCTTCAACTTCTCTGGCAATAACCTCAACTTCGGTGTAGTTTATAACTTCTAAAAAACGCACCTTCCAAACTCATAATTTGGAATACAGGTAAATTCAAATAAAAAACGGAATCACTCACGTTCGTGGGTGGTTCCTTTTTTTTCGTGTTTGAAACGAAGATATGAACATTAAGGCGCGCTTCGCGCTTTGGGTTTTAAACATTAATGATATCCATACATTTTCAGAACCTTTGATTTATCTTTCATGTTTCATTTTTTTGTTATAAAGTAATTGAATATCAATCATTTCAAAAAGTGAAACATACGAC
>ERZ833608.885-NODE-885-length-22108-cov-9.874257_pt1 | contig 22108 bp, 18 predicted proteins | sample MGYA00519694_ERZ833608 | MGnify/ENA primary metagenome ERZ833608 (study PRJEB31850, sample SAMEA3708742) | human gut metagenome | biome: human gut; feature: human-associated habitat; material: faeces | place: China | collected 2014 ... | reverse complement strand
CGCAAGCGGTTTCAGGAAGCTTTACTTCTGGGCAGATAATATTTGGCAGTTCCCTTTACATACCCGGAATTAATCCCATGCCTCCTACCCGATTGGGCGCGACGGTGGGCGCGCCGCTTTAGGCGGAAGTCTTGGCGTTCTCAACTTTCACGACCGCGGGCGCGTCGCGCAGGACGAGCTCGAGGCGATTGTAGGGGACTTCGATCCCCTCCTCGCTGAAGCGCTTGTAGATGGCGAGCTCGATCGCGGTGCGGATGCCGGCGGACCCGTTCACGGGGTCGGCAAGCCAGAAGGCGAGCTTCAGATTGATGCCGGAGTCGCCGAAGCCGTCCACATAGGCCCAGGGGGTGCGGCCTTTGGCGATGCGCGGACGCTCGCGCTTGCCTTCCTCCAACATGATCGCGAGGGCGCGGTCCACGTCGGCGCCGTAGGCGACCGAGATCTCCACGTAGACGGTGCTCGCCTCGTCGGTGTAGGAGAGGTTCTGCACGGCGGTGGTGACGAAGGTTTCGTTCGGGACGATGTTCTCGATGCCGTCCGCCGAGCGCACCACCGTGAAGCGCGTGTTGATCTCGGTCACCTTGCCGCGGAAGCCCCCGACCACCACGAGGTCGCCGATCTTCACGGACTTGTCGAGCAGGATGATGAACCCCGAGACGTAGTTCGAGGCGATCTTCTGCAAGCCGAAGCCGAGGCCGACGCCCAAGGCGCCGCCGAAGACCGAGAGGATCGTGAGGTCGATGCCGACCGTGCCGAGACCGATGATCACGGCGAGGACCATGAGTCCCACGCTCACGATGCGGGTGAGCACGACCTTCTGGTTGGGCGAGAGCGTGTGCGCGCCGTGGATCACCTGCCCGATGATGTTCGAGATCCAGTTGGCGATGGCGAGCGTGAGGAGCACCGAGAAGATCGCAATCACGAGCTTCCAGAGCGTCATGTCGCCCTTGCCGATCGGAATGCGCGTGGTGTCGAGGATGTCCACGAGCTGCCCGAGAACGCCGAAGAACTGAAGCACGGCGAGCGACCAGAAGACCACCGTGATCGAACGGCGCAGGCTCGGCGTGATGATGTTGCCGCCCAAAGCCGTCTGCATGAACGCGATCACGATTGAGAGGAGTGAGTACGCGTAGAAGAGGTTGTAGAAGATCCGGCAGACCACGAGCGACTCGGCCGTGTAGTCGCCGAGCGTCACCATCGCGTAGGCCGAGAGCGCGAGGATCGAGCCCGCGATGAGGCCGAAGGAGACGTTCTCGAGGAGCCCGAGTAAGAGGTGCTTCAAGTGCACGGCAACCCCGGCTGCGGCCGCCGTCGGGCGGAACTTCTCGATGCGCGTGCGGGCCCGGTTGGAGAGCCAGATGCCGAGCACGAAGCTCATCACGACGATGATCACCTGCAGGATCACGTTCTCCCAGGTGAGGTTCGCGAAGAGGCTCTCGAAGAACCGCCCGAACCAGTGCGTGGTGTCAATGATCGCGTCGGCGGCGTTGTCGATGTCCTTGGCGCCGAAGTCGCCCGAGGCGGCGTTGGCGGCGGCGCGGGCGGCGTCGATCGTCTGATCGGCCGCGGCGGCGGGCTGAGTGGCTTGCGTCATTGTCTTTGTCGTGAGAAAGGACGTGCTGGAGAAGGAGCACCGCTCCTGGCGACCGCCGGGGGCTTTTGGACCAAGGGCGAGTTCACCGTGCGGATGCGGCAAGCATGCGATTGTAGAGAAAAACGCTTGGGACGGAAGCGCTTTGCTCCGACCGGGCGAGCGGGCGATTTGTGTGACAAATCTTGCCGCCGATCAGAGCCAGAGCATCAGCGTCGTCATGAAGGCGATCGAGCAGACGATCGAGAGCGAGTTGATCGTGCAGGAGAGCGCCACGCGGCCGACGTCGTTGAAGCACTGCGCGGTGAAGATCGCGCAGACGGCCGACAAGGGCGCGAAGGCGATGATCGTGAGGACCTTCCTCACCTCGGCGTCGAAGGGCGCGAAGTTGTAGAAGAGGAGCGCGAGCACGAGGGCGACGGCGTAGCGGTTGAGGAGGACGCCGAGAATCCGCGTCACCGTCTTGCGGTCGAGGTGAAGCTCGAACCCGACGCCGATCATCATCATCGCGAGGAAGGGATTCGCGGCGCCCACGATGTCCGTGAGGGCGAGCAGGGAGTTTCCGATTAAATGTGTCGATGGTTTGAGTTAAGTCAAGATTGGAAAGGTGGTTGATAGTGTATTTCGCTCTAGTGAGCGGATCCTGTCAAGAGCTCGTGGAATACCGCAGCCGCTTGCGGCGAGGATATGCCGCGAAAGGCTCTTGACAGGAGCTGCGAACGTCCGACCCTGAGGCTCGGAGCGTGGGAGGCCGCAGGCCGCCCAGGCTCCCGAGCCTCGCGGCGGAGAGCGTGGGGTGAATGCGAGCTTGCTCGCAGAGGGGCAAAGCCCCTTCCATGGCGCTCCGCATGCATCATTCTTCCTCCGCCGTGAAGCGCTCGCCGAACATGGCGGCGAAGGCGGGCATGGCCTCACCCCACCGGATCGTCGCCCGCTTCCACGTCTGCTGGAAGTTCCTGATTGCCAGGAATATCAGTTTCTTGGCGGCCTCCTCGTGCGGGAAGAGAGACCTTGACTTCGTCACCTTGCGGATGGCTCGGTTCAGGCCCTCTATGGCGTTGGTCGTGTAGATGAGCTTCCGGATGGCCGGAGCGAAGTTGAAGAACGGCACCACCTCCGTCCAGACGCGCCGCCAGGCCTGCGTGATGGCAGGGTAGCGCTTGCCCATTGCCGACGCCTCAAAGGCGTCCAGGGCGTCTGCGGCCGCTTCCGCGTTCACGGCTTGATAGATGGCCTTGAGGCCCGCGCAGACGGCCTTCCGGTCCTTATGGCTCACAAAGGCCGTGGAGGAGCGAATGAGGTGCACGATGCACGTCTGGTGCAGGGTATTGGGGAAGACCGCCTGAATCGCCTGCGTCATGCCTTTGAGCCCGTCCGTGACGGCGATCATGATGTCGTTGACGCCCCGGTTCTTGAGCTCGCTGAAGACGTTCGTCCAGAAGGCAGCGCCCTCGTTCTCCGAGATCCAGATGCCCAGCACGTCGCGGTGCCCCTGGCGGTTGACGCCGAGAGCGAGGTGAACGGCCATGTTCTTGATGCCCGCGCCGCTGCGGATCTTGACGCGCAGGGCGTCGAAGAAGACAACGGAGTAGATCGACTCCAAGGGGCGGTTCTGCCACTCCTTCACCTCGTCGAGAACGCTCTCCGTAGCACGACTGACGAAGTCCGGGCTGACGTCGATGCCGTAGAGCTCCTCGAGGAAGGCGCGGATTTCACGCACCGTCATCCCGCGGCCGTAGAGGGCGATGATCTGCTCGTTGAGCTTGTCCATCGTGCGCGAGCGTTTCGGCACGAGCGTCGGCTCAAAGGTGCCCAGACGATCCCGAGGCGACTGGATGTCGAGCTCGCCGAATTGGGTGCGGACCTTCTTCTTGATGAAGCCGTTGCGCTTGTTGCGAGGCTGCGCAGCCTCGTCGTCCGAGATGGCGTCCTGCACTTCCTCTGCCTCATCGTCGGCGGCGGCGACCTTCTTGCCTTCGAGGTGATGCGAGAGCTCGGTCTTGAGGGCCGTCTCGATCAGGCGGCGGCTGATGTCCTTCATGAGCTCGGTGAAGGCGTCTTCATCGAAGGGAGTGCCTTTCTGGATGGCCTGCTCGTAGCACTGTTGCACGATCGCGTCGCGCGGATCAACAGGTTGGTTGCGGTTGGTCTTTCGAGTGGTCTTCATGTTGTATGTCGTCCAGGGGAACTCCGTCACGGAAGACGGAGTATCTCACGACACACCTTGTCGGACTCCCTCGGCGAGCACGGGCTTGGGCATGTGAATGCCGAGCGCGGCGAAAAGGGTCATCAGGAGGTAGACGTCGAGCGGAATCGAGGAGAACATGCGCTTCAGGAAGAGCCGCACGCCGCCGCCCTCGCCTTTGCCGGCCACCGCCGCGGCCATCGAGTAGGTCGCGCCCGTGCACATGATGGAGTTCCCGGTGTCGAAGAGGCAGGTCGCCACGACGCCCACGGGCCCGAGGAAGCTCTGGATGAAGGGGAGCGTGAAGCACCCGATGTTGTATCCGGAGTAATTGATCATGTTGAAGGCCTGCTCGGCCGCGCCCCGGCGGCCTGCGGCGAGCCACCCCGCGCCGATCGTCACGAGGTTGCAGAGAACCCCGAGGAGGACGAGCGAAAAGAGCGCGAAGTCCACCGAGATGCGGGAGAAGTTCGAGATCACCGCGCAGGGAAGCGTGATCTTGAGGACGATCGCCGCGATGAGGCGGAAATCCTCCGCCTTGAAGAAGTGGATGCGCTTGAGGGCGTAGGCGCCGATGATGATCAGCACGAAGGCCGCGACTTTTGTGAGGACGGTTTCCATGACGCGTTCCTGAAAAAGGGCGTCGGATGGGCGCCGGTGCGGCGATTATAGGAAGGCTTCCGTCCCAGCCACGTGGGGAGCCTCCGGCGAAGCTTTGGTGAGCGCCCGCCCCTCCGGGGGAGCCTTTCGCCCCCGCAGCCCTCAGGCGTCGAGGCGCTCCGAGAACCGGATGAGGAAGAGGTCCGTGCGGGATTGCGCCGGCGGGCGGCGGCCGACGATGATGCGCGCGGCCGAGGGCTTCCCGGCGAAGGAATAGCCGCCGTCGGGTTCGAGCACGTAGTCGACCGCCGAAGGCGCATCGGCGAAGGCCGGGTCATCGACGCGCACTTCGGCGCCGAAGTTGTTGTCGCTCACCACCGCGACGGTCTGCATGTCGGGGAGCACCGCCACGCCCTTCGCCTTGTCGGCGCTCCAACCCAAGTCCGCGAGGTTGACGAGCGTGCGGCGGCGGACCATTCCGGGCCGGCCGCGACGCAGGCGTCCGAGCGACGCGGGATCGCGCCCGCAGACGTCTTCGGCGCCGCTGAAGTCGCCGAGAACGAGCTGCAGGAGCCTGCCGCCCCCCTTGGCGTCGCCCTGCTCGATCGCGATGAAGCGCCCGGGCGCGATGTGGGCGAGGTCGCCGATCGTCGGGCGCGACGTGCGCTTCCAGAGCTCCCGCTCGATCGGCCAGAGAAAGCACCGGGTCGAGAGCGACGCGGGGTCGGATTCAATCAGCGTGAAGCAGCGCTGCACCCCGAAGGCGGAGCGGTCGAAGGTGAGGAGCCGCCCGTCGGCGGCGGTGAGGCCGCGCAGCGTCCGCGGCCGCCCCGCGAGATAGTGGGGGAGCCCGGCGCCCGGCAGGAGCACGCGCTTCTCCACCCCCTGGCCGGAAAACTGCCTCAAGGCGGGCCCGTATTCGTCCATCACCCAGAAGCCGCCCGCGCCGTCGGCGGCGAGCCCCTCGGGGTCGATCGAACGCGCCCCGGGCGTGAGGCGGTCGTTGACGAGCGAGAGCGCGACGCAGTCGGCCGAGTCCTTGGGCGGGAGCCCCGTGTAGGGCTTGCCCTCATCGTTCGTGAGGGCGATCGGCCCCAAGGCCCGGGCGCGGTCCGCTGAAACCTCGATCCGCACGATCCGGGGCTGAAAGAAGGGAGAGAGGAAGTAGCGGGCGCTCGCCACGCCGCCGTCCTCCAACCGCACGCGGGGCGCGGGTAGGCTCGGACCCCGGTCGGTGAGGCCGAAAAAGAGGAGCGTGCCGTCCTTGCGCGCGCCCGAATAGACGAGTGCCGAGCCGAGACCCATCGGAAAGAGTCCATCGGGATGCACGTGCGCACCGGCCGCCCCCGACGGAAGCGTGAGCTGCTGCGCTTCCAAAATGCAGCGCTCGACCTTCTCGATTCCAGCCGGAAGCGGGGGATTGGCGGCTGCGCTCGAACTCTCAGACATCAATGAGGAACTCTATCTTTGTGGCGGGAATTAAAGCCCGGCTCCGCAGGGCGGGAATGCCGGAAAAGCGCTCATTCTATACGCGGACCGCGAATTTCGGGGCCGCCGAAAGGATGAAGCGGCCGGCGGGGATCAGCGGCCCGGACGCACCACGGCCGCATGGGCGGCCTTCACGGCCGCGACGAGCTCGGCCTCCATCTCGGCGTAGCTCCGCTCGGTGCGGGGGCGTCCGCCCACCTGGTAGCGCACGGAGACGGGCGGATAGCGCGGATCGTCGCGGACGGTGGTTTCAATCGTCATGCCGCGCCCGGCCATGTAGTCCTTCTCGGTGAACTTGCGGTACGCCTCGAAGAAGTGCGCCCGCGCGGCGATGTCGGAGTTGCTCATGCAGGGAAAGACCCGCTCGATCACGAGCACGGGCCAGCCGCGCTCGTCCTGCGGGAGCTCGTTGGGACCGACGTACTTGTCCTCCTCCTCGAAGAGCTGCGCGATCTTCGTTCCCGGCGCTTTGCTTTTGATGATCTTCGGCGCTTCGCTCATCGCGCTTCCTCCCGATGCTTCCGTCCGTCTTGGCCTCCCGGAGCGGCGACCCGCCACTCCCGGAGTCCCGCTGCGGAGTCCTTCTCCCGCGGGACGCCTCATTGTAGCGGTGCGCGGGCGCACGCCGCAGAGAGCACCAATTTGGTGCACGCACCCGCACGGTGCGCTGCCTCGCCCCGGCGGCGCCCGCTCCCACCGCCCCGCCCGGCCCCCTTGTCTCCCGACGCCGCGGCGGGGCGCCGTCCCCACAGGAGATCCCGCATCCGCGGCATTCCCTTTTCCTACTCCGATCAGTCGCTTTGTCTTTGGAATCAATGGGTTGCCACGGCGCTCCGGCCCGCGTGCGGCCCCGCCCGGGCGGGGCCGGCCCGGTCTTCATGCGCCTTTTGGCACGCGCCGTGCTCGGATAGGCCGTACGGGCGCCGCCGCTTCGGCCCGGCCCCACCCAACGCACCTCAACACTCTTCTCGAAGGAGATCCCCTCCATGAAGCTCGTAACCGTCATCATCAAGCCCTTCAAGCTCGACGACGTGCGCGAAGCGCTTTCCGCCGCCGGCGTCCACGGCCTCACCGTCACTGAAGTGAAGGGCTTCGGCCGACAGCGCGGCCATACGGAGCTCTACCGTGGCGCGGAGTACGTCGTTGACTTTCTGCCGAAGATCCAGATCGACGTCGCCGTCTCCGACGAACTCGTCGACACGGTGATCGACGCCGTTTTGAAGTCCGCCCGCACCGGCAAGGTGGGCGACGGCAAGATCTTCGTCACCGCACTCGAACACGTCGTGCGCATCCGCACGGGCGAAACCGACGAAGCGGCGATCTGATCCGGCGCCGCTTCCCGCACAAAACACAAAAAAGAAAACCTCTCTCGGAGTTTCTGCAAAATGCACGCCCTGACTCGAATTCTTCCGGCCGTCGGCACGGCGCTTCTGTGCGCCCCTGCCTTCGCCGCCGACCCGGTCCTCGACAAGGCCGACACCGCCTGGGTGATGGTGGCCGGCCTCCTCGTCCTGCTGATGACCATCCCGGGCATCGCGCTCTTCTACGCCGGCATGGTGAGGAAGAAGAACATCCTCTCGACCCTCGCGCAGTCGGTCGCCATCTGCGGCGTCATGACGCTGCTCTGGTACGCGGTCGGCTACTCCCTCGCCTTCTCCGAAGGCTCGGCCTTCGTGGGCGGCCTCTCGAAAAGCTTCCTCTCGGGCATTGAGATCGGCACGCTCTCGGGCTCCATCCCGGAGATGCTCTTCGTCTTCTTCCAGATGACCTTCGCGATCCTCACGCCCGCGCTCATCACCGGGTCGTTTGCCGAACGCATGAAGTTCTCTTCGCTTCTCGTCTTCATGGCGGCCTGGAGCCTTCTCGTCTACGCCCCGATCTGCCACTGGGTCTGGGCCTCGGACGGGTTCTTCTTCCAGATGGGCGCGCTTGACTACGCGGGCGGCACGGTCGTGCACATCAACGCCGGCATTGCGGGCCTCGTGGGCTGCCTCATGCTCGGGCCGCGCCGTGGCTACGGCACGCAGCACCTCGCCCCGGCGAACCTCGCCCTCGCGATGATCGGCGCCTGCCTCCTCTGGTTCGGCTGGATGGGCTTCAACGGCGGCTCCGGGCTCGCTGCGAATGAACGCGCCGTGATGGCGATCATCGTCACGCAGATCGCGGCCGCCGCCGGCGCCGTTGCGTGGATGTTCAGCGAATGGAAGACCCGCGGCAAGCCCTCGCTCCTCGGCATGATCTCGGGCGCCGTCGCCGGCCTCGTGGCGATCACCCCGGCTTCGGGCTTCGTTGAGCCCGCCCCCGCGCTCTTCATCGGCCTCCTGGCCGGCGTGGTCTGCTTCTTCATGGTCGCGGTCGTCAAGGCGCGGCTCCGCTACGACGACTCGCTCGACGCCTTCGGCGTGCACGGCGTGGGCGGCATGCTGGGCGCCATCCTCACGGGCTTCTTCGCCTCGAGCTCCGTCACGGGCTCCGAACTCCCCGCGATGTGGACCCAGGTCGGCATCCAGACCCTCTCGGTGGTCGCCACGCTGGTCTACGGCGGCATCATGAGCTTCGTGATCCTCTACGTGATCAAGAAGACCATGGGTCTGCGCGTCTCGTCGGACGACGAACTCTCGGGTCTCGACCTCGCGACCCACGGCGAGCGCATCGAGTAGTCCCGGCTCTCCCCTCGAGCCTCCCCCCAAAGAGAACCGCAGGTTCTCCCGGGAGGCGCGGGAGGAGCGGAGCACCGGATCCCTCAAAGAAGCATCTCCCTCCGGGCGGCCTCGGAACCGCCCCTCAGAGAAGAAGCTCAAAGAGAATCCCGGCGCGATCCGGCAAAGGAAAAGGCCTTCCGTCCGCAATCAAAAAGCGGGCGGGAGGCCTTTTCCGTTTATGGGCGGCACCGCAGCGGCGCCGCCCCATGACGAAGCCGCGTCGAAGGACGCCGGCCGCGTCAGAAGAGCGGCTGGTTCATGTAGATGCGCTTGAGCATGTCCGCGGCGTCGGGGCCGCGCAGGCTCACGCCCGCGAACTCCGCGTCGTTCATCGTCGTGAAGGTCACCATCGCGAGGCGCACGGACTTCGCGGCGTCCACGCGGAAGTCGAACTGCACGATCGAGCCGTCGTCGTAGCGGCAGGAGAACTGCACGTCGCCGGGCTCGAGCTCCTCCCAGACGCGGGTCTTGGGGTCGCAGGCGCCGTACTGCTCGAAGGCACTCGAGACGGGAATCGACGCGTCGTAGGCGAAGACCTGGCGCATCACGCGCTCGACGTCGGGCGTCATCTTCGGAGCAGGCGCTTCGGCCGTGGCGGCGGCGAGCCGCGCACCGGAGAGCTCGAACCCGTTTTCATCGACGGGAACGCTCTGGCAGCCGGCAAGCATTCCCGCAAGGAGAAGCGCGGCGGAAGTGAGGGAGAGACTGCGGCGGAGAGAGGTCATGACGTAGATTCCGGGATGAAGTGCGGCCGTGGGCGCCGCTGACGGGCTCCTGCATGAGTCCGGAGGACGCCCGCCCGCAGTTGGGTGGTTTGCCCCAGAGTCTATGCCGCGAGTCTTCGCGCAGGCTGAAGAAGGCGTGCGCCCGACTTCAGTTGCGCTTCAAGTCGTACATCGGCGCCAAGGGACCTTCGGCCTCCCCGCCCTCGCGGTCAAGGAGCCGCAGGCCCTGCGGAATCGGACGGGCCGCCCAGATCTCGTCCTTCGCGGCCGCGGGCGTGAAGACGATGCGGTCCTTCTCGAGCCGCCAGGAGCCGCCCTCGTCGAACGCTCCGTCCGTGCCCTCGTAGTGCGAGACGCGCGTGTAGGTGCCCTCCGCCCGCAGATAGAGCGCCGTGCGGATGCCCGCGCAGTCCGCGCACGGGAGCATCCCTTCGTAGACGCCCGAGAGCGCGCGCACCTCGGCTGCGGCGGCGGCCGGCGCCGCCGGCGTCGTCGGCGCAGCGTTCTTCTGCGCGCAGCCCGCGGCAGCGAGCATCACGCCCGAGAGGAGAAGCGCGGGGAGCGCAGTGCCGGAACGGAAGGTTTTCATGATTCGAAACTCCAAGAAAAAGAAGGCGCGCTGCCGGGAGCAGTCTCCGCGCCGCCCGCGCCCCTTCAAAGGACGAATCCTACACGGTGCGGGGCGCCGAGCGGAAAGTGGAAATCCCTCTTTTCCAATTCTGCAAAAGGGCGCGGGGAAACCTCCCTGCCCAGAACAGGCGCTTTGAATTAGCATTGCGCGTGAGGTCAAAGGAGCGGCTCCGCCATTGTGCGGCGGATCAACTCCGCATCAAAGGCGTCGGGGTCTCCGGCGCCTTTTTTGCATCCGGCCCGGCGCAAGGACCCGCTTCGAGGGGAGATCCGCGAAGCCGCGAGCGCGCAGCGTGGCGCGCCGGCACCGGCCGCAGGCGCCGCCGCCCGCTAGAATGCCGTGACGTTCGAACACCTTCCCAGAGGGACCTCTCCATGACCAACACCCTCCCCAAAATTCATCTGATCGCCTGCGGCGGCACCATCGTCTCCTCGGGCGACGACGCGCTGCAGATGACGGGCTACCGCATCAAGGACTTCAACGTCGATGCGCTTCTCGCCGCCGTGCCTCAGCTCGGGCGCTACGCCCGCATCGAAGCTGAAGAGGCAGCCCGCATCGACTCCATGTCGATGACGAGCGAGGTCTGGAAGAAGTTGGGCGCCGCGATCGAGCGCGCCGCCGCCGACCCCGATGTGACGGGCATCGTAGTGACCCACGGCACGGACACGATGGAGGAGACCGCGTGGTTCACGCACCTCACGGCGAAGACGGATAAGCCCATCGTCTTCACCGGCGCGATGCGCCCCGCGACGGCGCTCTCCGCCGACGGCCCGCTCAATCTCCTCAACGCCGTGCGCATCGCCGCCGACCCGCGCGCGAAGGGCCGCGGCGTGCTCCTCGCCCTCAACGACGTGATCCTCTCGGCGCGCGACGCGATGAAGACCAACCCCACGAACGTCATGGCCTTCTCAGGCGTCAATCAGGGGCCGATCGGGCTCGTCGCCGGCGACGAAATCGTCTGGCTCGGGCGCCCCGAGCGCCCGCACGGGGTTGATACGCCCTTCACGCTCAAGACCTTCTCGCGCCCGAGGCACCTGCCGCGCGTGGACATCCTCTACTCGCACGCGGACGACGACGGCGTGCTCGTGCGCGCAGCGGTCGCGGCCGGCGCCGAAGCCATCGTTCATGCGGGCACCGGGAACGGCTCGATTCACGCCGAAACCGAAAAGGCGCTCGCCGAAGCGGCCGCCGGCAACGTTTTTGTGATCCGCGCGAGCCGCGTGCCCGCCGGGTGCGTGACGCCGGGGCTCGCCGAGTGGCAGGAAAAGGGCTACGTCCCGTCGGGCACCCTCTCGCCTCAGAAGGCCCGCATCCTCGCGATCCTCGTGCTCCTCACCTTCGGCTGGTCGCCCGAGAAGATGAAGGAGGCCTTTGAGACCTATTGATCACCCGGATTGACGAGTGAAACAGACGGCGGCTGCGCTCCAGTGGAGCGGGCCGCCGTTTTTCTTGATGCTGTTTGTCTGATTTGCTGATGGGGGACGACATCAATCAGAAGTTTGGTCTGAACACTGCTTCAGCACTTCATACTTGATAAATCGCCCTACCCGACTCTTCCTGATTTCCCCAGAATCGATCCTGCGTCGGATCAAATTATTTGCAGTCGTTTGCGAGACTCCCAACTCGTCCTGCAGCTGTTGTCGCGTAAATTCAGCGTGCTCATTACAAAAATCCGCAAATCTATCAGAAGCAGATTTAGGTTGATGATCACTCACGCGACTTTCACCAACCATTTTCTTTCTTCCGCTCCCTCCCTTTTTATTCACCTCACAAAACTCTTCGATAACAAACTTTGGAAGCGTTAGTTTAAAGCCGTTATTAGAGACCTCAATGCTTGGTTTGGTCATCGATTCCCTATATTTCTCTTGAATCGAACGCAACCCGGTCCCATAAGCCTCAATATATCCAAGTCTGTAGAAGATTGCCGCTAATTTTTGATTCCTTAACTCGGAGAGTCCAAAACCGATGTCATCCACAGTAAGGCCCTTCATCAGACGCCCAAAGTTCATGAACTCCATTCGATCAGAAAAAATATCTATTCTTATAGGTCCGCTATAAGAATAGTCTCTGTGGACAATCGCATTGACCAATGCCTCTCTGAGCGCAACCTCCGGATAAGTCTCAAAATCATCACGAACCAACCCGCGAATATTGGATATTATGGCTTGATTCCGCTTGAGTATGTCGAATACAACATCCAACTGACTAAGAACAGACCCAGAAGCCTCATAACGAGTTGATATCTTGTCAAAGTCATTACCATTAAACGTTGCAATCTTGATTTGGTGGACACACTGATCACTCAGCAGCATGGCAAGATTGGTATAACTTCCTTGAGGGCCAATGATTCCCAAAGTCCGCTTACTTTCTTCAGTAAGATCAATCCCCCTTCGTTGAAAGTGTTCCTGAAGCGCGTTAAACGTCAGATCTTGTCTAAGTGCTGTTTCCGATTCAAAATCACCACCTTCAGTCTGACGAAGAAGCTCATATATCAAATCTGGAGATGCGGGAATGGTTGCCGCTCCCCTTCGCACATAGACCCCCTCTGGCCTGTTTCCTTTCGCTGCCAGGTAATAAGGCTTTCTTGTTCCTTTGAGTACCAGTATGCGCACTACATGCTTGCCATCCATAACGACTGGATCGCAAGATATAAACATCAAAGCATCTGGGCGGATGGAATCACGCAACAAACTCGTGACCTGCAAAAGCACTTCATCCGGATCATCAACGCCACAAATAGATCCATCGTCTTCTATGCCTATGAATATCTCTCCTCCGTCTGCATTCATCAACCCAATTACAGATTTGACAACCTCCCGAGTAAGTTCTCTTTTGTATTCAACCTTACTGCCCTCCAGGTCCAAGAGTCGCTTTTCAGGAGTTTTCGGCGATAAAATCTTTTTCATTACGCATCCTTTGATATTCGGTTCCAATATCAGCAGGGCTAGATATTGCCGTTCCGAACATACCATCCCCATCACAACTATAGTACAACTATAGTTGTACTATAGTTGAATGAAACTACTAGAGTTGCTTTCATTTCAAAAATGACACCGTAGACACCGCAACTTCGCGGCAGGTATAGGTGACGCTGTTCTAGTAAGATTGGTAGTACGCTATTTGAGCGTAACCTCCCGACACTCGAGGTCATCGCGGTATCGCCATCAGGGCCTGCAGACCGCCAACTTCCTAAAAGAGACGTGGCCAGAAAACGCTCCCTGTGAACCCATGCGGAAGTGCTTGCATGGGAGCAATTCTTCGGTGAACGACGGGCGAGGAGGTCGAGGGTTCACGCTCCCGAGCCAATGCAGAGGCGGCGAGATTGAATTCCGCCGCCTACCCGTCCTCAGTCCTTGTAGAGCGCGCAGCATCCTTCCGGCGCATCCTTGAGTGCCGTCCCGTCGGCCGAGAGGAGATGGAGCTTCTCGTCGGCGCGCTTCTCGAGGATGCGGCGCACGACGCCCGAGGAGTCCTTGAGTTCAACGCGGCCCGCCTTCACAGTGTAGAAGCCCGTCTCGATGCCGTGCTCCTTCTTGAGCGAGAGCGCGTAGCAGCCGTAGTCGTCGAGTGAGAGCTCGGCGTCGGATGCTTCGTCCATCATCGTGAGCATCACGCCCGACCAGTGCCCTTCGAGCCCGGACTTGTCGCGGGCGGCGGCGGATCCGGAAATGGAGGCGAGCCCGACGACGGCGGAAAGAATGAGCGCGGACGTGATGACGCGGAGCTGCATGGCGGGAGACCTCGAAGAAAAGAGAAGGCACAAAAACAAATGAGGAGCCCTCGGCGCCCCGCGGCCCAGCTGCGACCAAGCAAGCGGCGGGCGGCGGACGCTTCAACGAAGCTCCTCTTGAGATGCCTTCAGAGTAGCGCGCAAATCTCTCATGAAGCTTAAGGAGACATCGCGCCGCCGGCCCTCAAAAAGCCTGCGGCCCGCCGGAAGGATCCGCATGGGAACCTCCCGACGGGCCGCGCAGGGACTCCTCGGGCTGGGAGCGGCTGAAACGGCCGCCCCGCCCCGGAAGGGACTACATGATCACCGGATCAAAGTACCCGGCGAAGAGCACCGAGGCGCGCAGCGCCAGAGCGCCGATCACGGCGGCGAGCCCACCGATCACGGCGGCCGTCCGGCCGTGCCTCACGAGCCCGCAGAGGCACGGGAGCACGATGCCGAGACCCACGGCGCCCGACCAGAAGAGGAGCGACGTACCGCCCGAGAGGAGCGTCTGCGCGCCCGCGGCGGCGCCCGGCGTCCCGGAGAGCGCCGACTGAAGGAAGGCGAAGAGCACGAACGCTTCGCCCGCATGCACGCCCCAGGCCGTCCCGGGAAGCCACGACGGATGTCCGCCCTCAAGCTTCCCCACTGCGGCGAGGATCTCCGCCGCGCCAACGGCGCAGGCGAGCCCCGAGAAAATCCAGAGGACCGGCACAGCGGTGGTGTTCCAGAGCGGCACGCCCGCGGCCTCGGTGAGGAGGAACCCGGAGTATGCGGTGGCGGCGACGCCCAGGACGCCGTTCGCCCAGCGCACGGCCGGGATCTCCACCTGCGCGGCGCGGCCGCAGCGGATGAGGAGGCCTTCGAGCACGACGGCGATGCAGAGCACCGCGAGCAGGCAGATGCCGATGAACATCCAGCTCGAGAAATTGAAGGACCATTGCGTCAAGGCGTGAAAGGCCGCAACGGGAAGGTTGAGGAGCCGCCCCAAGTGCGAGAGCACGAGGAGCGTGCCCGCGATCGCGGCACCGCCCGCGATCCAAAAGACGCGGCGGCTCTTCAGCCAGACGTTCAGGAAGAGCGCCATGCCCGAGAGGCCGACGAACCAGAGGAAGAAGGCGATCGTCCACGCCCAGTGGCTCGTCGAAGCCTGGGCGGTGAGTTCCAAGTACTGCGGATTCATTTCTGCACCACCACGAAGAAGTTGGGACGCGTGCCCTTCTGCGGCAGAAGCCGCTCGGCGCGCGACCGGGCAAGACGCTGGGAGATTGGGCTCTCGGGATCGTTCACGTCGCCGAAGGCGCGCGCCGACACCGGGCAGGCCGCAACGCAGGCGGGCGACTCGCCCGCTTGAACGAGCTTCTCGCAGCCTTCACCCATGCACTTCACCGGCAGCCCCTTCGTCGGATGGAGCCAGCGCACGTCGTAGGGGCACGCCGTCACGCAGTACCCGCACCCGACGCAGCGTTTCGGATCGGTCTTCACCTGACCCGTCTCCGGGTCGTGGAAGTTGGCGCCGAAGGGACAGACCTTGATGCAGGGTGCGTCGTCGCACTGCTGGCACTGCACGAGAAGCTGCCGCGGACGGCGGGCGGTCTCGATCGTCACCCGGCGGATGTTCGAGGGAAGCGCCCCCCAGCCGGTGTTTTCATCGTTGAGCATCTCCGGGTAGTTCGTCTGCGCGCACGCGACGATGCAGGCCGAGCACCCGACGCACTGTGTCGCATCGAAGAGATGCGCGAGCTTTTTGGTTTGTTCAGTCATCGCTTAGTCTCCTCACGGACCTAGTCGCGCCCGATGCGCACGACGCGCACGGACGAGTTGTTGGCGAGCGACCCGGTGACGGGTTCGCGCCACCCGGTGGCGAACCAGTGCGAGTTGACGCCTTCGCGCGTCCACTCGTAGGCGCCGAGGCTGCGCTTGGTGCGCACGCCCCCGGAGAAGCCGTGACTGAAGAGAGACCCGGCGATCACGCGGTTCGTGACGGTGACGCGGGTGCGGCCCTTCGCGCCCGTGTCGAGGCCCGTGAGCTCCACCATGTCGCCCGTCGAGATCCCGAGGCGTTCGGCATCGACCGGATTCATCCAGACGGTGCGGTCACCGAGGAACTTCGTCGGCCACGTGAACATTGCGACGCCCGAATTCGAGGCGCTGTCCTTGCCGGAGACGAGATAGAACTCGTCGGAGAAGGGCTTCGGGAGCTTGTAGGCGGGAGGCGCCTCGAAGTCCGAAAGCCCGGACGCCCCCTTCGACTCGTACTTCGATGCGAAGAGGAAGGAGATGATCTCGCCCTTGCCCGTCGGCGTGCCGAAGGGCTTCTTGTAGGGATAAACGCCGTACTTCTTCTTCGCCGTCTCGCTCCAGCCGTGCGCCCGGACGTCCGCGGCGATGCGGTCGCCTTCACCGGGCTTCTCGGCGTTCTTCTTTGCGATGAACTTCTCCCAGGCCGCATCCATCATGCCGCGGTACCAGGCCTTGAATTCGTCGCGGGTCTTCAATTCCTTCGCGTAGCCGAGACGCTCGGCCGCGCGTTCGGGGAAGGCGCGTCGCAGGATCTCGGCGAACTGCCAGATCTCCTCGCGCGCCTCGCACCCTTCGGGCGGGTCGATGCCGGCGCCGGAGAACTGAACGTTTCCGTTGAGGGCCCACTTCACGCCGCCATACTCGTGCGCCTCGAGGAAGAAGGTGCAGGGCAGAACGTAGTCGGCGTAGTCGATCACTTCGTGCGGGAGAATGTCCTGCACGACCACGAGGTCGAGCGCCTTCAGGGCCTTCGCGAGCCGCTCGGAGTTGGCCTCGCGGTGGAACATCGTCGTGCCCGTGATGAAGGCCGCGCGGATCGGATAGGGTTTGCCGGTCTCAATCGCCTCGAAGATCGCCGAGTAGGTCCCGGACCCCTCCGGGTAGTAGACCTTGTCGAGGGCCTTGGCGTCCTTGTTGGTCCAGCTCTGGCCGTTGGGCCCCTTCCCCTTGCCGCCCGACTGCGAACAACCCGGTCCCTTGAAGCCGCCCCCTTGAGTGACGACGAAGCCGCCCGGCTGATCAATCCGTCCCGTGAAGAGATTGAGCATGCTCATGAGCGCATAGGCGCTCGTGTCGTTGCCGTTTCTCGACGCGTACCAACCGTCGTCGCAGACGCCGCCTTCGGTGAAGAAGCTCCGCGCAAGGCGCACAATCGTCGCGACGGGAATGCCCGTCTCCTTCGCGGCGCGCTCCGGCGTCATCGCGCGAGCGGCGGCGGCGACGGCGTGGAGGCACGACTCGACCTCGATCACGCGCCCGTCCGTCGTCGTGACGCGGGCCGAATAGTCGAGCTCTGGATCAACGTTCACGGGCTCGTCGAACCCGACCACCGCGCCCTTGGCGTCCTTCACGAGCGCCATCGGTGCAAAGGCGCCGTCAGCGCGGTTCATCACGACCCAGGCGTCCTCCGCGGCGCCGGCAATGAGGTCACCGGCCGTCACCGGGCGGCGCGTTCCCGCTTCGATGAGGTACGGGGCGTTGGTCCACCTGCGCAGGAACTCGAAGTCCACAAGCTCTTCGCCGAGACCGATCCCGATCATCGCGAGAATGAGCGCGGAGTCCGTGCCCGGGCGGATCGGCACCCACTCGGCGCCCGTGAAGGCGCCTTCGGGCATGCGGGGATCGACGAAGACGAGCTTGGCGCCCTGCTCGCGCGCGCGGCCGAAGACGGCCGCCACCCCCATCGCGCAGTTGAGCGTGCGCCCGATGCAGAGGAGGAAGCGGCAGTTCGCGTAGTCGGGCTCGACCTTGCCCGCCCCGTCAAAGCCCTTGCCGAAGACCTTGCGGCGGCCGGCGACCGAGGCCGAATTGCACGTCGAGGAGTGACTGATGATGTTGGGCGTTCCCAACGGAGCGGCGAGCCACTGCTGCAGACCGGAAAAGTTGTGCGACGTCATCGAGACGGCACGCTCGCCGTCCTGCTCGACGATCGTCTTCACGCGGGCGGCGATTTCGTCGAGGGCCTGGTCCCAGGAGATCTCCTCGAACTTCCCCTCACCCTTTTCCCCCGTGCGCTTCAGGGGCTTTCTCAGGCGCAGCGGATGGTTCCACATCCACATGGCCTGCGCGCCCCTCGCGCAGCAGCCGCGCTGCGGGTGGCCCGGGTTGGGCATGATGCGCACCGTCTCCTGCGAGACCGGAGCGCCCTTTTTGTGCATCGCGAGCAGGCCGCAGTAGCCGCCGCAGATCATGCAGGCGGTCGGGTGCGCCTCCCAGCCGTCGGCCTTCAGGGCCTCGACTTCCTTCGCGGCGGCTTCGTCGGCGGCCGTCCAGAGCGAGGCGCCCAACATGCCCGAACCGGCGGCGGCGCCCGCCGCACCGATCAGGGAGCGGCGGGTGAGCAGCGGCCCACGTGGGTCCTGCGCTGTTTTCTTTTCCATTTTGGGGTCTCCTCCAACCCGCGGCGCCCCGTCCACAAAAGCAAAGGACCTCCCGGAAATGCCGACGCGAGAAGCTCTGCTTCTTCTCATCGACCCTTCCGAGAGGTCCTTTTGTGAGACGGCCGCTTGATTGGTGTTGTCTTTTTTATTCGTCGTCCGGGTCGCCTCAAGGAGGTCGCCCGACGATCTGTTTTGAAGGATGAGGCCGGATCGGCCGAAAGGCGCAAAGGGGAAACCCTCGGAATCCGCCGAGCGCTATTCCATACAGGAACAATGAATCGAAGAACTGCCTTCCGTTCTCAAAACATTTCTTCAGGCCCATCACCGCGTTGGCGCGTCCATACCGCGTGGAGACGGCAAAGGGTCTTCCCCTAGCGCCCATGCGTGATGCATGAACAATATGGATTAATTGATAGGCGTCGCCTATTGATTGCGTCGGCACGCCCACAGGAGCTCGGAAAAAGCAGGCGCTGCGCCCTCGGGCGGACCCCAACCCGGTGCGGCGCTCTGCCGGCGCCCGCCCCGGGGCCGCCCGCATCACATAGAATGTCGGGCATTGCGAAATTCCCTGCCGCTTCGGACGACTTCCGACGGCTTCGGGCGGCCCGGCCGGCGCGTGCGCGCGGGCGGCGCCCGGGGCGGTCCGCCCTCCGGGCAAGCGGCGCAAAACACACACGAAGGCATTCACCCCATGTCCGCCATCATCCTCGGTCACAAGAATCCCGACACCGACAGCATCGTCGCCGCCATCGCCTGCGCCGACCTCTATCAGAAGCGCGGCCTCGACGTCGTCCCGGCCGCCCAGGGCAAGCCCGCCCCGGAAACGGCCTTCGTCCTCGAGCGCTTCGGCCTCAAGGCGCCTGAGGTCGTGACGTCGGTCGCCGGCCGCGACGTGTACATCGTCGACTACTCCGACCTCAATCAGGCTCCGGACGACTTCGGCGACTGCACGCTCAAGGGCATCGTCGACCACCACAAGCTCGGCGACATGACCTCCTCCGCTCCGCTCGAGATCGTCGTGATGCCCGTGGGCTGCACGAACACGATCCTCAAGCGCATGTACGACTACCTCGGTTTCGCGCCCTCGAAGGAGATCGCCGGCGCCATGCTCTGCGCGATCCTCTCCGACACGGTGATCTTCAAGTCGCCCACGTGCACCCCGGCCGACCGTGCCGCCGCCGCCGAACTCGCCGTCATCGCCGGCGTCGAGGACGTCAAGGCCCTCGGCATGGAGCTCTTCACCGCCAAGTCCGCCGTCAAGGGCGTTGCGGCGCGCGACCTCATCATGCGCGACTTCAAGGACTTCAACATGTCGGGCAGCAAGGTCGGCATCGGCCAGCTGGAGCTCGTTGACCTCGCGCTCCTCGAGGACCGCATCCCCGAGCTCGTCGAGGAGCTCGGCCGCATGAAGGCCGAGGGCCGCCACACCGCGATGCTCCTCCTCACGGACATCATGAAGGAGGGCTCCCTCCTGCTGATGGCCTCGGACGATCCCGCGAAGATCGCCGGCGCCTGGGGCAAGACCCTCGGCAGCGACAACATCTGGCTCGAAGGCGTCATGTCCCGCAAGAAGCAGGTCGTGCCGAACCTCGAGACCGCGTTCAAGGCCTAAATTTCCGGCTTGAAACGCAGCCCGTCGCGCCCTTCACATCAGGGCGACGGGAAAGGAAAAGCCCGTGCGGACCCAACGTCCGTGCGGGCTTTTCTCATGGTTCTCCGGCCTTCCGGCCTGGAGGGCGACGACCTTCGCCCGGGCGGACGCCGCCCCACGGGGCGGCCTCATTCGGGCGAAGGCGCCGAAGCCGGCCGGAAAGATCAGGACGGCGGAACGGGCGGGACGTCAGACGTCGGCGCCCTCGGTGCGCTTCTGCGCGCCCTTGTAGCCTTCCGTCTCGATCAGGACCGCATCCATCGCCGACACGCGGTTCTTCGCGGCGTCGAACGTGTAGAGGTAGAGGTCGAAGACGGCGCCCGGGAGCGTGTAGACGGAGAGCGACTTCTGTTCGAAGGAGACGACGAGGTCCTTGAGGCCGTCGCCGTCCACGTCGCGCACTTCGCTCTTCACGGGCTTGGCGAGGTGGCTCAGAAGACCCTTCGTACCGATAGAGGCGCGTCCCACGCCCGCATAGGTGCGGCTGAGATCCACCTTCGCCGCGTCGAGCGTCTTGTCGGAATAGAGCACCACATCCACGGTCTGCGTGCTCTTCGGGTCGATCGAGTCGGCGAGGATCGCGATCTTGTGAGGCGCGGCCTTGGCGGTGTGGGCCGAGACCTTGGCCGCAGCCTCGAAGAAGGACGCGGCGTTGTAGTCGTGCAGGAATTCCGCGGCCTTCTCGTGTGAGACCTTGAGGAGCTCGGCGGCGCGGCGTTCGACTTCGGGCTGCGCGGCCGTCCAGTGCTTCTCAAGACCGGCGATGAACTTCGAATTTTCCTTCAACTGGTCGCGCTGGTAGTCGAACGTGTTCGAAGCATGGACGAAGGTCCAGACGGGCCAGTCGGCCGACCACCCGAAGTGCTCGGGCTTGCCCTTGAAGTGCTCGGCCGTGGCGGTCTGCCAGTCGAGGAAGGCCGCGTCCTTGGCGGGCTTCGCGAGCGGATAGAAGGGCACGTAGGGCGTCTCGCACGGGCGCGAGAGCGTGCGCCAGCCGGCCGTCAGGAGCGGGTCGGCGCGCAGCTGATAAACCACGGACTCGTGCGTAGTCGGGCGGCAGAGACCCAGGGCCTTGTAGTGGTACCAACCCGGATCCGCACCGATCTCCTTTTCGTGCGAGCGCAGGATGTCCTTCAGGTCCTCGACGCCGAACTTCTTCGTCGACTCGACGCTGTAGGGGAACTTTTCGGGATCGGTGATCCGGACGCCGAGGATCTTCTCCCAGGCGATCGAGTTGCGCGACTGGTTGTAGTCGGCCGCGCGGCGCTCGGGCGGCTGCACGGCGACGCGGTAGTTGAAGTCGTTGTAGACGCCCGGGGTCTTCGGCGTGTAGCGGCCGTTCTTGATGGCGCGCTCGATCATGCCCGGCGCGACGATCACGTTCTCGGTGTCGGTCGCGTCGACCTTGTCCATCATGAAGTTGTTCGGGATGTAGACCACCTCGTTGTCCTTCACGCGGCGCGCCACCCAGGTGTTGCCCTGATGGATCGCGATCTGCCAGGCCTCCTTCGCGTCGGCGACCGTGTAGGTGCGGCCGTCCGCGAAGTAGCCGTACCTGCCGAGGAGGTCGATGGCGATGTTGATCGCGTCGCGCGCCGAAGCCGCGCGCTCGGCCATCAGGCGGCGGATGCCGTAGCCGATGCCGCCATCCTTGAGCGCCTGCCGGTCGTCGTCGTAGATGCCGGTGCAGGCGTTGGAGACGATCACGACGCCGTTTTCGTTGACGAAGCCGTCCGAGAAGGAAGCGCCCGTCGGGTCGAAGGTCTGCGACCAGTAGAAGCCGAAGGTCTTCTCGACCTGCGGAATCTTCGCCTTGCCGGGCTCGTACTCGATCATCTCGCCCTTCTGGTGCGTCGCGGGCGGGACCCAGAACTGGGCCGTGAGGATGCGCCCGCCGTTGTCCTCGTTGTGGCCGACGAGGATTTCGCCTGTCTTCGATGCGTCCTTGCCGACGATGATGGTCGAGCAGGCGAGCGCGTCGAAGGAAAGAACCGCCGCGGCGGTGCAGAGCGCCATTGCGGAGAGCTTGAGCTTCAGATTCATAATCCGTACTCCTTTTGGGTGGTGGTGAAGCCGAAGGCGCCGGTCCGTCACCTGCGCTCAACAGTCCGACCACCTTTCCCGCTCGCAGAACCTGCAGGAACCTGCAAAAGGGAAAAGCGCCTCCGCCGAATGGAGACGCCTGCAGTCATCGAATTGAGCGCGGCGCGGACTACTTCGTGTATCCCGTACGCGCTTCGACCTTCTCCACTATAGCGCCCGGAGTCCGCGCCCCATCACGGTGCTTTCGACTACCTCTTTAGGGCGTTTAATCCAATTACTTAAGTGGATTCACTTACCTTGCTGCGGCATCGCAGCGAAGTCCGGACATGAAGACGGCGGCTGCGGGAACGGGAGCTCACGCCCTCCGTTCCCGTAGC
>ERZ833608.879-NODE-879-length-22236-cov-11.969794_pt1 | contig 22236 bp, 13 predicted proteins | sample MGYA00519694_ERZ833608 | MGnify/ENA primary metagenome ERZ833608 (study PRJEB31850, sample SAMEA3708742) | human gut metagenome | biome: human gut; feature: human-associated habitat; material: faeces | place: China | collected 2014 ... | reverse complement strand
GTGCTTTCCCCGGTAGCAATCATTTTGCGGAGTGCTTGTTCGGTCATGGTGGGGACTCCCTTCTCAAGTGAGTTATTCTTGTCCTTTAGAAAACGGAGAATCGATATATCCTAAATTTGTAAATTCAGAGCGGAACAATTCATCATACAAACTATCTTGACCGTACTTGATTTCTAAGTTATCAAAATAACGTCTATCTATCAATAAGTAATCATTTCTTGGATATCGGCTGTTTTCAATAATCAAATTGTTTCCGTATTTATAACGATGTCGATTTAAATATGCACCAAAATCTTTTCTTCCGTTCGACGTATCAGAAATCAATTTATATGCCGGGATAAACTGCTTTAACACTTTCAAATTTTCATATTTGTAAGCATAAATAAATTCTTTGTATAAATCGCCCTCAAAGAACATCGAATATATTTTCTTATACGCCATATCCAAGTAATAAAAAAATGTTGAAATATCAACTTCATATGACTTGGGGTCAGCTGTTAGAAGTATTCTACCACGAGCACTTCCATCCGGAAAAATCTCCATAAAATCATGGATTCCAGCACGCATTGGATACAAGTTTCCTCGATCGTCTTTTGCTGTAAGATCTCCAATGCTAAATAAATAGGATGCTCCAACTCGTGAAATACTAAAGTCCTTATTTATAGTCCGAACATAGTTCGCAATTTTTTCCAAATCAGCTTTCTTGTATTTCTGCCAAATAGCATCCTTATCAGATGTAGCCACAAAAAAGCCGAAATCCAGATATGCGAATATATTTTCAGGAAAATTGCGATCTATCTCAAGTGGTAGAAGTTCAACAATATTCTTCACCCGGATCAATTCATCTTTTTTCTTTTGGTACAACTGGTTTAATCTTGTGGAGTCTTTTATCGGAAACGACCCAGAAGATACTCTCTCGTAAATGTCACCACGATTTGTAATATAGGGCGGCATTGCACCTTCTTCGATTTTAATAACGAAAATATGCCTTCCCTTTGATGTAAATTTTCTCACATCAAAATTCGGAGTTGGCGTAATACAGTCATGTATTGTAATATGAATTCTCTGCTCTGTCCATTTTTTACAGCCACCAATAGTTTTATCATCATTAACACCGAGTAGAATATATCCTCCGTAGGTGTTTGCAAATGCAGAAATTTCCTTGATTAGTTTCTTTGGTTCTTCGTCATCTGATTTGAACTCAAAGAAAAAGTTTTCATCGTCTGCTTCAGACAAAAATTTTTCAATATCATGAAATCGAAGTTTGTCCCAAGGCTTATTATTAATATTAACCACTTGCGCTTCACCTCATTTTCATTCATGGAATACATATTCCATCGGTCGGATAATAGATTCAATCATCGAGATTTCTTCTTCGTTGCAACCATACCTCTTAAACAATTCTTTATCCGTCCATTCTTTTGAATAATCCAAGAACGGAACAAAACGGAAGTTCTGTTTGGAGATGTTCATGGACGAATAGGTTTCATGGAGCAAAAAGCGAGGAAATTTTAAGCACATATATTCCGCAAAATGGATAGCCTCTGCTTTACTGTCAAATGCCGCAAGCAAAAGATACGAATCCGTAAAGACAGAACCCGGAGACAGCACTTGCAAGGTAGAAGTAACACGGTAGCCGACACTGGGGTCAACACCCACTTCGCCACCACGAGGAACGACTTTTCCCATAATAACTTTATACTTCCCAATAAGCTCGTGCTGTTTCTGCACTTCATCACCAGAAATATAGCTCATTGCCATGCTGTTGCTCTTTTGACTGGAGAACAACGCAAGCTGATGTTTTTCGTCCTTGTTGTCCTGCCCACGCAAATCAGAAGAAATGCCAAATACATTTCTCGGATAAACCACATCATCCATCTTGCGGTCGCCAGACGCTTCCATCCGTCGAATCAACTGTAATGCGTTATTGTTTCGGATGAAAATATCGTATTCAGACAAATCACGGTTTAGTGTTACCGCATTTTCGCCACGAATTGAAGTAACTTCACAATCACCATTATAAGACGAATCCCACAAGAAGTAGTTTACACCGCCAACAATCGAAACATTGGAAAACAATGCTTCATTGTCCGCATAGTCAACTATTTTTCTCAAGTGTTTATCTTGTAGCATTTCTGCACGAAAATCATCCAAGCCCTTGCCACCAGAGAACCAACGAGAAGGCGTTATCATTGAAATATAGTGCGGTTCAATGGCTTTTGCTTCGCCCACAAAGTAATTATAGACAGGCTTTGCACTGTAACCTTTTCCACCGCCATCCATCTCCTGATACGGCGGATTGCCCACAATCGCATCAAATTTCATGGGCTGTCCCTCCTTTCCCCATGTATCGGTTCGCTGCAGCTTCTTTGCCAGACGCTGCGGGTCGTTTTCCATTCGTTCCAGCAGGTGCGGAATGTAGGTGGTGTTAACCGTCCAATCCTGATAGCCCACCAGCGTCCGCCGGGTGATGCTTTCTGCCATCCGGGTCTTGCACAGAACAAAGATCTGCTGCTCCACGATTTCCTGCCAGAGAGCCTGTGTCTGCTCCAGCGGCAGCTTGTCCTCCGGGCCGGGCAGCTTCATGGCGTACAGGCTGTATGCCATATACAGGGGATACAGGCCGGATTTGGAGTTCATTTCCAGAATCCGTGCCTCCGGGTTGAGGAAGATGTCCTCGGTGACCTGCCCCTGATCCACCAGACGAGGCTCCTCCAGAACCTCCTGCGAGTCAAACTGCTCGTTGAGGAAGCAGTAACCGCCCACCATGTTGCTCAGATGAAGATTTACCACTCGCCACGGGGTCAGAACGGTTTCCTTGTCGGGGTTGCGGAAGTGGCTGAAGATCTCGGCAATGCGCTTCACACGCTCGGTGGGCGGCAGCTCGTCCGCAGCCTTTGCCATGCGGCGGATGCGCAGACCCGCCCCACTGACCACATCCTCGTCGTAGTATTTCAGCAGCTTGCGGAACAGGGGCTTGTCCACGGTTTTGGGCATGAACTCCTGCCAGGATTCCTCATCCACCAGCGTGATGAAGTCTGCCATCTTGATGCTTTCGGTCAGATCCACCTTGGCACCGTAAATCAGCAGAGGCAGGCGGATGGACACATTCCGCAGCAGCCGGATGACCTTCTCCCGTTCCTTTTTCTGCTCTTGCAGTTTCTTGAGCAGGTCATCATCCTCTTTGGTGCGCTCCCGCTTGGGCTTGTTGGAAATCTTGTCTGCCTTTTCGTATTCCTCGCCCGTCAGCCCCTGATTATTGATGTGGACTTTAGTTTCCTTTTTGGCGGCTTTCTGCTCGCTGAGCTTGTCCGACAGGGTATGGAACAGCTGCACATCGTCCTCGTCCATGACGATGCCGGTGTCCTGCTTGTAGACCGATTCATCGTCAAAGCCGCTCTTGATGGCTCTATCAACCGTCAGACGCTTGATCTGCCGCATCATTCTGGAGACGCTGTATGCAGTCATCTGGGTGCCGTCCACTGCAATCACCGGGCAGAAGTTCAAAAACTCGCCCAGTGCCGCCCGGTTCTGCTCCTCGTTGGTCCGGCCCCGCTTGGTAATGCGGTTGACCTCAGAAATCACGTTCAGGGCACGGTCCGGAGCAAAGTCAAAGACGTAGCAGCGTTCCTTCTGCTTGCCGTCCAGCACCCCTGCCGACTGCACCCGGAAGATGGTCTGCATATAGCCGGACGCAGCCGTGCTTGCCGACCCGGTCAGCATCATCACAGCCGTCCATTCCGGCACTGTCACGCCGGTGGTCAGCTTGCCGCAGGAAATGGTAATGGTGTAGCGGTTCGCCTTGATGACCTGCTTTACCAGCGTCAAGGCGTTGTCGTAGGGCATTTCGGCATCGCCATCGCCTGCAACGTTAGCGATTTTATAGGCTCCAAACACAGGGTGGTCTTTCAGCAGCCTGCTCAGGGCACTGGCTTCTTTCACGCCCGGAACCATCCAGAGGGTATGCCGGAACATCTCCCGGTACTCCGGCGTGGAGTAGGGGTAATTGCTCTCCGGGTTCTCCGAAGAAATCAGGTCCAGAAAGCTGCGCACATCGGCCTCGTGGACAAAATCACCCACCTGTGCGCCAGCAGGCAGAGGACGGAAATCCCGTGCAGGGTCGCCCGTCCACACCCGGAAAAACTCGGTAAAGTTGAACGCCATCTCCAAGGTCTCGTAGCGGTAGGAGGTGGGCAGACTTTTCCCAAGGTCAAAGGTCAGGATGCGAAGTTCCGGCAGGTCTGCATAGGGGTTATGATCGCCGGGGTGCAGGGCATCCCACTCCCGCTTGCGCTTTTGCTCCATGACGTAGTCCCATGTGTAGACGTTGTTCTCGTACTTCTGCATCAAATTGTACGGCGTGCCGGATAACTGCAGAACCTTGGGAGCCTTACCGTTCTTTTCTGCTTCCAGCAGAGACTGCACCTTCTGTCCCCGCTGGGTCTGGGTGCCCTCGTGGGCTTCATCGTAAATCACGAGATCCCAATCCATATCGAAAACAGCGTTATTCTTGTCAAACTTGCCATCTGCCCGCTGAGAGCCACGCAGGTCCTGCATGGAGGCAAAGTAAACAAAAGCCTTGCCGGAATTCTGGTAGGCTGTCAGGTTTGCATCGTTGCGTGCATCCATTGCCGCATCGTAAACGGACGAATCCGTATCGAAACGGTCTTTTTTCAGGAAGGCACGGTTATCTCCTTCGCCAAAAATTAGGTCAAAATCGTTGCGCCAGCCATCCTCCACCACCGGGCGGTGGGTGACCACAATCACCTTCTGATAGTTTGCTTTTTTGATAAGCGCATAGGCCGTAACCGTCTTGCCGAAACGCATCTTGCAGTTCCAGAGCATCGAGTTCTGCTTGCGGAAAATCGTCAGCGTCCGATTGACGCAATCTACCTGCTCGTCACGCAGGGTAATGGCTCGCTTTTTGGGCGCAGCAGGGACAGTCTGCGGCAGAAAACCGATCTGCCCCTCGCTCTTTTCGGCAGCAGTCAGCGCCGTGCGACCTTCCTTGACCGCCCGAATTGCACGGATGGCAACGGACAGCGGCACCTCAAACCATTCGCTGTCCTGATTGGAATTGGAGAACTTCCGGGCCGAAAAGCCAGAATTGTACAGCACATTATGGACATCGTCATCATCGAACAATTCCGTATCGGTCGTACCATCCGGGAAGGTGACGGTTCTGCGTGCCAGCTCGGTATATTGCAGGTCGTATTCAACCATCGCCGTCTTGGTATACTGGTCGATGCGGTCACGAGCAGCACAATTCAGCTCCGCACAGTTGGGCGGAAGCTGTTTGTAGCTGTTCACGCTGTCAAAATTTGTCTTTCCTATCTTCCAGTAGCCCTCGTGCTGGGCATCGTGAATCGTAAAGATGTAAATCAACCGATACGACATGGTTGGCTTATACGCTGCCATTTGCTTTTCCTCCTCTCACCATTGAAAGAAAAGTCATCGTCTGATTGGAACGCCAATCCTTTATGACGCTGTAAATCCCGTTGTGTGCCCGGATATTTCCGCTTTTGCATCCGGGGCACAGGTCAATTTGTTCCTCACTGCCGAACCAGCTGATAATTTCAATTTTGTTTTCCTTACAGCTGCCCGGAACCACATACTTTGTGCCGTCCATCTGCCAGAGGTTCCACGCAATGATGTTGGCGATCACCTTCATCTGCCGCAGGTGGGGAAGTTTACCAAAGCGTTCCCGGTAAACCTCCACGAAGGTCACAAACAGGTTTTCCCGTGCCAGCAGCAAGCTGTCACCCTGATACTCAAAGCCGTACACGCTCTGGAACGCCCGCTTTGTCCATGTGAACCATTCTTCTTCGGTGTCCGTGTTTTCGCCGATAACACGCAGCTTGCGGTCCAGCAGGCCAATTCGCTGGGAAATGGGAATGGTTTCGCCCGTTACGGTGTCGTAGCGGCTTACCAGATAGGGAGCCTCGCCGCAGGAGATTTCCAGCCGTTGTGCATCCACATATTTCTGCCATGTGTGCTGACGGTCGTCCGGGAAGGCAATTTTGTCAGCCGTTGCTTTCCACGACATCTCCTTCTGGATGTTGAAAACATCCTTTCTGCCAAACCACTGCTCATCCACCAGATTGTTCTGTGCGTTGCAGATCCAACTGGGGGTAAACACCTCTGCTTTGTCACGGGTGCGGTTGGTCTGGTGCTCCAGTGCTTTTTCCACTCTGGGCTGAATCAGGCTGTCCTGTTCGCCTGTAACCAGTTCCGGCAGGATTTCTTTTTTGAAGCTGTATGGTTCGCCCAGTTCGGCGTAATCATCGGTTGCCCAGATGATGTTTTTCTTGGTGGTCTTGTCCTGAAGCAAAATCTCAAGGAGGGTGCGTTCATGGTCCAAAAGTTCCTGCTCCAATAGGTCAATTCCTGCAATGCTGAACATCCGCCGCCCTCCCTTCCATTTGTTGATGGTACTATAATAACACACCTTTCGGGGTTTGTGAATGTTTTACAAGAAAGCCGTCCATCCATGCCTGCTTTTTGCCGTTTCCTATTGAAACCAAAATCGTATTCTGTTCAGCGATGCAATCGCGCAGCCTGCATCGGTACGGTGCAGTTCAAGGGTTTGGGATTTCCCAACAAGTATTTTGCAACGCAAAATAAGCAGATGTATATACGTCTGCATTGCTTGCGGATGCTATGAAACCTCTCAACATACTCCCCAAATTTGAAAATCATTTTGCAAATCAGACCGTCCGTTTTCAAGTTCAACTTGAAGTGGGCGGTTATTTTTCTGCACAAAAATTTTCGAGTTTGCAACCGCAGCAAGCAGGGCGAGTTGGTACCAACTCACAAGTTTTGAATCAGATTTTTCAAATCCGACTTCAAAAATGCTTGTTGGGCTTTGCCCAAACCCGATATTCAGCACAAGAATGTGCTAGTTCCGCACTTTAACGGACGCTGAATAAGCAAATTTCTTGGAGAAAAATTCGTTTCGGAAAAATCGTCGTTGATTCATTTAATATTGCATCAAACCGGAACTATTACTTCCGGTTTTGAAGGCAAAAAGCGGAAGTAATGCTTCCTAAAAATTTGAGTAACTTTATGGTATGCTCTTTCCAGAGCCGTTCACATGAACCGGACCTCCCAAGTCCGGTTTTCTCCCTCAAAACCGGACCTGATACGTCCTAAAAACACTTGTTTGATTGTGATATGCTTTCTACAAGCCTTCATCGAACCTTGAAAATCGAATAACCGTCTGCATGGGATACCCGGCCATGACCCTGACAAGGAGAGCCGGAAAACGCCGCTGAAAGGGGGCAGGAAAGCCATGCAGAGAGAACGGCACCCCAAATTTGAGATCACGTTGATACGCAAAACCGGAACCAATAGTTCCGATTTTGTCTTGAAATTCATTTCATATCCCTTAAAAACCGGAACTACCAGTTCCTAAAAATAAAATTTACGATGTGATACACTAAGCCCACAGAAGCACATTCTTCATTGCTTTTTCACAAGTTTCGACAAAGAATGTCCGATTTTTAGTAGACATTCAAATCAACTTTCGTAAAAACCGGACGTAATGTGTCCTAAAAAATCTCCCATGAATGTGTTAACCTAGTTTCAAATCTATCATTGAACCTTGAGAACCGCATGACCGTCTGCATGAGATACTCGGCGATGACCTCGCAAGAGTGAGCCGGAAAACGCCGCCGGAAGGGGGCAGGAAAGCCATGCAGGGATAACGGCTGAACTACTAATAAATTTTTGAGAGGAGATTTTGCCTATGAAGAAAAACAAGTTTGAATTTATCATTGATTCCGAATTTCAATCTCAGATTCCTGCATTGACCGATGAAGAATTTCAGCAACTGGAAGAAAACATCCTTTCAGAGGGTGAAGTTCTGTCTCCCCTGATTGTCTGGGGCAACATTCTTGTTGATGGCCACAATCGCTATAAGATTCTCCAGCAGCACCCAGAAATCCCTTATACCACCCGCTCGATTTCCTGCACCTGCGAAACCCGTGAAGATGTTCTGGCATGGATCTGCAAACATCAGCTGGGTCGTCGGAATCTGACACCCGAGCAGAAAAAGTTTCTGATTGGAAAGCAGTATCACTCTGAAAAATCCACTCGTGGGGGAAACCATGGCAATCAGTACACGCAGGTGGCAAACTGTCAAATTGACAATTTGCCATCGGTAGAAAACACGACCGAACGAATCGCCAAAGAAAATAATGTAAGTCCCTCTTTTGTAATTCGTGCCGAGCAGTTCATGAAAACCGTTGAGCTGATGGAAAAATACTGCCCCGGCATTCAGGAAGAAATCTTATCCGGCAAACTTAAGCTATCCCAGCGAGAGGCTGCCATTATCCGTGGAACTCCCACGGAAGCATTGCCCACCGTGGTATCAACATGGCGAGAGAAAAAGCTGAACGGTAAACCAGACGATAGTGCAGACACCTATGAAAATTCAGAATTGCTTTCCAAGGTCGCCGAAAACAATTTTTCTACTGCTGCCACATCGAAGATCCAAACGGCTGATCCACTCTCGGAAAATCGACCTTTTATTTCATCGGGAAAGCGCATTACCGAACTCCAGACCATTCGTGAGCTAGGAGAAAAGATGGCAACGGTTGATCATGTCGCCGATGCCGAAGGAATGTTCAGTGAAATCAACGGTGCATCAGAGAGTTTTATGTTTCGCATCGATCAATGTTTTGCTCGTTATCCTGACTTTCTGGCAAATGTAGAGCTTGAAGCAAAAGTCATCGCTACTTTGCAAAAAGCAGAAGACTATATTTTGCATCTGAAAGAACAGCATCGGCAGCATCTTCTGGAGACTACCAACAGCCAGTAAAATGCTTTACAAAAATTTGTTTGATGAAAAAACACTGGAGGTGAATTTTATTTCCGACTACCTGACTGTCACTACACCTTTGCCGCAATATCTGCCCTATGCTCGCTTTCTGCTGGATACCGACTTGAGCCACACAGCGAAGTTGCTCTACACCCTGCTGCTTGACCGGGCAACTCTTTCTCAAAAGAACAACTGGGTGGATGAGCGCGGCTTCGTCTATGTAATTTTTCCCATTTCATCATTGAGCGAAGCCCTGCGATGCAGTACCATGAGCATTAAACGTGCATTGCGCTCGCTGGAAGATGCTGATCTGATCAAGCGCAGAAGAGGTCGCATTACTGTGCCCAACAGCATCTTTGTAAAAGTCCCGACAGAACAAAAATGTTCCTTTGCATGGAACGATTCTGCCCTATGCGATGGAACAGAAATGATACCTTCCACGGAACAAAAGTGTTCCACTAACCAACGTAATAAGAACAACCTGAAAGATAGCCACCTGATAAGAACAACAGATGCTCATTTAACCATTGGAGAATATCGCAATGTCTATCTGACGGAAAAAGAGTACAACCAGCTCAAGGCTGACTTTTCCGGGCTGGACAGCCTGATCGAGCAACTTTCGGCTTATATCCAGTCCACAGGTAAGAAGTATGCCGACCATGCTGCCACCTTGCGCATCTGGGCGAAACGGCAGAAAACAGAACGAAAATCGACGCCGGGCATCCCGGACTACACATTCAAGGAAGGAGAAAGCCTATAAAGACGATCGAGAAAATTTTAGAACAGTCCGTTTCCAGTATTCCCGAAAACACCGAGGATTATTATGGCGAGGATGGTCTGCTTTACTGCGGAAAATGTCACACGCCAAGGGAAGCGTTCTTCGCAAAAGGCGTCGCTCTGATGGGCAAGAACAAGCACCCCATTGAATGCAGCTGCCAACGCATCGAGAGGGCAAAGCAGGAAGCCCTTATCAGCCAGCAAAAGCACAGCGACCTTGTGCGGCGGCTGAAAGCCGAGGGATTTTCTGACCCGGCAATGCTGGACTGGAAGTTTGAAAACGACAATGGCCGCAGCCCGCAGATGTGTCATGCACACCGTTATGTAGAGCAATGGCAGACCATGCGTGCAGAGAACCTAGGACTGTTCCTCTGGGGCAGTGTGGGCACCGGCAAGAGTTTCCTTGCCGGATGCATTGCAAACGCTCTGATGGAGCAGGAAGTGCCTGTGCGTATGACAAGCTTCGCCCGAATCCTGAACGAGCTGAACAGCAGCTTTTCCGGGCGAAATGAGGTCGTGGACAAGCTCTGCCGCTATCCCCTGCTCATCATTGACGACTTCGGCATGGAGCGTGGCACCGAGTACGCACTGGAACAGATCTACAACATCGTGGACAGCCGATACCGCAGCCGGAAGCCGCTGATCGTCACCACCAACCTGATGCTGGACGAACTGCGGCATCCACAGGATACCGCCCATGCCCGCATCTATGACCGCTGCTGGAAATGTGCGTTCCTTTTTCCTGCATTGGGGTCAGCTTCCGGAAGGAGAACGCACAGGAAAAGCTGGAACGCTTAAAAATTTTAATCGGATAGATCAGAAACATTTCTGAAGGAATCTGCAGGACGTCCTAAGTTCTGCTACAAGGAAATGTAGTTGCCTATTGAATAATTGCCACCGTACAGAAACCAGCCCTGTCCCTTCGAAATACTCTGCGCCCACACTCGATGAATGGAGCGCATTCGCAACCTTTCTAGCCGATGTGATTGAGAAGTACGCACCGGTCTTGGGAATAGACAACGCCGTATCCTCAACCAACAACGAAAATCAACAAGATACGGTTGATGCCGCTCTTGCAGCATGATATAATTTTCTTGTAATATTTGTCCCAACACAATGGTAGGATCTTCCCCTCCACTGTATTACATACACGGAACGAGGTGCTTAAAATGAATCGACCAGATGACTCTCCCAAAAATTCTATCATCATCTACACCACAGAAGATGGCCTGACCAAAATCGATACTACCTTTGACGGTGACACTGTCTGGCTTTCCATTGACCAGATGGCTGAGTTGTTCCAACGTGACAAATCCACAATTTCCCGTCACATCAAAAACATTTTTGCAGAGGGTGAGCTTGAACGAGCTTCAGTTGTTGCAAAATTTGCAACAACTGCCGCAGACGGAAAGACCTATCAGGTCGAATTCTACAATCTTGACGTCATTATTTCTGTTGGTTATCGTGTCAAATCCAAACGAGGCACACAGTTCCGTATCTGGGCAACTGGCATCCTGAAGGAATATATGCGCAAGGGATTTGCGCTGGATGACGAACGCCTGAAAAATCTGGGCGGCGGTGGATATTTCAAAGAGCTGTTAGAACGCATCCGTGACATCCGTGCTTCCGAAAAAGTGTTTTATCGTCAGGTTCTGGAAATCTATGCAACCAGCATTGACTACGACCCAAAAGCAGAAATCTCCGTCCAGTTCTTCAAAAAAGTCCAGAATAAAATTCATTATGCCATCCACGGACAGACTGCCGCAGAAGTCATTTACAACCGTGCAGATGCCGAAAAGGAATTTATGGGTCTGACCACTTTCGCAGGAAACCAGCCCACTTTACGAGAAGCCACTATCGCCAAAAACTATCTGAACGAGAAAGAGCTTCGTGCTATGGGGCAGTTGGTTTCCGGTTATCTGGATTTTGCCGAGCGTCAGGCAGAACGTGAACAGCCCATGACCATGCAGGATTGGGCAAACCACCTTGACCGTATTCTGACTATGAGCGGCGAGCAGCTGCTTATTGGCAATGGCAGTGTGACCCACAAGCAGGCAGTGGACAAAGCTACTACCGAATATCGGAAATACAAGGCTAAAACCCTCAGCGACGTGGAACAAGACTATCTGGATTCCATCCAGTTCTTAGAGCAAAAAATCGACAAGAAATAACGGTATCTGTGAGGATTTCTTATGTCACAGGGAAAGACAAAGGTTTACATTTACACCCGTGTTTCCACGACCATGCAGATTGATGGATACTCGCTGGATGCACAGAAAGCCCGCATGAAAGCCTATGCAGACTTCAATGACTACCAGATCGTCGGCGAATACGAGGATGCAGGCAAATCGGGCAAATCCATTGAAGGCCGTGCTTCTTTCTGCCGGATGATGGAGGACATCAAATCCGGCAAGGATGGTGTTGCCTATGTGCTGGTGTTCAAGCTCTCCCGTTTTGGCCGCAATGCCGCCGATGTGTTGTCTACCTTGCAGGTCATGCAGGATTTCGGGGTCAACCTCATCTGCGTGGAGGACGGCATTGATTCTTCTAAAGACGCTGGCAAGCTGATGATTTCCGTTTTGTCTGCTGTCGCTGAGATCGAGCGTGAGAATATCCGTGTCCAAACTATGGAAGGTCGTATCCAGAAAGCAAGGGAAGGTCGCTGGAACGGCGGTTTTGCGCCTTATGGCTATCGTTTGGTTGACGGTGTGCTGCAAATCAATGAGGATGAAGCCCCTGCCATTCGCACGATTTTTGAGCAATATGTAAACACCGACACAGGTGCAAATGGTCTTTCCAAATATCTGGAGACCCACGGCTTTCAGAAACTTGCTCGTCAAAATGGCACCTCTCCCCTTTTCAGCGCAACATTGATTCGGGCCATCCTGAAGAACCCCGTCTACTGCGGAAAAATCGCCTTTGGTCGCCGCAAACTCGAAAAGATTCACGGCACCCGGAACGAATATCATCAGGTTCCACAGGAGAATTATTTGCTGGTGGACGGCCTGCACGAGGGCATCGTATCAGAAGAATTGTGGAACGCCGCACAGATTAAGCTACTGGCGCAGTCCAAACGATACGAACCAGTCAACCGCAGCAAGACGGAACAGGCGCATTTATTATCCGCCCTTGTCAAGTGCCCCATTTGCGGTGCTGGAATGTACAGCAACAAATGCACCAAACGAAAGAAAGATGGCACACCCTATAAATCTTTCTCTTATTACAGTTGCAAGCACCGCAAGATGCAACGTGGGCAAAAATGCGATTTCAACAAGCAAATTCAGGAAGAAGTTCTGGACAACGCCGTGGTGGAGGTTATCATCAAACTAGTCAGCAATCCAAAGTTTGCCGCCATGATGCAGGAGAAGATCAATAGCAAAGTGGACACCACTGCCATTGAACAGGAAATTACTGCCGCTGAAAAGCAGTTGCGGCAGTATTACTCCGTCAAATCCAAAATCATGGAGGAGATCGACACACTTGATCCGGATGACCGCCACTACATCATCCGCAAATCTGACCTTGACGAGCGGCTTTACAAGATGTACGATAAAATCGAGGAAGCCGAAAACAATCTGATGGATGCCCGTGCAAAGAAGCAGGCTATCGAAGCGGATAAAATCACAGGCGATAACATTTACAAAGTTCTCATCTGCTTTGAAAAGCTCTACAATGTGATGAATCCCCTTGAACGCAAAAAGCTGATGGAACATCTGATTTCTGAAATTCAGATCTACCCGGAGCGTCAGCCCAACGGTCAGTGGCTCAAATCCATCAAATTCCGACTGCCTATCGTTGAAAGCGACATTGATCTGTGTTTGGACAATGAAAGTCATACTGAATGTGTCATCGCACTTTCCAAGGGCGAGATCGACTCCTGAAAAGGGATACTTTAAGATGATTCAAACTCAAAGCACGGTTTAGGGGAGCGTTATGTTCTCTGCAAGCCGGTGATTTTCCCTCGCTCAAGCTGCCCAATAACAAAAAACGGTCGGAGTTACTCGTCAGGCAACTCCGACCGTTTTTTCTCTTCTTATTCCTCTTCGTCCCTGGCCCAGTGATAGGCGCAGCGGACAGCCTTATTCCAGCCCTTGATGCGCTTGGTGCGTTCCTCTTCCGAGATGGCCGGGCGGAACATACGGTCCACCGACCAGTTGCGGGTGATGTCCTCGGCAGACTGCCAGTAGCCTACGGCGAGGCCGGCCAGATAGGCCGCGCCCAGCGCCGTCGTTTCCACGCAGCGGGGGCGCTTGACTTCGAGGTCGCTGATGTCGGCCATGGTCTGCATGAGGTAGTTGTTGGCCGACGCGCCGCCGTCCACCCGGAGAGACTTCATGGCGATGCCGGAGTCCGCTGCCATGGCGCGGAGGACGTCGTTGACCTGATAGCAGATGCTGTCCAGCGTGGCGCGGATGATGTGGTACTTGTTGCAGCCTCGGGTGAGGCCCACGATGGTGCCGCGGGCGTACTGGTCCCAGTGGGGCGCGCCGAGTCCGGTGAAGGCCGGCACGACATAGCAGCCGTTGGTGTCCTTCACCTTCTGGGCCATATACTCGGAGTCGCGGGCCTCTTCCAGCAGGCGCAGCTCATCGCGGAGCCACTGGATGGCCGCACCGGCCACGAAAATAGAGCCTTCCAGCGCATAATTCACCTTGCCGTCGGGGCCGCAGGCGATGGTGGTGACAAGGCCATTCTGAGAAGTGACCGGCGTCTCACCGGTGTTCATGAGCAAAAAGCCGCCGGTGCCGAAGGTGTTTTTCGCCTCGCCGGAGGCAAAGCAGGTCTGGCCGAAGAGGGCCGCCTGCTGGTCGCCTGCCGCACCGGCAATTTTTATCTCGCCGCCGAAGTGCATCGGGTCAGCGTACTCATAAAAGCCGCTGGACGGCACCGGCTTCGGGAGCATACATTTCGGGATGTTCAGCTCCTGCAGGATCTCATCGTCCCATTCCAACGTGTGGATGTTGAACATCATGGTGCGGCTGGCGTTGGTATAGTCGGTGACATGCAGTTTTCCGCAGGTCAGCTTCCAGATGAGCCAGGTCTCCACGGTACCGAAGAGCAGTTCTCCCCGCTCGGCCCTTTCGCGGGCGCCGGGGATATGATCCAGTATCCACTTGAGCTTAGTGGCCGAGAAATAGGCGTCGATGATGAGGCCGGTCTTCTGCCGGAATTTCTCCGTCAGGCCCCGGGCTTTCAGCTCGTCGCAGTATTCGCTGGTGCGGCGGCACTGCCAGACGATGGCGTGGCAGATGGGCTCCCCGGTCTCCTTGTCCCAGACGATGGTGGTCTCCCGCTGGTTGGTGATGCCGATGGCGGCGATGTCCTCGGCCCGGGCGCCGACCTTGTTCATGGCCGAGAGGGCCACGCCCAGCTGGGTGGCCCAGATCTCATTGGCGTCGTGCTCCACCCAGCCGGGTCTCGGGTAATACTGAGCAAATTCCTTCTGCGCGACGCTGCAGATCTCGCCTGCCTTATTGAACAGGATGCAGCGGTTCGAGGTGGTTCCGGCGTCCAGCGCCATGATGTACGACATAGGCTCTTTTCTCCTTTTCCTGCTCTGGTTTTATAGTGTCAGAACGCCAGCGCGGGGCTCACTTCGTTCCGCCGCTGGGTCTGGACGATACAATCCTTGTCCGGCACGACGCCCGCCGCACCGAGGGTGGAAAAGACGGTCTGCAGCGCCAGCATAGGGGTGTTGTTCTCCTGCGAGAGGTGGCAGAGGGCAAACTTCTTGCAGCCCTCCTGGATGAGTTCCAGCAGCTTTGCCGCGCACTCATCGTTGGAGAGGTGGCCCCGGACCGACTCGATGCGGGCGCGCAGATAGTAGGGGTACGGCCCGCTGCGGAGCATGTGCAGGTCGTAGTTGCTCTCGAGGGCCACAAGGTCGCAGCCGGAGAGGGCTTCATGTACGGCAGGAGTCAGCACGCCGAGGTCGGTGGCGATGGTCATGGTCTTCTCGTCGGGGGTGTGGATGCGGTAGCCCACACAGGGGACGTCGTGGCTGGTGGGAAAAGCTTTGACCCCGAAGACACCGATGTCCTCTTCCCTGCCCGGCGTCAGGGCCGTCAGGTCGCAGCTGGCGGGAACGACCCCGTTTGCGTCCAGAAATTCCAGCGTTTCCTCTGCACCGTACACCGGCAGCGGATATTTTTTCAGGAAGGTGGAAAGGCCCTTCACATGGTCGCTGTGCTCATGGGTGACAAGAATGCCGTCGCAGTCGGAGATGTTCAGCTCCAGCTCCTTGAGGGCTGCGCCGGTGGTGCGGACGCCTTTGCCCATATCCACGATGAGATACCGCTCCCCACAGCGCACGACGCTGCTGTTGCCGGAGGAACCGGAATAAAGAGAGATGAATTCAGACATGATAAACCTCAACAAATAAAACCTCTCCGTCTGCTGCGCAGTCATAAAAACGCAGGGACCTGACGGACTGCCAATGCCTCCCCCTCGGCAGGGGAGATGGCACGCCGCAGGCGTGACGGAGAGGTTTTTCTAATTACAGAGCCTGTTCCAGTGCAGCGGGCATCCGCTCCACCTTCCTGATGTCAGCACCGAGGCCGCGCAGCTTCTCCACGATGTTCTCGTAGCCGCGCTCGATATGGCCGATCTCCTCGATCTCGCTGGTGCCGTCGGCCATCAGGGCTGCAACGACCATCGCTGCACCGGCGCGCAGGTCGGAAGCGCGGAGCGGAGCGGGAGAAAGCTTCTCCACGCCCTCGAACACGGCCACCTGACCGTCCACCTGGACATTCGCGCCCATCTTGCGCAGCTCGTCCACATAGCGGAAGCGATTGTCCCACACGCTCTCGGTGACGGTGGAAGTCCCCTTTGCCACGCTGAGCAGAACGCCCATCAGGGGCTGCATATCGGTGGGGAAGCCCGGGTGGGGCATGGTGTTGATCTTGAGGGGCAGGATGTCGCCGGTGCGGCGAACCCGCACAGCATCGTCAAATTCTTCCACCTCAATGCCCGCACGGCGGAGCTTTGCGGTGATAGGCTCGAGGTGCTTGGGGGTGACATTCTTCACCAGCACATCGCCGCCGGTGGCCGCTGCAGCCACCATGTAGCTGCCGGCCTCGATCTGGTCGGGGATGATGCTGTAGGTGCAGCCGTGCATCTGCTCGACGCCGCGCACCTTGATGACGTCGGTGCCTGCGCCGCGCACATCAGCGCCGCACATATTCAGGAAGTTGGCCAGATCGACCACATGGGGCTCCTTGGCACAGTTTTCCAGAATGGTCTGACCCTTGGCCATGACAGCGGAGAGCATACCGTTCATGGTAGCGCCCACGCTCACCTTATCAAAGAAGATATGAGCGCCGTTCAGCTCGTCGGCGTGGACGGTGATCATGCCGTAGTCCACACTGTCCTCTGCGCCCAGAGCGCTGAACACCTTCAGGTGCTGGTCGATGGGGCGGGGGCCGAGGTTGCAGCCGCCGGGCATGGCCACCTCGGCCTTGCCGAAGCGGGACAGCAGTGCGCCGAGGAAATAGTAGCTGGCGCGCATCTGGCGGGACAGGTCGTCGGGGACGTTGGTGCCGGTCAGATGGGTGGTGTCGATCTCGTAGGTGTTCTTGTTCAGCATCCGGACCTTTGCGCCCAGCACGCTGAGGATCTTGAGGCTCACCGCCACATCGCTGATGTCCGGCAGGTTCTCGATGACGCAGACGTCCGCTGCCAGAATGGTAGCGGGCAGGATGCCCACAGCCGCATTTTTCGCGCCGGAGATGATGACTTCGCCGTGCAGGGGCTTACCGCCCGTAATAACAAACTTTTCCAATTTTATGATCTCCTTGTCACAGGCCCGCTCCCCGCAGGCCCAAAAGGTCAGTTCAAGGTACGTTATTCCTTCTCGCTGTACAAAGCTCACAACCAGTTGACACAATTACAGCTACTTTATTATACACAACTTCCAGCAAAAAGCAAAGCCCCAATGCACGCTCGTCGATTATTTTCTGTTTTGCCCAGTTTCTTTTCTATTATTCTCGGGTTTTGTCTCTTATTTTCAGGAAAATTTTACATTTGCCGCTGCTTACCACACACTGTCGTCGCAGCGGGTCTCCTTGATCCAGCCCAGCTGATAGGCCCGGACCAGCTGTTTGAGGTCGTGGACCTTCTCCCGCAGGATCTCGCCCTCGTCGGTCTCCTCCACAAGGATGCGGTGGTTCTCCGTCTCGAGGATGTTCTTCTGGGAGAGGATGTCCAGATTCTCGTTCACGGCCTTTTCGGCGCTCTCGAAGGGCTGGTGGGTGCGCAGGGACATGGTGCGGCTGGAATAGACCAGCGTGTAGCCCGCGATGCCGGTCTTTTCGTGGTAGGCGCGGCAGAAACCGCCGTCGATGACCACGAGGCGTCCGCCGCCCTTGATGGGGCTCTCGCCCTTCTTCTCCTGCACGGGGACATGGCCGTTGACGATGTGGCTGGTGCCGGGCAGGCCGAACTCGGCGAGGATGCGGCGGCAGACAGCTTCCTCATTATACCATGTATAATAGGGGTCCTTCACCTCAGTGTGGGTGGAAGTGTCTTCGACATACAGCCGCTCGAAGGTGGTCATGGCGCTGCGGCCATACAGAGGCGACAGCTTGCCGCACCACAGATACCACAGGAAATCCTGTCCGCTCTGGCGGGCGGCGCTGCCCTCGGGGGCGAAGTAGCCCCGGCGGGCGCGCTCGTCACAGTAGTCCATGAGGGCGCGGCCCGAGTAGGCGTGGCCCTCGAACCGTTCCACAGCGAAGCTGCCTTTCCTGGTCATCGGCACAGCGCCGTGGTAGAGCAGGTTGCCGTTCTCGATGTGGTAGACACTGCCCTTGGCGTACAGGAACTCGACGTGCTGCTGTAATTTCTCGCTCTGGCGGAAGGACTGCACCAGCTTTTGCAGCACCACCTTCTCGTCGCTGTTCAGCGCGGTGGGGTCGGCGGGGTCTACCGTCGGGAAAGACATATCCCGCATGGGGTACTCCCTGCCGTTCACCATGACGGTCCTCTTCTCCCAGTTGATGCGGCGCAGGAAGTCGCGGTCCTGCATCTTGAAATCCGGGTTGCGGTCGATGACCTGACACTCGAGCTTGAGCATCAGGATGGTGATGGCCTTATGCATGACGGCGCAGCGATGGAGCATACCGGGGGTGTAGGGGCCGCGGGCGGTGTCGGTGTGAGGCATCCAGATGGTCAAGTCGTCGTCGCCATAGAACTGCTCGGCCATCCGCTGCAGGTGGCGGAGGTTGATGCCGTAGCAGTCCTCCACCATGCCGTGGTTGTGGTAAGCGAGGGTGGTCTTCAGCACCGTGCAGATGCAGATGGGACTGCCGGCCGCCGCGCCCATCCAGACCACGTCGTGGTTGCCCCACTGGATGTCCACATCGTGGTGGCGCATCAGCAGGTCAAGGATGACGTCGGGGCGGGGGCCGCGGTCGAACAGGTCGCCCACGATGTGGAGCTTGTCCACGGCCAGCCGCTTGATGAGCTCGCAGAGACGGACGATGAACTTATCGGCGCGGCCATTCTCGATGATGCTGCCGACGATCTGGCCGTAGTAGAGGTCTTTGTCGTGGTCCTCGAAGTGGGCGTGGAGCAGCTCATCCAGAATGTAGCCGCAGCTGGACGGCAAACAGGCCCGGACATGCTCCCGGGTGTGCTTGGAAGAGACGAGGCGGCAGATGTCGATGAGCCGCAGCAGCGTCTCACTGTACCACTGTTCCAGCGCTTCCTCGTCAGCGCAGCGCTCCTTGAGCTGGGGCAGCTTTTCGTTCGGATAATAGATCAGAGTCGCCAGTTCGGCCCGCGTTCCCTCCGGCACGGTATCCCCCAGCACAATGTCTACCTTTTCGCGGATGACGCCGGAAGCGGAGTTCAGGATATGTACGAACGCCTCGTTCTCGCCGTGCAGGTCGCTCATGAAGTGCTCGGTGCCTTTGGGCAGCTTGAGCAGTGCCTGTGTGCTGATGATCTCGCTGGCGGCCGCTGCCTGCGAGGGATAGTCCCGGGCCAGAAGGCTCAGATATTTCAGGTTGTCCCGGATCTCTTCGGTCTCTGTACGCATGGTATCCTCCAAATCATGTAGTATTCTTGCATGACATGCAATATTCAATCTTAGTATACCACTTACGGGGGCAAAAATGATATAATAGCCTCGGATAATTTAATATGATTCTTTCTCATAGGAGTTGGACAATATGTCTAAAAACATTTCCACAACGCCGCCTGTCTCCTGTACCCTCTGCCCCCGCCGCTGCGGCGCAGACCGTGCCGCCGGGCAGACAGGCTTCTGCGGGGCGGGCGGCACCCTGAAAGCCGCCCGCGCGGCCCTGCACTTCTGGGAAGAGCCCTGCATCAGCGGCACCCGGGGCAGCGGCACCGTGTTTTTCTCGGGCTGCACCCTCAAGTGTTGTTTCTGCCAGAATTACCCCATCAGCGCCGAGGGACTGGGCAAAGAGATCACGATAGAGCATCTGGCCGAAATTTTCCTCGACTTGCAGGAGCAGGGCGCCCACAACATCAACCTCGTCACCCCCGGCCAGTGGCGGCCCTGGATCATCGCGGCGCTGGACATCGCCCGGGCCGGGGGGCTGCGTCTGCCCATCGTCTGCAACACCGGCGGCTACGAGACGGTGGAGAGCGTGGAGGCGTGGCGCGGCTCTATCGACATCTGGCTGGCCGATTTGAAGTACGTCTCCTCTTCTCTCTCCGCCGAGCTTTCCTCTGCGCCGGACTACTTCGCCCAGGCCAGGCCCGCCATCGAGGCCATGATGGCGCAGGCGGGCCATCCGGTGTTCGACAGCGAGGGCATCTTACAGAAGGGCGTCATCCTGCGGCATCTGGCCCTGCCCGGCCACATCGACGACAGCTTTGCCGTCCTCGACCAGATGGCCGCATGGAACGAGGCCGACCCCGGCTGCTTCATCCCCAGCGTCATGAGCCAGTACACCCCCTTTTACAAGGCCGCAGAGCACGGCATCGGGCGGCGCATCACCACCTACGAGTACCGCCGGGTGGTCAATTATGCCATGGATCTGGGGCTGACCGCCGGCTATATGCAGCAGAAGAGCAGCGCCCGGGAGGAGTATACACCCAGCTTTGACCTTACCGGGGTGTGAACTGCTGCGATTCACGCACCAAAAAGGGCGATTCGCGCAGGTTTTATTGATTTTTTCCCGCAGATGTGGTACATTCAGGGCAATTAGACATCCCCTGTTTTTACCACTTATTTTCACCATTCAAAGGAGGTTTTTGTATGCTGTCTTATCGTAAGCTTGCCATGCGTGTTCTGGGTCGCCCTCTTCATACAGGGGGGGGGGTATTGATTCGCCCCGTCCGGCCTCTCAGCGGGCAGCAGCGCTTATCCTGACTGCCGCCCTGCTGACCGGGGCGGCCTTCCCCGCTTTTGCAGGCACCTATTATATTGAGGAGGGTGACATTAAGATTTCGGCGGGTAAGGACGGCAACGACGTCACCCAGAACGAGAAGACCACCTACGGCGACAAGGACACCGTCATCACAAATCAGAAAACGGACACCGCTTCTTCCAACACTGTGACCATCGAGACTAAAAATAAGGACGATAAGGTCGAGGTCACGCTCAAGGATGTGAACATCGAGGCTACTACTGACAAGGCCGCCATGAGTGTGACCGGCAGCGGCAATACCACGATTAAGCTGGATGGCGACAACCATCTCACCGGTGGTGACGGCAGCAGCACCACCTATACCCGCAACTTTGGCCAATACGGCATCTCCGGCAACGGCAACCTCACCATCACCGGCGGCGAAAATGACAGCCTGACGGCCAAAGGCGGCGACGGCGGCTGCGGCGGCGGTGGCATCGCCATCGACAGAGGCAGCCTCACTATCTCCGGCGGTACGGTCAACGCCGCTAGCGGCCAAGGCGGCGGCAATGCCGGCATGTACGGCAGCGGCATCTACATCAACGTCGGCAGCGGCACCGTCTCCGGCGGTACGGTCAACGCCACTGGCAGCGACGGCAAAGGCTACGGCCAAGGCGGCAGCGGCATCTACGGCAGCCTCACCGTCTCCGGCGGTACGGTCAACGCCACTGGCGGCGATGGCGCTGGCCTCTCCGGCGGCGACGGCATCTACGGCGGCAGCGTCACCATCTCCGGCGATAGTAAGGTCACTGCCACTGGCGGCAAGGGCGGCAACGGCCACAACGGCGGCAACGGTATCTACAGCAACGGCCGCAGCGGCGTCACCATCTCCGGCGGTACGGTCACTGCCAACGGCGGCAGCGGCGGCAACGGCAACAACAGCTACGGCGGCACGGGCATCTACAGCGGCAACGGCCGTGTCGCCATCTCCGGCGGTACGGTCGAAGCCGCTGGCGGTAACGGCAACAACGGCGGCGGCAACAGTATCTACAGCCGCATCGGCATCGATCTGTCGGGCAGCCTCGAGCTGACCGCCAAGGCCGGCAATCCCAACAGAGGGGCTCTCTCGCAGAACGGCAAGGAGCTTGACCTCGACACCATCAACAAGGACAAGCTGGACCCGGGCGCAAAAGTCACCACCACCGATGCCGACGGCAAGGTCATCCAGCAGGTCTCTATCCCCCGCCCTGTGGAGCCGGAAAAGCCTGTTATCCCCGAGGAGTCTTCTTCCTCTTCTGACGGCGGCTCTTCCGCCCC
>ERZ833608.876-NODE-876-length-22315-cov-3.818239_pt1 | contig 22315 bp, 17 predicted proteins | sample MGYA00519694_ERZ833608 | MGnify/ENA primary metagenome ERZ833608 (study PRJEB31850, sample SAMEA3708742) | human gut metagenome | biome: human gut; feature: human-associated habitat; material: faeces | place: China | collected 2014 ... | reverse complement strand
CTGTATGCTTTGCACTTCCGCAATTCTAAAAACATCCCTAATCCGCTTATTTTTCTTTAAATACTGGCTTCTTACTCATGTTTTTAGCAGGTCCCAAGTCCAAAAATCCTCCTGCTGGCAAACCTGTTCCGGATTTCCACTCTTTTGCCCCTGGCATCATCATATAGATTCTATCGAAAAAATATTAAATTATCAATATTTTTCACCTGCAAATCCAAAAACTTCTTAAATGTTTTCTCGGAATCTTCTCATAAAATCAGGTACAGAAAGATCCTGAGAGGACATCATGATGTGGGCGTTTGCTTTATACAGGATATGTGGGGAAAGGCCATGCATATGCATTGCGCGGCTGATCTTGTAAGCGGTGAATCTGTTTGGCTGAAAAAAAACGCCCCGGATATTTTTTCTTTGCGGCTGCCGGATACAATTTGGAAGCTGCCTGCGGCATGTTATGCGGACAAAAAGTGGATATTTGTACCGGATTTTCCTGCATCACGGCAATAAAATCCGTTGCATAATAGAAAATCGTATGGTATAATTTCATTTAAATTCGGGGTATTATGCCCACGATAAGAGAACAGGAGGAAATGATACCATGAAGCATGTAAAGACTTTAAGTTCCAACACTTTAAAGAACAGCATGAAGAAGGGCGGCTGCGGCGAATGCCAGACATCCTGCCAGTCTGCATGCAAAACATCCTGTACAGTAGGAAACCAGAGCTGCGAGCACAAATAAGATTTGAGCTGGTACGGCCGGGCATGCATAGCATGGTAAAAATTGTGCATATGAGTGCCGGATATGCCATTATGGCATCATACAAAATGACTGTGTGATACAACGATGAAAATCATACGGTCGGATATAAGTGAAATCTGCAAACGACCGTTCGCATAGCGTGCGGTCATTTGTACGTTTTATCGGCAACATTAAAATGCCGTAATACTTGAAAAAAATATATTGATTTGCAGAAAACTTTAAATGTTTTGCTGTAAAATCAGATAGAAAGAGAGGAAATATTATAGTGGTTCATCAGTATAAGAACAACGGCTATGATATTGTTTTAGATGTAAACAGCGGAGCGATTCATGTGGTGGATGACGTGACTTATGATGTCATTGAGATGATCGATCAGAGCCAGCCGGAATCGTATGCAAGGGATGAGATCGTATCTGCACTGTCCGGAAAATACGGCAAAGAGGAAGTGGAGGAAGCAATCGATGAAGTCCAGACATTGATCGATGAGGAGTCACTTTTTACAAAGGACACTTACGAAAACTATATCATGGATTTCAAAAAACGCCCGACGGTTGTCAAGGCACTCTGCCTGCATATAGCACATGACTGCAACCTGGCATGTCAGTACTGCTTTGCTGAGGAGGGAGAGTACCATGGAAGAAGGGCACTGATGTCCTTTGAAGTTGGAAAGAAAGCACTGGATTTCTTAATTGCCAATTCAGGTAACAGACGAAATCTTGAGGTGGATTTCTTTGGCGGCGAGCCGCTTATGAACTGGCAGGTCGTAAAAGACTTAGTTGCCTATGGAAGAGAGCAGGAAAAGCTGCATGACAAGAATTTCCGTTTTACACTGACCACAAATGGTGTGCTTTTAAATGACGAGATCATGGAATTCTGTAATAAAGAGATGGCAAATGTGGTCTTAAGTATCGATGGAAGAAAGGAAGTTCATGATAAGATGCGTCCGTTCCGCAAAGGGGCAGGAAGTTATGACCTGATCGTTCCAAAGTTCCAGAAATTTGCAGAGAGCAGACATCAGGACAAATATTATGTGCGTGGTACATTCACACATTACAATCCTGATTTTGCAGCAGATGTACTTCATCTTGCGGATCTTGGTTTCAAACAGATCTCCGTGGAGCCGGTAGTTGCAGAACCGAGTGAACCGTATGCGATCACAGAGGAAGATCTTCCACAGCTGTTTGAGGAATATGACAAACTTGCAGCGGAGATGGTAAGACGTCACAAAGAGGGAGATGATTTTAATTTCTTCCATTTTATGATCGATCTTGAGGGCGGTCCATGTGTGGCAAAACGTCTGTCCGGCTGTGGTTCAGGAACCGAGTACCTTGCAGTGACACCATGGGGAGATTTTTATCCATGTCACCAGTTTGTCGGCAATGAAAAGTTTTTACTTGGCAATGTGGATGAAGGTATAAAAAATACAGAGATCCGTGATGAGTTTAAGTGCTGTAATGTCTATGCAAAAGAAAAATGCAGAAAATGTTTCGCAAGATTCTACTGCAGCGGCGGATGTGCAGCAAATGCGTATAATTTCAGCGGTGACATCTGTGGGGCATATGATATCGGATGTGAATTGCAGAAAAAACGTATTGAGTGCGCGATCATGATCAAGGCTGCCGAGGCCGATTGTGAATAAATAAGAAACAGGAAGGAAAAAGAAAATGAAAAAGAGTAAAGCAGCAGTCATATTAGTTGCGATTCTCGCTGCATTTGCGGGACTTGCCTATTATGCATCTATTATTCTTTCATCGACCGGTATTGGGGAAGAAATGAGTATTCCGCTTGGACTTGATCTGTCCGGTGGTGTATCGATCACCTATCAGGTCATGGATGAAAATCCGAGCGCAGAGGATATGAGTGATACGATTTACAAACTCCAGAAGCGTGTGGAAAGTTACAGTACAGAGGCATCCGTATATCAGGTTGGAGATGATCGTATCGCCGTTGAGATCCCGGGTGTTACGGACGCAAGCAAGATTTTGGAAGAACTTGGTAATCCGGGTTCCTTAGAGTTCCAGCTTTCAGATGGTACCGTATTTATGACGGGTGACCAGGTGGCAGATGCACAGGCTGCAACAACCACAGATCAGTATGGAAACAAGCAGTATGTGGTACAGCTTACACTGACAGATGAGGGAGCAAAGACTTTCGGAGAAGTTACTTCTGAAAACGTCGGAAAAGCACTTCCAATCGTATACGATGGAGAAGTTATCAGTTATCCGACTGTTCAGGAGGCAATTACCGGAGGTACTGCACAGATTTCCGGTCAGAGCACCTTTGAAGAGGCACAGACTTTAGCAACACAGATCAGAATCGGTTCTCTTTCCCTGCAGTTATCAGAGTTAGAGTCCAGTGTGGTAGGAGCACAGCTTGGAAGCCAGGCAATCTCCTCCAGTTTAAAAGCGGCAGCAATCGGTCTTGTGATCGTAATGGTATTTATGATCATTGTATATGCAGTTCCGGGTGTCGCAGCAGCTTTAGCACTTGCAATTTATACAGCACTTGTGATTGCAACTTTATACTTATTCGAGATCACATTAACATTACCTGGTATTGCCGGTATTATCTTAAGTATTGGTATGGCAGTGGATGCGAACGTTATCATCTTTGCACGTATCCGTGAAGAAATTGCATCAGGAAAATCCGTGATTACTGCAATGAAGAATGGTTTCCACAAAGCGATGTCTGCAATCTTAGATGGTAATATCACAACATTGATTGCAGCGATTGTTCTTATGGGATTAGGTTCCGGTACTGTAAAAGGATTTGCATATACACTGATGATCGGTATTATCCTTTCCATGTTTACAGCACTTGTTGTCACAAGATGGATCCTTTATTCTTTCTACTGGTTAGGAATGAGAGATGAAAAATTCTACGGACGTGCAAAAGAGAGAAAGACGATCAATTTCCTGCAGAAGAGATATGTATTCTTTGCAATTTCTATTGCAGTTATAGCTGCCGGATTTATCGGTATGGGAGTACATAAGGCATCTGGTCAGAACTCCCTGAATTATGGACTTGACTTCATGGGAGGAACTTCCACTACTGCTGATTTCGGCAAAGAATATACGATCGAAGATATTGAAAATGATATTATCCCGGTTGTAAAAGAAGTAACTGGAGACAGCAATATTCAGGCAAACAAAGTAGAGGGAACAACTCAGATTACGATCAAGACACGTACTTTATCCAAAGAAGAGCGTGATGATCTGAATAATAAGCTGGCAGACAGTTTTGATGTAGATGAATCCACCATTACATTCCAGAGTATCAGTTCCACGATCAGTGGTGAGATGCGTGCGGATGCAGTCAAGGCGGTTATTATCTCAACAATCTGTATGCTGATCTATATCTGGTTCCGTTTTAAAGATATCCGTTTCGGTGCCAGTGCGATCATTGCCCTGATCCACGACGTACTGGTTGTACTTACCGTATATGCGCTGATGCGTATTTCAGTCGGCAATACATTTATCGCATGTATGCTGACGATCATTGGTTATTCTGTCAACGATACGATCGTTATCTTTGACCGTATCCGTGAGAACCTTGCATTAAAGCATGGAAAACAGACAAGGGAAGATCTGATGGAAGTAGCAAACCGAAGCCTGACACAGACCTTATCACGAAGCATCAACACATCCATAACAACATTTATTATGGTATTTATGCTGTTCCTTCTTGGTGTAGCAAGTATTCGTGAATTTGCGCTGCCACTGATGGCAGGTATGATCTGCGGTGCATATTCATCTATCTGCATTGCAACCGAGTTGTGGTATGTGATGAAAGTTCATCTTGGTAAAAATAAAATAACAGAATAAGATCTGTTGAAGAAAAGTGAAAGTCCTGGCAGTTATTTGCCGGGACTTTTAAGATTCATAGGAAATTACGTCCTATGAATCTTAAAGCCCTCCGGGCGGGATCACACTGCGTCGGAGATGAATTATGTCGCGGAGGCGACACCGCCGCAGGCGGTGAATCCTGTAGGACAGGATTCTATTTTAGAAAAAAGGAGAAACATATGGATACGATCGCAGCTTATCTGATCTTTTTAAATCTGGTGGGCTTCCTTATTATGGGAGAGGATAAAAGAAGGGCGAAAATGCATCGATGGCGGATCTCAGAAAGAATGTTGTTTTTAGTCAGCATTTTAGGCGGCAGTATCGGAACGTGGGCGGGAATGTATGTGTTCCGCCACAAGACGAGACACTGGTATTTTGTTATGGGAATGCCGCTGATCCTCATTTTACAGATCGCAGGTGCCATCTGGCTTTATCGTCAGGGCTTATATCATTTATAATAATTTGATATAACTATTCTGGCATTTGGAATTGCCAAAAAAAGGAAAGTCATATATAATGATAAACATAGCAAAAAACAAGTGTTTTTCGTAGAAAGACACATTGATCAAACAGCAAAGAAAGGGAGAATTACGGATTATGTATACACTGGAAGATATTCAGGCAGTTGATATGGAAGTGGCAAATGCCATCACCGATGAATTTGAACGTCAGAACAGTCATATTGAGCTGATTGCATCCGAAAACTGGGTAAGCAAGGCAGTGATGTCGGCGATGGGCAGTGTTCTTACAAATAAATATGCAGAAGGTTATCCGGGGAAAAGATATTACGGCGGATGTGAGTGTGTGGATGTTGTAGAGGAACTTGCAAGAGAGCGTGCGAAAGAGCTGTTTGGCTGTGAGTATGCGAACGTACAGCCACATTCCGGTGCACAGGCGAATATGGCTGTACAGTTTGCCATCTTAAAACCGGGTGACACGGTCATGGGAATGAACTTAGATCACGGCGGACATTTGACACACGGAAGCCCTGTAAACTTTTCCGGTACTTATTTTCACATTGTACCTTACGGTGTCAATGACGAGGGATTTATTGATTATGACAAAGTAGAAGAGATCGCGATGGAGTGCAAGCCGAAGATGATCATCGCAGGTGCAAGTGCTTATGCGAGAACCATTGATTTCAAGAGATTCCGTGAGATCGCAGATGCATGCGGAGCAGTTCTGATGGTCGATATGGCACATATCGCAGGACTTGTCGCTGCAGGACTTCATCCAAGCCCAATCCCGTATGCACACGTTGTCACAACCACAACACACAAGACACTGCGTGGACCGCGTGGAGGTATGATCTTATCCAGTCAGGAAATCGCAGACAAATATAACTTTAACAAAGCTATTTTCCCTGGAATCCAGGGCGGACCTTTGATGCATGTGATCGCAGCGAAAGCAGTCTGCTTTAAGGAGGCACTTCAGCCGGAGTTTAAAGTATACCAGCAGAATATCATTGACAATGCACAGGCACTCTGCAAGGGACTGTTAAGCCGTGATATTAAAATCGTATCCGGCGGTACAGACAATCACCTGATGCTTGTTGATCTGACAAATTATGATCAGACCGGAAAGGCAGTGGAGAAACTTCTCGATTCTGTCAATATTACCTGCAACAAGAATACGATCCCGAACGATCCGAAATCCCCATTCGTAACAAGCGGTGTACGTCTTGGAACGCCGGCAGTTACTTCCCGTGGACTAAACACAGAGGATATGGATCAGATTGCAGAGGCAATCGCCATGATGATCAAGGAGGGTGAACCGGCAGCTGATAAAGCGTGTGCAATCGTAAAATCGCTGACAGAGAAATATCCGCTGGAGAGATAAAAGAGAATAGAATATAATTTAATAATGAATAAAAAATGAGGAACCTGTTTCGTGACAGGTTCCTCTTTTTTTGTGACCTTTGAGTTTGTTATTTTACATCATCTGCAATACGGTACAGTGTGTACGAGGTAGAAATCGTATTTTTATTTTTATCGAGATATGTGATTTTCACGATTGTCGGTGCCATAATATCACCATCACGGCTGTATGACTCATAAGAGTAAGTACCATATGCGTAAGAGTAGTCATGTCCGTAATAGTATCCATAATGTCCTAACTGGATACTCTTTCCATTTTTTACCTTTTTTGTTATCTCGGAGTTTGAATAAGTGGTTGAATAGGAAGAATTTGTTTTTGCAACTGGCTTGCTGTAAGTAGAGTATTCGATCTTCTTTAATTTATAACCCTTGTTCATTTTGACATTGACTTTGACAGAATTTTTATTGTAGACTGCCTTTGCGTAATCATATTCTTTGTTGTTAAAAGTTACACTCTTAAAAGGACTATTGTTAGAGAATGTCGGCTCGGTTACATTGACTTTGACAGTAAATTTTTTAATCTTTTTATTCTGTGCATTATATACATCAAAAGATACTGTGTATTTACCGGTTTTCTTGGCATAGACACCAACGTATCCGGAATTACTGGAGCTGGAAAGTGAAAGTCTTGTTACTTTGGCTTTCAGGTTTTTGCTCGATGTTTTGATATTTTTGATGTTTTTTCCGTTTGTACCGAGCTGTACGGAGATAGCCGAATCATTGACCATCGGATAATTTTTGTAATAAGAAACATCTACAGCCTTTGGGGCGCTTGGACCTGTTGCAGCAGATACCGGCGCAGAAGGGATCAGTAATAATCCGGCGCACAGGCAAAGTGTAAGAACAGCGCAAGTAATTTGCTTAAATAATTTCATATCAGATATCCTCCTGTTGGATTATTTTGCAAGACGGGAAATGGAATAAATACTCTCACATTCCTGCTTGGTATATTTGTCGATATAAGTAATAGTGATCTTGGTACGCGCAGCAAGTGAGGTAGAATAGTTTCTGCCGCTGGAATATGAATTATCAAATATATATGCGTACTCGCCAAGCTTTAAGGTGCTGTTGTTTTTCATTGTTTTTACAACTTCTTTACCTGCCTTATTGTAAGTGGTGACAGTGATTTTTTTCAGCGTGTAACCTTTGTTCATTTTAACAGATAATTTGCCGGATTTTTTGCTCGTAAGGGCATAATTAACTTCTTTACCTGCAAATTTGACAGATTTGACTGGCAGGTCATTTTTTACATATACTGTTACTTTACCCGAAGAAAGTTTGTTTCCTGATTTATCGCAGATATTATAGGTGACTTTGTATTTACCGGTTTTTTTGGCATAGAGGCCGATAGACGCAAAGGTATCCGTGTATGTATCGTCTGAACTGGTAGTATAATAGTGGGTGTTTTTTGCAATCAGATTTTTACTGCTGGTTTTGATGTTTTTGATATAACATACTTTGGCTTTTGGCAGATTGACATAGATTGCAGAACTGTCGAAAGAATTACTGGACATGCGAAGTACAGTGGTGGTCGGTTTGTTCCTGACGGCTGCGGATACCGTTGACTGCGGCTGCAGTAAAAGCATCCCGGCACAGAGACAGAAAGCTAAAAATAAGCTGACTGTTCGTTTGAAAATTTTCATAAGTGAATCCTTCTTGTTTATAAATATTTTATAGATGTTACAAAAACATTATAATATGAAGGAAAATTTTATACAATCATAAATTAAAAAATAAATAAGGGAATTTTAAGAAAATTTATAGCATTATATCAGGTAATTTTGATATGCCCAAACTTGTATTTTATGTCAGGTTATTTTATAATTGCATACAATAGATTGTGTATTTTATGAGCGGGGGGAGAGAAGAAAAAACAGAAACCCAGCCTGCCTGTAAAATATGCAGAAACGAGGAATATATGAAAAAACAGAATAAAGGAGTTCCGACAAACCGTGATATCCGTTGGGACAGACTTGATAATACAGCACACCTTTTTCCGGTCATTGCCGGGGAGAGCATGAGCAATGTGTACAGGATCAGTGTTACACTGAAAGAGGAGATCAATCCGGAATTACTGCAGAGGGCACTTGATATGGTGCTTCCGAAGTTTGACGGGTTTAACTTAAGACTGCGGCAGGGGGTGTTCTGGTATTATTTTGAGGAAAACGGAAAAGCGGCGCCAAAGGTTCGCATGGAGAACAATTTTCCATGTAGATATATCCAGCAGAATAAAAACCGCAGTTATATGTTCCGTGTGACCTATTATAAATGCAGGATCAATCTGGAAGTATTCCATGTTTTGACGGATGGAATGGGAGGAATCAATTTCTTAAAAGAGCTGACTTACCAGTATCTGCGTCTGGCACATAAAGACCTGCAGGAAAAGCTGGGAGATTCATTAAGTGTTGATACGTCTTTGAACCGGGAAGACAGTTTCTTAAAAAATTACAAAAAAAGTTCCGCAAAAGGATACCAGACAAAAAAGGCATATCTGATCCGTGGAGAAAAGTTAAGACCGGGCGAGTTCGGCGTGATGCACGGTTATATGAAAATACCGGAGTTGAAACGGGTCTGTCATGCGATGGAAATCAGTATCAACGAATATCTGGTAAGTGTGTACATCTGGAGCGTTTATACAGAATGTCTGCACGGCATGCCGTCAAAGTGTCCGATCCGTGTTGCGGTGCCGGTTAATCTGCGGCCGTATTTTAATTCTATTACCACGAAAAACTTTTTTGTCATGGTGTCCGCAGAATTTCATCCGACCAAAGAGACCTATACGTTTGCAGAGGTGGCTGCAATCGTGAAGGAAAGCCTGCGAAGCCAGATCAACCGGGAAAATCTTGAAAAGCTGTTTTCCTATAACGTTTCCAATGAAAAACTGCTGATTGCAAGAGTTGTGCCGCTTTTCCTGAAAAACCTTGCAATGAAGTATGTATATACAACTTCTGCACTTGCCAATACTGCGACGATCACAAATATCGGCAATATTTCCGTGACAGAAGAGTACCGCCCTTATGTGGAAATGTTTCATGCATTTCTTGCCATGTCAAAGGGGCAGCATCTGAAAGGAACGATCTGCTCTTACGGGGATACACTTGTATTCAGTTTCAGTTATGATCTTGTCGATGCGTCTGTGCAGCGTGGATTTTTCCGGAAAATAGCCTCGGACGGGATTGCGGTAGAAATAAAGAGTAATGGAGTAAATTATGAGTAAATGCAGAAATTGTAATGTGGAGATATCAGATGAAACAGAGCGCTGTCCACTCTGCGGATCCGTGTTAGAATACACAGGTGAAGTGGAGAATATGTACCCGGATGTGAGAGTGCACACCCGGAAAATGACAATGATCAGTAAAATCTATCTGTTTTGTGCACTTTTGGTTGAGGTGCTGCTCATTTATATCAATGTGGTCACCGAGTCACAGATTGCATGGAGTGCGATCACGGGGCTTGGATTCTTTTACGGATATATGCTGATCCGTTTTGCAATTCTTGGAAAGACAGGTTACCGCGCCAAAATCACGGTACTCACGCTGATGGCGATACTGATCGTGATCGCAATCGATTTTCTGGTCGGCTACCGCGGATGGTCTGTCAATTATGCATTGCCGTCGGCGATCATTTTAGTCGATGTTGGTATTATCATCTGTATGATCGTAAACCGCAGAAACTGGCAGAGCTATATGATGTGGCAGATTTTTATGATTTTATGCAGCATTGTTCCGGTAATACTGATTTTTACCGGTATCGTGACGGCACAGCTTTTTGCACTGATCGCATTTGCGTTTTCCCTGTTTCTGTTTCTTGGAACACTGATCATCGGAGACCGCAGGGCAAGGGTGGAACTGAAACGAAGATTTCATGTCCGCTGAGTTATATTTAGAATAAAAAGAACAGGAGCAATCGGATGAGAGAGAGCGAAGCGAGTATCAGGGGAAGAGTCATGAGGGACCTGATCGCCCATGTGACAAATGATCACCTGATTGGGAAAAAGATAAAAAATGGAGAACTGAGGAAAAAAATCGGGGATTCGGAGCCGCCGTGGAAATGTCCGGACTGTTTTTCATTAGATGTGATCGAGATGGATAATTTCTCCATGGAGTATTTACAGGCAAAAGAAAATCCGAATACGGAAAAAGTAATCTTACAGCTTCACGGAGGCGGATATGTCGGAGCGATGCGGAATGCATACCGTATGTTTGCCGGACTTTACTGTGAAGTCAGCCATGGAATGAGTGTTCTGACACCCGATTACCGTGTGGCACCGGAACATCCGTATCCGGCGGCTTTAGAAGATGCCTATGCCGCATACTGTTATCTGTTGGAACAGGGGTGGTTTTCCGAGCAGATCATCATCGCAGGAGATTCCGCAGGAGGCGGTCTTGCGATGGCATTATGCCATTATCTGAAAGATCACGGAAAGCAGCTTCCGTGTGGGATCGTAGCCATGTCACCGTGGACAGACCTTGCGGCGAGCGGGGAATCTTACGAGACAAACTTTGAGCGCGACCCGTTATTTGGAAAAACAAGGGACAGCCTTATTTATAATAAAGATTATATTGGGGATAACGATCCGTATAATGCTTATATTTCGCCTTTATATGGGGATTTCAGGGGATTTCCGCCGATGCTGATACAGGTTGGTTCCTATGAGATGCTGCTCTCGGATTCTGTGGATGTGGCTGCAAAAGCCAGAGAACAGGGAGTAAAAGTAAGAATCAGTATTTATGAAGGAATGTTCCACATCTTTCAGATGGCAGCAAAAATGCTGCCGGAATCTAAAAGAGCGTGGGTTGAGATCGGTAAATTTATTGATGTTTTGCTAAATGACTGACATCCATATAGACAGGGATACCGTTTTCGTATTTTACCGGAACTTCACCGAGTATGAGAGGTGAAAGGTAATCGATCAGTGGCTGTGTGACATCATTGCCTGCATCATTGATCCATTCTCTCGGAATTGATTTTGCCTCGTTTGCAATGTGGCGGATCTCGGCATGCTCATAGGCGATTTCGTACGGAGAATCAGAGATACGGCGTATTGTTACCATGGAAGCGGTAACACCTTCCTCGGAGAGAGCAACCGCTTTCTGACCGAGAGTAAAAGCCTCATCAAGATCAGTCTTTGAAGCAAGGTGTGCAGCGCAGCGCTGTAATACGTTGACTTCCACGGAACGGACTTTAACGCCTAGTTTTTCTTTGACTAAAAATTCAAGTGTTTTTCCGGCTCCGCTTAACTGGCTGTGACCAAAGGTGTCAACAGAACTTTCGGAAGCACTGATATAGTTGCCGGAAGCATCGCGGATACCTTCAGATACGGCAACGATCACGTTATTGCGCTCGAAAAGCATACGCTTTACATCCAGTAAAAAGTCCTCTTTGTCAAATGGAACCTCCGGGAGATAGATCAGATGTGGTGCTGTATTATAACCGTTTCTTGCCAGTGCAGAAGCAGCGGTCAGCCATCCGGCATCACGTCCCATGATTTCCACGATCGTCACACTTTTGACTGCATAGATAAATGTGTCATGTGCGATTTCTAAAAGAGAAGATGCGATATATTTTGCGGCAGAACCGAATCCTGGTGTATGGTCTGTCTCACAGAGATCATTGTCGATGGTCTTTGGAATACCGACAATACGCACCGGACTGCCGATTTTTTTGCCATATTCGGAGAGCTTTAAGACGGTGTCCATAGAATCGTTGCCGCCGATATAAAAGAAGGCATCAATATGGTAAGTTTCAAACTGTTTGAAAATGAATACATAGGAAGAATCATCATCTAAATAATTTGGCAGTTTGTAACGGCAGGAGCCAAGATACATTGCCGGAGTGACCTTTAAGCGGTCGAGATATTCCGAATTCTGCTGCATTAATTCAGAAAGATTCGTCAGATCGTTGTTTAAAATACCTGTGATTCCGTTTAAGGAACCATAAACCGTGTCATACATGTCAGAACGCATTACACCGTCGATCACACCGGCAAGGCTGGCATTGATCGCAACAGTAGGGCCGCCTGACTGTGCTACCATACAGTTTTTTGGACTCATAAGAAAACTCCTTTGTGTTTGATCTTCTTTTTGCAATGTCTATCATACAAAAAAAGGCACGGTTGCGCAATCATTAAATTAAATAGAAAGAGTGATGGTATACCATGAAAATATGTACATTGTGTCCTAGAATGTGCGCTGTGGACCGAAAATCCGGTGAGCGCGGCATCTGCGGACAGACCACAGAGATTAAGGTGGCGCGTGCGGCACTGCACTTCTGGGAAGAACCCTGCATTTCCGGGGAGATGGGTTCCGGTGCGGTCTTTTTTTCCGGCTGTGCACTGCACTGTGTGTTCTGCCAGAATGAAAATATTGCAAATGGCACGGCTGGTAAGGTGATAAGTACGGAGCGGCTTGGCGAAATTTTTCTGGAACTCCAGGAAAAGGGTGCAAATAATATCAACCTTGTGACACCGGGGCAGTTTGTACCACAGATCATAAAAGCGGTAGAGCTTGCAAGAAATCAGAATTTAAAGATACCCATCGTTTATAACACCAGCAGCTATGAAAATGTGGATACGATCCGTTCTTTAGAAGGAATTGTGGATATCTATCTTCCGGATTTTAAGTATTTTGATACCGCTTTGAGTGCAAAATATTCCCATGCGCCGGATTACCCTGCTGTGGCTAAGGCGGTGATAGCGGAGATGGTGCGTCAGACGGGTGCGGCAGTTTTTGAAAACGGGGAGGATTCCCTGATGAAGCGTGGTACGATCGTGCGCCATCTGATCCTGCCGGGGTGCACGAAAGATTCCAAAGCAGTTTTGAAATATCTGCATGAAACCTATGAGAATCAAATATATATCAGTATCATGCACCAGTTTACACCGCTCTCTAACGTGAAAAAATATCCGGAATTAAACCGTAAGATCACGGATCGGGAATATGATGAGGTTATTGATTTTGCAATCGATATAGGGATTGAAAACGGTTTTATCCAGGAGGGGGAGACGGCGGAGGAGAGTTTTATTCCGGAATTTGACAATGAGGGAGTTTGAGGTTGACGCATTTTCGAATATCTCATATAATTCCATAGTAATGATGGCAATAGAGGGAGTGTGAAACGAATGAAGAGAAAAGTAAGATTCATAGCTGCACTTTTCTGCATGGGATGTCTTGCGACAGAACCTGCGGCAGACATAAAGGCTGCCGGAATCCAGGTGGCTGCTGCACAGACAACACTTTCCGCAGATAATTCGCTGGAAGTGTTATCACTTTCTGCGGGAACATTATCCCCGGACTTTACAGGAAAGACAGTACAATATACAGCTACCGTACCGAATGATGTCACAAGCGTTACAGTGACGGCAACACCGGTTAATGAATTTGCGACGGTGCAGTCGATCACAGGAAATGACAATCTGCAGGTCGGTACAAATACGATAAAAGTAGTCGTGAAGGCGCAGAACGGAGCACTCGCCCAGTATACGATCACACTGACCAGAGAAGATGGACAGACAGCAGACGGAACAGTTGATCAGCCGGCGGATGGAACAGACGGTCAGACAACAGACCAGCCGGCGGATGGAACAGATGGACAGGCAGCAGACCAGAACGCAGAGTTTGAAACAGAAGAAGCGGAAGATGTTTCTAATATGGAATATCTCCAGCAGGAATACAATGATCTCTCTGAACAATATGCAAAAGAAAAGTCTTTTTCCAGAAATATGATGGGAATTATGGCTTTTGTGATCGCAGTACTTGTCGTTATTATTATCAATCTTCTATTGAGAGGACGTAAGAGTGACGACTGGGATGAGGAAGAGGATGACTGGGACTGGAAGTCCGAAAAACAGGGAAAGGATCAGGAAGCAGAAGATGATACTGATCTGGAAGAAGATGATAATATAGAAGAGAATCCTGGCGTGGAAGAAGATGATTTGGAAGTAGATGATCCGGAAGACGCTGACTGGGAGGAGAAAGAAACACAGAGAAAAGGATTTTTCCACAGAAAACCAAAAGAAAAAGTGGAAGAAGAGCCGGATGATGTGGAAGAAAACGATACAGAGAACGAAGTCGGCGTATCAAAGATCCATAAAGTGCGTGCGGGATTGTTTGGACGTGGCATGTCTGACGATCTTGACGATGAGGACTGGGAAGAGGACGAAGATTTCCTGCCGGTAGAAAGAAAAAAAACGGAAGAAAAACAGCGTCCGGAGAGAAAAGAAAAACCGGAGGAGAAACAAAGGCCGGAGAGAAAAGAAAAACCGGAGGAAAAACAGCGCACGGAGAGAAAAGAAAAACCGGAGGAGAAACAAAGGCCGGAGAGAAAAGAAAAGCCGGAGCGGAAACATACTCCGGAGAAAAAACACATTCCGAGAGAAGAAGAGGAAGAAGATGATTTAGAGATCATCGATTTAAATGATTTATAAATAGAAAAAGAATGGAGAAACTATGCAGATACGATATACATCAAAAGCAAAAAAAGCAATCGATCAGGCTTCAAAGATGTCGAAATCACTGCATCATCATTATATCGGAACGGAGCATATCCTGATCGGACTTTTAAAAGAAGGAACGGGCGTCGCTGCGCAGGTATTAAATGATAATGGAGTAGAACTTGACAAAGTCATGCAGCTGATCGAGGAACTCATTGCACCGGATGCACAGGTGCTGACGGCAGAGGCTAAGGAATATTCGCCGAGGGCACTGCAGGTGTTAGAAGGGGCAGCAAGGGAGGCAGCGCGTTTTCATGCAGAGGAGATCGGGACGGAGCATATCCTGATCGCGATGATGAAAGAGACAGAGTGTGTGGCATCCCGCCTTTTAAATACCTTAGCGGTCAATATCCAGAAAATGTATGTGGATATCCTGATCGCAATGGGAGAAGATGCGAGCCTGTACAAAGAAGATTTCATGAATGGTAAGCCGGTGAAAAAAACAGCATCGGATACACCGGTATTAAATCAATACTCCAGAGATCTGACTGCATTGGCGGCAGAGGGAGTATTAGATCCGTTAGTCGGCAGACAGGAAGAGATCGGCCGTGTGATCCAGATCTTAAGCAGAAGGACAAAGAATAACCCATGTCTGATCGGTGAACCGGGCGTTGGAAAGACTGCGATCGTTGAGGGAATTGCGGAGCGTATTACAACCGGAATGGTTCCGGATACCGTTGCGGGAAAGCGGGTGGTATCTTTGGATATGTCCGGAATCGTGGCAGGCTCAAAATATCGCGGTGAGTTTGAGGAGCGCATTAAAAAGGTACTTCAGGAAGTACGGGCAGCCGGCAATATCCTGCTCTTCATCGATGAACTGCATACAATCATCGGAGCGGGTGGAGCGGAAGGAGCAATCGATGCTTCCAATATATTAAAACCTGCACTTGCGCGTGGGGAACTGCAGCTGATCGGTGCAACGACAATCGATGAATACCGCAAATATATTGAAAAAGATGCTGCGCTAGAGCGCAGATTCCAGCCGGTTACGGTAGAAGAGCCGTCGGAAGAGGAGGCAGTGCAGATTTTAGAGGGACTGCGGGAACAGTATGAAAAGCATCATCAGGTAAAGATTACGGATGATGCGGTATCGGCAGCAGTACGCCTGTCTGCGCGCTATATCAATGACCGTTTCCTGCCGGATAAAGCAATCGATCTGATGGATGAGGCTGCAGCAAAGGTACGTCTGCGCGCGGGTGGAAAACCGGAGGAAGTCGTTGAATTAAGACATCGCATCAACCTGTTAGAAGAGGAAATGTTAGAATTTCTGCACGATGGTGATGTGGAAGGTGCAAAGCAGAAGAAGAACGAAAAAGAAGCGTGTGAAGAAGAGCTTGCCAAAATACAGGCAAAGACAAAGAAAGACAGCCGCAGTAAAAAGTTAAAAGTGACAGAAGACGATATTGCGGATGTGGTATCCGGATGGACGAAGATCCCGGTAAGAAAGATTGCCGAGGGGGAGGCTGCCCGCTTAAGAAAATTAGAGGCTACCTTACACAAACGTGTCATCGGTCAGGAGGATGCGGTGAGTGCAGTGGCAAAAGCTGTGCGAAGAGGACGTGTCGGATTAAAAGATCCGAGGCGCCCGATCGGTTCTTTCCTGTTCTTAGGCCCGACCGGTGTCGGAAAAACAGAGATCTCAAAGGCACTTGCGGAGGCAGTGTTTGGCAGCGAACAGTCTATGATCCGTGTTGATATGTCGGAATATATGGAGAAACACAGCGTATCAAAGATGATTGGTTCACCGCCAGGATATGTAGGCCATGAGGAGGGCGGACAGCTCAGCGAAAAGGTGCGCAGAAATCCGTATTCGGTGATCCTGTTTGATGAGATCGAAAAGGCGCATCCGGATGTATTTAATATTTTACTGCAGGTGTTAGACGACGGTCATATCACGGATTCCCAGGGACGCAAAGTGGATTTCAAAAATACGATCATTATTATGACGTCAAATGCCGGAGCACAGGCGATCATTGAGCCGAAAAAACTTGGATTTGCAGTTTCGGATGATGAAAAACAGAATTATGACCGCATGAAAAACAGCGTGATGGAAGAAGTACGCCGTATTTTTAAACCGGAATTTTTAAACCGTATTGATGAGACGATCGTATTTAGAGCGTTAAACAAAGACGATATGAAACAGATCGTTGCACTGATGTTAAAAGAACTTACAGACCGCTGTGAAAAACAGATGGGAATCCACCTTACCGTGCGTGACAGCGTCAAAAAGCATATTGTCGATAAAGCGTATGATCCGAAATATGGTGCAAGACCGCTGCGCCGTCAGATCCAGAACGATATCGAGGATGAACTGGCAGAAGAAATCCTGTCCGGCAAAGTGAAAAAAGATATGGAAGTGGTCGTGACGATCCACAAAGAAAAAGTCGTGTTCGAAACAAAATAAAATTTTACTGAAATATCCGGGAAAGCACTGGAAATCGTGACGGGGATATTATATAATAAGGGCACAAAATTTTACGATAAAGAGAAAACTACTTTATCACAGGAGGAAAAAATGGCAACGATCAGCGAATTAATTCGTTCAGAAGCAGATGGAACGATCAGTTTTGGGGATTACACATTAGGTGCAAAGGCGAAACTTGATAATTTCGAACATCAGGGAGATATCTACAAGGTGAAGACATTTTCCGAGATCACCAAGTTAGAGCGCAATGGCATGTTCGTATATGAATCTGTTCCGGGAACGGCTGTCATGAATCTGAATGCAACAGATACAGGCCTGACATTTCAGGTAGAGGGACCGGAAGATGCACAGATCACAGTAGAACTTGAGGATGAGTCAGAGTACGACATCACGATCGATGGCGCAGATGCAGGAAAGATGAAGACAAATCTTGGCGGCAAATTAAGCTTAAGTGTAGAACTTGGCGACCATCCGGTAGATGTAAAAGTTACAAAGTGTTAAGAACGGAAAAGTGAGATCAAAGGAAGCTTACATGTCAAAAGGGCATGTAAGCTTTTTTTGCGCTTTCAAGTACGAAAGTACGATTGACGGGGATAAACTGTTACATTAACATAAAAAATGCGCGTGACAATGTGCAATAAATCAGAAGGAGAAAAGTTATGAAAAGAAAGAGACTCACGGGTTGGAAACGTATGGCGGCATTTGCGATGGCGCTTACGCTGACGGTCGGAGATTGGACATCAGTAGGTGCTGCTGGATTGCCGCAGACAGATGTACAGACAGTAACAGAGGCTGTGATACAGGAAGAAGATGCGATGGAAGCAGCTTTAGCAACAGAACAGACAGAGACAGAAAGCGAAACGGACAGTGAGTCTGCAGAAAATGACAGTGGGCAGACAGAGAACAGCGAGGCATCGGAAATTCCAGAAACATCAGAGGCATCAGAAACTGAGAAAACTGTAGAAGAGACAGAAAACGTGAATGATACGGAGGCTGTTGATGATACCGAAGTGATGGAAACAGAGACGGAAGAAGAATCGGAAGAAGAAATAGAAGAAGAGACCGAAGAAGAGACTGAAGAGGAAGAACTCGCTGCAATTGATAAACCGTCAAAGGTAATCAATGTAAGAGGAAAAGATGACGGAAGTATTATAACAACAGCGTCTGGCCGGCAGTTGAGATATGCTTATGTGAATCGGTTCCAGAACGGAGTGATTGCAGCAGGTACGACAGACGAAATTGCAGGTTTTAAGATTACAAAAAGGAGCAATTTTTGGGATAAGACCGTAGGATTATACAAGTATGAAAATAACTATTATGGTCAGTGCAGCGGTACGGATATTGATGGATTTGTAAACCTGTATAATAAGGCAGAAGCCATACTGAAAGGCAACACAGATAAATATCAAGATGCATATGGAATGTATAGAGTCAATGGTAAGACGTATAGAGCATTGCGGTCATGTGATGCGACAGGGTATCATTATGTGACAGAAGGTGATGAAATTACAGAAATTACTGTAAGTGATTCATCGGAAAATGCCAAAAAGCGGATAGATGAGTATGCAGTAAAAAATGATACACAGGTTCTTTATTATAGTTATAATGGACATTTTTATAAGCAATTAACGTATGAATCGGTATATGATTCAGCATCGAAAAAATATAAATATGTTGTATATGCAAATGCTTATGAAGAGATTTCTTTTGAAAAAACTTATGTAAAAATAAGCTGGAATCCGGTTAATAATGATACGGCCACAATGAAAAATAAAGCCGGAGACATGATGAAGGTTGGATATGAAGTGGTCTGCGATGGAAATACCAAGGTCTATAATATGCCGGGATTATTTTTGGATGCGTCAGACGGAACCGTACATGAGATGATAACATCAGATGCAGCAAGACTGCCATATGTCATATTGAATTCAGGACAGCAGGTCAGCGTAAAAGTCCGTGCTGTATATTATCATGAAGTGACAAGTAACAAACAGGAGGTATATTGGAACTGGAATGATAATAGCCAATATATTATAGAATCGAAACAGACGAAATATGTGGTGGACATGTATGGTAAATGGTCGGACACCTATACTTATAAAAATTACTCTTTAAAGAAGTTATCACCGGTAACCGGTACAAAAGTTTCTGAAAAGGGAAAAGAGATGTCAGTTACCTGGAATGCACAAAACGGAGTGGATAGCTATCGTGTGTATTACCTGCGAAGCAGCAAACCGTTAAATATTACGAATATAGAGAGCTTTTTACAGTTTTACAATAAGAGGGGAACGCTGTACGATGCTTATGTAAATGCAAAAGGAGAAAACGATTCCTATGAAACGGATTCAGAGTATGCATCAGATCCGTATTGTAATATTACAATAGATTCAGGACTGCCATATTTTTATTGTTCCGTCAGACTGGAATCTGCGGAAGAAGGATATTTTTCAGATGGAAGTTATTCAGATGTCATAACTGCAACGGCCAGCATTAATGGAAACATACCGACAGTAAAAAATCTCAAAATAGAAAAGACGTACAATGGAGATGACTGGCAGCTCTCATGGACGCCAATCGATGCGGATGTAGTCATTTATGTTTTTGAAGAAGGAAAGAAGCCGGCGCATTATAATTATGAGCTTTTGAACGCTTATGGTTACTATACGGATGGTCAGGGACAGCAGAAAAAACTTTATTTAAAAGATGCACTTACGGAGCTTGAAAGTAAGGAAATAAGCAGTTATGTACGTTCTTACAAAGTGAAGGGAATCGATGGATCATACAGTGCAATCTCTTTAAAACCGGGCGTAAAATATACATTTGTTGCGCATACCTATGATGCAGGCAGTTCTCTTTATAACATACAAAAGAAGCCGGTGTTTACTGTAAATAAGGAAATAAAAGTAACAGATGCTCAAAAAAATCAAACATATAAAAATATATCTGTTGGCATGACTTATTATACGGCAATGAGTCCTGCTTCGAATATGGTAAGCTATACGGATAAGGTATCCGTACCGCGTGTATATACAAAGGCGGGAAAAAACAGTATAAAGTTATCTTTTACCAGAGGAAGCTGTACCGGATATGAGATTTATCGTCTTTCAGGTAAAAAATATAAGAAAATAGCAACGACCACAGACTATGTCTATACAGATCAGAATTTAAAGGCAGGCACAAAATACTCCTACAAGGTACGCTCTTATTATTATGATCCGGACAGAAAAACGAAAAGTTACAGTATATATAAAAATTTTACTGTAAGTACCAGCCGTGTAAATAACATTGTATTAAAGGTGGCTAAGAACTCAAAAAATACAGTGAAACTGACCTGGACAAAAGTAGGTTTTGCAACAAAATATGAGATTTACAGAACTTCTGAGAGTGACAAGAATATCACAGAAATTTCAGGATGGATCAATTCGGGCAACAGTGCCGTAACAGTAGAAAATACAAAGTATGAACTGGTGAAAACGATCACAAACGCAAAAACGACAACATACACGGACAAAAAGTTAAAATTCGGTGAGAGTTACACCTATCTGATCTGTGCATATTATAAAGACGGAAAAACATTAAAATACATTACCGCGTCGACCAGAGTTAAAATGCAGCTCGAGGAGCCGCGAAATCTCGTCCTTACCAATAAAGGCAAAAATGTAAGCGTTAAATGGGATGCGGACAAGTACGCTGCAGGCTATCAGATCCGATACATGGTATATGATAAATATGGTGAGAAAAAAACAGTTGCAGAAAAATATGTAACGGTAAAGAAAAATAAATACACCATTAAAGGATTATCGAGCGGAGAATACGTCAATGTATCGGTAAGGGCTTATAATTCCCAAAAAGAATACAGTGGATGGTCATCGTCAAAAGAATCTACATCACTTGCAGCAGTAAAATCCATCAAAGCTGTTTATGATACGAAAAAGAATGCAGTAAAGATTACCTGGAAAAAGGTAAAAGGTGCGAAATATTATAAAGTCGTCCGTTCTGTATATACGCCGTTATGTAATACGGACGAAAAACTTTATGCAGCAACAGGTAACCTGATCGCAAAAGATTCCAATGATGAGACAGGATATTACAGTGAGGTTCACTATCGGGAATATTATGGCGAAGACGGATCCATTACAGGCACGGCGGCATATGACAGGGCACGGTTGAAAAAAGGTGTGAAATATTATTATATGGTCAGTGCATATGGGGAAAAAGGAACAAGAATTGCCTCTTATATGACCTCGGAATATGGTACACAGGTTGCTTCCGGTAAGCCGGCAGTCATCATATATGGTGTCAAAGTTGCTGCAAAAGTAAAAAATAACAAAAAAGGAACGGTTACCGTTTCTTACAATAAGGTAACAGGTGCCAAAACTTATCAGATTTACCGTGCAGAAAAAAAGAACGGTAAGTATACTCTGATTGGAACCACAAAGAAGATGTCTTTTGCAGATAAAAAAGCAAAGAAGAAAAAAACATATTATTACAAAGTGGTCGTAAATGGCAGGAATGAATTACTTGCAGACTTTACAATCAGGAGTTCAGCAGTGAAAATTAAAGTAAAAAAATAATTCTGCAATAATAATAAAAACCGGAAGAAGCGGATTGCTTTTTCCGGTTTTTGTCATAGAAAGTAAGTTGCTTTTTACAGATAAAGTAAGTATACTGATAAACAATAAAAAGAGATGGAGAAGGAATATGCCGAAGGGAAAAACAACAGTATTTTTTTGTCAGGAATGTGGTTACGAATCATCAAAGTGGATGGGACAGTGTCCTGCATGTAAGGAATGGAATACATTTGTTGAGGAGATGATCGATAAAAAAAGTGCAGCAAAAGGCGGCAGGGTAGCGGCAAAAGCGGCAGAGGCGAAGAACGTTCCGCTCTCACAGATCGAGATGACACAGGACAAACGCATG
>ERZ833608.872-NODE-872-length-22371-cov-3.070174_pt1 | contig 22371 bp, 8 predicted proteins | sample MGYA00519694_ERZ833608 | MGnify/ENA primary metagenome ERZ833608 (study PRJEB31850, sample SAMEA3708742) | human gut metagenome | biome: human gut; feature: human-associated habitat; material: faeces | place: China | collected 2014 ... | reverse complement strand
TGGCAACAATGACTCCGGCAATAGGAGATGCGGCACGTCCCATGCTTGCCGCCAACTGCAAAGGAAGTATCAATGAAAAAAACGGCAAACCAAGCTGAGTGGCTATACCCGGCAATAAAGGACCAAATGAAAAAAAGGCAGCATTGCCACTTCCCATCAGCATGGCAGCTCCAAAAATAATGAGAGTAAAGACTGAGGCAATAGCTAATCCCGAAAGTCCGATATGAGAGGAATAACCCACCAATGAATCAATAAATCCCAAATCAATCAGTCCTTTAGAGAAAACTTCCGAAGCTACAATCAATGTTACAACTGAAGTAAACACATTTCCCATGCCTTTCCAAAAACTTGCAAAAGCATTAAAAGTTGTACGTACACTACGAGTATGAAACAACACAAATACCAATGATAAGAACAGAGAAAAAAGCATAGCAGTAGTGGTACCCAATGTTACAGTAGGCTGAAACAGTCCCACAAAAGGTGAAAAGAAAATGAGAAGAGCCAAAGGTAATACCGGGAGCAGCGCAAAAGCCAATGGAACATCCGGTTTTTCTACTGATGAGGTTGCAGTCACATTTGACACCTGCAATATGCCATCCTGCTGTTTCTTTGCATCTTTTTTATCAAAATAACGGTTATTGAAATAGAAGAGTACCATTACAACCAAGGAAGTAGGAATTACTAAAGGAAGTTGATGAGTGATGAAATATTCCACATTGGATTGTCCTATCAATTCGGCGGCCATAGCAGTATTTGCCGACCCCGGTCCCTGATCAAATAGAGTAGCAGCGGCAATGACTGACAATGCTGTAAGTTGGCTTACTCCCAAACTAATTAAAACAGGATAAACCGAAGCCACAAGCAACAATCCTAATCCGGCAGCTGAAGGAGTAGTAATAAAAAGTAATTGTCCAATAGGAATAACTATAGTAGCCGCCAAATAAGGATAACGTCGAAAAAGACCTAATGGCTTCATCGAAATATAGACCAATGCATTAGTAGCCTTTATGTTATTCATGAAAGCTACATAACCGCCAATTGTCATTATCATAAACCCTGCACGCGCCAAATTAGAAAGAAAAACTTCCTCTATCATCCTTACCAAATCAAACACCACCATTCCCGTAGCTTTACCAGGTACTACCGAATGCACTTGCATGAAAAAAGCAGCTGTAAGCATTAATAAACCGGAAAGCATCAAAAGACCTTGAGGATTGAGCTTACGATAAAGACCTACCGCTGTAATCCCCACCATAAGAAGACTAAAAATGAAAGCCAATTCGGACATGATGTATCAGATATTAAGTTTTTGTTTTCTTTTGAATATATGAATCTAAATCAGATATAAACACCGATATATACAAAGCTGTTTATATGCGGTATTTATATCTGACTATTATCTATCAATACCCCGGATTATTTTCCAAAGGATTACCAGTATTGGCATCAATGAATGATTGCGGCAGCGGGAAAAGAACAGGAGTTTCATATTCATCCATACCACGTCCTGCAATACCAGCTATCTCATTGAGTTCACGCATGCGACGTTTGAAATAGTTATTGGTATCACGTTCGTCACCACCATTTTCTTGGCAAACACGTACCAATGTATGACGACGTTCTTCCTCCGTAAGCAGTTCACGGCTGCGTTCATCAAGAATGAAATCCATACCACCGATTCTAAGATCATCTTCAGTAATACTTACAGCATTGGAACGATTACGTACTTTATTTATCCATTTAATGGCCTCGCCTACCTGATTACTCTTGTAAAGAGCCTCTGCATAAAGTAAATATGTATCTGCCAAACGTAAATAAACAATGTCCGCATAGTGTCCATCATTAGCTGCATTAGCCAAAATAGGTGGAGTATAATCCCATTTACGAGTAGTAGGCCAGTCATATTTTTTAATGGAAGTAGAAGTTAGCATGGCTGCATTAACCGTAGTATCAATAAGTGCAGTACCACCTAAATCAAATACCTTGGTTACATTGCCGGCAGCATCTACATCATTAATACTCCATACGATAGCATTGGCAGATACACGGTCATCTTGTTCTCCCATTCCTTTATAATTGTACAAACGAAGTGCTCCTCTGGAAGGAACTACACGTCCGGCTCCCTTACCACCATTAGCTTGCCAAAAGACTTGTGCAAATGAACCTTCACCACCGTTATTGATATAGTCCGGATTATGCTGGTTTGTCTTTTTACAATCGCCATCATTAGCATAATAGTTCTTATAAGTTGTAGTCATATAGACATTTGCAGTACCATAGGCACTATTCTCCTCTTCTGTGTTAATGAAAGCCAGTAGCACCTCCGTATTTCCATCAGCATACATAGGAGTATAAAATACGTCAATAAAAGGACATCCATCATTGGAAGCATTACTACCAAAGCGTTGATTTATAAGGGAATATTCTCCACTTTCCACTAATGGTTTCAGTACTGAAACTGCTTTTTCAGCATTACCTTCTGCCAAATAAAGTTCACCCAAATAGTGACGTGCCACAGCACCAGAGACTTTACTATTATTAGAAGTACGCAAAGGAAGGTTATCGACTGCAAACTGGAAATCTTCTGCCATCACTTCGCGAATACTACTCAAGGAAGCACGGTCCCAATCATCACGATAATTCAATCCTGTAATTTCTTGTGTTGAAAGGGGTACTGCACCAAATGAATAGGTAAGGTGACGGTAAGCCCAAGCACGGAAGAAGCGAGCTTCGGCCAACACCTCATTTTTACGATTTTCAGCATCAGCGCCACTTCCCCAGTTAATGCCATCATTGTCAGCTCTTGAGATAACCATATTGGCAGTGTTGATGATACGATATCCCCACTGGAAAATATTATTCCAAATAGCAAGATCAGTGTAAGTTATCTCTTTGGGATTGTAGAGGAACTTCATTTCCGCATGACTATTATTGGCCCATGAATTATCTACCCCTCCACCCCAGGCAGAATGCAGACAGAGCGCAATACTTCCTCCCATTGCATCAGCACGGCGATACTCTGCACGCATAAGACCATAAAGAGGCGTTATCATCGATTTAAACCCATTGTAATCTACAAGTAAATTTTCAGGATAAAGTGCATCACGAGGATCTTCCTTAAGAAACTTATCCTCATTACAGCCGCCCATAGTGAGCAATAATACTGTAAACACTAAGACATTGAAATATGTTATTTTTTTCATATGTGCAATTTCATTTTAGCTTTTTATGATATATTACTCTCATCAAATATCTAACTTTAGTCCAAAAGTGAACGAACGTACTGGAGGAGCAGCCAATTGATCATTGAGAAATTCCGGATCCATACCTGTCCAGCCAGTTATTGTAGCCAAATTCTTAATGTTCATGTAAAGATTGAGCCGTTTGATGAAAGTATGACGCAACCATTGTTGTGGGAAATTATAACCCAATGTAACGTCGGAAATACGTAAGAAATCTGTCTTTTCATAGAAACTGGCTCCCTCTGGATTCACATCACTATTCAAACTATTTTTCGGATAGCTATTCGTAGGATTCTCTGGAGTCCAAAAATCCACCAAAAAGCGGTTCTGGCGATATGAATTATGGCTTGTATCATACAAGGCATTCAGATGGGTTTGTCCTAACTGAGCCGTTAAGAACACACTCAGAGTGAAGTTTTTGTACTCAAAAGTGTTCATCAAACTCATATTTACTTTAGGAATAGCCGACCCTATAATAGTCTTATCAGCCGTTGTAATATCGTTACCATCTACATCAAGGTATTTCACATATCCAGGATACGAATTACGATAGTTAGGGTCTTGCTGCCCTGTCGGGTTAGACGGATCAGAAACCTGCCATACACCAATAATTTTATAATCATAGTTCACATTGATAGGTTCACCAATAAACCACTTGGAAGCCACATCATCAACCGGCTTTCCATTAGCATCATACAAACCAACATCTACAATCTTCGAACGATAGTGTGAGAGGTTGAAAGAGGTGCTCCAGCTAAAATTCTTATGTGTAATATTATTAGAAGTTATCTGGAATTCAAAACCACGATTACGGGTCTGTCCACGATTCTCAGTAATAGAGCCAGTACCATTAATGGTAGGAATAGAACGGGAAAGCAGCAAATCTTTGGTTTTAGACCAATAAATATCAAATGAACTCTGAATACGTCCATTCCAAAGTGCAATATCAAAGCCAGTATTAATAGATGTAGTAGTTTCCCAACCTAAACCGGGCGAAGCTAACTTCGACGGATAGAAACCAAACTGTGCAGTATGATCATCATTCAGATAATTGTAAGTTGAAAGATTAGGTAGTGTACTATAAGCACTGATAGCCTCATTGCCATTTTTACCCCATGACAAGCGATATTTCAGATTGCTAATGGTTTCACTTATAGGCTTGTCTTTAAAAAAAGATTCATTGGAAATATTCCATCCAATAGCGGCTGAAGGAAAAACGCCGAATTTAGAACTTTCACCAAAAGCAGAGTAACCATCACGACGAGCAGTAAGAGTCAACAAGTAACGATCATCATAAGTATAATTCAAACGCCCCATTTGTGAAATATGATTTTCTTTATAATAATTGGAATTACCAGACATTGTGGCAGCTTTAGAAATCTGGTAATAATACATCACATCATTGGGAAAATTCTTACCTTCCATTGTATTCTGTTCATATTCCTTGCTTTGAGCGGAATATAATCCTGTGAAAAATATACGATGTTTGCCAAATTCACGTTGATAAGAAATAATATTCTCCAAAATCCACTCTTCTGAATGCCAATCATCAGTATTCAATACGCCATTAGCACTAGCTCCTTCGTAGGTATCCAAACCTTGATAATTCTTATAGGAGCTGTTTTGGTAAGTGAAGCCTGTATTCAATTTATAGCTCAGCCCTTTAATAAAGGGAAACTTTACCTCAAGCACATTATTAGTGATAACCTTTGCACGGATATCTTTTGTCTTATTATTAAGAGATCCCAACGGATTAATGCTGAAAGCTGAAGAGGAGTCCTCAGTAGCAGAAAGTGTAAGTGAACCATCCTCGTTATAAGCACGTCCCAACGGAACTTGTTTTATAGCCCGCCAAAAAGAAGCACTGCTACCACTACGATCGTAGCGACCTAACTGTGTAGTAGTAGAAAATTTCAACCAACTATTAAACTCCTGATCAAGATTGAAACGTACATTATAACGCTTGAACTCATTGCCTACCGCAGTTCCTTTCACATCCGTATAGTTCAATGAAATGAAATAGCTGGTTTTGTTAGCTCCACCACGGAAAGAAAGGTTATGCTGTTGTTTTATACCGGTCTGTGTTGCCAGCTTCATCCAATCAGTACTCTGACCGGCAGCATACATAGCTAATTCAGTAGGAGTAAAGTTATCTAACCAAGGTTCAGGATTCTCTTCTGTAGGGGGAGTAGTATTGGTAGCCTTGAAAGCTTCAGATTTGTACTTATAGAATTCTTTGCCATTCATCATACGAGGTAAATTGATAGGCTGGTCAATAGTAACATAAGTGTCGTATGATACCGTCAGTCTGTCTTTCTTACCGCGCTTAGAAGTAATAAGGATTACACCGTTAGAACCGCGAGCACCATAAATGGCTGCTGAAGAGGCATCCTTCAATACTTCTATACTCTCTACATCATTGGGATTGATTTCCGACCATGGACCATCAAAAGGTATTCCATCAAGAATAACAAGAGGTTTATTATCAGCCGTAATGGAGTTGTTACCACGGATACGTGTAGTAGTGGACGAACCTTCAGCATTACTACCCGTCACACTAATATTCAATCCTGGAACTGCTCCTTGCAAAGATTGAATCAAATTAGCTTGTGGACGACTTTCAAGTACATCCGAGTTAACCGAAGCAACCGAACCCGTAAGATCACTTTTGCGCTGTACACCATAACCTACTACCACCACCTCATCCAGAGCCTGGCTATCTTCTTTCAGTATAATCTTTAACGATGATGCGTCTTTCACCTGCAATGTCTTGGATATATACCCAATGAAACTTACCTCCATTAGCGCCCCCTTAGTCACTGAAGTGAGTTTAAAGTTTCCTTCTACATCGGTAATGGTGCCCGTACCCGTACCTTGTATCACTACATTGGCACCGATTATCGGTTCTCCTTGTTCATCTGTCACATTTCCGCTAATGCTCCATGTCTGTGCATGAAGTGAGCTTGAAAATGACAACATCCACATAAGACAGACAAGCAAAATGCCACTTGCGTCTCTTGATTTTTGTCTGGTTTTCATAAATTACATTTTTTAGTTAATAGGAAATTGTGTGTAAAAATCTCGAGAGCAAAATTAGACAATGTAACAACCGATTATATTCACAGGTAGAGGATTTGGTAAATTCGCAAAGTTATAAACCACTGATTATCTTTTAATTGCCAACTGGCTCAATAGATTTTCAGTAGTGGTTTAAATCAAATCGGTAATCAAAAACATGTATATAGATAATTGCCATTCGATAGTATTAAGCTATTGAATGGCAATTATCTATATACATGTGAGTAAAAAATGAGAGAAACGCTCAGTCTTCAAATTACTTTTTACAAACCTCTTTCACAGCTCGAAGAAATTCCTCCTTACTGAGCGAAGATTTATTTAAAGTTATAGAACGATTATTATATACGGTTTGCAGTGAACAGTGCAAAAATTCTGCAATCTTCTCACTATCCGTTACCCCCATTCGTATCAAAGCATGAATACGAAGTTCAGTATTAAGCCGCCCAGACTTCACTTCAATATGTTCTTCGGGACGTAGCAAACTATTGAAGTGCTCTACAAAATCAGGGTATAAATGTAGAATAATGGAATCAAATTTCTCATAAAAATCCTTCATTTCATCGCTCATGGTAGAAGTAGAACTAATCATCTTCTTTAAATCTTCAAGTTGCCCAGCCTTTAATTTACGGTTTAACTTTTTACGATACTCCTCCATACGGCAAATATAGGATGAACAAAGTTTGAATACCTGACCAATATACTCCTCCTTAATATAATTTGTGTCACGTAGAACCAAATTGAGCTTTTGCAGTTCACTATTAAGACTCTTCAATCTACCATTGGCCACATGTAGCTCAACCAAAGCTTTCCTACGTCTTCTTGTTTGCCTTCTCAAAAAGAAAAGAGCTATCAGCAATACAATAGTGAGAAAACTAATAAATAAAAGGAATAGCTTTAGCTGCTTCTGTTGCATATGATCACGTTCAATGTAGCTTTGATGTATCCTTCTCTGCAACTTCTGCTGATGAAGCAGTCGTACACGGCTCTTAAAAGTTATACCGATATCAGAACAATAAGTACTATAACGATAAGCTCGGTCCAACTGACCTTGTTCATATAAATAGGAAGCCAATGCATATAACGAACCAATATCACGATTCACAGCATATACATCAGCAATACCTGAGAGAATCATATTTTCCAGCCACTTGGTATGGTTGTGCTCTTTTTCATAAAGTAGAGCCAAGTTATAAGCTAAAATAGAATAATTACGACTATTAGGTAGAAGACGTTGTTTTTCCTTTTCCAACTCATCCCTAATGGCAATACGTTGCGCACCGGGAACATCTTGATATTTCCACACACGGCTATAAAGGTAGCGTGGCTCGTCAGGAGTGGCCGTCTGCAATACTGAATCTGAATATAACGCATAAAGTTGACCATAATGCTCATGTAATGCATCATCACCTAATGAATAAAGTTGCAACCGCGAGCAGAGAGTACGCATCTGACCATAATAACGCGAACGTAAGTAACGAGGCATACTGGAAGAACAGAGTGAATGCATTACTTCAGAGGCTTGACTAAGCAAGCCATTAGCCGTATAAACAAAACCAATACCTAATAAAGATTCAATCTCACGATTCTTATCATGATATTGTCGTGCTAAATCAAGGCTTTGTGTAGTATACTTCATAGCTGAATCTGCATCATACACACGATATTCTTGATAAATAGCCTGATTAAGTTCATACCGTTTCTCAAATGCCTTAGATTGTCTTAGTGAATGCTTCAACGCCTCTATTCGCTCCTCTTTCTGCAAAATAAGTTTATCGGAATTATCTATCAGACTATCTAATTGAGTAAACAATGCCTCATTTGCCTTAGCGGCACTATCTGAGATATGCTGCTTGCATCCAGCACAAAAGAACAAATATAGTAAGAAGAATAGGTTTAAACAAAAATGTTTTTTCATATTTCTATACTCGTTGGTAGAATTCATTTATTAAATAAATGAATTAAAAAAGTTACATACATCTTTGATTTTTAATATCAAAGTTCTAATCACAATCAATTCTACACACAACTTGTATGCAATATTCGCAAGAATTCTCGACATCTGCAAACAATTAACTAGTAATTTGGCTGCTTAACATAGAAATAACCAAATACGAAACACAAAAGCGTCCACTCTTCCATTATACTTATATTGTTACTCTTAAATGCTTAACATTAATGATTATTGGGAGAATAAGAGCAATCGCTCTTAGCACAATACCATTCTATTCCAAAACATTTGTAACATTTCTGTAACATGTATGACATTTCCCTGCAACACCAAATCCTTTCCTTTGCAGCAGGAAATAAAATACATGTCTATGGAAACAATTTATCTGGGTATCGTCATCTTTCTGTTTGTACTCGCGATTTTCGACCTCGTGGTAGGTGTCAGTAATGATGCGGTCAACTTTCTTCAGTCGGCTGTCGGGGCAAAGGCGGCATCCTTCAAAACCATGCTCTTCATTGCAGGCGTGGGTGTATTCATCGGAGCAGCCTTGTCCAATGGTATGATGGATATAGCACGGCACGGCATCTACCAACCACAGCATTTCTATTTTGCCGAAATCATGTGCATCCTGCTTGCCGTCATGTTGACGGACGTTGTACTGCTTGACGTTTTCAACACGATGGGTATGCCAACCTCCACCACAGTTTCAATGGTGTTCGAACTTTTGGGAGGTACATTTGCACTGGCCCTTATCAAGGTATACAGTAACGATGCACTGGGACTCGGCGATCTCATCAATACCGACAAGGCCTTGTCGGTCATTATGGGTATCTTCCTTTCCGTAGCCATCGCCTTCTTCTTCGGTATGCTGGTACAATGGCTCGCACGTATCATATTCACCTTCAACTACAAAAAAAAGATGAAATACAGCATCGCGCTGTTCGGTGGTATAGCCGCCACTTCCATCATCTACTTCATGCTGATAAAGGGATTGAAAGACAGCTCGTTCATGACTCCCGAAAACAAACAATGGGTAAACGACAACACCGGTCTGCTGATTGCCGGCTTTTTCGTTTTCTTTACCATCTTGATGCAAATATTACATTGGTGTAAGGTAAATGTCTTCAAAGTAGTGGTTCTTATGGGTACTTTCGCACTTGCCTTGGCCTTCGCAGGAAACGACCTGGTGAATTTCATCGGCGTGCCCCTTGCCGGTTACTCCTCATTTGTAGATTATACAGCCAATGGTACAGCCGCAGGAGCCGACGGTTTCCTGATGTCCTCACTGCTCGGTCCGGCAAAAACGCCCTGGTACTTCCTCTTTGGAGCCGGAGCCATCATGGTATATGCCCTCTGCACCTCTAAGAAAGCACACAACGTCATCAAGACCTCCGTCGACCTCTCCCGCCAGGACGAAGGTGAGGAAAACTTCGGAAGCACTCCTATAGCCCGTACACTGGTGCGCTTCAGTATGACTATGGCAAATGGCATCTCAAAAATCATGCCCGAAAGCAGCAAACGCTGGATTGATACCCGTTTCCAGAAGGATGAAGCCATCATAGCCGACGGCGCCGCTTTTGACTTGGTTCGCGCCTCCGTCAATCTCGTATTGGCCGGTCTGCTCATCCTTGGGAACTTCCTTGAAACTTCCCCTTTCCACCACTTACGTCACCTTTATGGTAGCCATGGGTACATCGCTTGCCGACCGTGCCTGGGGACGTGATTCGGCGGTATTCCGCATTACGGGTGTGCTCAGCGTTATCGGCGGTTGGTTCATCACTGCCGGAGCAGCGTTCACCATCTGTTTCTTCGTAGCACTGATTATCCATTTCGGTGGTACGGTTGCCATCCTGGCGCTGATTGGTCTGGCAGTCTTCATGCTGATTCGTAGCCAAGTGATGTACAAAAAGCGCAAGGAGAAAGAAAAAGGCAACGAGACTCTGAAACAATTGATGAAGAGTACGGACAACAACGAAGTCATCGAATTGCTCCGTAAGCATACCCGTGAAGAACTGGTGAAGATTATGGAATTCACAGAAGAGAATTTTGAACGCACCGTCACTTCCTTCCTGCACGAGAACCTGCGCGGACTGCGTCGTGCCATGGGCTCAGTAAAATTCGAGAAACAACTCATCAAGCAGATGAAGCGTACCGGAACACTTGCCATGTGCCGCCTCGACAACAATACCGTACTGGAAAAAGGACTCTATTACTATCAAGGCAACGACTTTGCCAGCGAACTGGTGTACAGCGTAGGTCGTCTTTGCGAACCTTGCTTGGAGCACATAGACAATAACTTCAAGCCGCTGGATGCCATTCAGAAAGGAGAATTTACAGACGTAGCCGAAGACATCTGCTATCTGTTGCAAGTATGCCGCCACAAGCTGGAAACGAACAATTTTGATGAACTGGAAACAGAAATCCGCAAAGCCAACGACCTCAACGGACAGTTGTCCCACCTGAAACGCGAAGAGCTGCAACGCATCCAAAGCCAGAGCGGCAGCATCAAAGTCAGCATGGTATACCTGACTATGATACAAGAAGCCCAGAACGTAGTGACCTACACCATCAACCTGATGAAAGTAAGCCGCAAGTTCCAGGCCGAAGAATAATATTACTTAGAAACTGTTTTGATTTTATTTGAGCATTTTACTAAGTTTGATTTTTGAGGATTTTTCTTTTTTCTCATGAGAAGCATAGCGGGCTATGTGACGAATGTGAAAGAAAAAAAAGACCAGAAAGAAACTTAGAAAAAGCTCATAAAATACTTTTTATAGTAGAACAGAAATGATTTGCGAAAAATACGGAGTAACTTACTTCTCCTCCTCCGGGGAGGAGGAGTACCCGAAGGGGGAGGTGGTAGCGATATATATAGCATTGTTTTTCATTACTTTGTATTCCCTACCACCCTGCCCGTTGGGCACCCCTCCTCCCCCGGAGGAGGGGAATTAAGTTACTCTCTATTTCACCTCTTTTCTTCGCAATTCATTTCTGTTTGACTATACAAAGTACAATTTGGCTGCGCTGTCATCTGCATAGTTAAATTGTACTTTGTAAATGGTAAATTGTACATTAAAAATGTTGTTATGAAACGATTGATTATAAAGCTTTTCCTTAGTCTGTGCCTATGGGCGGTATTGCCGGTCTGTGCGCAGGATGCTGTTCATTACTATTTCAGAACGATGGATATCCGGAACGGTCTTTCGCAGAACACCGTGTATCAGATTTTGCAGGATAGGAAAGGCTTTATGTGGTTCGGAACCAAGGACGGTCTGAACCGTTATGACGGATTGTCTTTCCGTATTTACAAGAAAGAGAATTCCGGTTTAGGCAAGAATTTCATAACTGCGCTCTACGAGGACCGCCGGGGCAATATCTGGATTGGTACCGATGGGGGAGTCTTTATTTACGACCCGGTACTGGATTCCTTTACCGCTTTCGATGAGGCCAGTGATAACGGCAGTATCATCAGGGATTTCGTCACCATGATTGGAAGTGACGAGGACGACAATATCTGGATATCGGTAGAAAACCAGGGGTTGTTCTGCTATAAACCGGCTGAAGGGAGGCTGTTGAACCATCTGCACGATTCGGGACTGCCCAATGTCACCCGCTTCTGGCTGAATGGGAATACGTGTTGGCTGGCCTTGTATGCGGATAATCTTTATTATGCGAAAGCTGACTTTGAAACTCCTCTGCAGCCTTTCAAGGACACGGAAGGAAATGAGATTTTCAAGAATGATATTATCAACTGGCAGGTCAGCGGACCCCATAATTGTGTGTATGTCGCTTCGCAGAACGGGCTGACCGAGATAAACCAGACCACAGGCAAGACACGCAGGCTGCTGGATACCTATGTGAGGGCTTTGCAGTTCAAATCTGACGACGAACTGTGGGTGGGTGCGGAGTCCGGCTTGTATATTTACAACCTGGCGAATGACAAGATTACCCATTTGACCGTTCCCGGCCAGGATGATTCGTATGCATTGTCGGACAATGCCATTTATTCGCTCTGCTGCGACAAGGAGAACGGCATGTGGATAGGCTCTTATTTCGGTGGGGTGAACTATTGCCCTTATCAGTGGACTTATTTTGAGAAGTTCTATCCGAGAGACAATCTCAGGCATTTCGGCCGTCGTGTACGGGAAATCTGTGAAAGCAATGACGGCACCTTGTGGATAGGCACCGAAGACAAAGGCTTGTTCAATTACAATCCGGAAAACGGCAGGATAGAGCCTTTTGAGCATCCGGCCATTTATCAGAACATCCACGGCCTATGCCTGGACGGGGATGATTTGTGGGTAGGTACGTTCTCCGGTGGTCTGAACAGGGTGAATCTTCGGACCAGGCAGGTGAAGCATTACAGCAAGGGTGAGAGTGAGAATTCCATGGTCGCCAATGACGCTTTTACCATTTGCAGGACCACTACGGGAGACGTGTGGATAGGCACCACGTCCGGTTTGTTGAAGTACAATCGCTCCACAGATGACTTTACCCGGATTCCTCAGCTGAAGAATATGTTTACTTATAACATTCTGGAGGACTTCAACGGAAATCTGTGGTTTGCTACTTTTTCCAATGGAGTGTTCTGCTACAATGTAAGAAGCCGGCAGTGGAGGAATTATCTGTCTAATGAGAATGATTCGACTTCTCTTCCCTACAATAAGGTAATCAGTATCTACGAAGACAGCAGGAAGCGTCTGTGGTTCATGACACTGGGTGAGGGCTTCTGCCGCTACAATCCGAAAACGGATAATTTTACCCGTTATGACATGTCGAAAGGATTTCCGAGCAATACCATCTACAAGATGGTCGAGGACAAGCGGGGAAACTTATGGATTACTTCCAACGACGGCTTGGTATGCTTCAATCCCGATACGGAGAGCAAGCATGTCTATACCACTGCCAACGGGCTACTGAGCAACCAATTTAATTTCCAGTCCGGTTACATTGACAAGGAGGGACGCATCTATTTGGGAAGTATCAACGGATTCATAGCCTTCGACCCGGAGACTTTTGTGGAGAACACTTTTCTCCCTCCCGTAGTGATTACGGGCTTCTTTCTGTTCAACAAACGGCTTTCGGCGGACAGTCCGGATTCCCCTTTGGAGAAGAGCATCACCTATGCGGATGAGATAGAGCTGGATGCCGACCAGAATTCGTTCTCTTTCCAGGTTGCGGCCCTGAGTTACCAGGCACCCGAAATGAACGGTCTTGAATGTAAATTGGAAGGCTTTGACCGCGACTGGTATGCGGTGGGACGGAATTCCAGTATCAACTATTCAAACCTTCCTTACGGAAGCTACACATTGCGTATAAAAGGTTCCAATAGCGATGGCAAGTGGAACGCGACGGAACGTGTGCTCGACATCCATATCCGTCCTCCTTTCTATCTCTCCACTTGGGCGTATGCTGTTTATACGGTATTGGCGTTATGCTCACTGGCTGCCATAATCATCTATTTCAGAAAACGGACTCGGCAGAAGCATCAGCAGGCTATGGACAAGTTTGAGCGGGAAAAGGAACGGGAGTTGTATACTGCGAAGATAGACTTCTTCACGAATGTGGCGCATGAGATACGTACACCGCTTACACTGATAAAGAGTCCGCTCGAGAATGTATTGGCTTCCCGTTCTGTTTCGGATGACATCAGGGATGATTTGGAGACCATGGAACTGAATACCAACCGGCTGCTCGACTTGGTGAACCAGTTGCTGGACTTCCGGAAGACGGAGACGCAAGGCTTCCAATTGAATTTTGTGGAATGTGACGTGTCTGAGCTCTTACAAAAGACGTATAAGCGTTTCAAGCCTTTGGCACGTGAAAGGGGGCTGGTATTGAGTATAGAGACTCCCGAAAGCTTGTATGCTTCGGTTGATAGGGAAGGGCTTACCAAGATTATCAGCAATCTGCTGACCAATGCGATAAAGTATTCGGAGACCTATATACGCATCAGGCTATATTCGGAAGGTGAAAGACTGCTGCTTTCTGTATGCAATGACGGCCTTGTCATTCCGGTAGAGATGCGCGAGGAGATTTTCAAGCCGTTCATCCAGTATAAAACCGGTACCTTGCGCTCTGTGCCCGGCACCGGTATCGGGCTTGCACTTGCCCGTTCATTGGCCGAACTCCATGAGGGTACGTTGTGCATGGAAGATTCGATGGAGAACAACTGTTTCCTGCTGTCACTTCCGCTGAAGCACGAGCAGACGGTGGCTATGGAGCATAAAGAACCGGTAACGGGCGGGGAATCCTCTGAGGAAAGTGGTGCAGGTACTGCCTTGGAACAGCACCGGTATACTCTTTTGGTGGTGGAAGACAGTCTGGAAATGCAGGCATTTGTTGTGAAACAGCTCTCTTCGGAATATCGTGTGCTGACTGCCGTGAATGGGGTGGAAGCTTTGAAGGTGTTGAAGGAACATACTGTAAATCTTGTCATTTCAGACATTATGATGCCCGAGATGGATGGATTGGAGCTGTGCGAGCATCTGAAGTCCGAGCTTGACTATAGCCATATACCGATTATCCTGCTTACGGCGAAGACGACCCTTCAAGCCAAAATAGAGGGAATGAAGCTGGGGGCTGACGTATATATAGAGAAACCTTTCTCCGTGGAATATCTGAAAGTTTGTGTGGCCAATCTGCTGAACAACCGTGAGAAGCTACGGGCTTCTTTTGTCAATTCTCCTTTTGTGCAGACGGGCAGTATGGCAATGACAAAGGCAGATGAATCTTTCCTTAAAACATTGAAGGAAGTGGTGGTTGCCAATATGCAGAATCCGGATTTCTGCCTGGATGATATGGCAAGCCTGCTGAACATGAGCCGGTCGAGCCTGAACCGGAAGATAAAGGGCATATTGGATATGACTCCCAATGACTACATCCGCCTGGAGCGGTTGAAGAAAGCGGCGCAGCTTTTAAAGGAAGGGGAGTGCAAAATCAATGAGGTTTGCTACATGACCGGCTTCAATACTCCTTCCTATTTCACCAAGTGCTTCCAAAAACAATTCGGTATTCTGCCCAAAGACTTCGTGAAATGATAGCATGGAATGCTTGCTAAATATAACAATCCAATCAAATGCCCCTGAGAGACACCTCAGGGGCATTTGATTGGATTTATAATTGCATAGATTGAAGCAATATTTGCATTAATTTTAGCTTTATGCGGATATATTTGCATCCGAAAACCAACAATTTATAATACTATGACCCCTATGCCTATGACGTAACAAATCCTAATCAATGTTCTATGATTGGCAGAAGTGACTAATCACTTTCTGCAGTGTATTTAAAAGCGGACGTTAGTTTCCGCATAGTTTTAAAATCTAATTCTATAAAAAATGATCAAGAAAATCTTATTCTTATTCTTTGTTGTGTTTGCAGCTACCGCTTATTCACAAGATGTGACCATAACGGGAACGGTGACGGATGCAAATAGTGAGCCTTTGGTGGGCGTGAATGTATTGGTGAAGGGTACTACCACGGGTGCCATTACCGATATTGACGGTAATTTCTCAGTGAGTGGAAAGAAAGGAAGTACACTCGTTTTTTCTTATATCGGTATGCTTACGCAGGAAGTTGTCTATAAGGGAACTGCCTTGCGTGTGGTGATGAAAGATGATTCGAAAGCACTGGAAGAGGTGGTTGTCATCGGTTATCAGACTGTGAAGAAGTCCGACTTGACTGGAGCGGTTGCCGTTGTTGATACCAAGGAAATGAAGAAAAGCGCTGCAGGAACACTGGCGAGCCAGATGCAGGGTTTGGCAACCGGTGTCAATGTTCGCAGCAGTGGGCGTGCAGGCGAGGATGCCGATATTCAGATTCGTGGTGTAGGCTCGTTGAGCAACAACTCTCCGTTGTGGGTCATCGATGGAATGATTACCAATCCGGGCGTTGACTTCAATCCGGCCGATGCGGAATCTATTCAAATTTTGAAGGATGCTTCTGCTGCTGCCATCTACGGTTCTCGTGCGGCAAACGGTGTGATTATCGTCACCACCAAGAAAGGTGCCAAAGGTCCCATGAAGGTGAATGTAAGCGTGAAGGAAACGCTGGAATGGAGTCCCAAGTACGACCTGATGAATGCCAAAGAGTACATCAAGTACAACGACATCGCTTATAATGAAGCCATCAAAAATGGCGTCGCTACCGTGAACTCTACCCAAAAGCATTCCGAGTTTGACACCAATTGGCAGGACGAGGTATTGAAGACTGCTTTGGTACAAGATTATAATGTGTCCCTTTCCGGTGGTGGAGATTCCGGTAACTATTTCGTATCGGCAGGTTACTATAATAATGACGGTGTCTCTTATGGCAATACATTCGACCGCTACAGTTTCCGTGTCAATACACAAGGCAAGAAAGGGTGGTTCTCTTTTGGTGAAAACTTGGCTTATTCGCTTACAAACACAGACCCGAACCAGACAAATACTTACAATGACTTTTTGCGCATGATGCCTACCATTCCCATCTACGATGAAAACAATCCGGGTGGATATGGCTATGGTGATGCTGCCAAGTACAATACTTTCGGAGTGAACCCGATTGCCCGCGAAGATTTGGAATACCGCCATTTCCGCCAGAATCGTTTGAATGGTTCTTTATGGTTGGAATTCAAACCGTTCGATTTCCTCTCTTATAAATTCAACGGGGGTATTGACCTTTACTTCTACGAGAACTCATGGTTCCGTGGCGAAGGTAATTGGACTCAGAACCAGGAGCACCGCGACCCGGAAGGGCAGAAGGCTCGTGACAATACCTACAACATGTTGATTGAACACACCTTGAACTTTAATAAGGATTTTGGCAAGCATCATGTGGATGCCGTGGTGGGTACAACTTACCAGCACCACGAATGGGAAGGTCTATGGGCTTCTCGTCTCAACTTCCCGATGCTGGGCAACGGTGACTATCTGACCGTATTGAATGCCGGGCAGAGCAACCAGCAGAACTCGAACAGCATTAGTGAGAATGCGATGATTTCTTACCTGGGACGTGCGAACTACATCTATGATGATAAATATTATCTGACTGCTACCTTCCGTCGTGACGGTACTTCCCGTCTGGCCAAGGAAAACCGTTGGGGCAACTTCCCTTCTATTTCTGGCGCCTGGAGAATTTCAAAGGAGAACTTCTTCGATGTGCCTTGGATCAATGACTTGAAGATTAGAGGTAACTGGGGGCGTCTCGGCAACTCTTCCATCGGTGATTGGGATTATATCGGAACCATCAACCAAAGTATTGTAACCGTGTTTGGTGGTGCCATCAATTCAGGTGCCGCTCAGGTGAAACTGGTAAATGCAGGTCTTCTATGGGAGACAAAGGAAACAGTGAATGTAGGCTTTGATGCAGCTTTCCTTGACCAGCGATTGACGTTTAGTGCCGAATATTACAATTCCAAGACAAATGATGTGCTTGCTGAAACTCCGATTGCCATCTCTACCGGTAATCAAGGTGGCTCTCCGTGGAAGAATGCAGCCAGCCTTCGCAACAAGGGTTTTGAGTTCACACTGGGTTGGAAAGACCAAGTATCCGATTTTAAGTATAGCGCTTTGCTGAATGTCACTACTATCGACAATGAAGTGTTAAGTTTGGGGCGTGACGGTAGCCGTAGAGATTATATCGATTCGGGGCAGGCAAGAACGAGACCAGGTCATTCGTTGGCAGAATTCTACTTGAGACAAACTGACGGTCTTTTCAGAACACAGCAGGAAATAGATGAGTATGTGACGAAAGGAACGCATGTACCCGAAGGAACTGAGAATAAAGTGGAGGCAGGTACTCCTATTTTGATTAACGGAAAGCGTCCTCAATTGGGTGATGTGAAATACCTTGACTTGAATGATGACGGACAGATTACGGACAAAGACCGTGATTATTGCGGTAGTCCTTGGGCTAAGATGCAAATGTCATTGGTGTTCAATGCGGAATGGAAGGATTTTGATTTCAGCATGATGTGGAACGGCCAGTTTGGCAACAAGGTGTTCAATGTAGCACGTTGGCAAGGTCGCCTGTTCTCGGACAACTCCAACTATATTCGCTTCAAGAGTGGCGAGGAGCCTTATCAAATAAATCCTAATTCCAATACTCCGCGTATCATTTATGGTGATGACCGCAACTCTGTTCAATCAGACCGTTTCTTGGAAAATGGCTCTTACTTCCGTATGAAGAACATTTCAGTCGGTTATAATTTCCGTCAGAAATGGTTGGCTAATCTGGGTATTGAGAAACTTCGCTTGTATGCTACCGGAAGCAATTTGATTACCCTTACCGGCTATTCCGGTCTGGACCCTGACTTTAAGGGAGTGAACTCTGTGTGGAACAGCGGTACGGACAGCTTTGCCTATCCTAATATGCGTTCTGTGATGTTCGGACTGGATTTGACCTTTTAACTTATAACTAATAATCAGAAATTATGAACAAGATATATAAAATGATGCTTGTCGGTGCCATGGGGTTGCTTTCAGGATGTAGTGCCGACTTGCTGGATATAGACAATCCCAACGAAGTGACTAACACTACTTATTGGAACAAGCCGGAGGACGCTACAGCCGGGGTGAATGCTTGCTATAGTTTTCTCTATAAGGAAGGTACTTGGATGCGTTGGCTCTCTTTCCGCTACGACTTGACATCGGACGAGGGCTGGAGTTCTTCTCCTTGGATTGAATTGGGTGACTGGACACGTTTCCTTTACAACAACTACAACTTTTATGAAGGGAATACAGTTCACTGGGAACATTTTTATGTAGGCATCTTCCGTTGCAACCAAGTGTTGGCCAATGTGCCCAACATAGAGATGGATGAAACCACGAAGAACCGCGTATTGGCGCAGGCATCTTTCTTGCGTGCCTTGTGGTATTTCCAAGTAAATCTGTTGTGGGATAAGGGTACCATGCCGTTGGAACCTACTGATGCCAACTATATTCCGAAAGATGCTTCTGAACAGGAAATCTGGGACCAAGTAGAGAAAGACTTGAAATTTGCCATGCAATATCTGCCCGAATCTTGGGATGCTGCCAACTTGGGCCGTGCTACCAAAGGTGCAGCCAAGGCATTGCTGGGCAAGGCTTATATGCAGCAACACAAATATGACTTGGCCAAAGCAGAGCTTCAATGGCTGATTGACAAGGAAGGTTCTTTATATGGCCTTATTGAAAACCGTGAAGACAACTTTACCGATTTGGACGAGAACAACAAGGAAGGTATCTTTGAAATTCAGTTCGATGACCAGAACAAGGGTGGTACGGGTAATGATGCCAGCATGGCATTCGGTTTCCAGCGTACTCAGTTCTATGCCCCGAGTGGTATAGGTTGGGGAGACGGTAAGGCACGCCGCTGGCTGGTGGATGAGTTCTTGAAAGAGAAGCGCGTGGATGGAAAGAACGACCTGCGCTTGTACAACAGCATCCTTTACCGTGGATTTTCGCAGGACTTCCCTGACCAATCGAAGAAATATTATAGGTTTGAGAACGCCGACTGGAACGATGGTTGGGGAACGGATCCCGAGGATTGCTACATCCGTAAATACAACACATCCTACTTTCGTGATGCTGAAGATTACTTTGCACGTAACAACTACCGCATCATGCGTTATGCTGACATCCTAATGAACTATGCAGAGTGTCTTGTTGAAACGGGTGCCAATCCTGCCGATGCTGCTGTTTATGTGGACAAGGTAAGAGAACGCGCCGGTCTGGCCAAGTTGAAAGACAGCCAATGGAAAGATTGCTTGAGCTCTAAAGATGCCTTTATCAAGCGTCTGCAGATGGAACGTACTTTGGAACTCTGCTTTGAAGGTTGGCGTTGGGCCGACTTGAAGCGTTGGGGATTACTTGATACCGAAGCGGGTATAGAGGAACTGGAAAAACGCGACAGAGACTTCAAAAACTTCGTTGTGGGTAAGCATAGACGGTTGCCTATTCCTAGAGATGAAGTGGATGTAAGTACTGTAAATGGCGAGATTCATCTCAACCAGAATCCAGGCTATTGATAACCAAAGAAGGCTATGCCTGGAAGCCTGTTCTCATTCAGGATGCTTCCGGCATAGCCTTTTCTTTCTTAAATCTTATACTATATGCTTGTCTGTAAAAAACTACTATTACCATTCGTTTTTGCTTGCTGCGGCAGCTTGTTTGCGCAGAGCATCCAGAATCCGGTACTTCCGGGAGTGGCGGATGCCGGTGTAATGAAATATAATGGCAAATATTATATTGGCGGGGTCCGTACAAACGGGGATTTCTATGTATCCGATGACCTGGTTCATTGGGGGAAACCTATCCATGTTGTATCCATGAACAATGACTGGACCAGAGGCAGCGGAGCCGGAGATGACCAGATTCATGCCAATGACATGTGCTATCTGAATGGAGATTTTCATTTGTACTGGTCAGTCAATTATTGGGGGAAGGACAAGCATGCCGTTCACATTGTACATGCGCAGAGCAAAGATGTCTTGGGCGCTTATACAGAACCGAACAAGAAGACATGGATGGATAACCGTATCGACCCCAAAATATTCAGAGATGATGATGGACAACTATACATGTATATGGTACGTTTTACTGATGGAAATACCATATGGGGACGTAAAATGAAGAACCCGGCAGAGTTTGCCGGCGAACCGGTGTGCCAGTTCGCCTCATTGCCGGATACATGGGAAACGATGGATAACAGAGTAGCGGAGGGACCGTGGGTCATGAAGTATAGAGGCCGCTACTATATGATGTATAATGCCAACCACACCTCTACAGAGTGGGGCAATTATCAGTTGGGAGTTGCTGAGGCAGACTCTCCTTTAGGTTTTCAAAATGGTAATAAATATAGCTATCCGGTTGTAGGCTGCAATCAGACGCAACTGGAGGAGAAGCAAGTGGATTTATTGCGGTATGGCTGCACGTATGAGCCGTTGTTTGCTTATACGGAGAGCAAGCCGGAGGGCGACTGGACAAAAGCGACCTACGACGACTCCGGCTGGGCGAGGGGGGAGACCGGCTTTTCGTCTCGTGAAGTGAAAGGTTCCACCACCCGGCATCTGGGTACCTTGTGGAATACGCCCTCCTTATGGTTGCGAAAGACTTTCTCTGCCGGTGGCGAAACCGGCAATCTGGCATTGCGTGTCGCTCACGACGGAGATACCCGGATTTATCTGAACGGAACACTTGTCTACGAGAAGCAGGGGCGTGATTATTGTATCGTAAACCTGGACAAGAAGCTGCGTGCTGCTTTGAAGGAAGGCACGAATCTGCTTGCCGTAGAAACAAACAAGGGACGTTCGCAATTCTTCGACGTTTCTCTGTTCGATATGAAAGACGGCATTGCCGACGATATTCTGATGACTCCCGGCCAGCCCAATATTCTGAGGGGCCCCAACGGATTTGAATGGTGGCTGATTTATATGGCAAACAAGAACAACGAGCATCGGGGACAATATATCAACCGTGTCCAGTTCTTCGACAAGACGTTGTTTGTGGATGGTATCACCGGCCCCCGCACGGCGGGTTATCATCCCGAACCTTCGATGCCTACCTTTGCGGGCAAAGGCGAGACAGCTTCGTTCGGTGTGTTGCAACAAGTACAGCCGTCCGTGGCTTACTTGTTCGAGACGGGAGTCAAGACCGAGGGTGGAGCCGGCGTCATTGCCTGGTGGAAGGATGCGGATAACTGTGCCTATGTAGGTTTGGATGCCGAGAACCGGAGCTGGTACCTGCGTACACTTGTCGGCGGTAAAGAAAATAAGGAATCCTATGCCCTGCCGGAAGATTTCCGTTGGGGTGTGTACCATCATCTGCGCATTGAGCGTAATGGTGGCTGTCTGAAGATTTGGCTGGATGAGATTCCTGCACCGGGAAAACATGTCTTTGCAGAGGCTCTTCCGGCAGAAGAAGCGGGTGTTCCCGGAGTATTTGATGAGACAAAGTCTGCCTTGTTCGAAGGGACCACCTATACCATCGGTTTCGATGATGCGCATTTCCTGCTTTCGGGGAATGAGGAGTTGTTGAAAGGCGATTTCTTGAACGATTATGAATTCAGCTTCCAGTTGTCTGGCTTGTCCGAACAAGATATGGCGGGCAGTTATCCGGTTTATGTGGATAAGGATAACTATGT
>ERZ833608.869-NODE-869-length-22456-cov-3.858801_pt1 | contig 22456 bp, 29 predicted proteins | sample MGYA00519694_ERZ833608 | MGnify/ENA primary metagenome ERZ833608 (study PRJEB31850, sample SAMEA3708742) | human gut metagenome | biome: human gut; feature: human-associated habitat; material: faeces | place: China | collected 2014 ... | reverse complement strand
CCTGATACTGGATGGTCTGCACGCCACGAGCAATTTCTTTATGTAAACGCTCTTCTACAATTCGATTGATAGTTTCAGACTCCGGCATCTTATCGATTTCATTATTCTGAACCATCTCGTAAAATTCTTGGTGTACTTCACTTGTAATCTTCTTGCGGGAAACATCCACGAATGGAGCCAGATGTGAAAGTGTAATACTCTGACCTCCAAATTGCATCGAAGCCACCTGTGCGATGATCTGGGTCGCAATATTGCAGGCCGTGGAAAAGCTGTGGGGCTTTTCGATATAGGTGCCGGAGATGACAGTGCCGTTCTGGAGCATATCTTCCAGATTGACCAGATCGCAATTATGGCAGTGCATCACAAAATAATCTTTATCATGCACATGAATTAAACCATTTTTGTGTGCATCTCGGATATCCTTTGGAAGTAGAAGTCTGTCAGTTAGTTCCTTAGATACCTCTCCGGCCATGTAATCACGTTGCGTGCTATTGATGGTTGCGTTCTTATTACTATTTTCCTGATTGATTGCGTCGTTCTGGGCATCAAGAATTTCAAGAATACTTGCGTTGGTTTTCTCTTTATCTCGAATTTCCTGACGATACTGTCGCCACTGACTATATGCATCTGCAACATCGATGAACGGGCTATTTGCTAGACTGTTCACTACGATATCCTGAATCTGCTCAACAGAAAGAATGTCCGGCATGTCTGCGATATAGTCAGCAATCGCATTCGACACACGAGCGTCGATACCACCCGGCGTACAGGTCATCGCCTTCTCAATCGCATTTACAATCTTACTTTTGTCAAAAGGAACTTTCGTTCCGTTTCGTTTAATCACATAATCCATGTGATTCCTCCTTTACTCAACGTTCTGTGCGTTGTTATTCTCGGAAGTGATAGTAGAATCACTTACAAGATTTACATTCTTAGTAACCTTGGCATCGTAACTGTTGGCACGTACAATCTCTCGCATATCAATGCCAGTGGCTTCCTTAACAGCCTCAAAAGTCTGTGCCATGACCGCCGGGACATTCCCAGAAATCTCAGAAACGCCATTTGCGTTACCGCCGATAATGGAAACCTTATCAATAGATGCCAGAGGCTTTGCAACCTGTTCTGCGATACTAGGCAGAATTTTAATGATCATCTCGCCCATTGCAGCACCGTTATACTGTTTGTAAGCCTCAGCCTTCTTCAGCATAGCTTCTGCCTCAGCAAGACCTTTCTGCTTGATAGCATCTGCCTCGGCCATACCAACCATACGAATACCTTCAGCTTCCTGCTCCTTAGCAAACTTCGCAGATTCTGCAAAACGCTCTGCCTCGTACTTTTTTGCTTCAGCTTCTTTCTGACGCTTATACAGGTCAGCATCTGCCTGCTTACGAATCTCTGCATCCAGCTTCTGCTGACGAACTTCTGCTTCCTGGGCGGCCAATTCAACCATCTTCTTCTGCTTCGCAATAGCTGCGTCAGCCTCAGCTTCCTTGATTTCCTTATCACGCAGATTCATTTGGATCTCACCAGCAGCTTCTGCATCAGCATTTGCCTTATCAGCCTCTGCCTTCAGAGCAGCCTGAGTCAGAAGATACTCATTGTTACGCTGTGCAATAGCAGTCTTAGATTCAATTTCCTTTTCATTTGATTCACGAGCAGTATCTGCCTTAGCACGAGCAATATCACGAGCGGCTTCGGCCTTAGCAATCTCTGCCTGCTTCTTCACAAGCTCTTCCTGCTGAACGCCGATGGCCTCGATGACGCCGTGGTTGTGACCCTGAGCATCAATAGCATCCTTGATATCCTGAACATTGAAAGTAACAACTTCCAGACCCATCTTTGCTAGATCAGGACGAGCATTCTCAACAACGGAAATTGCCATCTGTTTACGATTGGTCAGGATATCGTTGACAGTCATCTCAGAAACAATCTCTCGCAGATTGCCCTGAAGGACATCGTTAATCTTCTCGTTAATGCCATCTTCACTCATGCCAAGGAAGTTGGAAATAGCAGCCTGCTGACGAGCACTAATGTAAGTCTTTGCATCCCCGCAACCGGCGCTCTTAATCTCATCATCAGTTACAGTAGAGTTTTCAGAGTAAACCTGAACAGTAACAACAGAGTCCAGCCACAGAGAAACGCCCTCTTTAGTCTTGACACCAGTTTCAGGAGTCTTGACATCAATCTTGAGCAGTCGCATATTTAGACGGTCAGCTCGCTGAATAACCGGAAGAACGAACACGCCACGACCACAGATAACTTTTGGCTTAGACAGTCCAAAACCTGTTACGACAATTGCCTGAGTAGGAGGAGCCTTCTTGTAGCAAGTAAATGCAAAGGCGACCAGAAGGACAATAACGACAGGAATTGCAATAAACATCATATTCATGTATTTTTCTCCTTGATTATTTTAAAACAAATTTGGCAAAGCCAAAAAACAACATTGTAACAAACAGGGCGAATGCCGCAAATGGTTCTTCCCAGTTGTATCTCATATATGTAAACCTCTTAGAATTTGACTTCATCGGCACAATCAGGAACCACGGCAGTCTCAATGTTTGGAGCATGAATCTCTGGACAGAAAACCAAATCATCCGTATAGTCAGGCTTTGCATGACGAGGAATGTAATCCGGCATCGTAGTCAGCTTGTCAGTTACCTCGTTAGGAATCTTCTTTAGCGTATCTACGACGCTTTCAACAATCTTCTGCTGTTCCTCTAAAAGTCGGATTTTATAGTCCAAATACCAACGTGCCTTCGTTAAATCTTGAAGCAGAGAATTGCCATCCTTGTGCCCTGCACGGCTCAGATACTTACCAGTGTTCCAAAGATAAGCATCCTTGTCCAATCCCCATTCATGAAGCACCTTAATTGCTTCATACGGATTATCTGCGCCTCCGTAGTGGGAAGGATGGTCTGTATTTTTCTTGATGTCATCAAGTGTTTCCATTTAAAGCCTCCTGTTTCAGTTTGTCGTATTTATCACGAATCTCGTGGAACTTACCACAAGACATCATTCCTTCAGTACAACCATTACCACAGCAGTTGGGGCCAGCATACTTAAACAGATGAGGAGCAATCGGATAAACCAGCTTTAACATCTCGGTTGCAAGCTCCCTGATTTCCGGCTGCGCTCGCTCACAACAACGCAGGTTAAAGAAATTATTCAACGAACGAGCGTTCATTGTAACAATCATCTTTGTAGAACAAGCATTTGGAAGAACAGAACGTGCATTCTCGTTTGCAATCTTGGACGCTTTTGCGCGTGCCTTTTTCTCAGTCAAACGAGAATCAGCAACCATCAGTTCCTCAGTAATCTTGTCCTCAAGAATCTGACATAGGTGCTTATAGGAATATTCAGCAGTCTGAATTGCCTGTTCAAACACTTCTCGTGCTTCGCTATCCTCATCAATAACATCAGGAATGATGATTTCTGCATTATTCATTCGCACATAGCGCTGACTCTGCACACTAAATGACGCAATGCGGTGGCGGGTTATCTGAGCAAGCAAAGAACGGCTCACACTTTCGATTCCAAAAGTAAAAGTCACATGTTCAGTAGGACTGGCGTGACCAAGGCTAGAAAGTCGATTCAAAAATTCATCGACCTTCTCATCGGTCAGTCCATCCATCAAATCCTGAATACTCGAATTGGAATAGCACAGCTTTGCAGCGGCAGCTACCACCTTTTCAGGATCAGGAGTATGTGCAATCAGTTCAACAGTCATTTAACTCTCCTTAATATTCATCCTGCCAGTTTTCAGGAATGTCGTTCTTACCAATTACAATGCAATTTTTAGGTGCAACATTTAAAGTGTACTTTCCATCTTGAACTTTAATCATTACGTTCATAATGGCGACAACTTTATGAATACTCCAAAGAACTCCTCGACCTTTTCGAGTTCTAGCTCTAAGAACTGTATCGCCAACATGAATCTCTCTATTGAGAATATCGGTTACCATTTAATTCTCCTTTATTTTAGAAGTGCAAACTTAAACCAATCCGGAAAGCTGGATACTGAAATTCCATATTTGATAAGGCAAGACAGCAGCCACAACGCAATCATGATTCCGACCGCAATAAAATAATCCTTGAAAATCTTAATAAAAGAGATCCACATCTTAATCCTGTCTCTCATTTACCTCACCTCTTTCAATCAACTCATCCACGGTAACCTCTCCACAGAGAACCTGTTTAAGCTGCTCTTCCGATAACTGATATGTAATCGGCTCTCCACACTCGACAGGATATCGAGCTAAGGTTCTATAGTACTCTGCAAGGGCTCGTTCCTTACGACCCTGCTCACGATGGTCAATACCAATCATATCGCCCCACCTCCTTCCTCAAATTCTTCACTCTTTCCGGTCACGACATAGACGTCATCTTCGAGATCTTCTTTATCAACAAACGATATTTCTCCTAGTCGCAGGCCGCACTTGTTACTTTCCGGTCTGTTGTCAATTATGTAGAAGTCGCCAGCATCACAAAGAACCTTATACCAGTGCCCTTTCTGCAAAGTGGCTTCTGCCGGGCCCCACTCTTTATAATCCGTCCTGAAGTACATCCTCATTAGGACTCCTTATAGGGCTCCATATCACCCTTCCAAATCTGGAAATAAGGATGTGCGTCAATGCCGTAGACCTGACCCTTCATGCCGGTGCTAGTAATCTTATAAGGCTTTCCGTCTTCAAGGCTATTGATGAAATCCTGATACTGCGGACTCATCTTGAAGAAATCCTTCTTACCCTGAATCCTCTTTACCTTAATGGTGACCTCATCACCAATCTTTGGTTCCCATTCCTCTACTGGCATTCCAGCCAGAAAGTCAGGGCCACCAGCCTTCTTGATTCTCCGGGCAAGGATTCGTGCTTTACGCTGCTCTCTGCGCCGGTCTTCTCGATTCATCGAATTACTCATATTCTGTTCCTTTCAGCTTATCAAAGTAGGGATCGCCGTCTCGCTTCTCTAATAAGTTGAGCTCCCCGGCGGAGCCTACAGAATACAAACGAAAATTTTTAAAAATCTCAGCACCTTTAATAGTGGCTAGAGATGCGATTATATACAATATATTGTGTTCTTCTGTGCCATCCATAAGCTGAACTTCAAGCCGCTCACGTTTTGGAATGGCAAGTTTTCGGAAGTCTGTCATACAATGCCTTCCTGTTCTGCTTTCCACTGGGCGTATCGATCTTGACCAGCTTTAATTGCATGGTTTCTATCCTTAGCAAAAACATAGGCAGACCAGACAAAACATTCTTTTCCATAAACTGTTGTTTTCCTTGCATAAGGAGACTTCTCTACATCATCTTCTCCATTCTACATCATCTTCTCCATAAAACTCTGGTCTTTCACAAAACGTGCTCCACTTTGTTTCTCCGTCTTTATATTCTTTATAAAAAACACACCAAACACCAACTGGGTCGATAATATTATCTTCGTATTCCTCCACACAAGCATCATAGGCTGCAGCGATACGCTCTGCGTTTTCCTTGTTGTCCGTAATAGTGATGATGAAATGTTCAGAACAATCACAAGAAGTTACTGCATAAAACTTTTTCATTTTGTTCTCCATTACTTTTGTGGAATTGTACAAGACCGACTACCTTTCGAGTACGATTCGTAAATCTCAGAAATGACATCGTGGCATCTACTCTCGGAGTCATAACCGCCAAGAAGAATTCCTCTATCATTTATATCTTGTCTTGCGTACACATTAAAATTTGAAGTGTCGTACACATCAAAACTTGAAATGTCGATGATAGCCATGCGGTCAAGATTTATAATTTCTCCGCCTTGTGTTAAAAGTAGCATTTTAATCCTCCGGCATATCGAAACCAATACGGTTTTCACAAAGAGCAGTGTTAATCTCTTGAATTACGTCCTTTGCCCTCTCTGTAGTTTGATAATAGCCAAGTCGAAACCATGTGTGTGAATCGGGTCCATAAGCTCTAATTGTCGTTGTGTTTTCCACTATACGAATAGAAAAGCATTCATTTGTATTAACAACTCCTGTTTTATTCTGTGTTAAAATAAACATTGTAAAGCCTCATAAATCTGCAAGCTGGGCAGGAGACCAGATGTCTGGAATATCCCAATCTTCCTTTGTCTGCCCGTTATAAATTCCGTAAAAATATCCTTCAGACGGCACATAGACGATTCTTTGCCAGCCATTCATTCCGTGTGACTCCTTTGGCTCAAAATCACGAGTCAAAATTCTACGTCCACCATTGCTATAAGCGAATGCCTTTGTAGGAACCTCGATACATTTGTTATCCAGAATCCGAAGGATGTACTTAATTGTCTTCTTTGAAAGATTCATCTCTTGACTCCTCTACATCAATCATATCTAAAATCTCATCCAGATTTTTGCTGACCCAACTTTCCTTGCAAAATCAATAAAATCCTTAACCTGATCTTCTTTAATAACCATCTTCATCCTCCACTTTTATCCACCCACATCCCGGAACATAATCCGCTTCCCAGTAATCTCTTGCCATGAAGATGAACCGTTCTCCTTCTTCGTTTACAAAACCGGCGATAAGCGATTCTTTTGCAGAGATATACATGAAGTCAGCCTTGCCAGAAGGAACATTCTTGAGATGTTCTTTTACTTCCTTAATTCTTTTCGCAACAGACTTATCAAGCAAGTTCACATCACATTCATTACCATTTTTGCCCATCCAATAAAAGGAATCTTTTAACTTATTTTTAGGCATTGTTTATCACCTTATCGTGCATACAAGTCAAGTAGTCGCCCAACAAAATCATCAATATATTTCAAATGATTTGTATTACACGCAATACTTTCCATCGCACATCGCCTATCAACTGCAATCCACCATGCGCAGTTCTCTTTTGAGCATTTGCACTTATCTTTGTAGTAAAATAAACCAGAACTGGCGAACTTCAGCGGACAATCTTTTACATCAGCCATAAGACACCTCATTCTTGTCATCTCTAAATCTTACAAAGGTCGGGAATTGCAGGGATTCAGCACCAGTTTTCTTGTCGCATGACTTTTCTTTGTATTTTACTTCTACGATTTTTCCGATATAGTCATCAAGATTTGCCCACACGGCAGCTCTCGTAGCGTCATCAAAGCCAGAACCAACCCGAAGTTCGTTGCCCTTGTAGTCCACAACTAGGGCACCCATCGTACCAGCCAGCCGATTCTGTCCTTCCTCGATTGCAGTAATGCGAAGGTCAACCGTGTAGAAACGCTTGATTTTAAGACAACCAGTATGACGCTTACGCTGATAAGGAACGCTCGTGTTTAACATCAAACCCTCCCAATCATGTGCCACAGCATAATCAAGCCACTTCGGAATCACACTCTGGTCAGTACCTTCGTATACCATTGGAACAATTTCGATGTTTTCAAGGTTCTTACGAGCAATCTCCGCACGAAGACAATTTAGCCATTCCCGGCGGGTTTGATACTGGACAGCACACTTTCCACAGTCGAACTCTACAACAGGAATTACATCAAAAATCACAAATTTAATTCCAGTCTTGTTCTTGCTGTCAGAATTAAGTAGGCCAGTGCCGAAACGAAACGCCTCTCCGTCCGACATTCCTTCAGGGTTCTTATAAATGAGTTCGCCATCAAACACCAAAGAATCTCGCCTCTCCACACCTCCATCATATAGAGCGAGCAGATCATTCTTAATATGGTCGAGTCCTTCAAACTTCTGCGCTTGACGAGAAATTAAATCTCCACGATACATTGTGCCCCTATTGCCGTTCATCTTCTGGCTCAGACTGAACCAGATGCCGGGTTTCAGTTTCACCTTATCGATTGGATATCCCTGCTGAACTTCCCAGACAGGAATGATTTCCTCGCCATATACCTTGTTAATGGTGGCTGCTTCCACGCCAATCGGCAGGTTCTTGGTAAACAGTCGTTTCAAGAATTCTTCGTGCTCAGGATTTTTATGTAAATAATTCTGGATTGTTGCGATAGACACGTCAGAACCAGTGTTGTGACCAGCACCTGTAATATAAAGGTATCCGCAACTGAGATACTGAATATCAATTTCAGGCTTGGCATTAACCTGCTTATTGATTTTTGCATCCGACAGTCCAGTTACGATTGCTGGATCAAGCAAGAATCGGAAGAAGGCCATCAGCTCGTCAGCCTCATCTCCGAAATCCTTTCGTACATCCAGTAAAATGCGGGCTTTGTCTGTCTTTTTCTTCGTGCTTTGTAATGCCCTTACCATCGCATTGAGCTTACCTATGAGCTCCTTATCTGTCATAAAGCCTCCTCATGCATCCTGTGTTGTGTAGTTACAACCAATAAAGAAAGGCTTGCCATTACGAGCAAGCCATTTCTTTCTCGTATCCTGTATTATATAGCTAAAGAGAGATTTTTAAGCCTCCGAGATGGAGACTTTTTATAGCTATATTATACAGGATGCTTATATAATTGTCAATGCTTTTCTGAAAATTCTTTCCGTAAAAATTCCTTCAGGAACGTCCGCTTATATGGAACTCTCGAAGTCTTTACCGCCCGATCAAGAGCATGAGTTTCAGCACAAATCACACAATACTTCTTAGCACGAGTGATGGCCGTATAGAGCCATTCTCTCGTCAACATCAAGTACGCAGAGTTATCCATACCAACAATCACATACGGAGCCTCACTGCCCTGCAGTTTATGACAACTTAAAGCATAAGCAAGTTCAAGCGTTGCCCAGATGTTATTCCCACCAAAGTAATGTGGAATGAAGATCGTTCCCCACTGGTCAAAATCAACCAGAATAAAACTGCTTTCAATCTTTCGAATGATGCCACGGTTGCCGTTAAACACCGGACACTTCTCTTCTTTTTTCTTTGTCTTGAGATTGTATGTATGAAGTTCATAGTTATTCTTGTTGATAATGACCTGATCGCCCTCGCGCAGAGTGTACACTCTGTCCTTTCCATCACCATAGACGGAAATCTTCGCTTCGGTCTGACCACGATTTGGATTCACAATCTCCTGAATAGCGTTATTCACCTCGTAGGTGCAGATGCTACCACGGAGCTTCTGCGGAAGTACAATCTGAATCTTCGCACTATCATTCCCTACCTTATTATATAAGGTACGGTACTGATTGATGATGTGGTTGAACGACTCATTTGCATCCTTATAGATATCAAGCTCCAAGTCACGAAGTTCACCACGAATCTCATTGCCAGCCCAGCCATAAGGAACCAACTGCGTAGCATTACGAACCTTAATGCTTTCCGTGATAATTGCAGACTTAGCTGCCTGACGATGGATCTTAGTCAAACGAGCAACAGGAACAACCTTAGATGCAAGCATATCCTTGAAGATGTTGCACATACCGATACTCTCAAGCTGTCCGTCATCACCAATCATGATAAATCGCTTACCAGTTTCGATTGCTTGAATCAAATCGTAAAATAATTTAGCGCCAACCATAGAGGTTTCATCCAGAATGATGATATCCTCCTCTAAAGGATTGTTCTTATTATGAATAAAGCCACCATTTTCAATGTCGTAACCAAGGAGGCGGTGAATTGTCTTGCCGTCCTGACCAGTAATCTCCTGCATACGAGCAGCAGCACGACCAGAGAGTGCAGTCTGGGCAAACGACTTACCACGAAGAACCTTTAGGACACCAGCGACAACGGTACTTTTACCGGTTCCTCCGTAGCCTGTCAAGATACAGACATTACTAGAGCATACCTTTTTAATAGCATCTCTCTGCCCCTCGGTGTACTCGATGCCAAGAGCACGTTCCGCCTCATCGATTGCAGCGTCCATGTTTCGACCAATCGGCTCAACAGGTGCATCCGCCAGACGCTTAATTTCCTTTGCAATCTCATTTTCCAGATTCCACACTCTGGTCAAAGCAAATTCTTGACGATCATCACTCCACCAAAGCGTTTCACGGACATCGTGCAGATGGAAAAGTGCTCTCTTGATAACCTCTTGGTCACCCTCATCCAAGCCAAGTTCCTTAATGCAACTATTTATTGTCTGGTTTGCCGGGATGATAGAATTGCCTTCTTCGGCACGGTCGGCAAGAAAATGCATGACGTAAGCTTCAATTCGGAACTGAGAGTTTGGCTTCAATCCCATATTCAATGCAAGAGCGTCAGCTTTCTTCCATCCAATACCATATACATCGTCAATCAGAACATAAGGGTTCTCTTCAATCTTCCTAACCAGAGTGTCTGCACCGTGATATTGATGAACAAGTTTCCCGATTGCACTGGGAGTCAAACCATACTCAATCAGCTTCGTGTATGCTTCGCTATTATCAATATTATTTTCAAAGGCATCGATAATTTTCTGTGCTCGACCTTCCGTGATGCCACTAACAGTGCAAAGAGACTTGATATCACCGTTCTTGATGATCTCATACGGATTGTCAAATGCTTCATAAAGCATCTCAAACTGATGTTCTGTTAAGATAAAATGGAGAAAGCTTTTCTGTTCTTCTGGGTCAGTAATCTCTTGAAACTCATTCATGTAGACGATTTTATACTGGTCACCAAACTTTTCATGGTGAACATACTCGCCACAGAACGAATAAGTCTTATCCATATCAAGACTAGGGACGTTGCCTTTCAGTCGGAGGTCACTATATCGGCTCATGATAGGGTTTCCCTGCTTGATTTTTACCACTTCGGCAGAGAAAGTGGCGAAGCCGCCGGGCTCCACCTCCTTCCCATCTTTCGGATAAAAGACTCGTTTTATCCTGATGTAACAACGGATCATATTTTCATTAAATTTCTTATCTGCCACCTTACAACCCCCTTACCTTATCTCTCTATCATGCAGCCATTGCTTGTAAGGCTTGAAGTCATTCGCAATAACGTGCGAATCATCTTCCTTCTTACCAAGCACAGCTACCTGACTTCCCTTAACAATCAAATCCTGATAATCAGAAAGGATTCTCGGCCACACAGTTAGCTCAATGATACCATCACCAGAGTACAGATTTACAAACGCAAACTGCATACCAGTCTTTGTTTTCTTCTTCTGAATCTTTGCGATAATACCAACCAGCACACAAGAGTCACCATTCTCAAGCTCTGAGAAATCTCGAATGTACTCATATGCTTTTTCAAACGGATTCTTATCGATGATGAATGTCTGTAATGTCTGGAATTCCCAGAATTGCTCGTCCCTCAAATACTTCTCTGATTGCTCAGTCATGTATGTTTCTTTTTTCTTGAGCTTTTCAGTCTCATATACAACACGACGTTTTTCGTTATAGATTCGTAGGACAGTTTCTTTATCAACCTTCTTACCAACCCTATAATGCTCCGTATCAATATCCCACTTACTCAGCAGGACAGCTTTTGTAGGAAGTGTGCTTACCGGTTTGAACTCAGATTGCTCCAAACCACTCGCAATGTACTTTTCCAAAAACGCTCGTTTATTCTTTGTAGGAATGGCACCAGACTTAACCAGTGCGATGATCTGTGCCTTTGTTGCACGGACACGGCTCGTAAAGTCATCAAGACCCTTGAACTTTCCATTCTTATCTCTTTCGGCAATAATAGCATCGGCAAGCGTATCACCAATGCCACCGATTGCGGATAGACCAAATAGAATTTTCCCATTCGATACAGTAAAATCCATGCCGGAACGATTGATACTCGGAGGAAGAACCTGAACACCAAAACTCCGTGCATCTACCATAATCTTGTTTACCTTACCAACCTTTGCTTTATTCAGGTTTAGCATAGCCTTAAAGAACGCAAGCGGATGGTGTGTTTTTAAGTATGCTGTTTGAAGGCAGATAACGGCATACGCCTGAGAATGTGACTTGTTAAATCCGTAGCCGCCCTTCGTTGACAGTTCATTGCAAATATGTTCGGCGGTTGCTTCATCGTATCCGTTTGCAAGAATCTCATCGTAAAGAAGCTCAACCTCTTCCTTGACTTTCTCAGGCTTTTTCTTTGCCAAGCATTTACGCATTCTATCAGCTCCGGCATCGTTTCGACCGCCAAAGACCTTCGTGAGCTTCATACTTTGTTCCTGATAGATATTCACACCATAGGTGCTGCGAAAAATTGGTTCCATGTCAGGATGGAAGTAGTGAATGTGTTCAGGGTGGTACTTGCAATCAACGTATGTAGGAATGGACGGCATCGCATCAGGACGATAAAGTGCAATCAAAGCTGATAGTTCCTCAATTGACCTCGGCTGAAGCTGTGCGACCAGATCCTTCATTCCCGAAGACTCAATCTGGAATAGATTGTCTGTCCGCCCGGAACAAATCAAATCGTAAGTTGCCTTATCGTTTTCAAACTCTGGATTGTTGATATCAATTTCCCATTCTGGAATGTTGTCCTCACGTTTTGCTTCATCAATGGCAACCAGTGACGCAACACCAAGAATATCAAACTTGACGAGTCCGATTTTCTCGTCCATCACTTTATCAACAGAGATAACATGTTCTCCGTCAGTGCCGTGCCGAATGCCGATATACTCATAATAAGGATGTCGGCAGACAATAACACCGCCAGCATGGATGCCATATCCTCGTGGACGACCATTGATATGACTTGCGATGTCAAGTAATTCCTGATACTTCGGATTTTCAGCCACTTCTGGGTTTGCCTCAAGACAATCTTTCCATGTCTTTTGAACAAACTTCTCACTGATTTTTCTAATCTCAGCATACGGGAATCCCAACACCTTACCAACGTCTTGAATCGAAGTGACCGGAGTAGTGTACACGATGTTCATAACTTGAACTACTCGATCTTCTCCATACTTCTGAGTCAAATACTCAACAACTTTCGCACGGTCGCTAACATCTACGTCAACGTCAGGAAGGTCTTTTCGTTCAATAGTAAGGAACCGTCCGAAATCAAGCTCATACTTGATGGAATCGAGCTGCGTAATACCAATCAGATAGCACACGAGTGAACCGGCAGCAGAGCCTCGCCCTGGGCCAACAATAACATCGTTTTGCTTACACCAGTTGATGTAATCGACCAGAATCAAAAAGTAGTCACAGAAGTCTTTTTTCTCGATGACAAACAACTCATCATCAACACGTTTGCGATAGATTTTCTGCTTTTCTACATCAAACTTATCAATTCCACGTTTCTTCCATCCCTCTTTTACAAGGTCTTTCAGGTAAGTTGCCGAATTAGAATACTGTGGCGGAATCTTAATTTTGGGAAGTTCCGGTTCATGCCAAGGCATATCTACATCATCACACAGGTCAGCAACCTCGTCAGTATTATTGATACACCATTCTGTCGCTTCATATCCAATCTGACCATCAAGAATTCTATGTTGTTCCTCACGAGACATGAAGTAGCACCCTTCATAGATTTCTGCGGCGGTTTCCGTGTCGTGAGCGATACGAAGAAAATAGTCCTGATAATAAAGATCTTCTTTGGTGGCAGCGTGAACATCGTTTGTGACAACCACTTTTGTGTGAGTGTCATTTGCTAGCCGCATGATTTTTTGATTGTATTTTGCCTGTTCACTGTTTGCATGAGCCTGAACTTCAAGATAATAGTGAGGAAATAAGCTCTTATACTCTTGAACCAGCTTAATACAAGCGTTATAATCATCTGTTCTGGACAGCCTACTTGCTAAACAAGCAGACAGGATAATCAAATTATTCGTATCTTCCTTAGCGATATCCTCTTTTGTGATACGAGGACGGCTATAAAAACCATGAAGATGACCGAGTGTAGACAAGCGATTAACAGCCTGACGGCCAGCCTCATTCTTTGCGATAATAATCAGGTGCCAGTATTTACTGTTCTTATCCTTAACTGCCCTGTCTTCACACTCATATGCCTCAATACCATAAAGAAGTTTTACATTCGGATACTTGTCTTTCAGTTCTGAGTAATACGGCCAGCTTGTTACCTCACCATGCTCCGTAATAGCAATGGCCTTTAAACCGAGTTCAGATGCTCTTTTTAGATTTTCTTCAGGAGAAGAGTACCCATCTAGCAGACTGTAATTCGAGTGCGTGTGTAAACTACTTGACATTCTTACTCCTTCCTCTTATCTCCAAACTTAATAATATCATCAAAAAGCATTACATAGTCATCGGTATACTTGTTGCCATGAAAATGGCCGAAGTACCAGAATGGTTTACGATCGTTAGGATAACATTCGTATATATTATCGAAGAATATTTCAGTTGACTGGTCTACTGTGCTTTGATCAATACCACCGATAAACAATTCAGTTGGAATGAACCGGAATGGACAGGTATGCGTGAGCATAACATCAATATCATCAATTTGAGGATCGTGCGTAATATTCCAGATCTTTTTCTTAGTTTTCTCATTCGGCTGTTCATCCGGCCACCAATTCCAGCCATGCTCCAACCGATAATATTTATCTACAGAATAGGCTCCGCCACAGACAAGACAGTTTAAAATTTCCCTATCAGCAAGAATCTGGTAAACCTCGCCATCAATAGCAAAATACTGATTAGGATAATGTGGGTCATACCACACTTTACCGCAAATATCTCCACTGATTTCCTTTATTTTATAGCCATTTTTACGAGATGGGCGGCGTTCATGATTTCCATGAATACAAAACAGATTCGCAGGGATATCTGCGGCAATAGTCTTAATACTCCATTCACGAGGGTCGTCTTTGCCGTAGTAGTTCAAACCGACATCGCCAAGGCAAATGATCCAGTCATTCTTTCCAAGATTATGTTTATGGCAGAATTTCTCTAATTTAAAAAAACGGTAAAATTCGCCATGAATATCACCTGTAATGTAAACCATACACTCACCCCTTCTCATAAACTTGCCAATGCCATGTGCTACCATCACCCGGATAGAATCTATTGCAAAAATCCTCAAAGCGACACCCTTCACACGGGTCATCTTTTGACAAATCCGGCACCGGATGACTCTGGCATTCTTCAATAAAATCACGAATTGCTGTTTCAAGTTGTTCGCAAGTAGTCATCAAGCCACCTCACTCATAATCCTCTTTGTCAATCACATAAGTTCGTGGATAAAATCTATCATTTCTATCACCAAAAATATCAACAAACCAGACTTTAACAATCTCAAATTCACGATTGCATTCCTTGCTTCTTAGCATTTTAACTGCATCTCTTGCATTTTCAGCGTAGATTTCCCTGTGTAAGTAGTGATATTTCTTGAGTGTGTAATTGTATGTACGATAATCGATTATGTAATGTCTATATCGTCGTTTTGTCATCTTCATTCAAAATCAAGGACAATCATATTACCCATTCCTTCGTAGAAATTATGATTCATTTTGAGTTTTTCACTAACCGTTCCATGGTCAGTTTTAAGACAGATTTCCCAGTCAGGATGCTGCTCTGCGAATTTATCAAGAATATGAATTAGCTCATCCGGTTCAATAATATGTGTAGTATCGTTCAGAACCTGATTAAATGCGGTTCCTTCCCGAAGTAGCTCCAAGTTTTTTGAAGCGTTTGCAAGTGATTTATATGCGCCATCTAATAGATTTAACGACAAATCGTAGTTATTCACATTAGTCATTGTAAACCAGCCCTCCATTCTTCACAGGCACAGCCTTATCATCCCAATATTCATTAGCGCCGACCTTTCGAGGTGAAGTCCCAAAATGCTCTTTCCATTCAGGAAGGCTCTCGTTGATGGCATCAAAATACAGTCCCCATTCAGCACAAGCCTCAAGTGCGTTATAAAGCAGTTCACCTTCCCGGCAAGTCCAAAGAATCAAACCAGAACCATACTTCTGTTCCTGAATTGCCTGATAGATGACATTCCAATTCGGCTCACCAATATCAGGATATTCATTCTCGCAGAGTGTACCATCAAAGTCGATGGCGATAGCACGTTTCCAATTTTCCATATCAAATCACCTCAAGATCCACAATTTGTGCCTGTGGCGTGACCTTGTTCCCATACTGATTTAGAGACAACCGGCATACCGCATTGATGTATTTCTCTTCCTGATCACCATAGAAGTCATTATTGATCCAACTAAGCATCCGGCCATTATCTGTAAAGCACACAAAATCAATGCCTTTTTCTTCATCAGAATACTTCCACATATTTCCGTTTTTGCCCATCGGAGCACACCCACTATGAACAAGCGGAATGTTTCTAATATAGAAATACGGCTCAGAAATGCCCTGCGCCCAGACTTTGCGCATCTCGTACATCATCTTCGGCAATGCAATGTTCAATTTATTATAATCAAAATCAAAATCAACCACGATTGCCTTACTCATCGTGACATCTTTAAGCAGCTCATCACAGTCTGCAATAGCCTTTGGCACGTTTTCTTTCTTGATTTTCACGCCAGCAGCGTTATCGTGACCAAGAACCGATTCGAAATCTCCGGTACTCATCAAGAATTCCTTTAGACTTTCAATCGGAGAACCGTCGGGATTTCTCATTGAACCACCATAATAGTCCGGTTCATCGGCAAAAGTACGAAGCAACACACACGGTTTTGCGTACATTTCAGCCAGCTTGATTGCTACAACACCGGTCAGAGTGTTATCAAGAATACCTGTAGAGTTACAGAAAAGAATCTTATTCTGGTCTGCACCGTGCTTTTCAATTAACTTTTGAAGCTCTCCAACAGCCTTGTCCTTGATTTTATTCTGCTGGTACTTGCAAGAGGAACACTCACGAGCCACATGTTGCGCCAGAGTTTCATCAATCGTGACACCAGCATTCTTACCACGAGTCGGAGTGTACTGGAAAGTCTGTTTTTCACCGACCATTGCACGGAACATCCGCTTCTTTTGTTCAGACGAACCAACACGAATCAGTGCGTTCATCATCGGAACAATGTAGAACTGAACATCATTGATAGTAGGATCACCCTTAATATTGAAGCTATTTGCTTCAACTAGGGCACAAATCATCGAATTTACAATACGTGCCAGACCTTTCGTGCAAAGGCGCTTCGTCTCATGCGAGTGCATATCCATGACATCACCGATGTTTCCAACAGCCACCAGATCAAGATACCTATCTGCAACGTCAGTCCAATTATATTCGTCAACAGCCTGAAGGAACTTATACACAACACCAGCACCGGACAGTTCCTTGTTGGGATATGTACCGTTCTGATTGTTGACGATTACTGCGTAAGGATTTTCTCTATCACAGATGTGATGGTCAAGAATCAAAATATCAATGCCCTTTTCACGGAGCTCCTTACACTGCTCAACATCATTGCTGCCAGCATCAGGAATAATCAGCAAGGTAGTTTCAGGTGGAACCTCAATTTCTTTAGAGAGCCCATGCTCCTTTCCACTATGATGCAGAACATTGATTTTTCCAAAATAACCAATCGTCTTCAAATACTGAAACATCATTGAAGCACTTGTGAATCCATCCACATCACAGTCTACAAGGATAGAGATAATAGACTTATTCCAGATGTGTTTATTCAACAGCCTAACAGCATCTTCCATGTTACCCAGTTCCCACGGAGAATTTAAGCAAGAATCATCCAGATCCATGTAGGTCTTATAATCCTTGACTCCTCTATTCTCCATAATCGTTCCAATTGGATCTGATAGGTCGTTCCTACTCCCCTTCCAGAGTTTTACATTCATTTAATTCTCCTAACACAATTCTCAATCAATGCCTTAAATTTTTCAGGATTGTCAGTCGGGGCTTCCTTTTCATCCAGAATCCCCTTATCGTCTACTACAGCATACACACTTACGCCATCGACAAATCGATTGGCGAGAACCATAAGCTCACTAATCTGAACGTCTTTATCAAAGACAAAACAAATATCAACGCAAAGACGTGTTAAAATTTCAATTTGACTTTGTGAAACCTTCTTGCCGCCAGTCGCCACACAGTTGCAGACATCCATATTCCACATCTGCATGACAGACTTTTCAGCCTCACCAACATATACCAGACCTTTATTCTTGATATAAGGCTCTGTTTTGTACAGGCCATACAGAATACGGTTTCTGGCACACGGCTCAAGATACAGATACTTCAACTCACCTTCGGGCGGCTTACCGAAATATCTTCCCTTTACACCAACCAGAGTACCAATTTCATCTCTGATTGGAATCGTGATTCTATTTGTCAGTTCATCAAAGCCAATCTCAAACTCCTGCTGTGTCTCATAAGATATCCCATCGTCAGCAAAAATCTGGTTCACATAAGGTTTGTAATAACCGAGGATGGCTTCGGAGATTGGGATTATCGGACGGTCATCCTCGTGTTCTTCACCTTCATTTTGCATGGCAATGAGCTCTTTTAGAATCAACATACTTTTAGGAAGGTCTTCCTCGAAGTTGTGATAGTAGTCAAGACCAACCCATTCGCAGATTTGCTTAATGGCTTTTGGGAAAGACAGTTCCAGAAAGAACTGGACGACAGAAATCAAATCATAACTGGTCTTTCCATTAGCAATATCTCGTGTGTAATCTACCGCAGTAAGATTTTCATTCTCGTAAATACAGAGTGCCGTTCTATTGTCACCATCTGGGTTTGCACACTGGTAATAACCAGCTTTATGACTGATATGATGGCAACCAAGTTCCTCTAAAATCGGTTCAATCTGCTGTTCTTCAAGAATGTAATTTTTCAGATCTGCGATATTTACCATACTTTAGATTCCCACTCGTCAATACACGTCTCAATGGATCTCATTAAACAGACATACTGAATTCTATTCAGTGGGATAATCACATGCCCCTCTGGGTCATCAGGATAAAAACTCTTGAGCGAAACATACTCACCAGTCAGCCATGCAACCTTACCTTCCCAACACGAACCATCATCGCAGCAAATGTCAGTCACAACAGTATTGTTACACTTCTCATCTGTTGCTTGTCGTTTTAAATTTCTGAGAATAGTTTCTTTATCTTGTTTAAAAGTGCCTTCTGTAACTTTTATGTAGTGGCAATCCATCAAGACACCTCCTTACTTTCTGGTGCAGACACCGACCTCTTTCCAGACATTCTGGTTCAAATTCACTTCAAACATGATTTTCTTTTTCTCACCAAAGCGGTTCTTATCAATATTTCCAACGTAATACCGCTTATCTGGATTTAGCCGATGAGCACAGTCACCGCCCCACTCAGGGTCATGAGAAATGTATTGATATTTCGCGAACTTGTCTTTTGGAATCTCCTTGAACAGAACCATCGTCCAAGCAACATGCTTAATCATTTTTGACTCAGCAATATTGTTTGAATTCAGCTCATCAGGAAGATATTCATGGGCATTTTCAGCCAACTGGATACTACCGTAGATAAAAATCTTTAGATTTTTCGCAATCTCTTCAAGCTCGGTGGCCGTGACCTTGAATGCCGCCCATTCACCAATAGATGCAATATCGTTCTTTAGAGTATCATAGAACACATACTTAACTCCCTGAGTGAGAGCTGCCTTCTGGATTTCAAATCGTAGGGACTTATCACTATAATCAGCAGAAACATCCTTTGCGATAATCAAACCCTGTGATTCATTCTCAATCCACTGGCAAACATCAAGTACGTTACGATACTCTTCGCTTTCCTCATAGACACGAGCGGTGAACTCATCAATGCTTTCTATGTATTCCCCGTCTTCGTTTTGCTTTCGGAAGATGAAGTTTCCATTTGCATCCCGGTACATTCCAAGAGTGATTTCTCGCTCATCCTTATGGAAACGATGACCATGCAACTCTTGGAATTCGGGATTATTGATAGCGGTGACCAGTAAGCAATACCTGACTGACTCAAGATCCATCTCATTCAAAAGCAGAAGAGCTTTCTGCTTTTGAACCAATGTAACGTATGCAACAATCGCCATCATGTATCTAGTCTTACCAGCGTTAGATGGCATACCATTGAACATCACAGTGCCAAGCTTCAATCCTCGGAACAAATCATTCATGATAGGATACTGGAACGGCAAGCCCATATCAGGAACGCTCAGACGTTCATTGACCATTGGCAGCAGACCATTATTCAAAATCTCAGCATCATCGTTTGTGATAATAACTGTATTGATCTTGTCGGCCTTTCCACGAATCAATTTGTAAATGTCCTGAGCACCAAACATTTCAAACTGTCGATGCTTCAAGATTCCTTCAATGTTAAATCCGTTTCTCTGATACTCACGAAGTAGCGAATATTTCTTCAGGATATTGAAATATCCCTTGATATCATCGTCATTCGCAAGGCTCATGTAGTATTCAATGGTTGACCAGCCCTTCAGCCGCTTATACTGGGACAATCTGGACTCGTCTTCAGCCATAAACGTTAAAACAGATGTTTTATTGAATTCTTGCGTCCGAGTTTCGTAAATAATTAACGCTGCATCGTAGAAAAATTTTGTTGCTTCATCGGCAAAATCGTACTTGCTCTTGACATAATGTCCATACTCGACCAAATAGTCAGGATGCTTGTAAATTGCGCCAACAAATAGAATTTCGTTCGGGATATTTGAAATGAGTTCCACTCATCCACCTCCCTCGTGCTTTTATATCTCATCGAGAATTGCATTTATATCAATTTCATTCTCGTTTTTGTTCTGTTTTGGTACTGTTTTCATCCGTTTCAGTACCGTTTCCGTCAGGTTTTCCTTTGTTTTACCTTCGCATTCACTACGAATCGAAGCTTGTCTTTCTTTTTGTTCGAGATAACTCGGATATTGTGCCAGCAAAACAGCCAAGTCATAATTCCATCGCTGACTCATATCAAAACCTTTTGCTTCTTTCTCGGCAATTATTTTATCTAGTCGGGGTTTCGCTAAAACCCACATATCGTAAAGTTCTAGCGGAGGAATCGAACCTCTATATTTGTAATAATTACCGGAAATCAACTGCGTAAGTTTCGAGTAGAAGCTACCCGGAACAACCGCCGGGGCGTATGTATCTCGAATATGGTCGAAAAGAATCTTTTTTTCTTCCTGTTTGATATGTGCAAGCTCACGATTGTGGTCTTGTTCTCTCTTTTTGGAAAGAAGATCATCGACCTTTTTATCCGTAGCGGGCTTCACTTTGTCAAAAAATGCCCTTAGCAGGTCATCTGTCCAAGGGCGTTTTTGATTTTTCTTTTTTTCTACAAAACAATCCTTATGGCAAAAGCCAGTCTTGTCGTAGAAAAACGTGCTACGGTCTCGCTCGATGAAAACATTCTTCCCGCAAATCATACATTTACGGGTAAGCTCCATTAAGCCAGTTCCTTCTCCATGATTGCGGCAACCTTCTTCAGTTCCTCGATATCAGTCATGGAACGGAATCGAGTAGACAAGCCAGCTTCCTCAACCGCATTCTTTGCTGCGTTTTTCTTAATCGGAGATGCATCAGACAACATCTTGCTTAGATTGGCCTTTAGCTCATCAAGCGAAAGTTCTTTCTTTACATCAGAAGATTCTTCAATTTCATTCTCATCAAGACCAAGATCACGCATATTCAGCTTGATTTCAGTCTTGACTGCATCGCTCAGTCCGTTTTTAATAACGAAATCCTTATTCTTTGCACTATTAGAGATAAGGCTTTGGTATTCCAGCAAGGTAAGATCTTCAACAATTTCTTCGTCTCGATGCACATCAGATCTGTCTTTAACGAAATAAGCAAGATGCGCACCGTTCTGTTTGTACAGACGAATTTCAGTATCAACATTATGACCCTGACCTTTAAATCCATCAGGAATCTTTCGACCAGTCGATACGCTGACAGAAGAACCATTCACAATCTTGTTTTCGGTCTCGTCCTTTTCGCGGCAGACAACAACATAATGAACACCAGTTGCATTCAGATCCAGAATCAAAGACTGCCCCTTAAAATTCAACTGCTGGTAATCCTTCAGCTCCATACCAGCGCCCTCAATCTTGACTGCCTTTTCATCGCCAGTCAAACCTTGTGCGTTTGCTTTTACTTTTGCACGCTTTTTCGAGAATTCCGAAAGCCCCTGCTTACAAGTAAGGGTCAAAATATACGTGGAATCAACAACAATCGCATCAGCACGGAATGGATTACCATCCGCATCGAGAATTACGCTTCCATCCGAATACTCAAAGTCTTCATCGTCAGCAACAGTCTTAATGAAATCCTGTACCTCTGCGAGAGACTGCGTATATACAACAAGCAGGTTTTCAGGATCAACACCGTTTGCCTCAAGTTCCTCTGTGTAATTGTCAACAGAGCCATTCTCGGTATCAATATATAAAACACGAAATGGACGGCCATCTGCATTCTTCAAATAACACATCTGCATAGCCAGACGAGATTTCCCAGTACCCTGTTCGCCATAGACAAGAATCTTAATTTTCTTGCGAATGGCATTTGCCTTACGAATCATAGCCATATATGTAAATTCCTCCGTTTTTATTAAAATTATTTATCGCACCTACGGCATTTATTTTAGCATAAATACGATAAAACTTTTCTTTTATTAAACTTTCAAACACTCATACCATGGATCACCAGTCTCAACTGCATGAGCAATATAATCCAACTGGCGGGGAATGCTATCCACACTATCAGCCAGAA
>ERZ833608.862-NODE-862-length-22675-cov-403.729973_pt1 | contig 22675 bp, 18 predicted proteins | sample MGYA00519694_ERZ833608 | MGnify/ENA primary metagenome ERZ833608 (study PRJEB31850, sample SAMEA3708742) | human gut metagenome | biome: human gut; feature: human-associated habitat; material: faeces | place: China | collected 2014 ... | reverse complement strand
GATGCCCTGGGCTAGGAGCTTCTGCCCTTTCAGGGCGTATTGGGTAATTTCAACCATACAGGTCGGTTTATTTTATCCTCCAGGATACGAAAATACAAAAATAATTTGGAGATTTCAGGAATTAATCGTAAATTTGCACCAAATCTAAACAGATTCATAACTAGCTAACTTGTAATTATTAATAATTCAACCAGACAATGAAACAAAAACATTTATTTTGGGGAGCTGCGGTTGCATTGACCTTCCTCTTCAGCGCATCAGCTATTGCACAGCCAAGACACACCAAGAAAAAAGTGAAGAAAGTGGTTGAGGCAAAAGCAGGAGTATGTCCGTTTACAGACAAATGGGTAGAAGACGAAACTAAGTTTGAGGATCGCAAGGAAAAGGCGCACGCTACTTTCGTGCCTTATTCTTCTACTGCCACCATGCAGAAGGACGACTACTTCAAATTCCCATGGCTTACTCCTAAGCACGCCAACTATCTCCTGCTCAACGGCAAGTGGAAATTCCACTACACTGCCGACTGGAAGCAGGGCAAGCCTGAGAAGGATGATTTCTGGGCTGACAACGCAGACGTTTCTTCCTGGAAGGAGCTCCAGGTGCCTCTGAACTGGGAAATGGCAGGATATGATGTGCCTGTATATAATAATGTGGGCTATCCTTTCGAGAACAAGCCGCCATTCATCACAGCCTTCAAGGATAATTTCGACAAGAATCCGGTAGGTTCCTATCGCCGTAACTTCAACCTTCCTGAAGGTTGGGAAACAGGCAAGCGTGTGTTCCTGCACTTCGACGGTGCCTGCAGCGCCATCGTGGTTTGGGTAAACGGGAAATATGCCGGCTATTCACAGGGTGCCAATACCGATGCTGACTTTGATGTTACCAACCTGGTTCGCAAGGGCGACAACAACGTATCAGTCCGCGTTTACCGCTGGAGCGACGGCTCATATCTAGAGGGACAGGATATGTGGCATCTGGGTGGTATCCACCGCGATGTTTATCTCGTAGCTACTCCAAAGACTTTCGTAGCAGATCATTACATCACATCTGCCCTGAACAGCGACTATACATCAGGCAACCTGAATGTTGACCTGACTATCAATAATGCAGCCAAGGAGAAATCTGAGAAGACGCTGGAGATCGAGCTCCTCGATCCACAGGGTAAGTCTGTTGCCAAGCAGTCTGCTCAGGTTGCAATGACTGCCAAGGATGCCCAGAAGAACTGTCGCCTTACCATCGACAACCTCACCGGTCTGAAGGCTTGGACCTCAGAGCAGCCTAATCTCTATACCGTTATCATTCGCCAGAAGGCTGGCAACCAGGAAGAGATGGTTTTCTCTACCAAATACGGCTTCAGAGAGGTGACCATCAAGGATAAACTGGTTTATGTAAACGGCAAGCGAGTATTCTTCAAGGGTGTCAACACCCAGGATATTCACCCACTCTATGGTCACGCCATCGACGTGGAAACCATGCTTCGCGACGTAATCCTGATGAAGCAGGCTAACGTGAACACCGTTCGTACCAGCCACTATCCTCGTCAGGCTAAGATGTATGCGATGTTCGACTACTACGGATTATACTGTATGGATGAGGCTGACGTAGAGTGCCACAACAACCAATCTCTCTCCAACAACCCAACCTGGCGTGCAGCCTACGTGGACCGCACAGAGCGCATGGTATTGAGAGACCGCAACCATCCTAGCGTGGTATTCTGGTCGCTCGGTAACGAGTCGGGCGGTGGCGACAACTTCCAAGCTACCTACGATAAGGTGAAGGAACTCCTGCCTGGTCGCGATGCTTGGGTTCACTACGAGGGCTACAAGCACGGTGCCAAGTACTCAGATTTCGGTTCAGACATGTATCCAAGAATCGAGGTGGTAAAGAAGCAGATGAACGGCCTCAACGACAAGCCTTACTTCATCTGTGAGTATGCTCACGCAATGGGTCAGGCTGTAGGTAACCTGCAGGAATACTGGGACCTCATCGAGGCAAGTACAGGTATTACCGGTGGCTGCATCTGGGACTGGGTTGACCAGGGAATCTACGATACACGCCGCATCCGCAAGGGTCTTCCTCTGAAGGATCCTAAGACCGGACTCCACTACTACACATCCGGTTACGACTATACCAAGATGAACAACGGTTACAGAGGATTCCAGGGCGACTTCATGAGCAACGGTATCATTACTCCAGGAAGAGAGTGGACGGCTAAGCTCACCGAGGTGAAGTATGTTTACAGAGACGTGAACTTCGAATCTTTCTACAGCCGCGTACTCACCTTGAAGAACAAGTGCGCATTCACCAACCTGGCAGATATCTATGATCTCAGCTACGAGGTGCTCCGCAATGGCGTTTCTGTAGAGAAGAACCAGGTGGCTATCCCATCTGTATTGCCAGGCAAGACCTGCGATATCAACATTCCATACACCACCGCTGTAGATGATAAGGCAGAGTATGTCATCACCTTCAGCCTCGTTCTGAAGAAGGCTACTTCGTGGAGCAAGCAGGGTTATATGATGGCTCAGCAGCAGTTCAAGCTTTCTGCAGAGAACGCAGGTGGCACATCTGTAGCCGACCCTACCTTCGTACAGAAAGACCATGGCAAGTTGCCAGCAATCCAGGAGAAGGGCAAGCTGAAGGTGAAGGACAACACCATCACCGGCAAGGATTTCAGCATCACATTCGCAGAGGATGGAACCCTCGCCAACTGGACTTATCGCAATACTCAGCTCGTTCAGCCTAATGCAGGTCCTGACTTCAATGGTTTCCGCCGCATCGCCAACGACAACGTGAACCTGGGTGCTACAGGTGGTGTTGCCGAGAACGAGAATAAGGAAGAGGGTGCACTCACCGGCAAGAAGATGATGGTGAAGGCTCCTAAGAAGATGGGCAAGAACGTGGTTGTGGAAACTGCCGTTACCAACGGTAAGGATACTCACCAGATTGCTTACATCATCTATCCTAACGGAACCGTGGATATGAAGGTAACTACCAACAATTCTTCTGAGGAAACCCGAAAAATTGGTATTGCCATGCAATTTGCTCCTGGTTTCGAGAATGTGGAGTATTATGCCAAGGGTCCTTGGAGCAACTACATCGACCGCCAGAGAGGTTCGCTGTTAGGTTTGTACAAGACCACCGTGGATGGCATGTTCGAAGAGCAGAGTGCTCCTCAGACCATGGGCGACCGCCAGGGCCTGCGCCAGTTGACACTCGACAACAACAGCACGAAGTTGCAGATTACCACCGAGGGCATGGTAGCCTTCTCGTTGTCTCACTTCGATGATGCCCAGTTCAACTACGACGTATTCTATGGTGGCAAGCATCCTTACGACCTGGTACGCTCCAACCAGATTTTCGCTCACTTCGATTTCTGGCAGCGTGGCATCGGTAACCGCAGCTGTGGTGGTGACTCTTGTCTGCCACAGTACATGACTCCGACAGGAGCTCATGAGTTCACTTTGCGCTTCACTCCGATGGCGAAATAAGGAAATAGAAATATGGGTATTATAGATCATACCCACACGCCCTGAAAGGGCAGAAGCTCCTAGCCCAGGGTAACACCCTGGGTTTTAGGATAAACACAAAAAAGTCGCCCTGAAAGGGCAAAAGCTTTGGAAATGAAAGCTTTTGCCCTTTCAGGGCGATTTTATTATATCACTTTAAACCCAGGGCGCTGCCCTGGGCTAGGAGCTTCTGCCCTTTCAGGGCGTGCTGCGAAATAGCATTTAGTAATCCTGGATGTAGCCCTTGGTAAACATGTCATACGACAGGGCTTCCAGTTCAGCGAGCGTCATGTGCTCCACGGCATGCTCTATCTTGCGAATCAACTCGTCTCGCTTGAAATCATCGTTATCGCTCAGGCGCGATGTAAATCTATTGCTCATTTTTTTACTTTGAACTTTGAATGTTGAACTTTGAACTTTATGATTAGCTTTATTGCTCCTATGAAACTATTGGCGCTCATAGGTATTGATGATGTTTCCATCATACGCTTCATGGCTCACTAACCGGATGTTATGAGGAAGCTTTGGCGCTTCAGTTCCGGCAGTTACCACGTTTTCCACAGATGTGGATAAAGATGTTTCTACTCTGATTTCATCCCATAATCCGGCATCGAGGAAAGCCCGATGGGTGATGGCGCCACCTTCCACTATCAGCGACTGCACCTTATTATTATATAAGTACTGCATCATCTGCTTCAACACCTCTTCCTTACCCTTGGAGAAATCCAAACCCTCGAAACAAGGATGATGGCGGTCGATGACCAGTCGCATCGGATTCTTGCCGCTCCAATCTCTTACGTTGAGCTGACTATGGTCACGCTCATCAGTAATTCTACCTACCAGGATGGCGTCGTTCTCGGCACGAAGCTTATGCGAAAGCATCTTGGTAAATGGTGAAGAAATCGCCATTCCCTGATAATTATTATCCAGAAAACCATTCGCCGTCTGCGCCCATTTCAGGATGATGTATGGTCGCTGATGGGTATTGAAGGTGATGAAACGCTTGTTCAGTTCGAGGCATTCCGCCTCTAGAACACCCACCGTTACCTCGATGCCAGCCTCACGAATCTTCTGGATTCCACGCCCCTGCACCTTGGCAAAAGGATCTACGCAGCCACAGACACATCTCCTTACACCTTTTCTTACGACAAGATCGGCACAAGGAGGCGTCTTGCCATAATGAGAACAGGGTTCGAGACTCACATAGATAGTGGCTTTCTTCAGCAGATGCTCATCTTCGGGCTTCACAGACGCAAAGGCATTGACTTCAGCGTGCCCCTCACCACATCTTACATGATAGCCCTCGCCGATGATTCTGCCCTCTTCGCTCACGATGACGGCGCCCACCATCGGATTAGGCTTCGCATTCTGCCTACCGTTCTTAGCCAACTGCAGGCAGCGGCGCATGAACATTTCGTCTATCTCCTGCTGGCTAAGCGGTTCGCCCGTCAGCGGATTCTGAAAAGATACTTTATTTTGCTCCATATCCTATTTTTTTTCGATTTTCTTACTCATTTTCGATAAATTGTCGTACCTTTGCTCTCAAATCAAATCGCAACAAGCAATATCAAGATGAAAACGTATCAGCAACTTTGGCAATCCCTCACCCCACTTTATGATGCTGGCGAAGCACAGGCTATCGTCCGCACCGTGCTTGATGTGAAGTACGGAATGACTCTGACCGACATAATCTGCGGCAAAGTTAATGAAATATCTGCAGACGAGGAAAGAAAACTGGAAGAAATTATCATAAGACTGCAAAAAGGAGAACCTGTGCAGTATGTTTTGGGCGAAGCCGACTTTGCGGGAAGGACCTTTCATGTGGAGCCTGGCGTGCTGATTCCAAGACCGGAAACCGCAGAACTCTGCCAGTGGATAGAGGAGGATATGGCCGGGAAATCAACTGTTTCTTCGGGAGATTCTTCAGAAGATTCTCCAGAAGATTCTTCGGGAAATTCTCCTCAGGCGACAGACGACGCTAAGCTGATTCTTGATATTTGCACAGGTTCCGGCTGCATTGCCATCACATTAGGACTCAACATTCCTAATTCTGAGGTTACAGGATGGGATATTTCGGAAGATGCCCTCCGAATAGCACAAGGAAATGTGGAAATGATGAAAGCCGGAAATGTCAGAATAGAACATCAGGATGCATTGGCTTTGCCAAAAGCAGCAGAAGCAGCAGACCTCATCGTGAGCAATCCTCCTTATATCTGCGAAAAGGAGAAAGCGGATATGGAAAAGAATGTGCTGGAGCACGAACCGAGCCTCGCCCTCTTCGTTCCCGATGAAGACCCGCTGAAATTCTATCGTGCCATCGCCGAATATGCATCTTCAGCACTCAAATCCGGAGGAGCATTATACTTCGAGATTAATCCTATCTACGAAAAGGAGACCCGGGAAATGCTGCTAAAACTTGATTTCAAGGATATAGAAACCAAGGAAGATGCTTTCGGAAAGAAGAGAATGATGCGAGCTATAAAATAGTCTCTTAGATAAGCGGATTGCAAATCCGCAAAATAATATGGTCGAACATTTTTTGACGCCGGATTGCAAATCCGGCGGAACGCCTAACGGAAGACAACGCCTGGCGATTCCAGAAAGTCCACCGCCAGGCGTCCCTGCGGATTTGCAATCCGCAGTAAAAAAAGGTTCGACCTATCAAAACCGGAGGATTTGTAATCCTCCCAATAAAACATAAATGCATTATGGAATATTATAACAACTCCAAGCGCCCCAAGAAGCCGATGACTGAGCAGCAGGCACTCCTGAAGCTCACCACTCTCTGCACACAAGCCGAACATTGCTCGCAGGAAATGCTCGACAAGATGAAGAAATGGGAACTCCCAGAGGATGCCATCGCCCGAAATATGGAATTCCTGACCCAGAAGAAATTCATCGATGACGAGCGATTCACCCGCTTCTTTATCAACGACAAGATAAAATACAACAAATGGGGCCGCAGGAAAGTGGAACAGGCGCTCTGGATGAAGCACATTCCGAAGGAAATCTCCGACCCAATCTTCGAAGAAATCGAGGACGACATGTATTTGGAAACCCTCCTCCCTCTCCTAAAAAACAAATACAAAAACATCAAAGCCAAAAACGACTACGAACGCTCGATGAAACTCATCCGCTTCGCCCTCGGCAGAGGCTATGGTATGGATGTGATTCACAAATGCATCGACAAAATGAAAGAAGAAGATCTGGGAGACATCGATTTCGAAGACGACTTCTAAAGGTTTAAATTCAAAGTAAACATTAGAAACTAATCATAAAGTTCAATGTTCAAAACTCAAAGTTCAAAGTAACAATATGAAGCTCAGTCTGTTAGGAAACATCATAGATTTTCTCTTTCCCCGTTACTGTGCCATCTGCGATGAGCGACTGTTGGGCACAGAGGAGATGCTATGCGCCACCTGTCTCCAGGACCTCCCGATTACCCCAACCTGGGAAGCCCCCTATGAGAACAATATGGCTAAGATGTTCTGGGGGCGCATTCCTATCGAAAAATGCGCCGCCCTCTTCTATTATCACAGCCACTCCAATCCAAGCTACATCATCTACAAACTGAAATACCATCATCGTCCAGATACCGGAAACTATCTGGGAAGACTCATCGCCAGCAAAGGTATCGAATCAGACTTCTTCAAGGATATAGATGCCATCATCCCTATCCCCATCACGAAGTCAAGAAGGAAGAACCGCGGCTATAATCAGAGCGAGGAAATAGCCAGGGGAATACAGGAAAGAACCCATCTCCCCATTATCACAGATGCCATCCGACGAGTAACCTTCACCGAAAGTCAAACCCAAAAGGACAGATGGCAACGACTGGAAAACGTAAAGCATGTATTCCAGCTATCAGATACCTATCACGACAAAGACGGCAAACATCCCATCACCGATCTTGCCGGCAAGCATCTGCTTATCGTCGATGACGTCTGCACCACAGGCGCCACCCTCATCTCCTGCTGCAAAGAACTGCAGAAGGCAGGCAAGATGAAATTCAGCATCACCACCATCGGATGGACACACGATTAAAAATCTATAATTAATAAGCCATTTATGATGATTAATCATTTTTTTGTCGTACCTTTGCAGATATAAATTATAATTATTTAATCCTTATATGATTATGGACAAGCTAAAGAAAGAATTCGCATCTAAGTTATTGAAGGTTAAGGCTATCAAATTACAGCCTAACGATCCTTTCACTTGGGCTTCTGGTTGGAAGTCTCCTTTCTATTGTGACAACCGCAAGACCCTCTCTTTCCCAGAACTCCGCAACTATGTGAAGCTCGAACTCGTACACGCTATTCTGGAGCAGTTCCCAGAGGCTGACGCTGTTGCAGGTGTAGCTACTGGCGCTATCGCACAGGGTGCATTGGTGGCTGACGAATTGAACTTGCCTTTCGTTTACGTTCGTTCTAAACCAAAGGATCATGGTATGCAGAACCTCATCGAAGGTGAGCTCGATCCTAAGGCTAAGGTTGTTGTTGTAGAGGATTTGATTTCTACAGGCGGCAGCTCACTCAAGGCTGTAGAGGCTCTTCGCAAGAACGGCAACGAGATTGTAGGTATGGTAGCTAGCTACACTTACGGTTTCCCAGTAGCAGAGAAGGCCTTCGCTGATGCTAACGTGAAGTTGGTTACTCTTACAGACTACGAGCACGTGGTAGAAGAGGCTCTCGAAACTGGTTACATCAAGCAGGAAGACGTAGAGTTGCTCCACGAGTGGCGCAAGGACCCAGCTAACTGGAAGAAGTAATTTTTTACCCATCAATAATGAGTACAAGTACATTCGAAAGTAATATCAAACAGATTCCTCACAAGCAGGAATCTGTTTTTAATACTTTGAGCGACCTCAACAACCTGCAGGTGCTCAAAGATCGCTTCGAGCAGGTGAAAGACCAGATTCCTGAGGACAAGAGAAAGGAAATGGAGAAACTCAAGGATCTGAGATTCGACAGCGACAGCATCACAATCAACGCTCCTATGGTGGGCGACCTGAAGATGCGCATCATCGACAGAGATTTTCCAAAAACCATCAAGTTTGAAACAGAGAACAGCCCTATCCCATTCAATTTCTGGATTCAGCTGCTCCCTACAGGAGAATTTTCTTGCAAGATGAAACTCACCATCAAGGCTGAGCTCAATATGTTTATCAAGGGTATGGTGAAGAAGCCATTGCAGGAAGGCATCGAGAAGATTGCAGATGCACTGGCGATGATTCCTTACCAGGATTAAAAATAAAGAAATTATGGCACATAAACTTTGGGAAAAGAACTTTGAAGTAAACAAGGAAATCGAACGATTCACCGTAGGTCGCGACCGTGAGCTCGACCTCTATCTCGCCAAATACGATGTGCTTGGCAGTATGGCACACATCACCATGCTCGAAAGCATCGGACTTTTGGAAAAGGATGAGCTTACCCAGCTCCTCGCAGAATTGAAGAATATCTACGCCATCGCCGAGAAAGGCGAATTTGTCATCGAAGACGGCGTGGAGGATGTTCATTCCCAAGTAGAATTGATGCTCACCCAGAAACTGGGCGATATGGGCAAAAAGATTCATTCAGGACGCTCACGCAATGACCAGGTTTTGGTAGATCTCAAGCTCTTCACCCGTCACGAGTTGAAGGAGATTGTTGATGCGGTCAAGATCCTCTTCGATGAGCTGATCCAGAAGAGCAACCAATATAAGAACGTATTGATGCCGGGCTATACCCACCTGCAGGTGGCAATGCCTTCATCTTTCGGACTCTGGTTTGGTGCTTATGCTGAAGGACTTGCTGACGATATGCTCTTCCTTCAGGCTGCCTATCGCATGACCAACCGCAACCCATTGGGTAGCGCAGCAGGCTACGGCAGCTCTTTCCCTCTGAACCGCACCATGACAACCGAACTGCTCGGTTTCGACAGCATGGACTATAATGTGGTCTATGCCCAGATGGGTAGAGGAAAGATGGAGCGCAACGTAGCTTTTGCGATGGCTAGCGTGGCAGGAACCCTGGCAAAGATGGCTTTCGATGCCTGCATGTTCAACTGTCAGAACTTCGGCTTCGTGAAGTTGCCTAAGGAGTGTACCACCGGTTCAAGCATCATGCCTCACAAGAAGAACCCAGACGTATTCGAGCTGATTCGTGCCAAGAGCAACAAGCTCCAGAGCTTGCCACAGCAGATTATGCTCATCATGAACAACCTGCCTGTGGGTTATTTCCGTGATCTTCAGATTATCAAGGAAGTATTCCTCCCAGCTTTCGACGAGTTGAAAGACTGTCTGCAGATGGCTGCCTACATCATCAACAAGATGGAGGTTAACGAGCACATCCTCGATGATTCTCGTTATGATCCGATGTTCTCTGTTGAGGAAGTAAATCAGCTTGCCGCTAACGGAATGCCTTTCCGTGATGCTTACAAGACTGTGGGATTGGAAATCGAAGCTGGAGAATTCAAGCCTAACAAGGATATCCATCATACCCATGAGGGAAGCATCGGCAATCTCTGCAACGACAAGATCCAGGCACTTATGGAGCAGACTCTCTCTGAGTTCCATTTCGAGCGTATGGAGAATGCAGAAAAGAATCTCTTGAAATAAAGAATATCCCTTGAAATCAAAGAGAATCTTGAAATCAAAGAAATCTCTTAATACATTAGAATCTTTTTGAACTCAATGAAGAAAAAAACATCTATATATAATCATATATATAATAAGGTGTATATATATAATAAGGTGAAGAGAATGGCAGCAAAAGCTGTGCTCTTCACCTTTTTGTGTATCTATCTCATTCTTTCCTCCTCACTTCTGGCATCCTGCGATGCAGACAACAGCATCAGCACCCGATACCCATGCCAGTTTATCTTCCGAACCATCTACCATCCGGGAAGCAGCATAGAGACTGCTCTCCAAGGAGCCGGCACCTACACCATGATTAGTGCCAAAAAGATAAATGGTGCCTGGAATATCTATTCCACCCTCAACGATGGCAAGAGCCATACTGAAACCATCGTCCTCTCTACAGCCAAGGAAAACTATGCCAACTATAGCTATCTAGGAGCAGGAAACGACCAAAAGGATGCCACCAAGAATGGTTTCATCCTCGGCACATCCAACTTCAATGGCTATGTAGCATGGGACAGACAATGCCTGAACTGCATCCTGCAATATGGCGGTACCAACTATCCACTGGAGTGGACAGGCAACAGACAATCGGTCATCTGCAACAAGTGTAAAAGAGTATATAGCCTTGAAAATGGTACCATCACAAGCGGTGGACAGGGAAAAGAAGACAAGATGCTGATGCAATATCGGGTAACCTACACAGGTATTGGCAGCGTGCTGACAGTAGGAAATTAGGTTTCTACGAGAAAAAATGCACGTTTTTGAAGAAAAATGGCGTATTTTTTCTTAAAAGTTGTAAATCTATTTGGTGGAACCGGGAAATTATATTACCTTTGCACTCGCAATTAAGTAACGCGGAAATAGCTCAGTTGGTAGAGCACAACCTTGCCAAGGTTGGGGTCGCGGGTCCGAGTCCCGTTTTCCGCTCCAACTCTAACGTTTACCATGCCGCAATGGTGGAATTGGTAGACACGAGGGACTTAAAATCCCTTGGCCAGTAATGGCTGTGCGGGTTCGAGTCCCGCTCGCGGCACTCCTCCCTTAAAATTTTTCTTATGAAAAAATTTGCATACATCATATTTCTTATTTCATCGATTTTACTAACATCATGTGGTGTCAGTAGTGGTCACTTTAAACTTGAGGGCAAATTTTTAAATATGAATCAAGGTGAATTTTATGTTTATAGCACAGATGGCGGCATGGAAGGCGTGGATACCATCAAAGTTGTAGGCGGTAGATTCACATACGAGATGCCCTGCCATGACGATTGCACGCTGATGATCGTTTTCCCGAATTTCTCTGAGCAACCTATCTTCGCAGAATCAGGAGAATCTGTGGAGCTGAAAGGCGATGCTTCCCACTTGAAGGAAATGGAGGTAAAGGGCACCAAGAACAACGAATTGATGACCAAATTCCGCAAATCGATTCTTGGCAATACTCCTCCACAGGAAAAGAAACAGGCAGAACTCTTCATCGAAGACAACGCAAAGTCGGTAGTAAGCCTCTTTCTCATCAAGAAATACTTCATTGCCACCCCTCAACCAGATTACAAGAAAGCGTTCTCTCTCCTTACTCTGTTGGAGAAAGAACAGCCTAAGAATATTCAGGTAGGTAAACTGAAGCAGCAGATTTCTGCCATAAAAGATGCAGGAATTGGTGCCAAATTACCAACTTTCACTTCATACGACACCAAAGGAAAGCTCATCTCCAGCACAGAACTGACCAGTTCACCTGTTGCAGTCATCTATACCTGGGCTACATTCAATTATGACAGTCAGGACATACAGAGAGAGTTGAAGAAGCGCCAACGCTCATCACAAGGCAAACTCAAGCTGATGGGCTTCTGCCTGGATGCAAGCAAGAGCAGCTGCCAGGAGAATATGAAGCGCGACTCTATCAACTGGGCTGTAGTATGCAATGGAGAAATGCTGGAAGACAAGACTTTGAAGAAGTTGGGACTCACTTCGATGCCCGACAACATCATACTTCAAAATGGAAAAATAACAGCCCGAGGCCTTAACAAGCAAGATCTATACAACAAACTAGACCAACTGCTGAAATAATACCGCGAGCTCTAACCTTCTAAAAAAGAGCTTATGTTAGTAAAAACCTATTGTGCAGCAGTCAACGGACTGGAAGTCACGACTGTAACTGTAGAAGTCAGCCTCAACACAGGCGTAATGTATCACCTTACGGGCTTAGGCGACGAGGCGGTCAGGGAAAGCCGTAACCGTATCGCAGCAGCCATGCAGTATAGCGGCTATAAATTTCCAATAGCCGACATTACCATTAACCTGGCACCCGCCAACCTGCGCAAGGAGGGCAGCAGTTTCGACCTTCCTCTAGCCATCGGCATTTTAGGTGCCAATGGCAACATCCCCGAAGATCATCTCAAAGAATACATGATGGTAGGCGAATTGAGCCTTGATGGCACATTGCAACCTATCAAGGGAGCTCTGCCTATCGCCATCAAGGCAAGGTCTGAACACTACAAAGGTCTGATTGTACCAGAACAAAACGCCCGGGAAGCTGCCGTTGTGAACAATCTGGAGGTTTATGGAATGAAAAACCTCTTTGATGTTATCCAGTTTCTTGGCGACAAATCATCCCCCACCCCAACCATTGTAGATACTCGCAAGGAGTTTTACGAGAACCAGGTTCATTGCGACTACGATTACGCAGACGTAAAGGGCCAGGAAAACGTGAAACGTGCCTTGGAAGTAGCCGCTGCCGGCGGTCACAATCTCATCATGGTAGGTCCTCCCGGCTCGGGAAAATCCATGATGGCAAAGCGTCTCCCCTCCATTCTTCCACCCCTTACTCTCTCAGAAAGTCTGGAAACTACCCAGATACATTCTATAGCTGGCAAATTAGCCAAAAACGTATCCCTCATTGCCCAGCGCCCTTTCAGAGCACCTCACCATACCATCTCGCAAGTAGCACTGGTAGGTGGAGGAACCTCTCCACAACCCGGCGAAATATCTCTTGCCCATAATGGCGTGCTTTTCTGCGACGAATTGCCAGAGTTCAACAAAACCACCCTGGAAGTTTTGCGCCAACCTCTGGAAGACCGCCACATCAACATCAGCAGAGCCAAATACGCCATTGATTACCCTTGCTCGTTCATGTTTGTAGCAAGCATGAACCCATGTCCTTGCGGCTACTATGGTGACCCTACGCATCATTGTGTCTGTACCCCGGGACAGATACAACGCTACATGAACAAGATTTCCGGTCCGCTACTCGACCGCATCGATATCCAGTGTGAAATCAGTCCAGTACCTTTCAAGGACATTTCCAAGGCAGCCCCTGGCGAACCAAGTGCCAGAATCAGGGAAAGAGTAATCAGAGCCCGAGAGATTCAGGCAGAAAGATTCAAGGATTTCAAGGGAATACACTGTAATGCCCAGATGACGGAACGTATGATTCATCAATTTGCGGAACCAACAGAGGAAGGAATCAACCTCCTCAGAATGGCAATGGAGAAACTATCCCTTTCTGCACGTGCCTACAACCGTATCTTAAAAGTTGCCCGTACCATTGCCGACCTTGCCGGAAGCCAGCAGATAGAACCTCAACATCTGGCAGAAGCTATCGGATATCGGACACTAGATAGGGGAGATTGGGCAGAAAGAGGACATTTCTAAGACAATTATCAGCCAAAACATATAAGAAATTCGTCCAAAGAAGGGGTATTTTTTATTGCACAGTAAGAAGATTGATTATTAAAACAGCAAGACTCAAAACAATAGTAAATGATAATGATTGTGCAACCCTTATCAGAAAGACCTGAAGGGCAAGTACAAAAAAGGCTCGGGCTGGAAAGCTAGAGCCTTTTTTAGTATCTGAGTTTTAGAATTCTCCTATCTAAAACTATCAAATTACACCTTATTATATATATAAAGGAGAAAAAGGACACCTAATTATTCCGCATTTCCAACATTTTTTTGTAATTTTGCACCCAAATAACAAAAATATATTAGCTAATATGGAACAAAAGAAATTCAAACGTACCACTGTTACGGCAGCATTGCCTTACGCTAATGGTGGTGTGCATATCGGCCACCTGGCAGGTGTTTATGTGCCAGCCGATATCTACGTACGCTATCTTCGCCTTAAAAAGCAAGACGTTGTTTTCATCGGCGGTAGCGACGAGCATGGTGTACCTGTTACCATCCGTGCCAAGAAGGAAGGCATTACCGTACAGGAAGTAGTGGATCGCTATCACAACCTCATCAAGAAGAGCTTCGAGGATTTCGGCATCTCCTTTGATGTTTACAGCCGCACGACTTCTAAGGTTCACTATAAGTTTGCTTCTGATTTCTTCCGTACTCTTTACGATAAGGGCGTTTTGGAAGAGAAAGTAGAAGAGCAGTTCTGCGATGAGGTTACCGGCGAGTTCCTTACCGACCGTAACATCGTGGGTACCTGCCCTCGCTGCGGTGCAGAAGGTGCATACGGTGACCAGTGTGAGAAGTGTGGTGCGACCCTCTCTCCAGAAGAGTTGATCAACCCTACCAATAAGAACAACCCTGGTCATGGCCTCATCAAGAAGCCTACCAAGAACTGGTATCTCCCACTGGGCAAGTATCAGGACTGGTTGAAGCAGTGGATCCTGGAAGGTCACAAGGAGTGGCGTTCCAATGTTTACGGACAGTGCAAGAGCTGGTTGGATATGGATCTGCAGCCTCGTGCGATGACCCGCGACCTGGATTGGGGTATTCCTGTTCCTGTAGAGGGAGCAGAAGGCAAGGTGCTCTATGTTTGGTTTGATGCCCCTATCGGCTACATCTCCAACACCAAGGAGCTTTGCGATGCACAGCCAGAGAAATGGGGTACATGGCAGAAGTGGTGGCAGGATCCAGAGACACGTCTCGTTCACTTCATCGGTAAGGACAACATCGTGTTCCACTGCATCATCTTCCCTACCATGCTGAAGGCTCACGGCGACTATATCCTGCCGGATAACGTACCAGCCAATGAGTTCCTGAATCTTGAGGATGATAAGATTTCTACCTCTCGCAACTGGGCTGTTTGGTTGCACGAGTATCTCGTAGATCTCCCTGGCAAGCAGGATGTCTTGCGCTATGTATTGACAGCCAACGCTCCAGAGACCAAGGACAACAACTTTACCTGGAAGGATTTCCAGGAGCGCAATAACTCTGAGTTGGTTGCCGTTTATGGTAACTTCGTAAACCGTGCTCTCCAACTCACCAAGAAATACTGGGGCGGCGTGGTTCCTGCCTGTGGCGAATTGCAGGAGGTTGACCAGAAGGCTATCGCTGAGTTCAAGGATGTGAAGGAGAAGGTTGAGCAGTATCTCGACGTATTCAAGTTCCGTGAGGCCCAGAAGGAGGCTATGAACCTGGCACGCATCGGTAACAAGTACATTACAGAGTGCGAGCCTTGGAAGGTTTGGAAGACCGATCCTAAGCGTGTGGAGACCATCTTGAACATCTCCCTCCAGCTGGTTGCCAACCTTGCCATCGCCTTTGAGCCATTCCTGCCATTCTCATCAGAGAAACTCCGCAAGATGATCAATATGCCAACCTTCGAGTGGACTCAGCTGGGCAGTACAGACCTCCTCAAGCCTGGTACACAGCTTGGTGAGCCTGAGTTGCTCTTCGAGAAGATCGAGGATGAGGTGATTGAGAAGCAGCTCCAGAAACTCGCTGACACCAAGAAGGCTAACGAGGAAGCTTCCTACAAGGCTGCTCCTATCAAGCCAGAGGTCAGCTTCGATGATTTCGAAAAGCTCGACATCCGCGTAGGTCACATTCTGAACTGCGAGAAGGTGAAGAAGTCTAAGAAACTCCTGAAGTTCACCATCGATGATGGCTCAGGCGTAGAGCGTACTATCTGTTCAGGTATCGCTGCATACTATGAGCCAGAGCAGCTGATCGGCAAGGATGTACTCTTCGTTGCCAACTTTGCTCCTCGCAAGATGATGGGTATTGAGAGTCAGGGTATGATTCTCTCTGCCGTTAACTTCGATGGCTCACTCAATGTTACCTCTCTCCTGGGTCAGGTTAAGCCAGGAAGCCAGGTAGGATAATCGTTTCGAAAAAAGCTCTATATCTTCAATACTGAGGATATAGAGCTTTTTCTTTTCAGCTAAAGGAGTAAAAAGTGATATAATCAACTAAAGCGCAAACCGATAGCCTACCGTAAAGGTAAATACCTTGTTCTTGGAATCTCCGCCATCTACCTTATTCACCTTGGTCAAACCGATATGATAGCGAGCATCCAGAATCACATTCATATACTCATACGATAAGCCCACAGGAATAGACACATTCACCTTCTTGGCTGCGTATGTGCTTTCCACATCCCGGCTTTCCTTGTAAAGGGTTGAACCCGTCTTATTATCCTTCTCCAAGTCAGTTTCTTCTGACAGCATCTTGCCATCCCCGCATAAGAAACCCACCTGTGCACCAGCCATAATGGCAAACTGAGGAGCCACGTATGCCTTCAGCATCAAAGGCACCTGAACATAGTCAAGATTCAGGCGATGATCCTTCACACCCGTATATTTCTTGATACCATTATTACCCGTATCCCCCTGTACAGCCATCTCATAATCACCCCAGCGGGCACCCTGACGGGCATAATAAGCCCCCAGAGAAACACCCAGGTAATCTGTGGCACGATACTCCACATCGAGTCCACCCAGGAATCCCGCCTTACTCTTGGATTTCACCTCCCTGTTGTTTTCCGTTGGCAGATAGATGGAATTATCACTCAGATTGGCAATAGCCACACCTACTCGGGGTATCACCGAGAATTTACCTACAGGATTCTCCCCACCTTGCGCCATTGCCCCCATAGCAGAAAGCAACAGCATCATCACGATAGCAATATTCTTTTTCATCATATTCATTTTTTGAATTACACCTTATTATATATAGAGAGATAAATTCAATTCTATATATAGATAAACTCAAAAACACGAAGAATATTGCATCCATACTGAATAAGGTTAGATTTCTATAGATAATACGTTTTAATAAATGAATCTCGTAAAGCTCTATATCCCAGCTCGGATATAGGGCTTTTTTATGTGAGATGCAGTGTGCACCAAACCTGTTAATTATAAGTAATAAAAACAAAAAAACTGTTGCTTTTGTTACTTATACGAAACAAAAAGAGTATCTTTGCGGAAAGTTTTACTCGTATGAAACGTCAGGGGACGGCAAGGTTGTGGTATATGTTTCTTGCAACAGCAATGGTTTCACACAACATTAAGTACGCAGAAAGGCTCCATAAAGCGGCATGTTGGAGATATTCTCTTGTTGACGATAAGGCAACATAGAATAACGTATGGCAGATATGTCAGGGTGCTCCTTAAGATAGTTATGCAATGAGGTGGCTTTGATGCTTGTACCGCCTTTTACTTCTATAGGCAATAATGCCCCTTCACGCTGAACGAGGAAATCCATTTCCATACGAGAAGTATCAGAACTGTAATAATAGATGTGGGTAATACCCGATGCAAGCAACTGCTGAAGGACATACTGTTCTGTGAACGCTCCTTTGTACTCCGTGAATACGTTATCGCCAAGTAACACATCCTTTGCAGCGGTATCAGCCATAGCCCCCATCAGTCCACAATCGCACAGATACAACTTGAATGCCGACAAGTCTTCATAAAACTTCAACGGCAACTCAGGCTTTGTCACCTTAGTTATTTTATAAACCAAACCGGCATCCACTAACCACTGTATGGCTAACTCAAATTCCTTGGCTCTGCCACCCTTCTTCAATACCCCATATACAAACTTCTTATTCTCTTTCGAAAGCTGACCGAGTATGGACTGCCATACCATATCTATGCGAGGCACCTCCTGTGCAGGAGCATGCTTGGAGAAGTCGCTTGCATAATTGGAGAGAATTTCATTCTGAATAGTGCGCACTTGCCCGAGCAATTTGTTTTCCATATACATCTTCACAACTTCAGGCATTCCGCCTACGTAATAGTATTGACGCAAATAATCTTTCAGTTTTTCGTGGAACGCATTCATCAACGCATAATCCTTGCTGTGCATCAACTTGAGCAGCTGGTCCTCTCCCATGGCCATAAGAAATTCTTCAAAATCCATAGGGAACAGACGCATTGTCTGAACCTTGCCTACGGGAAATGACACACCTGCATGCAGGGCAACCCCCAACAGCGAACCTGCCACCACAATATGATACTCTGGAGCATCTTCGCAGAAATACTTCAAAGCTTCCAACGCCTGTGGGAATGCTTGCACCTCATCCAAGAATATAAGGGTTTTACCAGGAATTATATCCACACCAGTCAAAGCACTTAATCCTCGAATGATTCTCGCCGTATCGAAGTCGCCTTCATATATGGCTTGCAGGTTATCATTCCTATCGCAACTTACATAAGCAAGATTATCAAACTCTGCACGACCGAATTCTTTAAGAATATAAGTCTTGCCACATTGTCTTACCCCGTTTAATATCAACGGCTTATGACACTCTTGATTTTTCCATTCTACAAGCTTAGCATATATCTTCCTCTTCATATCTTTACACTTTTAGACACATAAAACCATCAGATCATTACACTTTTCGACACATGATAATATCGAAAGCTTACACTTTCTGACACGTAATATCAATGCAAAACTACACTTTTTTACACATACGACCAAATAAACATTGAGCATAAAGCGAGATTTTAAGATATTTTAAAACAACAGGTACTTCAAACCATGAAAACAGGTAGCACGAAACCACCATACAGCCATATTATCCACCGAACGGGAACTAGAACACGATGAAGGGTCTATACGCCCACCTATCATCGTGGCATATAGACCCTTGTCGTTTCCCGTGAGGTGCGGGTGACTATGTTTGCTGGGCACCTTATACTCCTGCCCAGCTTAGGAGTTTATCTAATGTTATTAATTTCTAAATTGTTTTTGGATATGTTTTACGTCCACATTTTATGGAGTGGAATATTTTTCCAAGAAATTGTTGTTGTACATGATCCGGAGAATCTGCATACTTCTTAGATTCATCAGATTGCCACGCATCAATAGCTTTTTTTGTCATAACCTTTTGATCTTTTGACAAAGTTAAATCTACAGATTCAGTATTTACATTATCAAAGATATTGATACCTGCAGCGGAAATATTACCTAATGTCACCGAATTTAGTTCTGGACAATCGGCAAAGGCATAGTCACTTATAGATGAAACTATCGGAGCATAGATTGTTTTAAGACCAATACAATCCTGAAAAGCCACCGACTCTATACTCTTTACATATGGCAAGCTAATAACTTTCAGCGGTTTACAATTAAAAAATGCATTAGACGGCAAAGCCTCAACTCCGTAAACAGTTAAATCTATACTGCCATCACTTGCACTGCTTAGAGCTTCTCTTATAGCATTAAACACACTAATATCTGCATTTGCAGCCAAATTATTGATTACAATGTTCGTATTGCCCACAGCCAAAGCATTTTTTATAATTAGTACGGCATTTTCTGTAGTTGTTACAGCATCGCCACCGGTAATTGCATCTCCTTTACCCCAATCCGCAACACTTACACTTCCGATTGTAGCTTTGTCCTTACCTATTTTTACATCATAGGTATAGCTCATAGCTTTGTCAAGAGCAGGAATTCCAGTTACATCCAGAACTTTAGTCTGAGTAGGTTTGCCATCACCATCATTGTATGTCACAGTGAGTTTGAGGAATTTCTCTGTAGAATTGGCATCTCCAGGAGATACCAAAGCATAGAACACATTGTTGCCACTTTCTTCTTTTTTATAAGTTTTGATGGCTGCGTAGCTGTCACTTTCTCCTGCAGGAACTTTCAGCTTAGAATAAACTTCTACGGCAGAAAGCGTAGGGTTAAGATCTTTGAACTCATCTCCAAACCCGCTTACTTTGACAATGACGCGAGCCGTCTGACGTTCAAAGTTCAATGTCAACTGTCTGTCGGAAGGTATATATGCCTTTTCTATAGTTTCTCTGCTTATCATATAATCTGACTTCTCTATTTTGTCAACTGTAGATTGGTCTGCTGAGACATAACCTACAGAGAAAGAATTGGTGGTACTTTCATCCGCCTTCTCAGGATAACAAGCCTCGAAAGCCTGGGCATTACCCGTCCAGACCAGATAGTCACCAGCATTCGCAGGTGCCCATACCTCGCCCGTCTTCTTATAAATAACGGTTTTGCCCTCAGTCGTTACACTGATTACATCGTTCTCATTAAAACTCTGTTGTTCCGCTTCTGTACCCAATGGATTACTACGGGTAAAAATGCTGTTTCCACCAACGTTGGCAGTAATCTTCACCTCATTGGCAGCAGTGTTAGTGCCCTGCTCGTCATCTGTAGAGCAAGCGGCAAGCATTGCTATAACAGCAAATGCTCCCATATATCTTGTAATCTTCATATCTTGTCTATTTTAAATGTCAAACAATTCTTTAATCAGTCTCTTTTTCGGTAATGGTTTCTTCTCCCCAAGGTTTCGCACTTATGGCGCCCCCTTGCACTACATCCTTACCAACCAACAGATGCAACTCATATTTTTTACCAGATTCAAATAGCGCATTGTCGGTGCCAGTCCAGATGTAATCAGTGCCATCCACCTTGAACTTAATACATAATTGTCCTGCAATAACTTTCTGTGGAATCACAATGGCAGAATATTTGAAGGTGGCATGGTCGGTTGTTTTATCAGCCTTCGTGAATGCTACAGTTTCAGGAGTAATGGCTGCTGATGCCAGACCGTCACGTAGAACACTTATAGGGTCTGCTGCAAAATTCACCTTACTGCGGATAAAGGTGCCATCCACCTTGACATCAGTTACGGTTGCTGACGTAACAGGCTTTTCTTCATCCTGATTAAACTGGTCTCTCAACTCGATAGTGAGATTCAGCTGACTGAGGAGATGGGTGAATGTGACATCAACCGCTTTGCTGGTATTCAATTCCAAACCAGGCGTGAATCCTGTTTGCTTATATACAATAAGGTCGGATGAATAGTCTTCAGCATTGCTTTGGTCTTCTTTTACAGAAAAGGCATAATCAGTCTTTCCGAAGACTTTAACTTTGCCATTTGCATCTTCGGTAGTCTCCTGATATGGCGCATAAGCCAGAATATCAACAGCGGTAGTTGAATTCTGCCACAACATCTGGGTAGCCGGAATCCAATTGCTGCCTTCCTTTGTTACCTTGATATTATCATAGGTATATTTTTCGCTATTAGCATTCTTGATGCAGAAGCCAAACGAATTAAGGTTGTCGGTGCTGTTTCCGTAAGAGGCACGGGTATTCATGCCATCTACGCTTGTCATGATTCTGACCACATTATCCATTGGATAATTGCTCTGTGCCAATTCATCCTCACTGGAGCAGCTGGCAAAAACTGCCGTTGCCAAAGCTGCCATTGTTAATATTTTAATTGCTTTCATATTGTTGAATTTTATGTTTTAATTTTAAGAAAGTTAATCATAAGCCTCACCCTTGATAGGTTCGCCTGTAGAACCCCAGTCGGAGATGTTAACATCGCCAAGTTTTATGATATCACGTCCTACCTCCAGGTTGATGGTGGTAATCTTGCCACTCTCAAACTTGAAAGGAGTTCCATTGTCGTAGATGAAGTCCTTTCCGCCAATGGTGATGGTAATCTTCTGAACACAATCCTGCGGGATGATAATGGAGGCATATTGCTTGTTGGCAGTTAAAGCTGGCATGTCGAAGTCGGCTTTATCTTCTGCTACAGTAGATGGGGTGACAACCTTGGTCAGATAATTAACGGTTGCTTTTTTTGCGGCATTGCCTACAGCTACCTTATCTACGGTAGGTCCCTCTGTTCCCCACTGGTTCTTATAGGTAAGGTTCACCACAAGTTTTGCCATTACATGGGTAAAGGTAAGAGGAACTGTTTGCGGTTCATCGACATTATAGGATAAGCCATCTTTGTTGACTGCCACCAAGAGGTCGCTTTCCACTTGCTTTGTCTCATCGAATGTATATTCTCCGGCAGAAAGGTCGGATATTGCTGCAGTTGGATACACACCGATGAAATAATGCTTGTCACGGTTGTTCTTCCAAAGCATCTGTGGAGTGGATACCCATGAGCCGTTTGTCAGCTTATTGATGGCGTTATTCACCACACGCTCGCTTGCATCCGGAGCAATGGTTGCATCACCAGTCCAGGCATACACGCTGATTTCATCACCCTCCTCAAAGGTTTGACCGCCTTTCGCATCTGTGGCAACACGTGTCATATTGCCGATACTGGTAGAAACGGTGATATACTTGGAGGTCTCGCCTCCGATACCGTTTTCGTTGTCAGAACAACTGCCCAATGTCAAAGCCATTGCCATCAGGGCAAAGAGATAAGTTTTCTTTTTCATTGTCTTTTACTATTATATGTTTATATTCTTGTTTTGATTCTTGCGTAAATGAGAGGGGCGCTTAATCTTCAGGATTCAGGATTTCACCACGATAAATCCATTCCTCAGTCCAATCATCTATCTTCGTGCTCGTAAGATACATGTAAGGTT
>ERZ833608.853-NODE-853-length-22901-cov-6.816686_pt1 | contig 22901 bp, 19 predicted proteins | sample MGYA00519694_ERZ833608 | MGnify/ENA primary metagenome ERZ833608 (study PRJEB31850, sample SAMEA3708742) | human gut metagenome | biome: human gut; feature: human-associated habitat; material: faeces | place: China | collected 2014 ... | reverse complement strand
GAGCGTGCCGCGTTTCTTATACCCTGCCAAGGGCTACGGGATTATTTCACTAACTCTCAAGTTATCAATCTATTATTTTCCAAACAGCGTGCTCAGAATGCCTCTCTTGATGACCTGGGCACCGGTGTTGATGAGCTGACGCTCGATCTGGGCCTGTCTGCGTTCCGCTGCTTTTTCCTTCTTTTTCTGAGCGGCTTCCCATTCCTTCTGTTTCTGCTTCACAGCAGATTCCTGAAGCTTTGCCTGCTGCTTCGCCAAAGCTTCCTTGTCCTTCTCCAGCTGGGCGCGCTCTGCGGCAAGCTGTTGTGCTTTTACTTCGTGTTCTATCGTGTCTGTCAGCACTTCGTAGGCAGAAATATTGTCCACTGCTTCATCGTAGCGTCCCATGCCGTCCCGCGCCATCAGGTTCCGGCGCTCCGTCTCGTCCACCGGTCCCATAAAACTCTGAGGGCAGATGATGGAGGTACGCTGGGCAATGCCGGGCACGCCGTTCTCATCCAGGAAGGATGTCAGTGCTTCTCCCACACCTAACTCCATGATCACTTCCTCTGCCTTAAACGCCGGATTGGCCCGCAGAGACTGTGCTGCCGCCCGGACAGCCTTCTGCTCCGCCGGAGTATACGCCCGGAGTGCATGCTGTACCCGGTTGCTTAACTGTGCCAGTACGGAATCGGGGATATCACTGGGACTCTGGGTCACGAAATAGATGCCCACACCCTTGGAACGGATCAGCTTTACCACCTGCTCGATCTTCTGTACCAGTACTTTCGGTGCATCGGCGAACAGCAGATGTGCCTCATCGAAGAAAAATACAAGCTTCGGCTTTTCCAGATCCCCCGCCTCGGGAAGCTTTTCGAACAGTTCCGACATCATCCATAACAGGAAGCTGGCATATAACGTAGGATTCTGCACCAGTTTTACACAATTCAGCACATTGACGATACCCTTGCCGTACACATCCGTACGCATCCAGTCATAAATATCCAGATCCGGTTCTCCGAAAAAGAGGTCTCCGCCCTGATTCTCCAGAGGCAGTAACGCCCGCAGAATACCGCCCACGGACTGCTTGGAGATACTTCCGTAGGTGGTCAGATAGTCATCCTTGTGTTCTGCCACATAATTCAGCAGAATACGCAGATCCTTTAAGTCGATCAATAAAAGTCCCTTGTCATCCGCAATCCGGAAGACAATATTTAGTACTCCTTCCTGAGCGGCGGTGAGCCCCAGGATGCGGGATAACAGCTCCGGTCCCATATCGGAGATGGTGGCTCTCACAGGATGTCCGCCCTCCTGATAGATATCCCAGAAGCAGACCGGATAAGCCTTATAGGAAAAGCTGTCACGGATACCGAATTTATCGATTCTTTTGTCCATGGATTCCGAAGCCACACCCGCCGTGGCAATGCCGGAGACATCTCCCTTGACATCACATAAAAATACCGGAACTCCCGCGTCCGAAAAGGATTCCGCCATAGCTTTCATAGTAATAGTCTTGCCGGTGCCGCTGGCTCCCGCGATCAGTCCATGGCGGTTACTCATATTCAGCTGCATATTCACACGCCGGCCATCTGCCAGTCCCATATAGATCTGTCCGTCTGTATACATTGTTTCATTCCTGTCCTTTCCTGTTTATGGATTTATATGACGAATTATGATCATCTTTACTATAGCGCATAAACAAGATATAATGCAACTATATCCTTCCGTAAGGAATTTTGAAAGGAGTTTTATTTTGCAAAACAAAGAATCCCATTGTTCTATTTTCCCACCGGATCTCAGTGCTCTGACGCTGCATATCCTCGCTATGGCGTTCATGTTCTGTGATCACCTGTGGGCTACCCTCGCCGGAGATGCCTGGTGGCTGACCGGCATCGGCAGACTGGCATTTCCCATGTTTGCCTTTTTCCTGGTGGAAGGCTTCTTCCATACCCATGATAAGAAAAAATATTGCATGCGCCTGCTTCTTCTGGCCATTCTGTCTGAGCTTCCCATCAATCTGATGTACAGCGGGCTGTTATTCTACCCATTTCATCAGAACGTGATCTGGACACTGCTCACAGGCTTCCTGTGTATCTGGGCAATGGATACCCTACGGAAAAAATGGCCGGTCTGGCTGTGGATTCCGTCGATCCTGCTGCTATCTGCAGTGGGCTACGTGCTGGCAACCCTCCTCATGTTCGACTATTACGGGGAAGGCGTTCTGACTGTTATCGTATTCTATCTCTTCCATGGGAAAAAATGGTGGCAGCTTGCCGGACAGTTTGCCGGACTCTACTGGATCAATGTCATGCTGTTGGCAGGAATGCAGATTCCGTTGCAGCTTTTCGGTCATGCCTTCGAGATTTCAGAACAGGGCTTGGCGCTGTTGTGTCTGCCGCTTCTGTGGTGCTACCATGGACGCCAGGGCGCGCATAACCGTAAGATCCAGATTGCCTGCTATGCCTTTTATCCGGTGCACATGCTGGTACTGGGGATTCTGTCAAAGCTGATTTTTAGTTAAACATGGCGCTGACAGAAAGCCTATTCCCCAAAGCAAAAACCTCCCGATGGAATCACATTCCACCGGGAGGTTTTTTGAATCCTATTAGTACTGTTTTACCTGTTCTTCACCGTTCATGACACGCAGAGCCCCCTGAGCCAGCGCTAACAGCTCGTCCTCACCGGGATATACGGTCACAGGAGCGATCCAGCCGCATCTCTCTTTCAGCTTAGCCACTACGTCCTCACCATAAGCAATACCTCCGGTGATAACGATCTGGTCTACCTTGCCGTTCAGCACACAGGCCATAGCGCCAATGTCTTTGGCTACCTGTAACAGGAATGCCTGCTTTACCTCCGCTGCCTTGGCATCGCCTTCATTGGCACGCTTGGTAACTTCACGCATATCGTTGGTACCCAGATAAGAATTCAGACCGCCCTTACCGATCAGCTTTGCACTGATCTCCTTCTCGGTATATTTTCCGGAGAAGCACATTTTTACCAGTGCTGCACAGGGCACACCGCCTGCACGCTCCGGAGAGAATGCACCGTCGCCGTCGAATGCGCTGAATACATCTACGACCTTGCCATCCTCATGCGCGCCTACGGATACGCCGCCGCCCATGTGCACGACTACCAGACGCAGGGACTCATAAGGCTTGCCGGCCTCTTTTGCATATCTCTTGGCAACTGCCTTCTGGTTCAGGGCATGGAAGATACTTCCTCTGGGGATTTCTTCCAGACCGGAATATCTTGCGATGGGCATCAGCTCATCTACTACAACAGGGTCTACGATGTAAGAAGGAACGCCGATCTCATCACCGATCTCTCTTGCCAGAATACCGCCTAAATTAGAAGCATGCTGACCCTGTACACCTACTTTTAAATCCTCCAGCAGATCATCGGTTACCGCATAGGTACCACTGGGGATAGGCTTTAACAGACCGCCACGTCCTACGATCACGTTAAAGCTCTTCAGATCGCAGTTTTTCTCTGCCAGCAGATCGGTAATGATCTTCTTACGGAAATCCTTCTGTTCGAAAATAGTATCGTATTTGGAGATCTCCTCGGTAGAATGTCTCAGAGTTTCTTCAAATAATAAGTTCTCATCCTCAAATACACCGATCTTGGTGGAGGTGGAACCGGGGTTGATGATCAGACTCTTGATTGCCATTGTGTGTTTCCTCCTATATTCACTCTTATATTCACTCTTATGCTTTACCGCTTTGTCCACTACAGCATCGATACCTGCCGACAGCAGTTCTCCCGCAGCTTCCACAGCGGCTTCTATCACGATATCCATAGCTTATTTCTGATTCTTTTTCATCTCTTCTGCTACAACTGCAGCCAGTGCCAGGGAGTATACCTTGGTCTCGAAGGTATCGGAACGGCTGGTCAGGACAACAGGCACCTTGGTACCGGTCAGGATGCATCCGTTCTTTACTTTTACCATATGTACGATTGCCTTGTATACCAGGTTGCCGGCATGGATATCCGGGAACAGCAATACATCTGCATCACCCTGGATTTTACGGTCAGTCGCACCCTTATGCTTGGCTGCCTCAGGATCGATTGCCAGGTCAAGAGACAGCGGTCCGTCTACGATACAGCCGGGGATCTGTCCTTCTTCACACATTTTCGTCAGTTCTGCCGCATCTACGGTAACGGGCATCTTGGGATTTACAACCTCAACTGCTGCTAAAGGTGCTACCTTAGGCTCTGCAACGCCGCAGGCATTACATACCGGAATGGTGTTCTTGATGATCTGAACCTTCTCCTCCAGTGTAGGATAGGTCATGAATGCAACATCAGTCAGGAACAGAAGTCTGTCAATGCCGGGAATCTCAAACACACATACATGAGACAGGGTTCCACCGGTACGAAGACCTACTTCTTTGTTCAGTACGCTCTTTAAGAAGTTCTTGGAGTCGATTAGACCCTTCATGTACATATCTGCACGGCCGTCATGTGCCAGCTTTACAGCTTTCAGGGAGGCTTCGATCATATCCGGCTCATTGATGATCTCATAATCGGAGAGATCCATATTCAGTCCTGCTGCGATCTCACGGATCTTCGCCTCATCACCTACCAGGATTGCATCTGCAATGCCCAGTCTCTTGGCCTCATGTACAGCTTCCAGTACTGCACTGTCCTGTGCTACGGAAACTGCAACCGTCTTCTTCCCACATTCTTTTACTTTTGCTACGATGTCATCAAAATTCATTTCTTCCATATCCTTTCTGCCCCTTCTCAAGGCTTCCAGCAGCCACAGCCATTCGCAAAATCGTGCGATTGATCGCACTCTCCGCTGCTTTGCAGCTATTTTTGTTCCTATCTGTGCCGGTGACTCTAATCGTTAAAATAATAACACAGCAATATATAAAAATCAAGTGCATACGCGGATACATGCAAAAAGTGCAAAAAGCCACCTCTAAACGAGGTGGCTGATCTCTGCCAGAGTCGGGACACAGGCATATAAACACTTTTTGAGTTCTGCATCCGGCTGCGTCTGATCCGGTACCATGACAACCTTGCAGCCTGCACGGTAAGCACTTAAGACACCGTTAGGAGAATCCTCCACCGCCATGCACTCCTCCGGGGCGAGTCCCAGCTGCCCGCAGGCGTAGAGATAAATGTCCGGAGACGGCTTACCTTCCGCTACCATGGTAGCGGAGATCAATTTTTCAAAGTAAGGTCTGATCCCTGTAAGCGTCAGATATTTTTCGGTCCGCTCCAGATCCGTTGCTGTGGCAACAGCTGTGGTAATGTGTCTTTTTTTCAGATCTTCGAGAAGTTCCACCGCGCCGGGCTTGCATTTGATACCATCCCGATCCAGCGCTTCCTCCATCAATTCTTTTCGTTTCTTCCGTACGGCATAATAATCAAATTCCTCGCCGTACCAGTCCTTAAGCTGTCTGGGGGCAAAAGGCCTTCCAAGACTGCGCATCGTCAGTGCCTGCTCATCCGTCATCGTGTAGCCGTAAGCCTCCAATGCCTTCGGCCAGAAAATACGGTAATATTTTTCGGTATCGATCAACGTACCGTCCATGTCAAAAATTACTGCCCGGATCATAACTGTCCCTCTGTATCATCCGCCTGCCCGGCGTGCTCCGCTTTTTCCTGTCTACGCTTTTTCCTGTGTTTTGCCACCTTTTTCACAAGTAATACAATCAACAGTATCCCTACTGCTACTCCGATGATGCACATTACGATCATCCGGGTATGGCTGCCTTCTGCCTCCGCGATACGGAAGCTACCGGGTACCTCCATGGTGAACTGTCTGTAGCTGCCGATCACCGTGGATTCCACTTCTCTGTATTCACCGTCCTGTTCTACCCAGACTACAGTATTGTCGGCATCCTCACAGTAGACACGTAAGGTTGCTTCTCCGGTATAGTCCGGTGCGTCCTCTTTCATGGAGTTGGTCATGGAGACCTTATATGTGTCCCCCTCTATCTGCAGATGCAATGCAGCATTCGGATAGAAGTTACCCTCTGCCATGACCAGAGGTTTGTTGGCATCATTTTTCTCTGCGGAAGCAATGGATGCGGTCCACTCCTCATACTCCGCTTCCAGTACACGATTACCGGTAATATAACTGAAATCATAATCCGGCCATACACCGTAATAGCCTTCCTTCTCCGGCACTTCCGGAATCTGATCTGCCGACAGATAGTCTCCGTAATTACATTTATAGGAAGCCACTTCCTCGCCATCTGCCAGGAAAGTGATCGTAAACTGCGAAAAAGCTTCCGGAACTCCATCCTTTGCGCAAAGTTCCTGATAGGACAACGGTGTCGCTCCGCCCTGGTAACCGATGCCGTCTACACCGCCGACACCGCCTTCTACATAATAATTGCCGTACAGGCTGCCGTCATCACTGACTTTACCTGCAATGCTGCCCTGATTTTCTCCGGACATATCCAGATTATTGTATGCATAACTGTAAAAAATATCGCAGCCTTCTCCGGCGATACCGCCGATATTATTTTTACCGGTGATCCTGCCCATGCTATAGCAGCTGCGGATCGCATAATTGGCAGATCCGGCAATACCACCCACATCACTGCCTCCGGTACTTTCAATGGGGGCATAGGATTCACAGGAAATAATTGCTCCGTATTCCGCCTTGCCGACGATACCTCCCACGTTATCTTTTTTACCGGTGATATCACCGAAATTGCGACTGTCTCTTACGACTGCCTTGATGGTCTGCTCCACATCGAAGCTCTCCGTTCCGGTCAAGGTGATGTCATCCTCCGGGTCAAAATCATATTCCGTTGCCACTTGTCCGACGATACCGCCGACATTGGTATCCGCCTCTACCGTACCACGATTTACACACAGTGTGACTTTACCTTTTTGGAAGCTGGAGGTGTCATATAATGCTTCTTCGGTTCTCTCAGGTTCTGCCTCACCAGCCTCAGCATCAGGATCTCCGGGGTTCACTTCCCCCTTGCTGGCGGATTCATCCGAAGTATCCTCCACAGAAATCCCCTCGTATCGGAAGAGATCATCGCGGATCTCGCTGACCAGTTTCCGCAATACCCTCGCCTGATCCATCAGCTCATCCATATGTGCGCTGGTATTGTCTGACCCTGCCTGTAATACATCTCCCAACTGACCCAGCTGGTCAAATGCTTTATCCAGGCTCTGATTCAGTGTATCCAGATTATTTTTAATGCCACCACTGCGGTCCGTGGATGCACTCACCATATTATCCAGATGCTTCGTGGCATTTTCACCAAACTTTTTCAGCGCCGCTTTATAACTCTCTGTGTCATCCGGTACAGAGAGCGTAATATCACCGCCGCTCAGATCATTACCGCTCAGCGTGATATCGTGTCTGTTGCCGTTATTTTTATCGTCCTCTGCCTGTTTGTTCAGGTCATTATTCAAAATCTTCAGGTCATTGCTGACACCGTTCAGTTCCTGATTATAAATATACCACAAGTCATTCGTGGTTCCGGTAAGGGCATTTCCCGCGCTATTGGCATCCTTCAGATTCGTACTGATACTTTTGGTCAGCGCAGATGCCTGTCTGCTGTAATTGCTGAAATCTTTCTGTGTCGCATCCAGCATATCCAGGAACTTATCTGTCTCTGTGTCCAGTTCTTTCAGTTTATCACTGAGATACTGGATCTCCAGAAAAGGCTCCATCTGGCCTACGATGCCGCCGACGTCTTTTCTGCCCTGAACGAAGCCTGTATTGGTACAATTCTGCAGATAGCCCTGATGCAGTCTGCCTACGATACCTCCGGTATTGTAACCCACATGCTGATATCCGATGGCTCCGGAATTGGAGCAGTAATAGATCTTACCATCAGAGATGCCTGCGATACCGCCGGTATCCGTATGCGCAGTCACATTGGAAGTACTGTTGATCTGCTCCAGATTGTCCATGGTAATGTCATCCAGATCATAGGTCACTTCCGTACTATAGGTATTGATGCTGCCACTGTTGCTACAGTTATTTAAGATGCCGTGATTGCTCCCCACAATGCCGCCTGCAGAATGATTGCCGATGACATTGGCATCCGATTCACATCTGCGGATCTCGCCGGTCTCTTCATTCACACCCGCAATGCCACCGACTTCATTATCGCCGATCACATTACCGGAAAACTTACAATTCTCAATGCTGCCGTAATTCACCCCGACGATGCCGCCGACCTGATTCCGGCTTCCGGAGGGAGATATTTCTCCGTTCACCGTGAGATTACGTACTTTGGCACCTTCCTGCACATAACGGAAAAAACCTGCCGCAGAACCATTCCCCGTAAGCTTTACGTTGGAGATCGTAAAACTATTACCATCGAAGATTCCCGCAAATGTTGGGATACTGAATTCACTTTCCATGCTCAGAACGATGTCGTTGCACAGCACTACTTTGATGCCTCTGGACCAGCTGTCCAGCACACAGTTCTCCGCAAGCCTGCGCAGATCTTCCTCCGTGCTGATCTCTACAATTGCATAATCCGGTTCCTGTGCGGTGCTGCTATAACCGCTGCCGCCCTTATACTGCTCATAGGTTAACGTCTCTTCCGCATAAGCTGTCGCCGGTGTCTGCAGCAGTAATGCCGCTCCCAGCAGGAAACATAATAATCTCTTACTGTTCATCTTCTGTTCCCTCGCTTTCTGTCGTATTCTTATCTGCATGCTTCTCATCGGTTCCCGGTGCATTGTCTCCGGTCTCATTGTCCAGACAGGATTCTCCATCCTCAGACGGCTCCTGTGCTTCCAACCTGGGGTACGTCTCCTCCGCTGCATCCTCTCGCTCCATGGTCACGATATCCTTGGGACGTACCACCGCTCCTATCTCACCGTCAATGACACCGACGAAATCCCCTTCCAGCACACCATTGACATAACCCTTGATATGACCGTTCATCCGGATCCTTCCGGCAGTAGGCAGAGGTTTTGCCAGATCACGTTTTAACGTAAATGCGGTCTTCTGAATAATGATATCTCCGATCAGCAGTGTCTGGGGCAATGCCAGCAACACCAATAAAATAGAGGTCAGGGTACCACGTCCCAGCGCCAGTCCGATCGCTGCTACCGCTGCATTAGAAGATACATAACTGATAATGAATCCAGCAGCCACCAGCATGGAACCACTGGTAACAATCGTGGGGAACGCCTGGTTCAGCGCCTCGATGGCAGCTTCTTTGATCGGCATGTACGTCTTCAGATCCATATAACGGCTGGTGATAACGATAGCGTAGTCGATCGTCGCACCCATCTGGATGGCGGACACTACCAGATATCCCAGGAAGTATACATTTTCACTCAGCAGATACGGCAGTGAGAAGTTCATCCAGATACTACCCTGAATCGTTACTACCAGCAATACCGGCAAGCCGGCAGACTGGAAAGTGAACAACAGGATGATCATAACGAACAATGCCGTCAGTACAGTGATGATCGTGTTATCTGTTGCAAAAGAATCTCCCAGATCCTTATCACTGGTGGCATTTCCGACTAACAGGATATCATCTATATTATAGAACTTCGCCACGGTATTACGTATCTGATCCAGCGCTGCGATAGTCTCTTCTCCTTCATAAGGTACATTCAGTTCCAGAACGAAACGGGAATTATCTTCTCCCAACAACTGATCCTTTGCAATCATGATCTTGGAATGTGCGTCCGATAAAGTCTCTTCCAGATCATCATCCAGCGTAATGTTTCCGCTTTCTTTCTGATCATAAATGAACAGGAACATATCGATAAAAGGTACTTCATAATCGTTAACACCGCTGACCAGAGCACCGTAATCACTCTGATCCAGGGCATATGCCGAATACAGCATATCCGCCACTTCCACATCCAGATCGATCAGCTCTGCAAATTGTCTGGGATTCAGTTTGTCGGTCAGCATGTAACCATCCATAGCTTCAATATTGCCAAGTCCCTGAACGGATTTTACCACATCCAACTTTTCCAGTGCCTTCAGGGTCTGTGCCTCTTTTTCATAATCACCGTTGGGCACAATGACCGCCAGCTGATTCACCATGCCAAATTCCTTATTGACCATGCTGACTGAGAATTTATTCTCACTCATACTGCTGGATTCCAATGTATTTACATCATATACATAATTCGCCCTGTTGGACAGGAAAAATGCTGCAATAACACCCACGATCAAAATCGGCGGTACAATGTAGCGGGTAGCCACACAGAATTTTCCCACTGCTGTGATCTTCGGTACAAAACTCTTATGATGCGTATTGTCAATTGCCTTGGAAAAGGTAAGCAGCAGTCCCGGCATCAGGAAAAATACTGCTACCATACTGAAAATAATGGATTTCGCCAGGATAATACCCATATCGTAACCAATTCTGAACTGCATGAACATCATGGCTACCATACCTGAGATCGTGGTCAGGGAGCTGGAAGAAATCTCCGGGATTGCCTTACTTAGAGCTACTATTACAGCCTCTCTGGCATCCTTGTCCTCATGCTCCTCCATAAAACGGTGTGCCAAAATGATGGCATAGTCTACTGCCAGACCTAACTGTAGCACCACTGCGATAGAGTTGGTCACAAAGCTGATAGTACCGAACCAATAGTTCGTTCCTTTATTTAAAATAGCTGCCACGATAAATGTGGTCAGATATACCGGGATCTCCGCGTAAGTTGTGGAAGTAAATAGCAGCACGGCTACGATAACCACAGCTGCCAGAAGCAGAATGACAATCATATCATTATTCAGGTCATCCGCATCACGCTCTTCCTGACCGATATCCGAAGAATAATAGACATCATAGTCAGACAACGCGTCCAGCACCTCGGTCAGATGCTGCTGTGTGGCTTCCGTATCCGCTTCCTCATCAAAAGTGACAGACAATAAAGCCTCCATGTCATGATAATGATCCTCAGTGTCATCGAAATCCAGCATACTGACACCATCCATTTTTTCCACCTGATCCGCCAGCTTCTGTGCCTCATCAAAAGTCACATTACAGATCAGGATCCGGGCGGAACCGTAAGTCGTAAATTCCGAATCCATCAGATCCAGTCCCCTTCTGGTCTCTGTCGTATCCGGCAGATATGTGGTCAGGTCATTATTTACTTTGACCTTATTCATGGATAATACGCAAAATATGCATAAAACAATAAAGATCAGATAGAATCCTTTTCTTTTATCTACGATAAGCGTGGCAAGTTTCATCATAAAGGAGTTATCTTTTTTGTCTTTTTCTGTGTTGTCTGCTGCCATAGTTTCCTCCTGCTGTGTCTCTCTTTGTACCCCTATGTATCTGATTTTTCTATTCTTAGTTTAAGAGTTTTTCCCGCTTCTGTAAAGCCTTACTACAAAGATAAAAAATTGTATTACTGTCATTTAATGAACTCGTGTTGATTTTCTAACACAAGCAAAATATAATAATAGGAGAGAAAAAGCAAGCCACAAATTGTGTTGATATGTCTGTTTTTGAACATTGTATTGATTTGTGTTCATTGTTTTAGAAAAAATTCAGATTTGCATTAGATACGTATTAGATATTATGATCATTTCCCGGAAAGGATGGAGAATTGCCGTATGGAAAAAATGGATCGCCGCGTGCGTAAGACCCGCGCCCTGTTGCTGCAGGGATTAGTCAAAATGATGGAAACCCACGATATTCAGGATATTTCCGTCAAAGAACTCACAGAACTGGTAGATATCAATCGCGGAACCTTCTATCTGCATTATGATGATATCTACGATATGCTCCATAAAGTGGAAGATGAAATGTTCCGGGAGTTCAACGAGATCATGGAACAGGAACCGGTAGGTACTTCCACATTGTCCTCTGACGGTCTCCTGTTAGAGTTCTTCCGCTTCTTAGACCGCCACAGAGATCTCGCCAGAGTCATGATCGGTCCCCATGGAGACCTCACCTTCGTTAACCGCCTGAAGGACCAGATCAAAAAGCGCACTCTCCGCTTTCTGGAAAGTGCGCAATCCGATGCTAACTATGAATATCTCTGTTCCTTCATCATTACCGGTTGTGTCGGTGTCGTAGAGACCTGGCTGAAAGAAACCACTCCCCAGTCTCCGGAAGAAATGGCAGGGATTCTGGGCGCCATGCTCCTGCGTCAGCTTACTTTTGCTCCGGAGCCTGCATAGACTGCTTAGGCTGTGCCGGCTCCGGCATGCCTACACTTAAAGAAGTCACGACCTCGCCATCCAGGAAGAAAGATACGGTATCGCCTAACTGGAGGTCATCCGGCGTGGCATCCGTTCCGTCGATCGTGATGATCGTATCATCATTGACCGTGATAGTCATAGTGTCACCGCTAAGGGTTAAGGTCATCTCATCTAACATATCTTTCTCGGGTTTATGACCGTCCGGGGCTTCCGGCTTCTCTGCCAGTGCAATGGAGATCACATTGCCGTCAATGGCAGTGATCTGACCGAGATAAGATTCCACCTTCTCTTCACCTGATTCTGTTGCCACACTTTGCTCCACCGTGCTCTGTTCCGTCGTGCTCTCCGGTACGATCGTCTCCTTCTGTTCTGCCGATTCACTTGCTACACTCTCCGTGCCCGCGGATGTTGTTCCTCCGCATGCTGTAAATCCGGTCATCACCATGGCAGCAGTCAACACTGCGCACATTACTTTTGTATTCACCTGTGGTAAATTCCATCTTTTCATATTCTCATTCCTCCTGTTCCTTTCATTCCTTAAAAAACTTGTGAACATTTACTTCCCCTTATCTGCCTCTTATGATAAAGGTCATCTGCGAAGGAATTGTGAGAAAAATGCGGTGATTCTGTGAATTTTTCAGGTGTGACAATGCTGTCATATGTACTATGTAGGAAGTGTCAGCTTACGTGTCGATTCTTCCGTTTTGCTGTAAATATTGAAGGAATGCGGTACAGCCTTCCAGGACATCATTGTAGGTCGTCCCAAACTCTCCCGTGTACCACGGATCCGAAATGTCCCGCTCCGAGCCGGCATAGGATAAAAGCCTGACTACTTTCCCATCCGGATCTCCGCCGAATATCCGCAGCATGTTGCGGATATTCGCACTGTCCATACCGATCAGATAATCATATTCCGCATAATCCGCCTTCGTTACCTGCCTGGCCCGCTTCCCCTCACAGGAGATCCCGTGCCTGGCAAGCTCCGCCTTCGCCGGCGGATAGACCGGGTTCCCGATACCGTTCCAGATCTCCTCCGTGCTGGTGGCAGCGGAAGCAATCTGGAAGTGATCGGCGAGATTCGCGTCGGATACCAATTTTTTCATAACAAATTCTGCCATGGGGGAACGACAAATATTGCCGTGGCAGATGAATAAGACTCTAATCATACGCTTTTTCCTTTATTTTCAAGTGTTTCAGCCATTTTTATACTCTGCTAACTTGGCATATATTGGTATAACATGGCATAGTTTTGTAAGCAAAAGGTGTAAAATAAGGTGTAAAAATATCGCCTTTACACCTCGGTATTTTACACGGTAAATGGATTAGACATTTGCAATTCTTTCAATCTCAGCCTTGGCATCCTCAAACTTAACATGGGTATAAACATTAAGTGTCACACTTATATCAGAGTGCCCCATAAGGTACTGTAAAGCCTTAGGATTCATTCCGGACTTAGCCATGTTTGTACAATAGGTATGACGGCATACATGCGAAGTAATGGTCGGAAGCTGCACCTTATAGATGCCATTGTATTTATCAAGAGCATGCTTGAAATAATGCTCCCAATGAAGCGAATAAGAAATGCTTCCATCCTTATCAAAAAATAAGAAACCACTTCTGCCATCCACCATCGGCTCAATCTTCGGAGGATTACGATTCTCAATAATACGCTTAAAGCATTCCTCTACATCCGCTGACATCGGCAATACTCTTGTTCCGCTGTCAGTCTTGGTTTCCTCAATATAGTATCCATGCTTCCCCTTTTTCTGCAGCTGATGATCTACATTAATTCTGTGATTCTTGAAATCAATGTCTGACAAAGTTAAACCGCAAAACTCAGAGATTCGAAGTCCCGTCTTAAAAAGAATATACATTCCGTCATAATATCGACAGTAATGTGCATCTTCTTTTATAAACTTCATAAACTTTCGTTCTTCCTCTCTGCTGATGGCTTCTCTTTTGATGCTGTCATTGATAACCACATCAACAAGCTGAAATCCAAATGGATTTTTGCGAATCAAATCATCGTCAACTGCTAACTGAAATGCAGGTCGAAGCACTCCACGAATTGTATGAATGGAGCTGTAACTCTTTCCATCCTTCTGCTGAAGCTTAATAAGCCATGCCTTTGCATCTGAGATTTTCACAGTATCAATTCTCTTTCTGCCAAACGGATCCTTCTTAAGAAGATTAATTACTGTTCCATATCCAGCCATTGTAGTAGGTCTTACTCCGTTCTTTACCGAAATATACTTTTCTACAAGTTCAAGCACATTAAGTTTGCCTCCGTTTACAACAATGTGATCAAACTGATCTGCTTCGATTTTCTTTTCCATTTCTCTGAGAGATTCTGTATGTTTCTTTCCCACCAGCATTCTGTCATTATGGTCAAGTCGCCAACTGTAACAATAACGCTCATCCCCATAATTATCTACATACTTATATCTGTACTGTCCGGTGGAAAGCTGAACCTCTCCTGTGTGTAAAATACGTCCTCTGTTATCTCTTCTCTTTTCGCTCATATTCGGTCTCCTTTCTATTTTCCAAGTAAATAAGAAAGGACCATCCCGTGATTGTAATTCTACCATAGGAGGTCCTTAGTGTCACGACATTTGCCGTTTGTGTCATTATATTTTCTGTTGTCATACTACATACGCTGTGCTTAAATATGTTTCAAACTCAGGTCTTTTTATTCTAATCTGAGTTCCAATCTCCATAATATATTCCGCTCCGGCATTTTCTGCTGCAAGCTGTCTTAGCCTCTTCTCACCTATGCCAAAATAAGATGCTGCTTCCTCTATGGTAAGCAGATATTTTTTCCATACTGGGATCGTCTGTGATGATTTCTTTAACGCTTTGTCCGCTTCTGCAAGTTTGCCATTCAGTCTGGCTATTGCATCATAGGCTAACGGAATACATGCAGGTATTGCTTTGGGTGCCATGTTTATTTCTTGCAAAAATAATACTTCTTTCATTTTTAAATTCCTTTCTTTTCTCAATTTATTTTTTCTTATTAAGTTCTTTATAAAAGATTGCAAGCAATGATATCCGTTAGCGAATATCGATTTTGCTTGTTGGGGACGAATTCCCCAATCCCCCCAAACCTCACCTTCGGCTCGGAGCTGCAAAACACTTTTATCAAAATCAACTCCTATAATGAGGTATCACCTTTCTTCTTTTGAATGTCTTGCTCCAGCCGATTCTGCTCTCCAAGAAAATGTTCTACATTCTGTTTTGCAGATAGAAGTTCCATCATCTCTGTTCTTGCAATCTTGAATTCTGAATAGATTTGATTTTTCTCTTTAACCAACTTTTGAAATTCTGCATCCAGTTCCCTGATTGTAGGAATCGGTCCATCATATTTTTTGAATGCATCTTTTGCCGCCTGATATAATGTCAATGGTTCTCGATGTTCTTCAAAAAAGTTGGCATCAAATTTCCTTGTCTTATATTCCATATAGATTTTCCTCGACTTAGAATAATTGAAAATATGCTGACGAAGAGCTTTTATTTCGGCCAAACGTGCTTCAATTTCCTTTTGTCTTGCAGATAAATAATCAAATTTATCAGTTGCTTCTTTTGCTGCTTCGCTCAACTTTTCATAATCTCCAAGGCCTTTTTCACTTAAGAAAATCAAAGTTTTGGAAATAGCCTTTATATTGTGAAGCTTTGCCCAACGCTCATATCCAGGACCTTTATTCTTTGCAATGATGCTCTGAATATCAAGAACGGTATCTACCTTCTTTTCCGTTTTTTGCTCCGCTCTCTTCCCTGCAATCACATTTCTTGGATCATCTGAAACAATATCAATTACTTCACCGGCAATTCTCTTTTCAATATCTTTTTCTGTATATCCGTTTCCAAGTGAGCGAAGTCGCAGGAAATTCTTCTGTTCTTTTCCTTTAACAGAAATATATTTTCCCCGTTTAACTTCATAGCCGTTACCTTCAAGTGCTCTTAAAAATTCATCAAAGCTATCTGGCCTTTTCCTCTCAAAAATCGAATCTATCAGATTGCGGATATCATCTCTTTTGGTTTCTTTTTTCGGATAAGTTGTCCGGTTTTGCCACTCCCCCGGCTTCTTCTCAGGAATAACAGAAAGGCCATGTTCCAAGCAGATAAGATCACTTAATCGCCTTAGCGAAAATGACGACAGGAAGAAATTCTTATACTTATGCTGCGCATCCAGTGTGGTGGAATTGTAAACAATGTGGTTATGGATATGTGCCTTGTCCACATGAGTTGCAACAATAAAAGCATGTTTTCCTTTCGTCCATCGCATCGCCGTTTCGTATCCTATCTGGTTTGCCTCTTCCGGTGTAGTTTCACCGGGCTTAAAGGATTGCCTAATCTGATAAGCAATTACATCCTTTTCTTTTGGATTTCTTCCGGTGTTAACCGCATACTGATTCTTTGTGATTTCAAATTCCAAATCCACGGTACTGGGATCACATTCATAAGATGAAACAAATTGCCCGGCTTCGGTCTTCTCATCATTTTTTGCATAATCAGTTCTTTCCTTTAAGCACTGTCCCATGCTCCTGCTCTTTTGCAGATGCATGGGAATTAATCTCGTCGCCGCCATAGTACCGTTACCTCCTACTGAATCTTTGCCAGTTCAGAAAAAATGCCACGGAGCAGTTTCTGGATTTCTTTCTGACCTGCGGTAAGTTCTTCAACATCACTCTTATAAACAGCTCCGGTTTCATTTGCATGTTTTGCAATCTGATTTATATTGTTGGAATTGATTCTTGCCAGCCTTTGAATCTCCTGTAAATCACCCAAATCAAGCTTTAAGATATATCCATCCATCGCCATTTTTCTTAAATATGCAGAAGGATGGTTGACTCCTGCCTCCTGCATTCTCTCACTGATACGGGCATATTCACTTTCTGTAACCCTGAAATTAATCTGTTTCGTTCTGTATTCCTTCATTTGTCATTTCCTCCTAAACAAGCCCATTCGCATGGTCATTGTTATACATTGCTTGATAATAATTACTGATTGTCAGTGGTGCATTGTAAAGCGCAGCTAACAGATATTGCTTAATGTTTCTAACCTGTGTGGAATTCTCCTTAAGACAGGACAACACATAGGATATATGGCTATAATCCAGCTTCATAAATCTGCTTTTGACTACCTCTAGTGGCTTGTCATCACCAGCAATCCGTATTGTCTTTCTCTTAGAGCAGACCGTATCAAGAATAAGCTCCATTATTTCCGTAATACTTTCTCTGTCATAAGGATTATCATGATAAAGAGCATCTACACAGAGCTGTTCATCAAAATACTGTTTATATGACCGTCTCTCATCCATATCCACATCTTCATCCGCTGATAAGATAGGATTAGTATTATTAATATCAATATAATTTTTATCAGTATTATTACCTGATGATTTTAAGCACTCTGTAGTGCTGATTTTCAGCTCTCCGGAATGATGATTTTCATCACTCTTGAATGCTGAAAACAGATTATCTGCAAAGTTCATAACATAGATAATATCCGGCTTTCCAAGCCCTTGTTTCTTACGTTCAAGCAGTCCCGCTTTTTCTAATTCACGCAATAACTTAGTTGCCTTTTGATGTGCACATCCCAACGCTTCCTGTATGCTTTCTAAAGTGCAGTAGATAGATACCCTGCCGGCTTCATCTTTCCATTCGTTCATTGCTGACAAAGATACCCGGTCTAAAAGAATTCCATATAGAATCTTTGCTTCCGCCGATAAATCTTTGTATTCGTCACTTTGGAAAAATGCTTTTGGTGTTCTATAGAAAGCAAACAACTGCGCTTGATCTCCATAAAATTAATTAAATCGCTTCTTCATCTTTCCTCCTGTTAATATTTCTTTTTGTCGTCTCCCCTCCTCAATTCCTGGCAGGTAACCTCTGGTTTCTTTAGCCCTGTGGACTGTTTTGGACTGTGCCGTTATCACGACCTTGGCTCGCTCACGGTTTTCCGGTCATCGCTTAGCTTCCCCGAATCGGTATTGATTTGGAACGCTCATTTAGTTTTTTTGTTTGTATAGCGATTTTCTCAAAATCAGAGGCCGCATCCCGTATATCCAAAAGGTAGGATTTTTTGCAAAAAAATAAGAATTTCCACGCTTATGGAAATCCTTGTTGATGTGAACTGTTGTTCTGCTGTATAATGTGTCGGTAACCTTTTGTGAGTATAAATGAAAGAAGTGATATAGATGAATTGCAAGCTAACGCTTGGAGAGAAATTAAAAGATTTAAGAACAGCTGCAGGGCTGTCCCTAGTAGAACTTGAAGAAGCTACCGGAATATCAAAATCCGCACTTGGCAGCTATGAAAGTGATGATACCAAGAAGGAAATAACCATTGCACCACTTATTACCTTGGCAAAGTATTATGGAGTAACAACTGACTATCTACTTGGTATGACAGATAATAAAGAACAGCATCTATTTCCGGTTGATGAACTTGGTCTCGATGATGCCACTGTAAAAATACTGAAAAGCGGTGATTTAAATGTCAGGCTTATTTGTGAAATGATTAAGAATCCTGCTTTTGCTAATTTCATGTCTGATATGGAGATTTATGTTGATAATCTAGCTGCTATGCAGATTCATAACATGAACAAATATATTGAATATACCAGAGCAAAACTTCAAGAAAAAGGGACGAATACTAGCGACCACTTCATGAAAACGCTTGAAGCTGCCACTATAAAGGAAGATGACTATTTTGCAAATCTTCTCGGCAACGATATCACCGGAATTGCAAAGGATATTAAAGAAGCTCATAAAAAAGATTCCAATACCGGAAGTGACACAACCGAAGTTGATGAAATCGAAGATGCCTTTGAACAGGTACAGAAGGCTGATAATGCTACACAGGCTCAAATGATTATGTACAATAAAATGTTCAAAATCAACTTTTCCAAAATGGATCCCCATGAATTCAAGACCTTTACAGATATTCTTCAAAGATATTCAGACGCTTTTAAGGTGCCAAAAGGCAATGGAAGAGGCAAAAGAAAATAGACTTTACTACAACAAAAGGCAGATTAATACCATCTGCCTTTTGTTGTTATATTACTATCTGTGAATGTACATTCTTGTCTTTTCCGGTTCACCATCCCCTTGAACCATACATACGAATTCCCATCCATAACGTTCATAGAAACCAATGTGGTCCGTCACTAAATATAAGGTTGCTACTCCTTTGTTTGCCATATCATCAACTACTTTATTTAGCAGTTTTCCGGCTAATCCCTTTTTACGATGTTCTTCTTCCGTGTATACAGCGCATACATTCGGAGTCAAATCCTTTCTATCATGAAAGTCATTATCTATTACCCCAAGCCCAGCAACTATGTTTTCACCATATAAGCATAACCACCATCCATTCTCTGTCTTACCTGATAAATATGCTTCCATACATTCCAAGTATGCCTCTGTCGGTACGCCCCACTTGCAATGAAACCACTCAGCTGCAATTGGCGCTAATTCTGGCCTTTCTCTTAATATTATAATTTTATATTCGTTCATATATTTGTGTTCTCCAGTCCTATTTTCCTTTCTATAATTTCATAATATCCCTCAAAAACTTCTCGAAGAATTCTTCTTTCTAAATCCACTCTGTGCTCCAGATGCTTAACTAACCCTTCCATTCCTATATAGCCATGCGCTTTGAAGAATGGTGCTCCTTCAAGATATTTTATCATAACAGGAAACCACATCTCATTTCCAGCCTCATCACTTCTCTCTTTTTTTATTATTTCTTCAGCCTCTCTGACATTGTCTACAGAAAGATAAATGATTTTATATTTTTTACCTTTAAGCGTATCCTTTACTCTCCTATAAAAATCCACTATTTCATCGTCATTCATCTGTAAATATAAAATCTGATTCTCAATAATGTTCTGAAAAATAGAGCATTCAAATAATTGATTGTCCTCGCTCCAGCTAGTAAATCTACTTAAAACAATTTCTTCAAATTCTGCCTTAGATTTTAGTCCATTGTATATCTCATACTGCTCCAGTTCTTTATGGAAGTCAGGAATATCTGTGATGATTCGTGTATATGTAATAATATACATTTCACCTTCCTTCACCGTATTCTTTTTTATTTGTCCTGCAAGATTGGCATATTTCTTTATTATTATTTCATATTGTGAATGCGAAACATATGCACACCACGCCAGTTCAACTGGCGAAAAGTCGCCTTCTCTATACGCTTTAAGTTTAGGATTGTCCTGAGTCATTTTTTCAAGCATGGTGGTCTTTCCAGAACCTTGTATTCCTTCAATAAAGTAATTCATATAGCCACAATCTCCCTTCTATAATCTAATAACCTTATTTGCTATTTTTTCTTTAAAAGTCACATCATGCTCTACCAAAAGCATGGTCGGTCTATAAGTTTCAATAAGCTTTTCTATCTGCATTCTTGTAAAAACATCAATGTAATTAAGGGGTTCATCCCATATATATAAGTGTGCTGATGTGAGTAAACTTGCAGCAATCAGAACTTTTTTCTTTTGCCCCTCTGAATACTGTTCCATCGGCTTTACAAACTGGACTCTCTCAAAATCTAATTGTCGAAGAAGTGATAAGAAAAGCGTGTAATCAAGCCCCTGTAATTCACAGTAATCCTTAAGAAAGCCCTTTAAATGGGATGTATCTTGGTTAATGTATGAAATAACTAGATTCTCAGGAACTTCGAGTATTCCTTCCCCTTCATAATTTGCATTCTCTTTAACAATTCCACGATTCATATCAAGAATTGCCTTAATAAGACTTGATTTGCCGGAACCGTTTTCACCATCAATAACTACGCGGTCGCCATTATTAATTTCAAAACTTAATCCATCAAATACATTATTATCTGAATCCTTATATTTAAACGAATAATCTCGCCCAAACAGCAAACGCTCTTTATGATATTTAAGTGGCATTAATTTAAGGTCCGTCACCTCTTCGATGTCATTTAAAAGTCCTTCTTTTTTTTCAATTTCTCTGTCAATCCTACCTTCGTAAGCCTTCACCCGCTTTTGCATTTTCTTGGTTTTGGCACCAATATATCCTCTAGTATCTATAGACCGGTCGTGCTCCTTAATGGGATCAAATCCTATCTTTGTGTTTTCACTTTTCTCTGCCCATCTGCCTGCTCTTTCTGCTGCTACCTCAAGTTTTCCGATTTCTTTAAGATGCTTTTCATTCTCAACACGTGCATTGCTATCAGCTTTTTCCTTATTCTCCCACCACGAGCTAAAGTTACCTGTCTGAACTTCAATTGAAGCGCGATTAAGTACCAACACATGGTCAATACAAGCATCAAGCACATCACGATCATGAGAAACCAAGATAAATCCCTTCTTTTTCTTAAGGTAACTTTTGACTATCTCCCTAGCTTCTTTATCAAGATGATTTGTTGGTTCATCTATCAAAAGGAAATCGTTGCCGCCGGAGAATAATATTGCAAGCATTATCTTCGTTCTTTCGCCAAAACTTAATGTACCAAAAGGTCTGTACAAAAGTTCTGCATCGATAGACAATTCCGGCAATTCACACATAACCCTCCAGATTTCTACTCCAGGCTTCCAGGATTCTATAAGCTCGCCGGCAGTTTTAGTCAGCTCTTCTGAATTAACAATGTACGGAAAGTAGTCAAAAATCGTATTGGTACTAATATTTCCTTCATATTCATATTTCCCAAGAAGCAAATTTAAAAATGTTGTTTTACCCTTTCCGTTTCTTCCGACAAAACCTAACCTCCAGTTGGTATCAATAGAAAAAGAGGTATTCTCAAATACATTATCGAAACTACCTTCATATGCGAAGGTAAGATTATTTACATTAATTTGTGCCATATATTTTCCTCCTTCGCCTGCCCTCAATACATAACAGCATTCATTGTACACGACATGCATAACAAAAGGGGGTCTATCTTGCATACGCAAAATAGACCCGCAAAAATAACTCTATATTTATCCTACGATAAGTATAAAGTGAATTCGGATGCGATAATCTAATTTAAGCGTACACAAACAGCCCGCCATCGGCAGGACTTAAAACTAAATGTGATAACTTAAACTAAACTATCTAATTCTCATTTCTTCACCTTACACTCAATGTGCTCTTTCTTTTTGTTTATTGTCGAAATTATACCATTGTATATGACCAATGTCAATATGCCAATTTGTTTTGGACTATGACTCAAGTTATTCAAATTGCTTTACCTTTTACAATTATTCTTTTGTCTCAATGCTATTAACAACAATGATAATCAGTGTATTAACTTTTCAATCTCAGCAGATACAATATTGAATATGCACGATTATATAAATACTCTATAAACTGTGAATCATTCAATGGTTCTCTTTTCTCCTTAGCAGCATTTAAATAATCATTATGTCTTACATCAAAATATTCATTGGATAACTTCATTAATTCATCCAATTCTTTTTTCACAACCGCATAAACTTTGCCATCCATATTATCGCTCACACTCAGAGCCAACGCTTTATACTGTTCATTTCTAGTATCTCCTTTAGTTGATATTAGATATTGAAGCGCATCTATAATAAAATCTAATGCGCTTTTCTTTTCCATTATATCTTTACTATTAATCATTTCCTCCGAAAACTGTATTTTTCGTTCAAACATTCTATAATTAATAATTTTATCAATAGGAGAAGTTGATTTATAGCCTTGCTTTATTACAATCCCATTTTGCAACCTATATGGCAATTTGAATATTTTAAATCTGATATTGTCAATATTGGTTGACACATTTATCTCAAAGATATCATTTCCTATGCA
>ERZ833608.840-NODE-840-length-23264-cov-10.188548_pt1 | contig 23264 bp, 23 predicted proteins | sample MGYA00519694_ERZ833608 | MGnify/ENA primary metagenome ERZ833608 (study PRJEB31850, sample SAMEA3708742) | human gut metagenome | biome: human gut; feature: human-associated habitat; material: faeces | place: China | collected 2014 ... | reverse complement strand
TTCGCCAGAGGCTCCCCTCGGTAGGGGAGCTGTCTGCGAAGCAGACTGAGAGGTTAATTACAGCAGCCTCAGTATCAAAACTGCGGGTCGGAAGTCCGCAGTTGCGGCGTAGGTTAAAGTTTATTCTGCTGCGGGAGCGGCAGGCGCAGCGGCGTCCCTCTTCTCCTCTTTCTTCAGCAGAGCACTGACCTTGTCCACCAGCTCGGGCAGCATGGTCAGGGCGCGGTCAACGGTGTTGGAGCCGTCGGACAGCTGGATGGTGCGCACGCAGCCGTCCTTCACCACCAGAAAGGCCACCGGCTGGATGTTGACGCCCGCGCCGGAGCCGCCGCCGAACAGGTCCTTGTTGGCGGCATTCTTGCCGTCAAAGTCGGTGCCGCCGGAGGCAAAACCAAAGCTCACCTTGGACACTGGCAGGATGGTGGTGCCGTCCTCGGTGGTGATAGGCTTGCCGATGATGGTATTGGCGTCCACCATCTCGTGGATCTTGTCCATGGTAACGTTCATAATGCCCTGAATCGGATGCTCAGCCATAATGCAAATCTCCTTTGATCGTTTTTGTCAGGCCTGTGTCCCCGGAGTTTTACCGGGAGATCGCAGACTGTCAGGCTCCGTCACACTCGTCACACTATTTTGTTCAGTGTACCACAGTTACAGGAAAACGTCCAGCACCTTTTCGCGCCAGAACTCCGCCAGCACACGCACCGCTGCGACGACGATAAACAGCGCCCTTGCCGAAATGCGCAAGGACACACGGTCCTCTACGGTGGGTTCAGCGCTGCCAAAGTCCGGCACGATGCGCAGTTCGTCAAACTGCAGGTAAATGAAGCGGTCAAGCACACCCAGCACCGGATATAGCCATGCCTGCAGCTTGCCGTAATTGCGGGCCGCTGCAGCAGGGTCCTCCCCGCGCACGCCAAGGCACACCCGGATGTGGGTGATGCGCAGCGCGCCGAATACAGCCCGGATCAGCGTCCCGGCTCCGCGCAGGATGGTGCACAGGATGTTCAGAGTCAGCTTTGCCTTTTTGCGCGGCTCTGCGGGCTTTTTCTCCTTGGCAGGCTTCTTTGCCGCTTTTGCCTTTTTCGGCTTCTTTTTGCGCTTGCTCTCCTCCGTCGGCACCGGCTTCGGGTACTGGAACACCGGGAAGGTGATGCCCAGTGCCCCGGCCTTTACGGTCAGGGTGTCCTGCTCCCAGCTGACATCCGCACAGAACGGGATGAGCAGCAACAGCACCATTAGAGCCAGCACCACCAGCAGCAGGATGCCAAGGACCTTCAGCAGGAACAGCAGCACCCCGCCCACAGCGGCAAGAACGGTGGTCATGGGTCATCCCTCGCTTTCTGCCGGGGCTTCCGGCTGATGCACCGGCGGCAGGTCCGCCAGACTGGACAAGCCGAATACTCTTAAAAAGGTGTCGGTGGTGCGGAAGCTCACCGGGCGGCCCGGCAGGTCCAGACGGCCCGCTTCCTCAATCAGGCCCTTTTCCAGCAGGCCGGACACGCTGGACGAGGAGTCCACCCCGCGCACCTGCTCGATGAAAGCGCGGGACACCGGCTGATTGTAGGCGATCACGGTCAGGGTCTCCATGGCGGCAGGGCCCAGCGGCACGGCGCGGCGGCTGTCCAGCACACGGCGCACGCAATCGGCCCACTCAGTCTTGGTGGCCAGCTGCCAGCGGGTGTTCAGGTGCAGCAGGCACAGGCCGCTGTCCTCCCGGGTGTAGCGGGTGCGCAGCTCTTCCAGCGCGTTTTCCACGCTGGTCTGGGGCAGCTGCACGGCCTGCGCCAGCTTATCGGAGCCGATGGGCTCCCCGCAGGCAAACAGCATGGCCTCCACTGCGGCACGAATCTGTTTCTGGTTCATTTTTTCTCCTTTATCCGGGTGCGCTGCATGGTCAGCTCCCCGTTCTCCCCCAGGGTGACGCGGCCGCCGCGCACCAGCTCCAGCAGGGCCAGAAAGGTGGCCACGTTGGTGCTGCGGCTCTGCCGGGGCGAGAACAGCTGGCCCATGCGGGCCGCGGCCCCGCTGATGAGGCTGCGCAGGATATACACCACCCGGCTGGTCACCGACACCATGGGGGCCGTGACCAGCGGCTCAAACTGCTGCTGGGTGGGTTCCCGGCGCAGGCGGGTGCGCCCGGCAAGGGCGTTCCAGTAGTCGGCCAAAATTTGGGGTGCATGGTGCAGGGTATAGGTGTTGTCCCACTCCATCTCCATCGGCTGCCGCACGAACACCGGTGCCTGCTCCCCTTTTGCCCGCAGCAGCGCGGCCATACGGCGGCACTGGTCGTACTCGATGAGCTGGCCGGTGAATTCCTGCTTCATCCGCTCACCCTCTTCGCTGCGGGGCAGCAGCAGATAGCTCTTCATCTCCACCAGATGGGCCGCCATCTCGATAAAGGCGCTGGCGGTCTCCGGGTCCGGGTCGGCCTGCTCCACCGTGCGGGTGTACTGGTCGATCAGTTCCAGAATGGGGATGTTGTGCAGGTCCATCTTATGTTTGGCCACAAGAGCCAGCAATAATTCCAGGGGGCCGTCAAAATCTTCCAGGTGGAAGGTCAATTCCTCGGTGACAGCCATGGCTTACACCACCGTCCCTGTCATGACAAAGTAGGCCGAGTATGCGATCTTGTCGATGTATCCGGTGCCCAGGCTCAGCAGATCCCACACAGCATTGTTCAGGTAATACAGCGGGGTATCCAGCAGGCCCATCCACACCGCCGCCAGCAGCGCGATCATGATATAGCGCTCGTACTTCATCAGGCCGAAGTACGCCCGCTGGGGCAGCGCCACCAGCAGGATGCGGCTGCCATCCAGCGGCGGCACCGGGATAAAGTTGAACACCGCCAGGCTCACGTTCATCAGCACCATATACTGGAGGAAGTAGGCCAGGTAGTAGGTGGCCTGGTTTACCGGAGCCCAGTAGTACATCACCTTCCACAGCACCATGGCAAGATAGGCCAGCACAATGTTGGCCACCGGGCCCGCCAATGCGGTGAGGGCCATGCCCCACTTGGGGTTTTTGAAGTTGCGGGGGTTGGTGGAGACCGGCTTTGCCCAGCCCACGCCCGCAAATACCATGCACAACGTGCCCAGCAGGTCAAAGTGGGCAAAGGGGTTCAGCGAAAGGCGGCCTTCGCGCTTGGCGGTGGGGTCCCCCAGCAGCCAGGCAGCCAGCGCATGGCCGGCTTCATGGAACGGGATGGCCACCAGTGCCACCAGTGCGCGGACGAGATAATAGGTTGCCCGTGTCATAAGCATCTCCTGAAAAACAACATTTTCTATTATAATACTATCTTTTGGCCGGTTGAGCAACCCTTGCTGCAAAAGATTGGAAAAAGATGACGGAAATTTTGAAAAAAGACTTGCATTTTGCCCGCATCTCTGGTAAAATAGTCAAGCTGATTATTTTGATTCCTTACTTCACTCTAGGAGGTGCAAGTACCATGGCTAAGTGTGAATGCTGCGGCAAGGGCGTTACCTTTGGTATTAAGGTCTCTCACTCCCATCGCCGTTCCAACCGTACCTGGAAGCCGAATGTCCGTCGTGTCAAGGCGGTCGTGGAGGGCTCTCCCAAGTATGTCTACGCATGCTCCCGTTGCCTGCGCGCTGGCAAAGTTACCCGCGCTGTCTAATTTGGTGTATGTGGCCGGTCACTTTGTCGAGTGGCCGGCTTTTTTTTGTTGCCTTAAAGGAGATGAACGCATGGCTCTTCCCACCGATCCCATCATGCTGCTGAGCGTGGTGAACCTCAAACTCCGGGATTATTTCAAAAACCTCGATGCTTTGTGCGAAGATCTGGACGCCGACAAGGCCGATCTGTGTGCAAAGCTGCGTGCCGTCGGTTACGAGTACGACGCACAGCGCAACCAGTTTGTCTGATTTATCCTGAAACGCTACTGCCGGCTGGACGTGCAGCGACTGTGCGCCGGGGCCGGATCATGATAAAAAAGGAGTGCTTGATTGATTATGATGCAGGGTACCTATTACAAAGAGTGGAGCAGTGTGCTGAACCGCGAGATGGAGTTTAAGGTATATGGCAGCGCCGGTGTGCCGGTGCTGGCTCTGCCCGCCCGCGGCGGCCGCTTTTTCGACTGGGAGAACAACGGCATGCCGGACGCCATTGCCCAGCTGCTGAACGAGGGCAAGATCCAGCTGTTCTGCGCTGACAGCGTGGACGGTGAAGGCGTGCTGAACGGGGATCTGCCGCTGCGCCGCCGGGCCGAGGCACAGGAGAAGTATTTTGTTTACCTGACTGCCGAGCTGGCTCCCCGCATCCTGGCCCTGAACAAGGCCGAGAAGGGCACCAAGATCTGGTGCGCCGGTGTGGATCTGGGCGCTTATCAGGCCGTGAACTGCCGTCTGCGCCGCCCCAACCTGTTTGCCGGTGCCGTGGGCATGGGCGGCATCTACGACCTGAGCCGCTTCTGGGGTGCCGAGAACGACGATCTGGTGCTGCGCTGCTCTCCCCTGCTGTACCTGCAGGAGAACGGCATCGCCAACAAGCTGGCACTGGTCAAGGCCGAGGAAAACAGTCTCATCCTCTGCGCCGGTCAGGGTGCCTACGAGGATGACGCCAAGGCCGACACTCAGGCACTGGCTGATGTGCTGCAGGCCCAGAGCCTGCCCGCTCATCTGGAAGTGTGGGGCGGCGACGTGTCCCACGACTGGTACTGGTGGGGCAAGATGTGGAGCCTGTTTGCTCCGCGCATTCTGGAAAAGTAACTTTATCACGGTTCTGTGTGAGGGAAAGCCTGCGGGTTTTCCCTCTTTTTTCTTTTACTTCAAATTCCTACTTGATTTGTCGGATATGGTGTGGTATACTCCTGCTGGAAGCAAAAGATACCCCCAAGGGGTTTGTGAAAGGAGCCTGCATCATGGAATCCACCGAAAAGAAGCCCTGCTGCTGTTGCTGCAGCACCGAAGAGCCTGCGGCGGACACGGTTTCCCCCGCCGATGTGCCGGACGCTGTTCCCTCCTGCTGCCGCCACAAGGACCGCAGCCCGGAGGAATACAAAGCACTGGTCAACCGGCTGAGCCGCATCGAAGGGCAGGTGCGCGGCGTGCGCGGCATGCTGGAAAAGGATGCCTACTGTGTGGACATTCTGGTACAGGTGGCCGCCGTGAACTCGGCGCTGAACAGCTTTGCCAAGGAGCTGCTGGCCCAACACATGAGCACCTGTGTGGCCGATGACCTGCGTGCCGGCAGCGACGAAAAGCTGAACGAGCTGATCAGGCTGCTGCCCCGGCTCATGAAGTGACCCTGCGGCGGACATACTGGACTTATCAGGAGTGAATACGATGGAACAATACAATGTAACGGGTATGAGCTGCGCGGCCTGCTCTGCCCGGGTGGAAAAGGCCGTAAAAAAGGTACCGGGCGTGACCAGCTGTTCGGTAAGCCTGCTGACCAACTCCATGGGCGTAGAGGGCACCGCATCCAGCGCGGCAATCATTCAGGCCGTGCAGGAAGCCGGTTACGGTGCCAGCCCCAAGGCGGCCGGTGCTGCCGCCGCCAGCTCCCCCAGCGCCGACCTGGATGCGCTGGCCGACCACGAGACGCCCAAGCTCAAGCGGCGGCTGATTGCTTCGCTGGGCTTTCTGCTGGTACTGATGTACTTTTCCATGGGCCACATGATGTGGGGCTGGCCTCTGCCCCACTGGTTTGACGGCAACCATGTTGCCATGGGCCTTGTCCAGCTGCTGCTGGCCGGCATCGTGATGGTGATCAACCAGAAGTTCTTCATCAACGGCTTCAAGGGGCTGATCCACGGCTCCCCGAACATGGACACACTGGTGGCCATGGGCTCCATGGCCAGCTTTGTGTGGAGCACCTACGCCCTGTTTGCCATGACCCGCGCACAGGTGGACGGCAACGACGAGCTGGTCATGCACTATATGATGGAGTTCTACTTTGAGTCGGCGGCCATGATCCTGACCCTGATCACGGTGGGCAAGATGCTGGAGGCCCGCTCCAAGGGCAAGACCACCGATGCACTGAAGAGCCTGATGAAGCTGGCCCCCAAAACGGCCACCCTGCTGCGGAACGGTGCCGAGGTGACCGTGCCCATCGAGCAGGTGCAGAAGGGCGACATCTTTGTGGTGCGCCCCGGTGAGAACATCCCGGTGGACGGCGTCGTGCTGGAAGGCAGCAGCGCCGTGAACGAAAGCGCCCTGACCGGCGAGAGCATCCCGGCGGACAAGGCCGCCGGGGACAAGGTGAGCGCCGCCACGGCCAACCAGTCCGGCTTCCTGCGGTGCGAAGCTACCCGCGTGGGCGAGGACACCACCCTGGCCCAGATCATCCGGATGGTGAGCGATGCCGCCGCCACCAAGGCTCCCATCGCCAAGGTAGCCGACACCGTGTCCGGCTTCTTTGTGCCGGCGGTCATCAGCATCGCGGTGGTCACCACCGTGGTCTGGCTGCTGCTGGGCCGGGAGCTGGGCTATGCGCTGGCCCGCGGCATCTCGGTGCTGGTCATCAGCTGCCCCTGTGCCCTGGGCCTTGCCACGCCGGTGGCCATCATGGTGGGCAACGGCATGGGCGCCAAAAACGGCATCCTGTTCAAGACTGCCGCTTCGCTGGAAGCTGCCGGCCGCACCCAGATCGTGGCGCTGGACAAGACCGGCACCATCACCAGCGGTGAGCCGAAGGTCACCGACATCCTGCCCGCCGACGGCGTGACCGAGACCGAACTGCTGACCCTGGCCGCCGCGCTGGAATGCAAGAGCGAGCACCCGCTGGCCCGCGCTGTGCTGGCCTATGCCGAGGCACAGCAGCTGGGCGCTCCGGAGGTGACCGACTTTGCGGCCCTGCCCGGCAACGGCCTGAGCGCCAAGCTGGACGGCAAGGAGATCTTTGGCGGCAATGCAGCCTTTACCGGCACCAAGGTCACCGTCCCGGCCGAGCTGGCACAGGCAGCAGCCGAGCTCTCGGCGCAGGGTAAGACCCCGTTGTTCTTTGGCGGCGCAGGCCGTCTGCTGGGTGTCATCGCGGTGGCCGACACCATCAAGGAGGACAGCCCCCGGGCCATCCGGGAGCTGCAGGCCATGGGCATCAAAGTGGTCATGCTCACCGGCGACAACCAGCGCACGGCTGACGCCATCGGCAAGCAGGCCGGTGTGGACGCCGTGATCGCCGGGGTGCTGCCGGACGGCAAGGAAGCCGTGATCCGCCAGCTGCAGGCCGCCGGTAAGGTAGCCATGGTGGGTGACGGCATCAACGACGCCCCCGCCCTGACCCGCGCCGACACCGGCATCGCCATTGGCGCCGGTACCGATGTGGCCATCGACGCCGCCGATGTGGTGTTGATGAATTCCAGGCTCTCGGATGTGCCCGCCGCCATCCGCTTGAGCCGCGCCACCCTGCGCAACATCCACGAGAACCTGTTCTGGGCCTTCCTCTACAACACCATCGGCATTCCGCTGGCAGCCGGTGCGTTCATCCCCTTCGGCCTGACGCTGAACCCCATGTTCGGCGCAGCGGCCATGAGCCTGTCCAGCTTCTGCGTGGTGAGCAACGCCCTGCGGCTGAATCTGTTCGATCTGCACAGCACCAAACACGACCACCCGCTGAAAAACGCTTCTGCCCTGCCCGCTGCCCTCACGCAGCCCGCAGCGGTTGAGGATAAAGAGAGTACCATCAAGGAGGATACGACCATGAAAAAGACTCTGCATGTAGAAGGCATGATGTGCGGCCACTGTGAGGCCCGTGTGAAGAAGGCGCTGGAGGCCCTGCCCGAAGTGACCGAGGCTGTGGTGAGCCACGAGGCCGGCACCGCCGTTGTCACCCTGAGCGCCGAAGTTTCCGACGATGTGCTGAAGAAGACCGTCGAGGATCAGGACTACAAGGTCACCGGCATCCAGTAAGCCCCTCCCGCACAAACAGCAGCGGCCTGTTCCCCCGTTTTGGGAGAGCAGGCCGCTGCTTTGTTTTATGGTTTTTCAGGAAAGTTCTGCAAGGCGTCTGGCTCCTCTGGTTTTCAGCCAGTGCCCCAGCAGCCCGTCCGCACCCGCCAGCAGCACAAGGGCCGCCGCCATGACCGCCGGAAGCGGAAGGATCTCCAGCAGATTGGTCTGCGCAAGGGTCAGCACCAGCACAGCAACGAGATTGGCCGCCATGGACAGCAAGGTACAGCCGCTCATTTTGATCACCGCGGCCTCACTCGTCCAATGCAGGTTGGGCAGCACAAGCCCCAGTGCAAGGCCCATTTCCGCGCTGAGCAGCACAAACAGCTCTGCCTCCAGCAGGGTCAGGCAGAAATACACAGGCGGCATCTGCACCGCCGCCTGCATGCACACAAGGCACAATGCCGCCGGGACGCCGGTCAGCAACAGATGCAGTTCCAGCTTAGCACACAGGGCCTGCCAGGACGGGATGGGCAGGCTTTGCAGGAGCCAGACCGTCCGGCCTTCCAGCGAGACGGAGGGCGTGGTCAGGAAGTTGGCTGCCGACACCGCACACACGGCACAGCACACCAGCACCGGGACCCCTTCCGGCACGGCCTGCGCAAACCGGGCAAAGAGGTCTGCCTTCCACAGGGACACGCCGCCCAGCACCAGCAGGCCCAGCGTGCCCATGGCGCTGTTGAGCATATAGGCCGGGCTGGACCCCAGATGCAGCAGTTCCCGGCGCAGCAGAGCCTGCCGCAGGTTGACGGGGCGTGCTTTTCGCGCATGGTATGCCGTGCGGGCCGTACCCTTCCGGGCCGTCATGCGGCGCAGGTAGGGCTTTTCCAGCAGCTTGCAAAAGGCCGCAAAGCACAGCACTGTGCCCAGCACGAGGCCGACCAGCGCCGGGAGCTCCCCTGCCGTCGCGCCGCCCAGCAGCCGCAGCGGCCAGGCTGCACGGGCAAGCGCCGCACTCGACTGTGCGGCATCGGCCAGCAGATCGTCCAGCATCTCCTGCACCCGCAGAAAACCCGCATAATACAGCGCAAAAAACACCAGCGAGCACACCACGGTGACCAGACTTTTGTGCCGGGCGCGGTCATTGGCCAGCGCCACGGCCCAGCCCAGCAATACCGCCAGAATGCAGGCCGCTCCGGCCAGCACCAACGCCATGGGGATACTGCACAGCACCCCGGCCAGCGGATGGGCTGCCAGCAGGCCGTAACACACCACCGCCGGGACCCACGCCATGAGCAGGTAGATCAGGCAGGCCAGATAAACGGTGCTCACCCGCACCCCGAAAATGACCGCCGGCGGGATGGGCAGCGAGAGCAGCAGTTCGTTGTCCCGGCTCTGGAACAGGCCGGAATAGCTGGTAAAGGCGCTGGCCAGCACGCTCACCAGCAGCGCCGTGAGCCCCATAGAGGCAAAATACAGCCAGTCCAGCCCGGCCGGGAGCAGCACCGAAGCCAGCGGCAGGGCCATGCCCGCAAAGCAGAGCATGAGCACCACCACCAGCACGGCAAACAGCAGCGCATACCCCACGGCCGATGCCCGGGACCGCGCTTTGCCGGTCTTGCTGCTGCGGAGAAAGGCCGCGCCCAGCTCCCGCAGCTGCTTGCGGAGCAATGCACGGATCATCATGCCTGCGCCTCCGTGCCTTCCAGTTCCAGAAAGACCTCTTCCAGACTGTCATCGCCGCGCACCTCGTCCATGGAACCGGCCCGCACCAGCCGCCCGGCCCGGATGATGGCCACCCGGTCGCAGAGCTTTTCGGCCACCTCCAGCACATGAGTCGAGAAGAAGATGGCCCCGCCGCCGTCGCAGAAGCGGCGCATCAGGGTCTTGAGCTGGTGCGCCGCCAGCGGGTCCAGCCCCACGAAGGGCTCGTCCATGAGGATGAGCTTCGGCTCGTGGAGCAGGGCCGAGATGATGGCCAGCTTCTGCTTCATGCCGTGGGAGTATGCGCTGATGGGCTGGGCCAGGTCCTGCGTGAGGTCGAACTGGTCGCCGTAGGACCGGATGCGCTCGGCACGTTCCCGTGCCCCCACGGCAAAGATATCCGCGATGAAGTTCAGGTACTGGATGCCGGTCATGTATTCGTACAGGTCCGGGTTGTCCGGCAGATAGGCCAGCCGCCGCTTACATTCCAGCGGGTCATCCTGCACCGAGATGCCGTCCACCGTAATGCGGCCGCTGTCGAACTGCTGGATGCCGCAGCAGCACTTGAGTGTGGTGGTCTTGCCCGCGCCGTTGTGGCCGATGAATGCGCAGATCTCGCCGGGGCGGATGTGCAGGCTGAGATCCTGCACGGCCGCCTTGCCGCCGTAGGTCTTGGTCAGATGTTCGATGTTGAGCATAAAGTGCCCTCCTTTGTCCGGGGCAGTGCGCCCCTCTACCCTTAGAATATACCTTCCACAAGGGGGAAGGTCAAGGGTGACCGGTCCGCGGCCGGTCAGAGTGCAATAATTTACAGTTTCTTCAAAGATGCCCCTTGCAAAAGTACAAAAAAATGGTATACTAATACAACGAACTGAACGGAGAAAGGAGGCGCGCAGCATGGCACCCACCAAGGAGCGCCCGGCGACTAAAACCATCGCCACCAACCGCGAAGCGCGCCACGAGTATTTCGTTCTGGAAGCGCTGGAGACCGGCGTTGAGCTCAAGGGCACCGAGGTCAAAAGCCTGCGGGCCGGCGGGGTCAACCTGAAGGACAGCTGGGTGGACATTGAGGACGGCGAACTGCTGGTCAAGGGCATGCACATCACGCCCTACGACCACGGCAACATCTTCAACCAGGACCCTCTGCGTGTCCGGCGGCTTCTGGCACACAAAAACGAGATCCGGCGGCTGCACCAGCAGTGCAAGCTGCAGGGATACACGCTGGTGCCGCTTTCGCTCTATTTCAAACATGGCCGCGTAAAAATGGAACTGGGCCTTTGCAAGGGCAAAAAGCTCTACGACAAGCGTGCCGACGCCGCCCAGCGCGACGCCAAGCGTTCCATCGACCGCGCCATGAAATCCAACGGCAAATACTACTGATCGTTTCAGACGGTTTCCCTGAAGCGGAACTTCTCCTGTTTTTCGTGCATCGCAAGGTGCACTTTTATGGGGGCGTAAAGGTTTCGACGGGGGGAGCGAGGTCTGGGCAGCGGGTAGCAGCGGGGGAACTGCTCTATAACTCCTCCAAGCAATTAACTGACAACAACAATTATCAGTTGCTCGCAGCCTGAGTGCTGCGCGTCTCGCCCACTCTTGTGTCGTGTGGGGCCGGGGCGTCCTTTAGACACAGCACCTGAACGGACCTAAGCTTTGCGGACCGGCAGGAACTCATGAAGCTACCAAAGCGCTAGCCTGACGATCGGCGTGGCGCGGCGGGAATGTTGTAGATCGCCTGCACCCGGAGACACCTACACTGAACTCTTTTCGGACATGGGTTCGACTCCCATCGCCTCCACCAAAAACAGAACTCCCCTGCCGCGCTGCGGTGGGGGAGTTCTTGTTTTTGTGGTCCCGGCGATGAGGAGGCGAACAGCACGACCCTGCGCAGCAGGGGCAGCAATCAGCCCAGTGGGCTGTTGCTGCGTGCGCGGGTCCCAACCATCCGGAATGTCTACCAGGGAGAGGTTGGGTGGATACCCTGCACCTTGGCCGTCCCGGTATTGTTCATATCATGGTTGACAAGATGGCAACAATCAAGTATATTAAGCTCAGAAGAACCGGTAGGGGTTTCCATGTTGAAAGCAATTCCAGCATCGTACCCCTCTGACCCGGCTCTTTCAGAAGAACCGGTAGTCACGCTGTCGGTGGTGGAAACGCCATCTCCACGGGACTCTGACCCGGTTCTTTTTTATTTGCCATATCCGACCATGCAAAAACGCCCCGTCTGGCAGGCTGTATCGTCTGCAGACGGGGCGTTCGTTTTCGGTTTACAGTTCTCCGCGGCCGGAAAGCGCACGGTAAAGGGTGGTCTCGTCGGTATACTCCAGGCTTGCACCCACCGGCAGACCGTAGGCCAGACGGGTGGTCTTGATGCCCAGCGGCTTGATGAGCTTGGCCAGATACATGGCGGTTGCCTCCCCCTCTACGGTGGGGTTCATGGCCATGATCACTTCCTTGACCTTGCCGTCACCCAAACGGGCCAGCAGTTCCTTCACGCTGAGCTGCTCGGCCCCGATGCCGTCCATGGGGCTGATCAGGCCGTGCAGCACATGATACAGGCCGTGGTACTCCCGGGTGCGCTCAAACGCCTGCACATCCCGCGGCGTTTCCACCACGCAGATGACCGACGTGTCCCGCTTGGCGCTGGCGCAGATGGGGCAGATCTCAGCCTCGGTGTAGTTCTGGCAGATGCGGCAGCGGTGGAGCTTGGTGTGCGCGTTCTGGATGGCCGAAGCCAGGGCCGCCGCGTCCTCATCGGACATGCTCAACACCTGATAGGCCATGCGGGTCGCGCCTTTGCGCCCGATGCCCGGAAACTTGCCGAACTCTTCGATCAGCTTTTCCAGCGGGGCAGCATTGTAGCCCATGTTCTTCCCTCCAGCCGGATCAGAGACCCGGAATGTTCATGCCGCCGGTCAGCTTGCCCATCTCGGCCTCGGCGGTCTCGTCCACCTGCTTGACGGTGGCGTTGACGGCAGCAGCCACCAGATCTTCCAGCATCTCGATGTCATCCGGGTCAACTACTTCCTCGGATAATTTTACTTTTGTAATCTCTCTCTTACCGGAAACAGTAACTTCAACAGCTCCACCACCTGCTGCTGCAGTAATCTCTTTTTCTTCTAATTCTTTCTGTGCCTCTTCCATCTGACGCTGCATTTTCTGCGCCTGTTTCATAAGGTTGTTCATGTTGCCCGGCATACCGCCCGGGAAACCGCCTCTTTTTGCCATGTGAATCCTCCTAAAAATCGTCTTCTTCTATTTCAAAATTAATCAACTGGCGTAAATCGGGATAGATCTCCCCGCTTGGCGTGCCAGTGTCATTTAATTTTACCAGAATCTCTACCTCTTTGCCAAGTCTTTCTGCAACTGCTGCCCGAAATTCATCCTGGCAGTTAGAACGGTTCTCTTCTATATAAGTGTACGCATTGGCATCCTCAAATGCCAGGATCAGCGTACCGCCCTCTCCTAATGTCGGAACTGCTTTTTTGAGATAGGTTCTTGTGATTCCTGTCAGCTGTGATAAAATGCCGCTCCAGCTGCTCATGATCTGTTTGATATCTTCAGGGATTGCCTTGGGAAGTTCCTTTTTTTTTAACACCGCCGATGCGGCAGAAGAACCTGTTGTCCCCGCAGCCATGTCACCGGATGCCTGCGTTACCACAATACCCTTCTCCAGCTTTTTTTCAAGACTGTCCACGCGGTCGATCAGCGAACCATAATCTTTTTCCATCTCCGGTTTACATAATTTGATCACCGCAATCTCGATCAGTATACGCTTCTGTACGGCATAACGGATCTGATTACTCAGTTCTGAAAAAATACGGATATAGCGCATAAGAATGTCTGTATCTACCATCTGCGCCTCTTCTTTTAACAGAGCAAGATTCTCCGTTGAAATGTCAAGCACATCCTCCATGTCATCCGAGCTCTGTACAAGCATGAGATTCCTCAGATACCAGGTAAAATCATTGACAAACTGTCCTAATTCCCTGCCCTCAATGACCATCTCATCGATCACACCGATTGCACCGGTCACATTTTTCTCTAAAATCTGACGGAGCAGTCTGCTGAAAATCTCAGTATCAACCGCACCGAGTGTTTCAAGTACTTTGTCGTAAGTAAGATCCTGCCCAAGATAAAACGCAATACACTGGTCTAACAGACTGAGTGCATCCCGCATGGAACCGTCCGCCGCCTTTGCGATATAGCGGATCGCACGTTCCTCCACTGTGACCTGCTCCTTTTCCATCAGTTCCATCAGTCTTGCAGAAATCGTCTCAATGGAAATACGCCTGAAATCGTATCTCTGACAGCGGGATAAGATTGTGATCGGTATCTTGTGTGCCTCCGTTGTTGCCAGAATAAAAATAACATATGATGGCGGCTCCTCGAGTGTCTTTAGCAGTGCATTAAATGCACCTATGGAAAGCATATGAACCTCATCGATAATGTAGACTTTGTATTTGCCTTCCGTCGGACGGTATTCCACCTCCTCACGGATCTGGCGGATGTTATCCACACCGTTATTCGATGCGGCATCGATCTCGATCACATTCATGGAGTTGCCCGCTGCAATCGCCTTGCAGACCGGGCACTCTCCACACGGGCTGCCGTCTACAGGATGCTCACAGTTGACCGCCTTTGCAAATATCTTTGCGATGGTCGTCTTACCGGTTCCCCTGGTTCCACAAAACAGATACGCATGCCCGATCCTGTCTGCTTTGATCTGGTTTTTTAATGTTGTAACAATGTGTTCCTGTCCTTTGACGTCCTCAAACTCCTGTGGACGGAACTTACGATATAATGCTGTGTATGACATCTTAATCCCCGAAACTGATTCCAATCCGTTTTGCCTCTTTGATCATCTGGCAATCCGGGTCTACTGTTTTTAATCTGCCTGCCACTTCACCTAATGGAACGCGTTTTGTCTTTCCATTGATCATGGCGATCATGTTGCCATAATCCTCGTCCATGACAGCCTGTGCTGCGGCAGAACCAAGTCTGGTACAGAGTACACGGTCGTATGGACACGGACTTCCGCCTCTCTGTGTATGTCCCGGAACCGTCACACGGACTTCCACTCCGGTCTCCTCAAAAATACGGTCTGCGATCTCATAGGAAACAGACGGATATTTGCGTTTTGCAACCTTTTCTTTGTACTCTTTTTTGGATAATGCCGCATCCTCTTTTGAGATAGCTCCCTCCGCAACCGCAAGAATTGTAAATCCTTTTCCGGCTTTGGTACGCTTATTAATAGCTGCGATCACTTTTTCAATGTCATAAGGAATCTCCGGCAGTAAAATGATATCTGCACCGCCTGCAACTCCTGCATAAAGTGTCAGCCAGCCAACTTTATGTCCCATAACTTCCACGATAAATACGCGGTTATGGGAAGCTGCCGTTGTATGAATACAGTCGATCGCATCCGTTGCGATATTGATCGCACTCTGAAATCCGAATGTAACATCCGTTCCATAGATATCGTTATCGATCGTTTTCGGAAGATGAATTACATTTAATCCTTCCTCGCAAAGCAGATTTGCCGTCTTCTCCGTTCCATTTCCGCCTAAGATGACCAGACAGTCCAGTCTTAACTTATAATAGGTAGATTTCATCGCCTCCACTTTGTCTAATCCGTTCGCATCCGGCACACGCATCTGCTTAAACGGCTGTCTGGAAGATCCAAGGATCGTTCCGCCTTTGGTAAGTATTCCGGAAAAATCTGCAGATGTCAGTAATCTGTAATCTCCATAAATCAGCCCTTTATAACCATTTAAAAAGCCGTAAATCTCCAGCTCATCCACATTTTCACTTAAGCCTTTTACTACGCCGCGCATTGCTGCGTTTAATGCCTGGCAATCACCGCCGCTTGTTAACATACCGATTCTCTTCATCCGCGTTTCCTCCTGCATACCCATATTTACTTTGCCCAGTTTTCACATATTCCGGCCGCCGACAATTGTCTGCGCCTGTTGTGTGTCTTTCGCTCTATTTAAAATATTACCCTTTTCACGGATATTTTGCAATATTTCAGATGAAAATCAAGAGCCAAATATTAACCCACAAAATGATTAATATTCAGATCAATTCCATAAATGCTAGAAAAAAATAAGCGGAGCACACCGATATGTGCTAGAATTATTTTTGAAGAGTTTTACGAAAAAAATTGAACATTTAACTATTTGAAAGGAGATACTGATTTGAATTTTCAAGGAAATATTCTAATTTATCAAAATGAAAAGGGGGATACAAAAGTTGATGCTTATTTCAACGATTCCACTATATGGATGACACAAAAAAGTATTTCCCAACTTTATCAGACTTCTCCTCAAAATGTGACATTACATATAAAAAATATATACGCTGATGGAGAATTATATGAAGAAGCAACTTGTAAGGATTACTTACAAGTTCAATCTGAAGGGAGCAGAACTGTTCAGAGAAAAGTAAAAATATATAATCTTGATATGATTCTTGCAATCGGATATCGTGTACGAAATAATATCGGAATACATTTTCGAAACTGGTCCTCATCCGTTCTCTCCGAATATATGAAAAAAGGATTTGTTCTTAATGATGAACGTTTAAAAAATCCAAAAAAATTTGGTTCCGACTACTTCGATGAACTTCTTGAACGTATCAGAGATATTCGTTCTTCTGAAAAACGTGTTTATTTAAAGGTTCGTGACATATTTGCTACATCTGTTGATTATGATCCACATTGTGAACAGGCAGATCTTTTTTTCAAAACCGTTCAGAATAAACTTCATTATTCCGTTCATGGGCATACTGCACCAGAACTAATTGTTGAACGTGCTGATGCTTCCAAAAAAAATATGGGTCTTACTTCATTCAAAGGTGCGAAAGTAAGGAAATCTGATATAACCATTGCCAAAAACTATTTAACTCAGGAAGAACTTGAAAATTTAAACAGAATTGTCACCATGTATCTTGATTATGCAGAAGATCAGGCTAAACGTCATATTCCAATGTATATGAACGATTGGGAAAACCGCTTAGATGCATTCTTACAGTTTACTGGCAGAAGTGTTTTAGATAATGCCGGACATATTTCCAGAGAAGCTGCCGATAAATTTGTCAATGAACAGTATGCCATTTTTGATCATAACCGTCATTGTCTAGAATCTGAAGATTCCATGGAATTGGATGCATTACCTATTCTTCCAAAAAAATAAGCGGATCACACCGATATGTGCTAGAATTATTTTTGAAGAGTTTATGTTATTGAAACAGGAGATACACACTATGCCATTACCAAAAGAAAACACTTACACGACCGATTACATCTATTCACTTCCAGAAGGACAGCGTGCAGAGCTGATCGACGGTGTCATTTATGACATGGCACCACCAAACAGATTGCATCAGAAAATCCAGCAGGCTCTTGCATGGAGCATTGAGACATATATTCGCAAAAATAACGGTTCCTGTGAAGTCTATCCTGCCCCATTTGCCGTTTTTTTGAATAAAGACGATAAAACATACGTCGAACCGGATATCAGCATTATTAGTGACAAATCAAAGCTGGATGACCGCGGATGCAGCGGTGCACCGGACTGGGTCATCGAGATTGCATCTCTAAGTACGAAACGAACTGATTATGGCGTGAAGTTATTCAAATACCGTTCTGCAGGAGTCCGTGAATACTGGATTGTAAATCCACTTACCAAAACAGTGAACGTCTATGATTTGGAAAAAGAAGAGCTGTGCGATCAATATAGTTTTGATGATGATATACAGGTGTGCATTTACGATAACCTGATGATAAATATTGCAGAATTGCTGAAATAAATAAAAACCGCCCCTGCGAACCGGACACCAGCCAACAACAGGAGCGGATGCGTGCTCTGAAGATACACGCCCTGAACAAGCACATTGTATCATTCGGAGTAGCCAAACGCAAGCGGAACACCAGTTCTCTGCTGGCTGTTATTTTTATACCCCAAAATAGAAAGGAATGATACATATGAAAATCGAAAAACTCCCAAGCGGCTCTTACCGGATCAGAAAAATGTACAAAGGGCAAATGTACACAGTTGTGTTTAATGAGAAACCAACACAGAAAGAAGCTATGCAGGCTATGGCTGCAGAACCGGATAAAATAAAAAGTAAAAAATACCATCTAACATTCACAGAAGCTGCCCAGCAATACACAGAAACCAAAGAACATGTGCTCAGTCCTAAGACCGTAAAAGAATACCTTGAAATACCCAGCAGACTCACAGACGATTTTACAAATAAACCTATATACGATATTACGCAAATCGATATTCAAAAAGAAATCAATATCCTGGCAAAAACGCTTGCGCCTAAGACAATTCGTAATTACCATGGCTTTATATCATCCGTTTTGGGAATGTTTCGACCGGAAATGAATATTTCCACAACCCTGCCCCAAAAAATCAAAAATGAGCCGTATATCCCCACTGATGAGGATATAAAACGATTATTACAGGCTGCGCAGGGCAGCATGTTTGAGATTCCTATCAAACTCGCCTGTTATGGTTTACGTCGTTCAGAAATATGCTCTCTGACCATAGATGATCTAAACGGAAACACGCTCGCGATTGATTCTGCCAAAGTGCTGGATAAAAATAATCAATGGGTGGAAAAGCAGACAAAGACAACTGCAAGTACCCGCGAGATTGTCATATCCCCCCAATTAGCCGATTTAATCCGTGAACATGGATATATTTATAAAGGGCATCCAAATTCAATTACCAAGCACATGAACAGGTTACAGGACGAATTAAATATGCCCCATTTCTCACTCCACAAACTCCGTCACTATTTTGCGTCCTACATGTCATCTTTAAATATTCCAGAAGCAGATATTCTTGAGATGGGCGGATGGGAAACAGATTATGTTATGAAAAATGTATACCGCCATACTATGAAAGATAAATTAAAAACCTCTCAGGACAAAGCATCCAATGCATTGTCAAAGATATTATTTTAGAATTTGTCATGACAAATTCCATGACAAAAAAAGATATAAATATGACAAATTTTAAATAAACAGACCAGATATTTTAGAGCAAAACAATAGCCGAAAAGCCTTGATTTTACAATAAAATCTCGACTTTCCGGCTATTTTACACCAATCGGGGTAACAGGATTTGAACCTGCGACCTCACGGCCCCCAGCCGTGCGCGCTACCAAACTACGCCATACCCCGTAGACAAGGAACATCTTTATCGTAGATGATATAAACTTGTCAGAATCCACTATACCATATGTATATGCTTTTTTAAAGGTAAGAATGCATTTTGTATTTTTTTTATTATTTTTATGTTTTTTTTATTTTCTGGTAGAAAAAAGGTTCAGATTGTGTTAAGATTTAACCTTGCAAAAAAACTATTTATTGACATTTTTTTGCAATCAACAAATAATGATATGGATTTATATATCATAGAATTTGGAGGCTGATTTTATGAAAAAGTTATTTGCTCTTTGTGGAAGCATTGCAACTATGCTGCTTCTCACACCGCTGACGATTCTCGCAGCAGAATCCGGCGAAAGCAGTACTGCAACAGTTCCGATATGGCTTTGTATCCCATTTGCCGGTCTGTTACTCTGTATCGCAGTACTTCCGCTTGTAAAACCGGAATGGTGGGAGAAAAACCAGCCGCTTGCCGTAGCCGTATGGTCCCTGTTATTTATCATTCCGTTTGCAGTGACCTATAGTGCCGGAGATGCGGTCGAAACAGTACTTGAGTGTATTTTAAACGATTACCTGACTTTTATCGTCCTGTTATTTGGTCTGTTCTGTGTTGCCGGTAACATCACTTTAGAAGGCGATCTCGCAGGTTCCCCGCGCGTCAACGTAATCTTCCTTGCGATCGGTACCTTACTTTCCAGCTGTATCGGTACAACCGGTGCCAGTATGTTAATGGTACGTCCGATGATCAAGATGAACTCCTGGCGTCAGCACAAGAGTCACATTATGGTATTTTTTATCTTCCTGATCTCGAATATGGGAGGATGCTTAACCCCGATCGGTGATCCGCCACTTTTAATGGGATTTATGCGTGGTGTTCCGTTCTTCTGGAGCATGCATCTGTTCCCGATTTTAATCTTTAATATGGTGATTTTACTGACGGTATTCTATCTCTTAGACCGTCACAATTACCGCAAAGATATTGCAAACGGCAGAAAACCGGATATCAGCAAAGCCGGTACCACATTAAAGATCGATGGTCTGCACAACATTATTTTCCTTATTATGATCGTTGCTGCTGTTATTTTAAGTGGAACTCTTCCGAACCTTGCAGCATTTCAGGATGCAGCCGGAAACGTTCGCGGTATCCGTGTATTCCGTGAGGTGACACTTGGTTTTCCTTCTATTATTGAGGTTGCCATCATCCTGCTTGCCGCTTTATTATCTTTTAAAACAACAGACTCTCAGATCCGTACCAGTAACCACTTTACCTGGGGTGCGATCAAAGAAGTTGCCGTTCTTTTCATCGGTATCTTTATTACCATGCAGCCGGCACTGATGCTTCTTAAATCCACGGGACCGGAGCTTGGTCTTTCCAAACCGCTTGAGATGTTCTGGGCAACCGGTGCACTTTCCAGTTTCCTTGATAACACACCGACCTATCTGGTATTCCTGACAACTGCAGGTACACTTGGTTTCACACAGGGTATTGCAACCACGGTCGGAACGATTCCGGTCAAAATGCTTACCGCGATTTCCTGTGGTGCCGTATTCATGGGTGCAAACACTTATATCGGAAATGCACCAAACTTTATGGTAAAATCCATCTCTGACGAAAACGGTGTGCGCATGCCATCTTTCTTCGGATACTTATTATGGTCAATCGTATCTTTAGTTCCGGTGTTTATCATTGACACTCTGGTATTCTTTTTATAAAGGGGGGATTTCACAATGGAAAATAATATCGAAACATCACGGGCACTTGCTACCCGCATTTATGATCTCGACAGTGAAGTTTACCGTCTGGTAGGTTCTTCCCTTGGACGCACTTTTACCGGCGACAAAGAAACAAGTATTCGTAACCTGACAACCTTGATCTCTACACATCCACAGGGACATCTGCTCCGCAGTGAGATCGCTTTAATCGGTAATATGGCGCGTACGATCCGTAACAAAGAGGATCGCAGCCGTATGATGCACGAGTACAATGAGATTTTACATCAGATCGCAGAACTGCCGGAAAGTTTTGGTTCGGTTGATATCCTTGACCAGAACCTTGCTTCCTTAAATACATCCAACCTGCACCAGAAGTTTTCCAAAGACGATCATCTGATCATCTGCATCGGAAGAACACACGGAAGCGCCGGTACGGATATTGGTTTCGCGCTTGCGGATGCATTAAAGATCAACTACTACGATGTTGAAATTTTCAACCGTGTATTAGAGCGTTTAGAGGCAGAAAAAGATTCCGTCACAGACCGTGACAGCTTTACATCAAAACTTGATCAGGTTGCAAAACATGATACCAGTGCAAAACGTTTCTTAAAAGATTTCAGCCGTTATCACGGCCTGCCGAAGAAAGATGCCGTATTTTTCAACCAGAGCGATCTGATCGTGGAAATGGCAAAAAAAGAAGACTTTATCGTAATGGGCCGCTGTGCGGATGTGATTCTGACAAACAACCGTATCCCGCACATCAGTATCTTCATCACCGCTCCGTTTGAACAGCGTGTGCGCCGTATGATGGAGGTAAACAATCTTCCACTCAAGGAAGCCGTCCGCCGTTTGAAAAAGATTGATAAAGGACATGAGCAGTACTATCATTTTTATACCGGACGTAAATGGGGAGATGCCGTAAACTATGATCTTTGTATCAACAGTGCATGCTACGGTATCGAAGAATCCGTAGAACTGATTGAGCGTATGATCGATATCCATCCGGAGAAGTAGATCACATGCTAAAGAGGCATATTGCAGAAACCAGCTGGGCTGGCTGCAATATGCCTCTTTTTTATGTTTATGTATATTTTTCTTTTATTTTACATATAATTTATAATTGTGCAACAACTATATGGTTTTCCACTATTATGCACTCTTATCCACATTATCCACAGAGTTATCCACATTTTTTCTGATAGTTTGTGTATTGTTTGTATATTGTCTAACATTTTACATTCATCTGTCATTTCATGTTTTTGCTGTTCCAGTGTTTTCCTATACCACCCGCTTATTCAGCCACTTTCCCCGCTTATACCGTATTACAAATAAGAGTGAGCGGAACACCCAGTCCACATACATTCCGATCCACACGCCAAGCACGCCCATTTTCAACGTTCCTGCAAAGAAATAGCTGCTTGCAACACGGAATACCCACATGGAAAACACGCTGACTTCCATGGTATATTTCGCATCCCCCGCTGCACGCAAAACGTTCGGAAGAGCAAAACTGAGCGGCCAGATAAGCATAGCACAGATGAAAAATGTCTGTAAAAGCTGTACCGTAATTGCAAACGCCTCACCGGACAGTGAAAAACACCCAACCATCGGACGGACCAGAATCAATAACGTTATGTCGGTCAAACACATACCTCCATATGCAAGCCCTAACAGTTTTCTGCTGTACCATTTCGCCTGCTCTTTTTCCCCGGCACCAATGCAGCGTCCGATCACTGTCACCATCGCAAGCCCGATCGCAATCCCCGGAATATTGGCAAACCCGGCAATACTGTTTGCCACGGCATTTGCGGCGATCGCAGCCGTTCCAAACGTTGCCGTCAGGCTTGACACCAGAAGTTTACCGATCTGAAACATCCCATTTTCAATACCGCTTGGAATACCGATCTTTAAGATTTTTCCGATCACATCTTTCTGTGGACGCATACAGCCCGGTGTCGCGATGCAGAGCGGATTATCTTTTTTCGATAATAACACGACCATGACAAGTGCAGACACCATTCTTGCGATCAGTGTCGCAAGCGCTGCTCCCATTACACCGATTCCAGCACCATAAATCAGGATCGCATTGCCGCCAATGTTAATCACATTCATGACAAGGCTGGTGTACATACTGATCTTACTGTTTCCAATACTTCGGAAAAGTGCCGCCCCGGCGTTATACACACCGAGAAACGGATAGGATATCGCCGAGATCAAAAAATAAATCTGAGCCGCATCCATCACATCTGCTTCAATCTGTCCGAAAATTGTACGCAATAAAAAACGATGTAAAAATAATACCAGAATCATTACTGTTCCGGATGATGTGAGCATGATAAACATCAGCTGTCCCGCAGAAAGTTTTGCTTTCTCCGGCATCTTTTTGCCGAGATACTGGCTGCACACAACGGCCCCGCCTGTCGCAAGTGCCGACAGTATCTGAATCAATAACACACTGATGCTGTCTACGAGTGATACACCGGAAACAGAAGCCTCTCCACAGGAAGACACCATCAGGGTATCAAACAGACCGATGCTTAAAGCCAGCATCTGCTCTATGATCAGCGGTATGATCAGTTTTTTCAAATCCTCTCTTGTAAAAATCGGTTGTTCCATATTAATCCTCATTTCTGCACAGTCTTTTTGTATCACAAATTTGAGCATAAGTACATTCCTGCACAGTCTTTCTGTATAACAAATTTGAACATAAGCACATTCCTACATGTAGAAAATTCAATTTTTCACATGTGTTTCCACAATCGAGTAGGAGGGAAATCTGAGTGATTTCCCGACCTCTCACACCACCGTGCGTA
>ERZ833608.829-NODE-829-length-23503-cov-6.857088_pt1 | contig 23503 bp, 17 predicted proteins | sample MGYA00519694_ERZ833608 | MGnify/ENA primary metagenome ERZ833608 (study PRJEB31850, sample SAMEA3708742) | human gut metagenome | biome: human gut; feature: human-associated habitat; material: faeces | place: China | collected 2014 ... | reverse complement strand
TGTTGAGGGCGCGGACGTCGGCGATGATGTCGGCCATCTTGTAGATGGCGTTGTCGCCGCGCTCGGGAGCGGAGCCGTGGCAGGAGGTGCCGTGGACGTCGACGCGAATCTCCATGCGGCCACGGTGGCCACGGTAGATGCCGCCGTCGGTGGGCTCGGTGGAGATGACGAACTCGGGCTTGATGCCGTCGACGTTGTAGATGTACTGCCAGCACATGCCGTCGCAGTCCTCCTCCTGGACCGTGCCGACGACCATGACCTTGTAGCCCTCGGGGATGAGGTCGAGGTCCTTCATCATCTTGGCGGCGTAGGTGGCGCTGGCCATGCCGCCCTCCTGGTCGGAGCCGCCGCGGCCACCAATGAGCTGGTCGTCCTCGAAGCCCTCATAGGGGTCGAAGTCCCAGTTGTCGCGATTGCCGATGCCCACGGTGTCGATGTGGGAGTCGATGGCGATGATCTTGTCGCCCTCGCCCATGAAGCCCATGACGTTGCCAAGGCCGTCAACCTTGACCTCGTCGAAGCCGAGCTTCTCCATCTCGGCCTTGATGCAGGCGACGACCTCGCCCTCCTCGCAGGACTCGGACGGGTGGGAGATCATGGCACGCAGGAACGCGGTCATGTCCTTGCCGTAGTCCTGGGCGGTCTTCTTGATGAGATCGTAGTCGAGCTGCTTAGCCATGTCGTGAACCTTTCTGTTCGATGGCCTTCGTTACCTATTGCTTGGGCCGCACGAGCGGCAGTGGTGCCTAGCAGGTGGGGTACTCGCCCTCCCAGACGATGCGGCGGTACTGCTCGGGGTCGGTGTCGCCCTCGGTGGAGAAGCAGAGCACGGAGCTCGTCTTGTCCAGGCCGATGAGCTCCTTGAGCTCGGCGTACTCGGGATCGAGCATGAGGGTCTCGACCAGGCCGGTGGTCACTGCGCCGGACTCGCCGGAGATGACGCGCGGGTCGCCCTTCTCGGGAGCGCCCAGGGTGCGCATGCCGCGAGCGGTGACCCAGTCGGGGCAGGACACGAAGGCGGTGGTGTGGTTGCGCAGGATATCCCAGCCCAGAATGTTGGGCTCGCCGCAGCACAGGCCGGCCATGATGGAGGGCATGTCGCCGTCCACGATGCGCGGGTCGCCGTCGCCGGCGGCAGCGCCCTTGTACAGGCAGGCGGCAGGCGCGCACTCGACCACGACGAAGGTGGGCGGGTTATCGGGATACAGGTTGGTGAAGTAGCCCACCACGGCGCCGGCCAGCGAGCCTACACCGGCCTGGACAAAGACGTGCGTCGGGCGGTTGATGGCCATCTCGCGCAGCTGCTCGGCAGCCTCGGAAGCCATGGTGCCGTAGCCCTCCATGATCCAGGACGGAATCTTCTCGTAGCCCTCCCAGGCGGTGTCCTGAACGATGACGCCGCGCTCGCAGGCATCGGCCTCGGCGGCGGCCATGCGCACGCACTCGTCGTAGTTGACCTCTTCGATGGTCACCGTGGCACCCTCGGCGGCGATGTTATCGAAGCGGGGCTTGGTAGAACCCTTGGGCATGTGCACGACGGCCTTCTGGCCCAGCTTGTTGGCAGCCCATGCCACGCCGCGGCCATGGTTGCCGTCGGTGGCGGTAAAGAAGGTAGCCTGGCCAAAGTCCTTGGCAAGCTGATCGGAGGTCAGGTAATCGAAGGTGCACTCGGCAACGTCCTTGCCGGTCTCGTCGGCAATGTAGTTGGCCATGGCAAACGAACCGCCCAGAACCTTAAAGGCGTTGAGGCCAAAGCGATAGCTCTCGTCCTTAACGCACAGGTTGGACAGGCCCAGGCGCGCGGCCTGGCCGTCCAGGCGGGCAAGCGGAGTGACGGTGTACTGGGGGAACGACTGGTGGAAGGCGCGGGCCTTCTTCACGTGGTCGAGGCTCATGATTCCCAAGTGCTTGTCATCGCTCTTGGGCATCTTGTTGCCCGCCCACTGGATCTTATCGGCCATACGGTGAACTCCTTAAGTTCTCTCTTGCCGGCCCCCGCATACGCGTTTCAGCCCATTCCCATTCATGCGGCTGAACTTTTATGTGGATGCCAAACAAAAAGTTTGTTAGCACTGTTCTATCACACTTTTTGATTGGAAAACCTAACAAATTGTTTGTTGCCGTAATCGGTACCTTTTCGCCGCCGAACGGTCATAGAACGCAGCGACGCTTTCGTTATTTGCGAACAAGTGGGGTTTATGGCACAGTGAGCCCAAACTAATTTTTAGGAAGGCACCCATGACCCCCGCACAGATTGAGTTCTACAAGCGCCTTGCACACGGTCTGGCGCTCCAATTTGGCCCTAACTGCGAAATCGTCGTCCACGATCTGGAGACCGATGACGTGGACCACTCCATCGTAGTGATCGAAAACGGCCACGTCAGCGGGCGCAAACTGGGTGACGGACCCAGCCATATTGTGTTTGAGTCCATGCACGAGGGCACCACCGACGTGCACGACCGCGAGCCATACCTCACCAAAACCACCGATGGCAAGCTGCTCAAGTCCTCGACGATCTTTATCCGCAACGATGAGGGCAAACCCGTCGGCATTTTGGGCATCAACTTTGACATTACGCTCATGAAGGCATTTGAGCGCTCGCTCGACGCCTTTACCGGCACCGGCAGCACGGGCTACACCGAGCCCGAGCCCATTACCAAAAACATCGGCGACCTGCTCGAAGACCTGCTGCGCGAGTGCGAACAGTTTGTGGGCAAGCCTGCAGCCCTTATGACCAAAGACGAGCGCATCCGCGCCATTGGCTACCTCGACCGTCGCGGCGCCTTCCTCATTTCCAAGTCGAGCGAACGCGCCTGCGAGTTCTTTGGCATCTCCAAATACAGCTTCTATAGCTACCTCAACGAGGCAAAGGCTGCCGCCGGCGACAAATAGTCAGCGCGCCTGCGCCCCTCCCCTTTTGGGCGCGAGTTCTGGAATGCACGAATCCGAGAGTCGGCCGCAAGGCAAGTTCCATATAATCGATGAATGTGAGTATTTCGAAAGGATGGGACAAGATGAGGTCGAGCAACGCATCACGCAACGGCCGCGGAGGCACCGCTTGTGGCGCCAGGCATGCGAAACACGCGTTTGACGAGGGCGAAGAGGGCCTTTTTGCGCTGAGCCTCGACGACGTGATGAGCGACCGCCCCTGGACCGCCGAGGAACTCATGGGCGGCGGAGCTCGCCCGACAAGCGCAAAGCCCGCGCCTTCCGCCACGCCCGCGCCGGCATCCGTGCCCGCGGACGACTTTGCCACCCGTCCCATCGTGCAGGCGACGCGTAAAGCCGCCCCTGCACCCCGTCCTGCTAGCGATCCGTCCGAGACGGCGGCGTTTCTCGCTGCAGCGGCGCAGCGCCCCACGGCAGACAGCACGATTCGCTACGCTGCCCCGCAGCAGTCGGCATACACGGCTCCCGAGCCCGAGCTCGAGCCGCCCGTTATGGATCTGGATGATCTTTCCAACCGCCAGTTTGCCTTTGATTCCTGGGCGGCGGCAGATCTGGACGAGACCTCGGGCGGCATGCCAGCGCTCAACATTCCGGTCAACCCGCTGTTTGCGGCTGCCGAGGAGCGCGACTCCGCATACGACAACACCGCAGCATATGCCAACCGCCCGAGCGAACAGCCTCGCGCCGGCCGCATCGAAACCGAGGATTACGGTCAAACGTTGAGCGGCTATTCTCGCGACCCATTTGCCGCCACGCCCGCTCCCGATTACAACCAAGCGAGCGTAAAGGCAGCCTCGGCATCGTCGTATACCCACGGCACCGACGATAAGCGCGCTGCCGATTACCACGCCGAAGTAGAACCGCCGCGCTTTTCGGAGTTTTCGCAGGCGGCAAAGGTTGTCTTTATCGCCATCATCATCGCTCTGCTCGGCGTGATCGCGTTCGAGGGATTTCAGCTGTTCCGCGGCCCCACCGCGTCCGAATCGGCAACGCAGAAAGCGGAGGACGACAACCAGTACCTGGACATCAACACCCTCAAAGGCGACCCCAACGACGAAGACGACGAGTAGCGAGGATTAAGGGAGGGCCGGAAGAGCCGGCGGCACGTTACGGCTCCAAAAGCCCTGCCATAAAGATGGGCAGATACAGCACGTCACCATCGCGGTGAAGATTGCATTCCGCAAGCACCAGGGCGCAATCAATTCCGTAGCCCTTCGTTGCCAGCGCGTTATCGAGCGCCGCGTGGGACTTAAAGCTCTTGCCCGATTTGACCTCGATAGCAAGCACTTCCCCATCGAGCGTCTCCTCAACAAAATCGAGCTCGCCAACCTTTTTCGATGTAAAGTAGCGCAATCTAAATCCGTGGGCTTTGAGCTCTTGGGCAACGAAGCCCTCAAACGCCGCCCCCATGTTCATGCCAAAGGCGTCTTCCGCCTCCCCATCAAAAACGCCTTGGGCGACCCTTTTGGAATACGACGACATGAGCATTCCGGTGTCCAAGTAAAACAGCTTGAACAGATTTCGTTGCTCCCCCAATAAAAGGGGTGCCACGGGCGCCGTTACGTTATAGACGGGAAGCGCGACACCCGCCTCCGATAGCCAGAGAAAATGATCTGTCACCTGCGAAAAACGTTTGACACCGTTAATCGATGACAGTTTGAATCGCTTGTTTTTGGAGCCGGCCTCGCTGGGAATCAGATCATAGATATCACGTATAACCAAGCGTAGCTCAGACGGAGCGTACTTTGCGATGTCATCGCGATACAGGGCGTGAAGATCGCGATGGATGTTTCGAACCTCGTCGACATTGCGCGTCGCCAAGAAGGAATTGACCGCGTCGGGCATGCCCCCCACCACCACATACTGATGGAACAGATTGAGCAAGCGGTCATACAGATAGCCGGGGAGCTCCTTTTCGTCCTTTAGACAACCCCTGAGCATGTCAAACGCTCCGGCAGCAACGCCGCTTGCCCAGCAGAACTCCTCAAAGTCGAGTGGGTACATCTGGACCTGCTCGACATACCCCACCGGCAGGGAATCGATGCCCTCGAGCTCAACGCCAAGGAGCGATCCGGTAAGGATGTATCGAAAGTCGCCGCGCTGGACCAGGTATTTGATAAACGTCACTACGTTGGGGCATCGCTGCACCTCGTCGATAACCACAACGGTCTTGTTCGCAACCATCGGCTGCGTTGCAGCAATAGACATGCGCATAAGCAGGTCATCCGCGCTTTTTGCCGCCAAAAACGAATCGCGCACGGACGCGTCGGCGATAAGGTCGAACGTCACGACATTTTCGAACGATTCGCTTGCAAAGACGTTGACCAAATATGACTTTCCTACCTGTCGGGCGCCCTTGACCAAAAGAGCCTTGTTAGGCGACGAGGCAAGCCAAGATTCAAACTGTGCTTTCGCTTTTCTCTGTAGCATAAGCGTACCCCTTATTACGTGCTGTTTTAGCACTAGGATACACTTTTCCGTGGTTGCTAGGTGCTTATTTCGACACTTTTCCGTAATTTGGGCGGCTCGAATTTGACACTTTTTCGTACTATTTTACGGCTGATTTCGACACTTTTCCGGATGTTTGCCGAATAATTGCCGCGCAATCAAGCGCCGTCTGTACATCATTTCGCAGGCGGCGCTTGATTTGTGTCCGCGCGCGCTGATAGACTTCCTCTTGTCCGCAAGGAGCGGGCGCGTTTTATCCAGAGTCGGGGTAGAGAGTTGGCTCCACGATCCCGACGCCAACCGGCCAAGAGGCACGGTGGCCCTGCCAACATCGATGAAAGGAGTCCGTATGGACAATTTCTCCGTGCGCAGCGAGCGCAATTTCCACAATCTGGCCGTCAAACCGAATCACATGCATCTTCTGGATAAGCCAAATGGCTACGCCTCGGCCATTGTCAAGAGCAGCCTCTCCCACCAGATGCGCTTTACGGTTCAGAAGCTCGAGGAAGAGCTCTGTGCTGCTGGCAATCCACATGTGTTGAAGATCAAGCTGCTTGGAGACGACTCGCGCGAGCCGTCGAGTTGGAAGCTGTTTGCCGACGGTGAGTGCATCGCAAGCGGCTCGGGAGCCTTTGCCCGCAAATGCTTCTGCGAGGGCGCCGAGGTGTTCCTGGATCTATGCTGCGATGCCGTCGAGGCTGCCGAGCTGCACCAGTGGAGCCAGAGGGAGTACGAGCTGCTGAGCGCTGCACGTGGGATCACGGGGGTGTAGGAGACAGACCAGACAGCTCATCATACTGGTTGACGCTTCGATTCAAACAGCAGGGCGGAGTCGCGCTTGCAGCCCCGCCATGCCAAACCGAATGGCGTTCTCAAAAGGCCTACCTCCCCTCCGCCTTCAGCTTCAGCAGCAGGTCGCTCAGCTCGGGGCACTTGCTGGAAAGGCACGTCTGGGCTCGCTCGCCCATCCCCCACCGTTGGCGGACTTCCTGGGCGCGCGGACTCACGCGGTAGTTCCCGTCCATCACCTGCTTGAGCAACTTGGCGGTTACGCGCGCATCGGCCAGGGCGCTGTGGGCGTGGCCCGTCGACTCGTCGAACTCGATGCCAAACCACGTTGCCGCGTCACTCAAAGAGACACACCCGTGGCTGCCTACATCCATGATCGAGGTGTAAAACGCCTGCAGGTCGACCCAGTCCGTAGGAAATGTGGAAAGGTCGATGCGCTTTGCCTGGCACTCGGTCAAAAGCTGTCGACGGTCCGTCCCGCTCCAACAGACCACTTGGGCGGAGTAGCGACCGATCCAATCGCTGAGCCTTTTGATCACCACGTAGAGCGGATCGGCCATCGCGGTGTCCACAGCCGATATCCCCGTAAGCTCGCGGACGGGAAACGCAACGCCTTCGGTAAATTCCGTCTGCACAAACTGCGAGAACTCGCCCATAACGTTGCCGCGATAATCGAGCTTGACGGCGCCGACCTCGATAATCTCATGGCGCAGTCCACGGCGCTGGCGCTGCTTTGGCACCGGCGCAAACTCAAAGTCCAGCACAATCTGGCGCGCAAAGTTCGTCGTATCGATAGCCGAGATACACGGCGTCTTTTCAGCTGACACGGTTATGGCCTCTCTCCGTTGCCTGCCGCCTGCTACATAGCTACATAGGCGGCTATATTGCCGTAAGGATAGGCGCCCGCGCGGACATGAAATCGCCCAGCGCGGCCACCCGGCACCCTTGCGTAAAGCCGCGCTTTGAGATGGCCACGTCGCTGTTATTAGCGAACATATATTCGTATTTATGACTGCAGTTTGATAGACTGGTTATTGTTGACGGCAGTTCCATGTGCCGGGCAGCGCCCTCCATGCGACGGGAGGTGATGCCCATGACCGATCTGACTGATTTCGTGAAGCTCCTGACCGCTTTGGTCTCGCTCCTCACGGCGCTTATCGGGCTTACCGAGGCACTCAAGCAGCGTACGAAGCAGAAAAAGAGGGGTCGACACCACTAAGGCATTGACCCCTTAATCGAAGTAACGGCGCTGCCCAGCTATCACCCTTGGGCTGCCGTCGACCTTATTCTACCCACGGCTGCCAGGTTTACCAAATGGATTTTCGGTAAAGGAAGCACGGCACGCCCGCAAAACCGCTACGCCCCAAGTGCCGCCATGGGGATTACCGCCACGCCGTCGTCGCGTGTGTAGGCAATGCTCCCCTTTCCAACCACGACCGCCAAAAACGCCGACGCGGCATTCTGGGCGGCAGGATTGGAGAGTACCTTCCTCTCCAGCGCCTTGAGATTTCTCGCTCCATCGTCTGCTTTCGCATCACTCAGCTTGACCTCGATGGCTCCCCAGCGCCCGTCGTGCTCAACGATGAGATCGACCTCAAGGCCCTTCTCATCTCGGAAATAATGGACACTGTTGTCGACACCGCCGTAGGTGGAAAGGAACACGCGCACGTCGCACAGAACGAGGTTCTCAAAGAGCATCCCCAGCGTTTGCATATCGCCAAGCAGCCGCTCAGGGGTAGCCCCCAGCAACGCCGCCGCAAGTGACGGGTCGCAGAAGTAGCGCTTGGGGCGCACGCGAACGCGGGCCTTCGAGCGCATGGGCGGCTCCCATCCGCACAGGTCCTCGGTCAGCTTGAGCCTGTTGAAGAGATCCAGGCACGCAGCGATGGTCCTCTCGTCGGGGCCCGCCTCACCGTACGAGGCGTCCTTTATAAGCGTCTTGTACGTGACAGCCTGGCTCTCGTTCATGGCAAGAGCTCGCAAAAGGCCGTGTGCAAGCTCGGGCGATCATGCGATATGCGAAATTACGCCATTCTCAATGCTGTTTTTACGCTACTTTCAATGTAGTTTTTACGCCATTTTCATTGAAGGTTTTACGCTTGGCATCCTTAGCGCGACGCTCGCTCAACCCCTGACCACCGGATTGCCCGAATTCCGGGATGCTGCCTCCGCTCCAAACAAAAGGCCCCGGCTCGCGATGGAGCTGGGGCCAAAGGTGCAGCATATACAGTTGGTGTTGTGCGCGAACAGCCCATCAGCAATGCCGTCTGCGCCCTACCCTACCCGCGGTGACGGGCGCGGCTGTACGGCGTATCCACCATGGGCAGATCTGGATGCAGCTTGCCGTCAAACGCGCGATAGGCGTTCTGTACGGCGGGCGCCGTGGGGATCGTTGCGATCTCGCCGATGCCCTTGCCGCCGTATGCCACGGGCAGCAGCTCGTCCTTCTCCACGTAGATGGCGTGGATATCCGGAATCTCGGGCGCGCGGAACAGCCCGAGCGTGCCGTACCTCGCCTGGGGCACGCAGTCCTTGAGCGGCCAATCCTCGGTAAGCGCATAGCCCATACCCATGAGCACGCCGCCTTCGATCTGACCCTGGATGGAGATGGGATTGACCACCTTGCCGGAATCGTGCGCGGCATAGACCTCGCTCACGCGGCCGTCATCGTCCAGAATGACCACATGCGTGGCAAAGCCGTAGCAGATGTGGCTCTTGGGGTTGGGGACGTCGGCGCCCAGCTTGTCGGTCGGCTCCAGGTACACGTAGCCAAACTCGCATCCCTCGAGCGCCTTGATGGCGGCCGCGGGGTCCTGAGGATGCATACCCTGACCAGCGACGAGCTCCTGCGTGCGCAGCTGATAGGCGCGACCGTCGTCGTACTCGATCTTGACGCCGTCGCCATGGGCGCTCACCGGGGCGGTAGGCGCAGGCTTGCCGGCCTCGATGCCAACCATAGCATCGCGCAGCAAGAAGGCGGCACCGCGCACGGCCTCGCCGGTCACGACCGTCTGACGCGAGCCAGACGTGGTGCCGGAGTCGGGAGCGTTCTCGGTGGAGCACTCGCCGTTGGCGATGCAGCTCAGCGGCAGACCGCAGGCCTCGGCAACGTCCTGCAAAAAGACGGTGTTGCAGCCCTGGCCGATGTCGGACGTGGCGGCATAGACCACAGCCACGCCGTCCTCGATGCGAATCTTGCAGCGGCCGGCATCGGGCAGGCCCACGCCCACGCCGGCGTTCTTCATGGCGCAGGCGATACCGGCGTGTCCGGGATGCGCATAGTAGGCATCCTTAACCTCGAGCAGCGTCTCCTTAAGCGCCGTGGAGCAATCGGCGATCTGGCCGTTGGGCAAAACCTCGCCCGGCTCGATGGCGTTACGGTAGCGGATCTCCCACGGATCCAGGCCGACCTTCTCTGCCAGCAAGTCAATCAGGCTCTCGAGCGCAAACTCGGACTGGCAAACGCCAAAGCCGCGGTACGCACCGGCGGGCGGGTTGTTGGTGTAGTAGCCAAAGCCGCGAATGTCGGTGTTCTGGTACTTGTAGGGGCCGACGGCATGCGTGCAGGCGCGCTCGAGCACCGGGCCACACAGCGACGCGTAGGCGCCGGTGTCAAAGTTGATCTCGCAGTCCAGGCCGGTAAAGTTGCCCTCGGCGTCGCAGCCCAGCGTAAAGGTGCCGTCCATGGCGTGACGCTTGGGATGGAAAGCGAGCGACTCGGCACGCGTGAGCTTGCACTTCACAGGACGCTGGAACTTATATGCGGCGAGCGCGGCCAGGTGCTGGATGGACACGTCCTCCTTGCCGCCAAAGCCGCCTCCCACGAGCATGGTCTCGACGACCACGCGCTCGGGCTCGTTGTCCCAGCCAAACATGTGGGCACACTCTTTGCGCGTGTCATAGGCACCCTGGTCGGTCGACTGCACCTTGACGCCGTTCTTGTACGGGAAGGCAACGGCGCACTCGGGCTCCAAGAAGGCATGCTCAGTAAAGGGCGTGGTAAAGCGCTGTGTCACGGTGAACGCGCTCTCTGCCAGCGCCTTGGCGGCGTCGCCGCGCGTCACATGGCGGCTCTGGCACACGTTGTCCTTGAGCTCCACCGTGTTGCCAAAGGCAAAGAAGCTGTCATGCAGACGCGGGGCGCCGGCAGCCCTAGCCTCGGCAATGTTGCGCACGGGCTCCAGCGGCTCGTAATCGATTTTTACGAGCTTCTTGGCCTTCTCGAGCGTCGCCTCGTCCTCGGCGACTACCAGCACGATGGCGTCACCCACGCAGCGGGTGATATCGCCCTGGGCGATCATGACGTCCCAGTCCTGGATAAGGTGGCCGACCTGGTTGACCGGCACGTCCTCGGCGCGCAGGATGCCCACCACACCGGGCAGGGCCTCGGCCTTGGAGGTATCGATGGAGAGCACGCGGGCGCGCGGATACTTGGAGCGCACGGCGCTGGCGTAGGTCAGACCCGGCTGGTCGAGCTCGTCGATGTCGTCGGGATACTTGCCCTCGCCGAGCACCTTCTTGCGCACGTCGATGCGGAAGGCGCGCTTGCCCACGCCGTAGTCGTCGCCGCGCTCCAGATCCTCGTCGATCTGCTTTTCGCCGCGGAGCACCGCAGCTGCCAGCGAAATGCCCTCGATGATCTTCTTGTAGCCGGTGCAACGGCAGACGTTGCCGCGGATGGCGTACTTGATCTGCTCCTCGCTGGGCTCGGGATCCTCGGCGATGAGCGCTGCACCCGCCATGACCATGCCGGGGATGCAAAAACCGCACTGCACGGCGCCCACGGCGCCAAAGGCGTACACAAAGGCCTCGCGCACGTCCTCGGGCAGGCCCTCGACGGTCACGATGTTGCGACCGGCGGCAAGAGCGGTGGTCAGCACACAGGCCTTGACGGCCGCACCGTCCACGTGGATGGTGCAGGTACCGCACGCGCCCTCGGAGCAGCCGTCCTTGGCGGAATGGATGTGCAGGTCGTCGCGCAGGTAGCGCAGCAGCGGCTTGTTTTGGGTCGTCGTGTGCTCGATGCCGTTAACGGTAAAAGTGAATTCCTGTGCCATGGTGATTCCCTTCTACACGCCGGCGGCGATGCCGGTACGGTCGTGGATGGCGCCATGCGGGCAGACGACGGCGCACATGCCGCACGACAGGCAGTCCGCGCCGTCGATATGGGCGCAGTTGTCCTCAATGCGGATAGCGCCGGCGGGGCACTTTTTGGCGCACATGCCGCAACCGATGCAGCTCGTGTCGCAGATCTTGCGCGCAATGGCGCCCTTATCGGTGTTGTTGCAGCGCACCAGAATGTTCTGGTAGCCGGGAACGAAGGCGATCACGCGCTGCGGGCACGCCATGCCGCACAGGCCACAGCCCGTGCACTTTGAGCGATCCACGCGGGCGACGCCATCGACCAGCGCAATGGCGCCGTGGGGGCAGGCCGTGACGCAGGCGCCACAGCCAATGCAGCCTTCGCTGCAGCGGGCGTCGCCGCCTGCGGAAGCACAGCCGCTTCCGCAGGCAACGTAGGCCACGTTATGTTGAATGGATTTGGCCATAAGAGACTCGCCTATTTCTTAAGGAGATACGGATAGTTGTCGCGCACGGCCTTGATGGTCAGGCGGACGGCCTCGGGAAGACCGGTGTTGACGGCATCGACCGAGACGGTGCGGACCGTGCCGGCGACGCGGACCTTAAAGTGATCCTCGTCCACGGCCAGGAAGCCCTCGTTCTCGGAGTTCTCCATGTCCTGTTCGTTCCAGAACAGGGTGAGCTTGTCCTTGTAGGGACGACCCTCCTGGTAGGGACAGAACACGGCGCAGTTGCCGCACTCGTTGCACATGCCATCGACATGAACGACCTGATGCTTGGCCAGGCCCGGCACCTTAATTGCCACGTTAGCGCGGTTGGGGCACACGTCGCAGCAGACCTCACACACCGAGCCGCAGCCCAGGCAGCGGGTCTTGGTGCAGTTGCGCTTGTCGCGGCAGAGCGTACCCTTGCGCTCGTAGCAGGTGTCCTCGCGACCGGCCTGCTCGTTGCCGTCGGCGTACTTGTTAAAGTCCACGCCGGCAATGGCACGGGCGACCTCGGCGGCGTCGGCGATAGCCTCGACGACGGTGGCCGGACCGCGACGGCAGTCACCCGCAGCCCAGACACCCTCGACGCCGGTGGAGGTGGCGGCAAGGCGGCCGCGACGGTCGTGCTCGACGCCCGCGGCATCGTACAGGCTGGCATCGATGCCCTCGCCCACGGCGCAGATCACCGTGGTGGCAGGCAGCTCGACGGTCTCGCCTGTGGCGACGGGGCTGCGACGGCCGCTTGCATCCGGCTCGCCAAGCTCCATAACGTCGCAGGTCAGCACGGCGCCATTGAGTGCCTTGGGCGCCAGCAGCTCGCAGAACTCAACGCCGTCGGCAAGAGCAAGATCGAGCTCTTCCTCGTCGGCGGGCATCTGCTTCTTGGTGCGGCGATACACCAGGCGCACGTTCTTCACGCCAGCCAGGCGCTTGGCCACGCGGGCCGCGTCCATGGCGGTGTTGCCGGCGCCAATAACCACGACGTCCTCGCCTAGCTCGAGTTTCTCGCCCTTCTTGGCGGCCTCGAGGAACTCCAGCACATCGAGCTCGGCGCCCTCGCCCAAGCCCGCAGAGCCGGGCATCCAGGCGCCGGTGGCCACGACCACGTCGGTAAAGCCCTGGGCCTTGAGCTCGTCAATGGACTCCACGTGGGCGTTGAGCTGCACCTTGGCGCCAAAGGCCAGGCAAAGCTCGGCGTCGTGCGAGATATCGTCGCTGGCGATACGGAACTCGGGGATCACGTGACGGACCACGCCGCCAAGCGAATCGCGGGCCTCAAAGATGGTGACGGGCACGCCGGCGCGCGTCAGGAAGAACGCCGTCGCCAGGCCGGCCGGACCGCCGCCGATAACGGCAACGTTGCGCTCACCGTCGTTGGCGATGGCCTGGGCGCGCAGCTTGGGCAGCACGGCGGTCATGGCCTCGCGGGCGGCCTTGAGCTTGCTGGCGCGGATCTGGGCGCCCTCGGGCTCGTAGAATGCACGCTCGCAGGCACGGCCGCAGGGATGCGGACAGATGGCGCCGGTAATGAACGGCAGGGCGTTGCGCTCGATGATGATGTTGAGTGCGTCCTCGTAGCGACCCTCGTCAACAGCCGCCAGATAGGCAGGGATATCCTGCTGGATGGGGCAGCTCGTACGGCAAGGCGTGGTAAAGCAGTCGGAAAGCGGGCTCTTGCCGGCGACCTTGCGGTCGGGCAGCGGGCGCAGCGGCTTCTTGTAGAGCGGGTTGGTGAGCGAGTCGGTCTGGATCGCAGTCACGGCCTCGAGCGAGACGCCCGCGAACGGCTTGCCGTCCAGATCGGTAAATTCGCCGGCCATCTGGCTAAAGCGCTCGTAGCCACCGGGCTTGAGCACGTCGGTCGCCAGGGTGACGGGCCAAATGCCGGCGTCATACAGGGCGCGGATGTTGTAGACCGTGGCACCACCGGAGTAGCTGATGCGCAGCTTGCCATCGAACTGCTCGGTAATGCGACGGGCGGCCTCGATGGTCAGCGAGAACAGCGAACGGCCGGACATGTACATCTCGGTGGAAGGCAGCTCGTTCCTGGTCACGTCGACGGGGAACGTGTTGGTCAGCTTGACGCCAAACTCCAGGCCGCGCTCGGCGCACAGGGCAATCAGGCGCTCGAACATGGGCACGGCGTCGGCCCACTGCAGGTCCTCGCGGAAGTGCGTATCGTCGAAGACGATGTAGTCAAAGCCCAGCTCGTTGAGGCGCTGGCGGGCAAACTCATAGCCCAGCAGCGTGGGGTTGCACTTGATGTAGGTATTGAGACCCTTCTCGGTGATCAGATAGGTCGCGATGCGCTCGATCTCGGCAGGCGGGCAGCCATGCAGCGTGGACTCGGTGATGGAGTTGGAGACGCGCGCCGGGATGGACTCGACAAACGCGGCGTCGACATGCTCAAACTTGTCCAGGTTAGCGAGCGCCCACGTGCGGCACTCGTTCCAAACCTCGGAGCCGCTGGCGTCCTTCATGCCCTCGATATAGGCGTCGACCTTGGGGCTCTTGATACCCTCCAGGTCATAGCCCACGGACATGTTAAAGACAAAGCCGTCCGGGTTTCCCAGGCCGTACTCGCGAGCGATCAGGTGGCAGGCGAACCATGCCTTCACGTACTCGGCAAAGGCCTGCGGAACCTCGAGCTCGGTCGACCACTCGCAGTTGTAGCACTCGTCCTGCGCCACAATGCAGGGCTTGTTCACACACTTGGAGAGCTCCTCGCCGTCCATAACCTGAACGGTCTTGAGCTCAAAGAAACGAGAACCGGCCACGTAGGATGCCACGATGTTCTGGGCCAGCTGCGTGTTGGGGCCGGCAGCCGGGCCAAACGGAGTCTCGATGCGCTCGTCAAAAATGGGGAGCGCGCCCTCCTGGTTGGTCGTGACCATCTTGCGCACGCCAAAGATGGCGTCCTGGGTCTTATGCTCCTCGATGATCCAGTTCATCAGCTGCGAAAACGGGATCGGCCTCATGATGTCGCTCATAGTGAGCTCCTCTCTGTAACGCCCGGCGAGACCGCGCGGCGGGCGCAAATACGGTGTAGCGCTAGCACAAGCGCCGGCGACCCCGCGGAGGTCGCCTATACGCGCGTCGAATGCGGCGAAACATCCGACGCGCGTGAATCTACTTGTTAATTAGTAGTCGCGATCGTTGAGCGTGCTCCAGAGCTTCTTGGACTCAACCATGGTCCACGCGTTGATCTTTTCCTCATCGATACCAACGAACTCGCGATCCTTGTACAGAACCTTGCCGTTGATGATGGTGGTGCGGCAGTTTTTGCCCATCATGCCAAAGAGCATGTGGCCGTCGATGTTCTCCTCGCTCAGCGGCGTAAAGGGCTTGTAGTCCATGACGATGACGTCGGCGGCAGCGCCGGCCTCGAGCACACCGAGCTTGCGATCGAAATACTTGCTGGCCATCTTGGCGTTGTTCTCGAACAGCATGGTCATGGCCTCGCACCAGCCCACGTTGGGCATGGCGGCGTTGTGGCGCTGAATGATCAGGAAGACCTTAAGGCTCTCGAGCATATCGTGGGTGTAGGCGTCGGTGCCCATGCACACGGGGATGCCGCGGCGGAAGAACTCGAGCACGGGGGCGCAGCCCACGGCGTTGCCCATATTGGATTCGGGGTTGTTGACGAGCCAGGTACCGGACTCCTTGACGATATCCATCTCGGCAGGCGTCACGTGGATGCAGTGGCCGAGCATGGTGTCGGGACCCAGCAGGTTGTGCTGCAGCAGGCGCTCGACGGGGCTGATGCCACCGCGGTTGAGGCGGGAGTCCCACACGTCATTCATGCCCTCGCACACGTGGATATGGAAGCCGGTCAGGCCGTTGTTGGCCTCAGCCATCTTGTCCATGGTCTCGTCCGACAGCGTAAAGGTGGCGTGACCGCCAAACATGGCTGCAATCATGTGGTTGTCGTTATCGCGACGCTCCTTGGCGGCCCACTGGGCAAACTCGGCGTTCTCGGCAATGGCCTGGTCGCATTTTTCCTGGCCGCGGCGATCGGAGACCTCGTAGCACAGGCACGAACGCATGCCCAGCTCCTGAGCTGCATCCTTAATGGTAAAGAGGCTTCCCGGGATCTCGCAGAAGCTCGCATGGTGATCGAAGATCGTGGTAACGCCATCGCGGATGGAATCCAGAATCGTGGCATAGGCGCTGGCCTTGGTGCCGTCGAGCGTCAGGTTGTCGTCGATCTTCCACCACTGCTGCTCAAGATTCTCCAGGAAGTTGGTGGGGTTGCAGTCCTTAATGGCAAGGCCGCGGGCCAGGCCCGAGTAGATGTGGGTGTGGCAGTTGATGAGTCCGGGCATGATGAGGTTGCCCCGGGCGTCAACGTACTCGGCATCCGGGTACTTGAACTTGAGCTCGCACTCGGGGCCCACTTCGACGATCGTATCTCCGTCAATGGCGACCGCACCGTTTGGAATGAACGGGGTCTGAGAATTGCGGGTAAAAACGGAACCGTTAGCGACCAGAAGCATGGATGCTCCCTTCAACATCAGAGGCGGGGTTTGACACCTCTGACATGGCGGAGTGCGAAGCGCCGGCCTACACCGGAAACGGGCCCTCTCCCGTCAACGCTTCACCAAAGGGACAAACCCTTTGAAGTGCGGCTTGGCGCCGCATGACGTCGGCGGACGAGGCGATGCGTCCGCCGACGAATAGCACCGAATTGGTTACTTCTTGCTCTCGGGCAAGACCAGATCCACGGCGGCATCCTTGGCGGCATCGATGTGCTGAGCCACGACCGGCGTCTGCGGAAGGATCAGGTTAAGGACAATGGCCATGATGGCGGTGGGGGTCACGGCGTTGGAGCCGATGACGGTGGACACCCAGGTGGGCATACCCTCGCCGGCAAGGCAACCGCTGGCCATCCAGATACCCAGGCCAAAGACGACGGAGGTGCCGACGATGGTGGTGGTGCGCTGCGTGAGGCCCTCGCGGGTGAACATGCGCACGCCGTTCATGGTGATGGTGCCAAAGACGCCGACGGTCGCGCCGCCGATGACGGGCTGCGGGATAGCGGAAAGGACGGCAGAGAGCTGCGGGAACAGACCGGCGATGGCAAAGACGGCCGCGATGATCACAAAGACCCACTTGTTGACGACCTTGTTGGAGCAGATGATGCCCACGTTCTGGCCAAGGGCGCTGGTGGGAAGACCGCCCAGCAGGCCGCCGACCATAGAGGTAAGGCCCTGGGACACGATAGCGCCGGAGAGCTCGCGCTCGGTGGGCATACGGTCGATGGAGCCCAGGCAGGCGGCGGAGACGTCACCGATAACCTGGATGGCAACCATGGGGAACACAACGGCGAGGGTAATGCAGACCTCGGGATCAAACTCGAGCGCGTAGGGCATGAGCTTGGGAAGGGCGAAGACCTGAGCGGTGGCGACGCTGGAGAAGTCGATCATGCCAAAGGGGATCGAAACGATCATGCCAACGATCATGCCAAAGAACACGGATCCCAGCTTGAGCGTGCCTTTGCCAAAGTTGGCGAGCGCAAAGACCACGGCGAAGGTGATAAGAGCGACGCACCAGGCCTGCGGGGTGCCCCACAACGGCGTACCCATACCGCCGGCCATGTACTTGACGGCCGTGGGATAGAGAGAAACGCCGATGGAGAAGATGACCGTACCGGTCACGACGGGCGGGAACAGCCACTTAATCTTGCTGTAAGCCAGACCAAAAAGGACCGCGACGGCACCGCCGACGATCTCGCCGCCCAGCAGCGCACCAAAGCTAAAGCCCGAGGCACCCATGGCCTGCAGGGCCGGCAGGAACGCGAACGAAACGCCCATGACGATGGGCAGACCGCCGCCGATGCGACGGAAGGGAGCGAAGGCCTGAAGGGCCGTATCGATTGCCGAAAGAATGAGCGCGACCTGGATGATGTCGGTGCTCTGCTGGCTATTAAAGCCGTAGACGCCGGCCATGATGACAGCCGGGGTGATGATACCGGCAAACGAAGCCAGTACGTGCTGAAGGGCACACGGGATCATTTCCTTAACGGGAGGCATGCCTTCACGAGTGAACAGGGCTTCAGTGCCGTTCTTAACCGTCTCCTGGGTCATTTGACCACCAATCCTCGAAATAGTTGTTTTCGCATCTAACGCTCTATTGTGACGCAGTGCGGGGTTGAGGTTGTGCCTTCGTTGCATATCGTATTAAAGATGATTCTCATTCTCAATAATAATTTTTTGTTATCAGACTATTCTTCAGCTGAGATAATGCATTTCCGCAGGTCAGGAAAGTGTCTGGTCAAAATAACATCTAACTTTTCTTTTGGTCAACCGTTTACCGCCAAATTCCTACCGTTCGTCTGTATTACGCAATGTACCTGCGGATATACGAGATGAAGAGCAGCGTGTTACCATGAGAAAAAATTGTTATGAACATTTCCGATTTCACCCAAAGGAGTTGCCCGTGAACGAGACCGTACGTCGCTTTTTGCCGATGGTCGATTTCCTGGAGCAGATACTCGGTAAGAACAGCGAGATCGTGCTGCATGATTTCTCGGATCCCGACCACGCCATCGTCGATATTCGCAACGGCATCGTGAGCGGCCGTAAGGTCGGCGGTCCCGCCACCGATCTGGCGCTCAAGATCATGCACGACCCCAAGTATCGCGACCTGCCGTTTATTACGGGCTACGAGGGCCGCGGCGCCGGTGGCAAGACGTTGGAGTCCGCGACGTACTTTATCCGCGAGAATGACGAGATCGTCGGTATGCTCTGCGTCAACACCGACCTCTCGACCGTGCGCTCCATCAACGCCATGGCGCAGCAGCTCATGGCATGCTTCGACGCGGCGCCGACGCGCACGGAGCCCGCCCCTATCGAGGTCGAAAGCCTTTCGGAGTCAACACAGGAGCTCATCGACCGCAGCATTGCCGAGTTGCTGAGTGCGCGCGGGCTGGATGTAGCGTCACTTGGCCAGAGCGACCGCGTCGACGTCATTCGCCACCTCAACGGCAACGGGGTGTTCATGCTCAAGGGCGCCGTGGCCTGCGCCGCCACCGCGCTGGACATCTCGGAGCCCAGCGTCTACCGCTACCTGCAAAAGGTCCGCAAGGAAGGCTAACAAACAAAAAGACTGCCCTTGGTGGCTCCACAAGCAATCTGTCGCTTGACAAAAGACCCTGCAGCTCGCACTGCAGGGTCTTTTTGCATGTCATGATTTGTTTTCGCCAACGCCTTAGAGAGCGGCGACGACCTCGATCTCGACCAGACCGCCGGCCGGAAGGGCGGCAACCTGGAAGGCGCTGCGCGCGGGGAACGGAGCCTCGAACTTGGAGGCGTAGATCTCGTTCACGGCAGCGAAGTCGGCGATGTCGGCCAGGTAGACCGTGGTCTTGACGACATCGGCAAAGGTGGCGCCGGCAGCGGTCAGCAGAGCCTCGACGTTAGCAAGGGACTGCTTGGCCTGGGCCTCGACGCCCTCGGGCAGCTTGCCGGTTGCGGGGTCGATGCCCAGCTGGCCGGACAGGAACACCATGTTGCCGGTCTGGATACCGGGGGAATACGGGCCGATGGCTGCGGGTGCGTTATCGGAAGACACGACGGTCTTGCTCATGTTTTTCTCCTTACGATCAGATAGAGAGCGTGAGCGCGGCGTTCGCACCGGGAGGCACAATTCGGTCTGAACGCCGCGCTTGATTGGGATAGTACTCAAGGTTTCCGCGCGATGCAAGATTATTATCACGTTGCGAGAATATTTTATCGCCCAACGGCACCTGTCGGCCGCTGAACGGCACGACCGGACGGTGAAACTCAAAACGATCCGTTTCCCTCCGTCCCCAGCCGATCAGGTGATCCATAGGGGACGGAGGGAAACGGATCGTTTTTGCTGCAAGGGCTGCTGAAGACTTTATCCTGCTTGGACCACAGGGCTCGTCCGCCGCAACAGCACCACTATACTTTTGAGTATCTGAGCATTTTGAAAGGCAGGATATGACCGCAACCGCCAGTCGAACCACCAACCGCAGACCCGAGCTTTTGGCGCCCGCCGGAGGGCCCGAGCCCTTTGCCGCCGCACTCGCCGCCGGGGCAGACGCCATCTACTGCGGCATGGGCAGCTTCAACGCCCGCCGCAAGGCCACCAACTTTACCGACGAGGCCTTTGAGCAAGCCTGCCGCGCCGCACATCTAGCGGGGTCGCGCGTCTACGTCACGGTCAACATCGTCATCAAGCAGTCCGAGATGGGCGATGCGTTGCAACTCATCCATCGCTGCTCCAAGCTGGGCGCCGACGCCTTCATCATCCAAGACTGGGGCCTGTTCTTTGAGGTCAAGCGCACGATGCCCGGCATCGAGACGCACATCTCAACCCAGGCGAACATCCATGATGACCGTGGGGCTATCTGGTGCCGCGAGCAGGGCGCTGACCGCGTGACCCTCTCGCGCGAGCTTTCCATCGACGAGATCGCCGCCATTCACAATGCCGCGCCCGACGTTGACCTGGAGGTCTTTAGCCACGGCGCCATCTGTTTTTGTTACTCGGGCCTGTGCCTGCTGTCGAGCTTTGCCATGGCGGGCCGCTCGGCCAACCGTGGCATGTGCGCCCAGCCCTGCCGCCTGCCCTACGAGCTGATCGACGAGAACGGCCGTGCGCTCTCCCCCGCCGGCCGCGAGCGTGCGCTATGCCCGCGCGACACCAACACTTCACAGCTCGTTCGCCGTCTGTATGACGCCGGTGCCGCATCGCTCAAGCTCGAGGGCCGCATGAAGGCGCCCGATTACGTGTACTCCATCGTCGATGTGTATCGTCATCAGATCGACGACATGCTGGCCGGAGCCACCGTTGCCAAGGACGAGGAAGCCGCCCGCCAGCGCCAGCTCAAACGCTGCTTCAACCGCGACTTTACGCATGCCTATCAGGATGGCACCTCGGGCGACGAGATGATGAGCTACGAGCGTTCCAACAACCGCGGCCAGATTGTGGGCACGGTGCTGGGCAGCCGCCCGGCCAACCGCGATGTGCGCGGCCTCAAGCCCGACGACCGCCGTCGCCGCGCCGCCATCGCCCGCATTGAGTTGTTTGAGCCCGTGGGCAAGGGCGACCTGCTGGAGCTTCGCCACGACGATGAGTTCGACCAGTTCCTGACCACCATTGCCGCCGATGATGCCGCCGCGGGCGACATCATCGAATGTCGCGTGCCCCGCAGCATGCCCGAGGGCTGCCGCGTCCGCGTGATTCGCAGTCAGCGTGCCATCGACGCCGCCGGCGCCGCGCTCAAGCGCGATGTGCTGCGCCGCCGAGCTGTTGATGTGTCCGTCGTGGCGCGCCTGGGCGAACCGTTTGCTGTCACACTCACCTGCTGTGACAACCCCGCGCTCACCGCCGCCGCCACGGGCTTCACCGTCGAGGCCGCCAAGACCCGCGCCGTCGAGGCGGCAGACCTGGTTGAGCATGTGGGCCGCATGGGCTCCTCGCCCTTTGAGGCAGCGAGCTTTGATGTTTCGCTCGACACCGGCTGTGGTATGGGCTTCTCCGCCGTACACAAGGTGCGCGCCGCTGCCTGTAAGGCATTGGAGGAGGCCATTCTTGCGCCGTACGAGGAGCATGCGAAAACACTCGAGTTGCCGGTACTCGACAAATGTACGCGCGCCATGCCCGAGCATTACCGCGACGAGCCGCAGATCTGCGCCGCCGTCACCACGCTCGAAGCCGCCGAGGCAGCTCGCGCCGAGGGCGCCACGCGCATCTATATGACCACCGATGCGCTCGAGGCTGTCGGCGCCTCCCCTGCCGATGCATTTGAACAGGGTATCGTGCCCGTACTCGACGAGGTCTGCCGCGCCGTTGACCACGAGCGCGTCGATCCCTGGATCAATGCCGGAGCCACCGTCGCCGTCGGCAATATCTCCGAGCTCGCCGTAGCCGCGCATGCCGGCGCCACGGCCGAGATTCGCTCTTGTCTGCCGGTTCACAACACACCCTGCATGGAGGCGCTTGCCGAGCGCGGAGCCGGTGCGTTTTGGCTCTCGCCCGAGATCACGCTCGACGAGATTGTCTCTCTCGGAGCCGCCGCGCCCGCGGCTCTGGGCATCACCGTCTTTGGCCGCCCGCGCGTCATGACAAGCGAGCATTGCATTCTGCAGGTTGCCAACGGCTGCATCCACGATTGTGCCAACTGCCGCCTGCGTGCCCGCAAGCTCTCGCTCAAGAATATCGACGGCAAGGTCATGCCCGTCCGCACCGACATCCACGGCCGCTCTCGCCTGTACGATGCCTACCCCATCGACCTCACGCCGCAGGTTCCTCAGCTGCTCGATGCCGGCGTGCGTCGTCTCATGGTGGACGGAACGCTGCTCGAGACGGATGAGGTGGACCGTGCCGTCGCCCGCGTCCGTCGTGCCGTCGAGGCCGCGCAGGCCGGCCGTAAGCCGGCCGCCCGCCTGCGCGGGGCGACCTCGGGCTGCATGTTTGTGGGAATTAGCTAACCGAAAGGCTTACACGTGAACGAAGAACCTCAAGTCCTCTACTGCGACGCCTGGCTCATGGCCATCGACAAGCCTGCCGGCATGATCGTCCACGGCGATGGCACCGGCGAGCGCACGCTCACCGACTACGCCAGCGACCTGCTGCTGGCGATGGGCGACGGCTTTGCCGCGACCGACATGCAGCCGCTCAACCGCCTGGACCGCGACACCACCGGCGTGGTGTTGTTCTCGCTCGACAAGCAGACGCAGCCCGCTTTTGACCAGATGATCATCGACCACGCTTTCGAAAAGCACTACTTGGCGCTCGCCGAGGGCAAGATCGACTGGAACGAAAAGCTCATCGACAAGCCCATCGCCCGCGACCGCCACGACAGCCGCAAGATGCGCGTCGGCGCCAGCGGCAAGCCGTCTCAAACGCGCGTGAAGGTGCTCAAGCGCCTTAAGAGCCGCCGAGGCCTGCCCACGCGTTCGTATATCGATGTCGAGCTGCTCACCGGCCGCAAGCACCAAATCCGTGTACATCTGGCGAGCGAGCGTCATCCCCTGGTTGGCGACGACCTGTACGGCACGCCGCGTCCCTGCGGCCTGATGCTCCACGCCCACAGCGTGTCCTTCACGCATCCCGTAACCGGTGAGCACATCCACATCGAAGCCCCCTGCCCCTGGGAGCCCTAAACCACCACAATGGGGACAGGCACCTTTGTGGTGGTTTTGCCGCAATGGCTCAGCCGCGGTCCCAAAACGTCTCGATCTGTAACAGTTAGAACCCATTTTTCGGTCTATCTGTTACAGATCGAGACATTCGAATCCCCCTCAAGGGAAAATCTCAATCTGTAACAATAACTCGGCAAAATCGGTCCCAACTGTTACAGATTGAGACAAAGGGACGGCGCGGTTCAGAAGTATCTCAATCTGTAACACCTAACCCACTTTTAACGGTCCAGTTGTTACAGACTTAGACAAAACCGGTAGACAGCAAAAGCGGCAACGCCCGTAATGGACGTTGCCGCTTATCTATTGAGAAAACTATTCGGTTTTCGTTACTAACCACCACAGCGGGGACAGGCACCTTTGTGGTGGCTTTGGCCTTGTCCCATCGCTAGACCGTGATGACGTTTTCCATCGCCTGGTACTTGGCGGGCACCTCGCCCGCGGTGATGATCGTTGCATCGCGGAAGTCCGCGAACTTGACGGGCGCCACCATGCCAAATTTGCTGGCGTCCGAGATTACGTAACGTTTGGCCGTATGGCGCATCGAGATACGCTTTACTTGCGCTTCCTCGATATCGG
>ERZ833608.826-NODE-826-length-23554-cov-223.379123_pt1 | contig 23554 bp, 20 predicted proteins | sample MGYA00519694_ERZ833608 | MGnify/ENA primary metagenome ERZ833608 (study PRJEB31850, sample SAMEA3708742) | human gut metagenome | biome: human gut; feature: human-associated habitat; material: faeces | place: China | collected 2014 ... | reverse complement strand
TTTTTTCATTTTCAAAATCGAAAATGACAAAAATGACTTTGACAAAAATGACAAGGTTAGCGGATTGTTTGTGCGTTTTCTAAAGGTTATAATATGAATGAAAAATATTCTTTCATACTATCATAAAAATATCCCGAAAAACTCTTGGCTGTTACAAAAAGAATAACTATATTTGCAATCCATTATATTATGCTAACTAAAAATCCTGATGACATCAAGAATAAAAATAGTAGGAGTGCAGTTTGCCGCCAACCCCGACCATGAGCCCGAAACACCCATGACTGCACAGGAAAACCAACGCACCATCGACCTCCTGACCCAATTGGACAGGACACACCCTCGTGTTACTATCAAGCCCGAACCCACCAATGCTGCCGACAAGGAAGCACTGGCCGTCAGACTGATGAGTCGGAAGATAGGTTATGTGCGCAATCGTGACGATTACAAATCAATCGCTTTTGCTGCCCTTGCTGCCAGCGGACGAGGATTCTTCCATGCCCGAGTGGTAGAGGTGAAAGTTGATGAGCATGGTTATTTCTATGTCGCTGTAGAAACCGACAACTTGCCCTTAGTCCCTATCGTTCACGATGATAAATGGATGGAATGGGAACCGCCTCTGCCGCTCTTCCCCATGACCGAGGAGATGCTGAGCGTGGACGATGCCGTGATGATGCTGCAGGAACTTTTGACACTGATAACACTGACCGCAGAAGACGAGGAAGAGGTGCGAGGCTATACCGAAGCCTTGGTGTCGACAGGCAAAAACGCCCTTTGGAACGAAGCCAGGATGGGGATGGAGAATATCGTGAGAACGATGGAGGCGAAGGACGGCGAATGGATACAGAAGTTGGCGCAGGACATGGAACACCTGTTGTCCGGACTGTGTACGGAACACAGAAAGGAGGAGCGAAAACACGAATGGTTGCCTCGACTGCTTGCATCGCACGATGCAGATCGCTGCTGGCACGAATGGCTGCACCTGAAAGGAGCCGATTGCCGGGAACTCGACTTGCTGGAACTCTCCCTGTGGCTCAATGAGATAGAAACCTTGCTCACCAATATCCCTGCCCTTGCCAACAGACCTACTGCCGACGAGACCGACCTGCTGACCCGAGCCTATTACACCCACATTCCACTACGCCATCTGCGACTGCTTCTTGCCGCCTTTGCCGTCCGCCATCGGCTGCGAATAGCTTTGGGACTGACAGCAACGGCAGCAGCACCGATTCTTATCGGAGTGATGCAGCAGCGCCTCGTCAACACCATCGTCGCTTATTGCCGTCAACTCAAAAGGCTTGAAGATGTGAAGGTGATGCAGTCATTCCTGTACCGCCATATACCCTATCTTCCGCCATCCGACAAGCAGTTGGTAGACGGAATGACAGGCCGTTTTCTCTCCATACAGGAGGGACAGATGCGACAGACGGAAGCCTTGCAGCAGCAGACAGAGGCTCTGAAAGCTGTGGCCGAAGCTCCGAGAATCAACAATCATTTCGCACAAGGAAGCGTGAGCATAGAGGCTGGAGGAACGATGATGGGTGATGTGAAAATAAAAACAAACAACGAAAATCAGAACGAATAAAATGAGCAGTATCGTAAACAATTTTGCAGAAAACAGCGTGACAATGAACGCTGGTAGCACGATGAATGGTGATGTGCATATCGAGAATGTGAATCAGGGAAAAGATGAAGGGAACACTGCCGAAACCACGAATGACTCAGAGCAGAAACAGCTGAAAAGTCCGCTGCGCCTGTCAAGAAAAAAGGGCACAAAGATAGACTTCATCAGGGTGATGAATGCCTGGTACGAATGTGGCAAGGTGGAGGATATGAACGGCAATAAGCTGACGAAAAAGGATTATTTTGACTGGCTGGGTCGCCTGTTCAATATCGACTTGTCAGGCTACAGCAACGACCTGTCGAATTCGATGTCAAGCAGTGTAGCCTATGAGAAGCAGTCGCGTATCTTCGACGAACTGAAGCGGAAAAACGAGGAAATATTCAACAGCAAATAGCGAGTTCTTACCCTTGCAGGATGAATGCGGAAAACATGTAGTATAGATGTAGTATAGGAGTGCTCCGATTACTTGTTAGTATCTTTGCACCGTCAATCAGACAATAAAGTCTGGCTGGCGGTGCTTTTTTTGTTTGAAGGCATCGGAACATGATTTATTAACTTTTAATTTTTTCAGAGTATGAACATTTATTTTTCTTTTCGCATTTGGAAGTACAGTTTCAACGTGAGTTTCAACCTCTCTTTCAGTAAGAGTAATTAAGTAATTTATTTAACAAACAGAATTATGGAAACAAAAATCATGAGAGTGGTACAGCAGGGCGATATCCTGACTGTGCAGAGTCCTAAAAGCGAGGGCGGGATGCTTAAAAAACGCAACATCATCCTACGGGAGATGGGCGGGAAATTCGAGAATTCATATGCAGCGGTCATGCTCGGAACTACAGCAGAACTGAGTTTCGGCAATCATGAACTTGTTGTAGCTTCGCTCCGCTTCCAGGTTCGGGAGTACAACGGACAGATGTATCAGGACATCGTGGTCGCTGACATCGACAGCGTGAAAAAGTAAACCAATCATTTATTAATCTGAGTTGAAAAGGTGGCGTAAGAAATGTCTCTGGACAATTTGCGCAAACTAAAACTTACACACTTCTTTCGCTCATCTAAACAACAAAAGATTATGAAAAAGAATAACAATAAAACAAATGTGTTGAACACAAATACAGGTGTGCAGCACGTCCAGATAGCAGGCGTGGCTTACTACGACGAGAGCAAATATTTTATGTTTGCACCCGACTTTACAGGCAAGAACCGAGTGCCAAGTTTGCGAATGCGAGGTGTGGCGCAACAGATGTCAGACGGCACCTTCGACTTTGTGGCACAGCCAAAGAAAAAGCCTCTTTCGCAGCTGATTAAGAAGCTGGCTCATGGCAGAGTAAGCAAAACAGCAGACGGGGCTATACAGCTGACTCTCAAGGTTTACTGCGACGAGGGCGTGAATATCGGCGATGTACTTGCAGACGAAGCTGAAGACGCAAGTGAAGCGGTTGTAGAGTATCAATTGAAACATTAATCATCGATGAGTTGCTATTATATCAAGGTGGAGAAAGGGCGCAAGGTCGCCCGCCCCATCACCTCAGAACAGGAGTACAGAGAGCTGCGTAACAGCAGCCAGCAAATGGCAAACCTTCGACTGGCAAGAAACGGAAATGATGCTGCCAAAAGGCGATTGGTACAGATGAATTATTCAGGACATTATCCTGGTGGAACCGTGAAGGGAAACAAGTTGCCCAGCAAGGCTTTCGGTTTCGACCTCGACGACCCAGAGTCATTTAAAATCGCTGCAGAAAAGTTGCTGCAAGACCCTGGGAAATATGGACTTCTGATGCTGGAACGCAGTGCCCGACAGGGCGGACACGTGGTATGCAAGCGAGAGCAGGGAAAAACCATCTTGGAGAATCAGGTGCGCTTGGCTACGCTGCTGCAATGCGAGATGGACACTTCGGCTCACGACATCAACCGAGTGTATTTCACTACAACAGCCGCCGCTGACGACTTGCTCTATCTCTCACCCGAACTCTTCGCTGACTCTTATGATGAAGCTGCCGTCAAGGCTGAGGCAAAGTTGCTGGAAGAACGAGAAAAATATGGACAGGAAGTGTTGCCAGAAGGAGCACATAAGGTCAACAAGCACTACAAGCCCTGCGAGGTTGCAGCACCTCAGAAAGAGGCTGAAATCAAAGCAGAAAATACAGCAGCCTCCTCAGAACCACTCAGCTACTGCGGAATCCCCTATTCGGACATCATCCGCAAATGGTGGGAACTCTATAACGACGGACATGAGCCTATTCAGTCAAATCGCAACACGCTGACCTTCGAACTGGCAGTCAATCTGCGCCATATTTGTGGCTTCGACCGCCAACTTTTGGACAAGGTAATTCCTTGTTACGATGGATTTCCTGAGGCCGAAAAGCAGGCTTGCATTGACTCAGCCCTTGCTGAAAAACGTGCAAGAATGCCCAAAAGGCTTAAGGATGTGCTGGCAGCCATCAAGGAAAGCAAAGGCAGCAATACAGAAAACATCGAGCAGGCTTTGGATGACATCAACGAGCAGGACGAATTGTTTTATTATCATGCCCTGCCATCGCTGCCGCAAGGCGTTCGAGAGTCAGTTGACTCTGTGGGTCCACACCTCGCCATGCCAGCCCTTGTAGCAATCTGTCCTGTGATAGGAACCCTTGCGACTGGTGTCAAAATCTCGGTGCACGGCAGATACAATTCGCTCAACCTTATCTCTTATATTGCCGGTGACTTTGCATCTGGAAAAGGCAGCATCGACCCATTAATTGCGTCATGGACGAAAGAAATGAAGCAGATGGATAAAGTTTACCTTCAGCAGGAAGAGGACTGGCGAGCAAAGAAGCGTGCTGCGAAAAACAAGAAGGAACAGCCAGAGGAGCCAAAGTTGCCTATCCGCATCCTGACACTGAACAATACTGTCGCCAACCTTGCAGACCGCCTTTCAAATACCGAAGGCAAACACGCATTTTCTTTTACACCCGAAGCTGACACCGTAGCACAGAAATGGCGTTCTGGACTGAGTGATTTTTCTGTGATGCTTCGTCAGGCATACGACGGAACCAGTTACGAACGCGAGGCAAAGAGTGCGGATGCCGTAAATGTCCATATCGACAGGTTGCTTTGGAACGTTACCATGTGCGGCACTCCTGATGCACTCTATCGTGTAGTAAGCAATTATACGGATGGTTTTCAGAGCCGTATAGCTGTGGCAAGAACACCCGACAATACGTTTGCCGCTCTCACCGAAAACCTGTATGTCCTGAATAATGGACAGCGTGAGCAAATATCCCAAATAGCACATTTGCTGCCGCTGATGAGCGGAGATGTCGTTCTCGAGGAGCTGGAGAAAAAGGGGCGTGAATGGTTGGAAGAGATACGTCTTGAAACAATGAAAAATGACGACAAAATAAAGGCTCGTCAGCGTTTCAGAATCTGCCCAACAACCATGCGGATGATGACCTGTATCATGCTATGTGATGTAGCTGAACAACTAATCAAGGCACATGGTTTTCAAGGCGCAGAAAAGATACTCAAGGAGGAACCAGAGATGTGGAAAGACATGATCGTCAAGGCGCAAACAGCCTCCATGCTTTCATTATTTGATGTCATCGCCGACTATCTGATGGAAAATGCCCTTTATTTCTTTAGAGAAAGAATCGAGGCAGCCTTCTCGTCGAGAGAGTATGCTGGACAGACCACTACAGGCCGTACCCATCGAGGCAAGAACGACACCATATTTGAGCGACTGGATTCTACTTTTACTGAGGAAATGGCCATGCAACAAAGTTTGGTTGTGAAAGGTTCTGGGGTTTCGAGTATGATGGTAAAGCAGATGCTGAAGAACTGGAAGAGACAGGGACTTGTTGTACAGCAACCGGACTTAAGATATACAAAAATATCGACAGTTGTATAAAAGTCTCAAAAACTTGTCATTTTTGTCAAAGTCATTTTTGTCATTTTCAAAATCAACTTTTTAAGCAATTAAAATATGAAAATAGAAATTTTTCTTATCAGAACAAACTATACTCGATGGGGAGTTCATGGGAACCTGTATATAAATGGAAAGTTTTTATGCAATACTTGTGAACACCCCTCGCTGTACCTTCCCTTAGGTTGCCACACCATAAGTTGCCAAAAGGGGCTCGTTTGGATAGGCAGATCAAAGGCTACTCGATTTGAATGTTACAATGGACCTTTTACTTGCGTCAAGGGGAGTATCAATGTAGGCGAATATAGAACAAGTGGTTTACTCGTTCATACACAGAAGTATCACAGCTATATTTGCAACCGCATCAAGCGATTTGTCAATAATAAAAACAAAGACGTTACTATCACTATTAAAGACCGAACAGCATGAAACTAACTGAAAATCCAGCAAAGAACAGACTCTTAGCCAGACTCATAGCGTTTATCTTGTTTCTGTTCCTGTTGAGCAGTTGCAAGACAACCAGCAACACTACTGCCATCGTGCCTGTCCATTCCGCTACGCACGACACCATTTTCCTGAGAAAGGTGAAATACGATTCAATCTATATCGACCGATGGCAGCGTATCGAGCGCAAGGCAGACACGGTGTTTTACGACAGAGTGAAAACAGAGTTTCGTTACCGCCTCCTCAGAGATACAGTCTATAAGACTCGAACCGATACAATCCCTGTTGTCAAGCAAGTGCCTGTAATTCGTAAGGAGCGTTACACACCGCCTTTCACCAAGTTCCTCGCCTGCCTCGGCATCATCGCATTAGGAGCAAGTGTTATTGTTTTGCTGGGGAAGAAGTTAAGGAGTTAAGGAGTTAAGGAGTTAAAGGAGTTAAGGAGTTAAGGAGTTAAGGAGTTAAGGAGTTAAGACAATAGCTTTTGTGGACTTGAAATTAAACATCAAACACTAAACATTAAATATTTCCTCAAGACATTTGTCTTAACTCCTCAGCGACCGAAGGAAGCGATAACTCCTTAACTCCCTTAACTCCTTATTAAAATATAACATCAAAAAAGAAAAAATCATGAGAAAAATTACAGAAATCATCATACATTGCAGTGCAACAACAGAGGGCAAGGACTTCACCGTCGAGGACATCGACCGCTGGCATCGCCAGCGAGGCTTCAACGGCATCGGCTATCACTTCGTGATATATCGTGACGGCAGCATACACGCAGGCAGGTCGAAGCGCCAGATTGGCGCACACTGCAAAGGTCACAATACTATCAGCATCGGCATCTGCTATATCGGCGGTCTGTCGACCGACGGCAAGTCCAAGGACACTCGGACGGCAGCACAAAAAGCCTCGCTTCGTGCACTCGTAGAACAGCTGCAGGAAGAGTTCCCACTCGCCACCGTTCACGGCCACAACGAGTTCGCCGCCAAAGCCTGTCCCTGCTTCGATGTACAAAAGGAATTTGGTTGAAAACGTTAGTTTCGTGTATCAGTCTTCACATGCAACTAATCGCTATTTTATCCCGAATTGGGGTAAGATCGGCTCAACTATCACAAGTCCCATCAGAACAGCTGCGTCTTGATGCCTAACGACAAGCCGAAGACATCCCAGAAACCGGCAGAACCATTGCGATAGAAACGCATGAAATAAATATCGTTGGTGCTCAACTCGTAGAAGAAGGTGACACTCTTCACAAACTTGCGGCGGTTCTCGGGCACATCCACCGTGAAACGCTCTCCCACAAAGATGTTGGGGCGGATGCGTGTGGAGAAAGGATAATAGCCACTGCCATACTTTGACGGCTGCTTCGTCCAGAAATCTGAGCCAAAGACGGTGTTGAAATACAAGCCACACTCCAAAGGCTCGAAGGCCCAGCCATGACCCATCGTCACCGACCAGGGTATATAATTCTGCTTCAGGGTCATCGTCATCTTGGCATTGTTGGAGTCATATTTCGGTATGTAACCGAAGAGCAACTGCGTCTCCCACTGGCGATGCTTGCCATAATCCCAGCCCACTCCGAAGGAGAACAGTCCCATGTTGCCACAAGTCTGCAGGACGGTTTGCGTAGGGATGAGTGCTCCCCAGTAGCGGCGATAACGGTGAATGCGGTTGTCATAGCGACTATGTTTCACCACCGTGTCGCGAGCAGCCAACGTTGTATCTGCCACGGCGTTCTGTTGCGCCTGAACACATGCAGGCATCAGAAACAAAAGAAGAAATATCCTAAAAATCAATAATCTCATAACTGTAATCGTCGGGAGTAATGGTAAATATATAATACTTTCGCTCCTTGGCACTCGCTGTCATATAGAAGATAGTACCGTCATCATAGAGGTCCTGTATGCGAATGTGATGGCCATGACCGTCGAGACAGAACATCAGCTGGGGCAGCTTGTGGATGTAATCATTGAAGGGTTCTGCCACGTTATTGTTGAACTGCTCGGAGAAAGGAGGAGCATGCATACAAACGACTGAGCGGTCGAACTCATCTGCCCGATTGGTCCACTCGGCCTTGATAAAGTCGAAATTGGGAACTGGTTGCGAATAATCGTACTCGATGGCATTGGTATTGAGGCACACAAACTTCACTCTGCCTGCGATAAAAGCAAAGTCGGGATTGCCAAAAGTCACCTGATAAGCCTTTGTCCCTGTACCGAGACAGTCGTGATTGCCCAAGAGTGCCACAAAGGGTTTGTTGAGTTTCTTGAGCCGGTCGCGAGTCCAGAGAAATTCCTTTGTGCCACCAAAGTCGGTCATGTCGCCACCATGAATCACAAAGTCGATATCTGGCCTGCGGTTGATGTCGCTCACCTCGTCACTCAGGTCATTGAGCCACTGGTGTGAGTCGCTGATAAAGGCGAAACGAAAGGTGGTTTTGTCCTTCGTCGCCTCCTCTATCTTCACTATCTGCTTGGCGTTGACATTCTTCTCTCCCTTGATATTCACATCATAAGGATGCACGTCGAACACCTTGTCACAACTGACGAGCGACAGCCCCAACAGGCCAACCATCGCCCAGATAAATCTCATCTTTCTTTTTTTCATACGGCTGCAAAGGTAATCAAAAAACCTGAATTACGAAATAGTTTTGCATTCGAAAAGAAATCAAAGAGTACATATATTCCTTATTTCGTGACATTTAGAACAGTCGTTCACCAGATTCAGCCCCCTTAAAAAATGATAAGCCCTGAGAGAGAGAAACGGGACTCTTGGGGGGACGCACAAACAACTGAAGTTTCGCAAGTTTTGCCCCACACGCCCTGAAGGGGCAGAAGCTCTTAGCCCAGGGCAGCGCCCTGGGTTATCATGTTCGCAAACTTGTCGCCCTGTAAGGGCAAAAGCCTTATAAATTGTTAGGAGTTTTAAAGCTTTTGCCCTTACAGGGCGCATTGCCGATTGCCATTATACCCAGGGCGTTGCCCTGGGCTAAGAGCTTCTGCCCTTTCAGGGCGTGCTGCTTGTAATCGGCACAATATGTTGACTATGGAAAGATGAAACAGGTGGACGAGAACAATGTACAGATGGGCGAGTTCTCTGCCAAAGACATTGCTGTGGCTGGCTATCCATTGCTCTGAGCTAAGAGCTTTTGGGCCTTCAGCCCGTATTGCGAAACTTGAGCAAACAGTATGTTCGCTGGGCTCCTCAGAAAACTATCCCTCCCAAATCTCATAAGAGAACGGAAAGGCAAGGGCTCTCGCATTCCATACTGCCGAGGCGCAGCCCACCTTCAAGAAATGAACACGGGCGGAGAGCGCCTTGCGGAACACACGATAACTCTTGAGACTACGGTCGGCATCGGCTTGCTGGATGAAGAAAACATATCTGTTGAGAGGATGGGCAGCCATGACGGAAGCGATGCGTGTAGCCAACTTCTCGGCTGACTGGGGACCGATTTTCGCAAAGATGTACGAGAAATGGAAGAAGATGACCGTAGGAACGCTGGACAAAGCATTCCAATCATCGTCATTCAACTCCTCAAAATGGCTCAGCTTGTGATAAACCACCCGGTCGGCGTAAGCGGCATGAAGCATCCGCTCGCCCATCTGATGCATGCTCTCCGAGATGTCGACTGCCTCGTACTCCAAACATCCTATCTTGTCGCCGAAAACCTGCATGAAAGCCAGGGCATTGGTGGCTGGTCCGCAACCCAGATGCACCGAGATGGTGCGCAGGGAGGTGGAGGAGAGCCTCTCCTCCACCCACTCCCGAACCGAGCCGTACATCAGCTTGGCGCAGGCATAGTGGGCAGGCATCATGTTGTGACAGTAAACGAGCACCTGGTCGGCAGGCGTGAAGGTGCGCATCCGGTTTCTGCCCGAGGTGTCCTTGAGGTCGGTCTGAATGATTTTGGATTGCACGAAATGGCTCCTGCCATAGTCGATGAGCGCCTGGTTGGTGGCAAACTCGTTGCCCAGAACATACTGGGGCCAACGGGTCATCGCATCGTCCTTGACGGGCTCTTCGACGACCGTACGAAACGTACGGTCAAAGGTTTCATCGGATGATAATTCCACGACCGGGAAAACCGCATTTCTCTGTCCATCGCAAGAACCGAGCGAATCGAGCGAGCCGACAGAGCCGAGCGAACCAGCCGAGTCGAGAGAACCAGCTTCCCCAACAACAAAGTTTCCGCTCACATAGTCACTGGGCGAGATGTCGAAATAGCTCTGCCTGTTACGGGCAAACTCCATGAGCTTGAAGAAGATGACGTTCTCGCGCAGGAGTCTGGCGTTGCCGATCATGATGAGATGTTTCATGGCACGGGTCATCGCCACGTTGAGCTTGCGGTCGATGATTTCGCCCGACGCACGGTCCACATACTGGTTGCCGGTAAGGAATCCCAACTGATAGTATTTCCTGATGGTGAAGCCGTAGATGATGTTCTCGCACTGGCTTCCCTGATAGCGCTCCACGGTGTCGATCATGATGTCGTGGAGCGGTTCGATGTGGTAGCTGTCTATCTCGTTGCGTATGGTGGAGATCTGATTGCGATAGGGCACGATGATGCCCACCGTGCGGTCTTTGTCGAAGCCCTCTGGATCCATGAGGTAGATGCGATGCACCGTGGCGGCGATCATCCTGGCCTCGATGAGATTCACCTTGTCGGAGGTCTCCTGCTGCCATGGGTCGAGTCCTGTCTGTCGTGGCTCGGGATAGGTGACGAAGGCGATGCGGCGGGTGGTGAGCAATGCCTCCAGCCCGTCGTGGCTCTCAGAGGTGAGCGGCGTGGGCTCCTCCTGATAAGGCAGGGGCACGGGGATGAGCTTGTTCTGATAGAAGGCATAGTTGGGGAAGATGGCTATCTCGCGGTGCATACGCCCCTGGCGGGTGAGCATGTAGCTGTACTCATTGTTGACACCCTCGGAGCGATAAGCCTTGATGAGGCGCTCGAAGAGCGAGAGCCGGCAGTCGGTGAGGTGGATGGCCCGCAGGTTGGGTTCCTGCACCATGGATTCCGACTCCTGTTGCTGCACGACGGCTGGCAACTGTTTCTCGTCGCCTATGAGCACAAACTTGGCGATGGCGTGCTCGCCCGTGCGTGCATTCTTCGCCGAGAGCAGACCTACGATCTGGGGCTCGAGTATCTGGGAGGCCTCGTCGACAATAGCCAGGTCGAAATGCTTGATCGACAGGAGGGCTATCTGACTGTTGAAGGCTGTGGTGGTGCCGCAGAACACACGGCAACGCTCTATCATCTGCCTGATGTCACGGCCGTCGCGGCACGCCTCCGACCGCTTGCCGAGCAGGTGGGAGCGGTAAGCCTCATGACAGCCCAGCTCGCTGCCCAAGCGCACGAAATCGATGCCCTCGCCTACCAGTTTGCTGCACATCTCGTCCACAGCCCTGTTGGTGAACGAGAGCAGCAGTACCGACGTGCCTTCCTCCATGAGCTGTTCCTTCAGCACGTTGACCATGCCGAAGGAGGTCTTACCCGTGCCGGGAGGTCCGATGATGAGGAAGAGGTCCCGGGCCTGCTTCACGCGCAGCACCAGGTCGTTGAACTCCGTGTTGCCCTGGCTGGCGTAGTCACCCTGGAGTGTGAGTGTGGTGTCGACCCTCGGCTTGCGCTGCAACAGGAGCAAATCCTTGCGTTCCTGACGGGCTTCGAGGAAGAGTTGAAGACCCTGATAAAGAGCACGGTACGACGATTCCATAAAGTCATGCTCTATCGCCCACACCTCGCCATCGAACACCTCGCGCTGGGTCTGCGGATTGCGGAGCGACACCTCTACCCTCGTCTCGTGAATGTCGACGATTGACCCGCGGAACACATAGTGGCGCGTGGCGTTGGGCTCGCCCTCAAGGGTGGGATTGTAGGCATAGAAGAAGACGATATCGCCCTTGCGGAAGTTGGACACGTCCTTGTCCTGTCCGTCGGCGAAGGCGAACTCCACCCGCTCGATTGGCATTCCCTTGACCTGTCGGAGGGGCATCATGCGCAGGTCGCAATAGATGTTGCCGGCGTTGCGTCGCTCGTCGAGTGTGGAGTTCCATACCGAGGCGAATCCCGACTCCTCCTTGGTTCGGTTGCCCACCTTGGAGAGCATCTGCTCGTTCTCCACAAAGGTGAGGAAGCGGTAGTAATAGTCTTTCTCCAAGGGTGTGGCCGTGCGCACCCGGTCGAGCAGCGCCTGCAGCTGTGGCCGCTTGTAGCGTTCCCACAACGTTCCGCTCTCGCCCGGACATACGAGCTCGGGGGTGAGCGACTCGAGGATACGGAATCCGCCACGCGTGAGGAGCAGTTCGAGCCAGGCCACCTGGTTGCGCAACCTGAGCGCCTTGAAGAGCAGGTCGGGCGCCGAGGCGATGTCGAGCAGGCTGTTGGCGTACTTCGAGTAGAGCATGTAGGAATGGAAGTCCTTGTAGGCCACGCCGTAGTTGTATCTGAAGATGGCACGATAGAGCAGCGCCTGCACGTAGTGGTCGGGGCGAATGCGGGGTGTCTCGGGGCTCGACTTATAGGACGCCTTGCCCGATTTCTGCTCCACCATGAGCGTGAGGTCTTTCTGAATGAAGTCCATACGGGCCTGCAGTCCGAGTGTGGGCGAGAAGAAGGAAGGCTCCAGGATGGTGTTCTTGCCGTCGCGCCTGAAAGCTACCGACGAGGCCTCGGCCAAGGCTCCCTGCACGGCACGGCGAATGTGCTGGCGCTGCAGTTCGGCATCGGCACGGAAATGGTCTGAGAGGGGCGTCACGGCGAGGCTCACGGCATTGCGGGCGCAGAAGTCGGCCATGCTCTTCTCGTAGGGGCGGTCTACGTGGTAAACCTCCTCGTCGAGCAGCTGTCCGGCAAAGTTACCCAGCATGATGGCCTCGTTGCTGAAGGCGGGCGCCAGCTTCCTGAGCATGTAGGCGTAGGGGGTGGCGGTCTCCTGCTCGGAGAAGCATCCTGCCAGCGAGGTGACGTCTATCAGATAGTCGGGGTTGTAGATGATGATGGCGGGATAGATGATGCCAGCCTCCTCGCGGGGCAGGATGAGGTTGAGCTGTTCGCCCTTGAGCAGGATGTCGGCCAGATAGGCTCGGTCGCCCAGCGCATACGGGTTGTCGGCCTTGCGATAGTAGATGCGGCACGACTCGCCCGTCTCGCTGTCGGTGGCTGTGATGAGGGTGTCGTCCCAGGTGTCGATGATGACCCGCATCTCGCTGCCTTTGCGATAGAGCGGACGGTAATAGGAAGCCACGACATAGGGGAAACGATGGTCGAGACTGGCGGGCACGGGAATGTCGTAAACGAGAGCGATAAACTTGCACAGGGCGGCTGTGTCGTGGGCGACAGACTGGCGCAGCTCTTCATCGGTGAGTACGGCTTCGGTTTCATCCTGAGCCCGTCGGGGCGCATTCTGAAGACGGCGCAAGCGGATGCGGAAGGCGTTGACCGAAGCCGAGAGAGAGGCGTCGCGCATCTTGTCGCGGTTCTCGGTGAGCAGATAGTCCACCTTGGCGAAGAAGCCGGCAAACTTGGTCTTCGACTGCTGCAACTTTCCCGCCACGGCCTGATGGAAAACCTCGCTGAGCAGACGGTAGCGCAGACGGATGTCAATGTCGGCGGGTATCTGGTCGACCTGTTCGAAGAGGTCGGTCGCCACACTCTCCACGTGCAGCCCTGCCAGCCCCTCGCCTGCCGTCTGCACATCGTAGGCCTCTATCCTGAGTCGTCGGGGAATGTCGCGCATCTGCTCGGCCGTAAAGATCTGTGCGCCCTGACTTCTGCTGCCGAGGACAGCTCCCAGGTGGCGGTTGTCGCACACGGAGAGCCACTTCCCTACACTCTCCGAGAGGCCCGAGGCGTCGATCTCCGCATCCCGGCTGAACACGACCACCACTCCCACTTCGAGGCGCTCACATCCGAGATATTTGCGCAGTCCTGCGGCGGTTCGGCTTCGGTTGAGCCGTGCCTGTGCGAAGGGACTTTTGCCGTAGGCTCCACCTGCTATCGTCCTGCCGTCGCTGGTCCAGGGGCCGTTCTCGCCTGCCACGATGTTGCCGCCCCAGTTCTTGAACTCTATCACCAATGCCGCCTGCGGTGTGAAGAGCAGCGCATCGAGCTCCACGCCCTCGATGTTGTAGTTGCCCACGAGCACGTACTCCCCACCCGTCTGCGCCTCCAACTCGCCCAGGATTCGGCAAAGTGCATCAAACTGCCTGATCTCGGCCGCATGCTCATACTCAGAAATCTTGTATATTCTCACCCCCATGTGTCGTTTTTTATTTTGCTCACAAAATTACAAAATATTTTCGATACCACCAAATTTTTGCCTGCGTCAACAGGCGAAAATGGACAGAAGCGCTGACACTGACACTGACAGTCCAAAATTCCGCAACTCCCCCCTTGAGGGAAAAGGGTGAAAGAGAAAGTTTATATTTATATATATATAAATATAAAAATATATTATTAACATTTCTTTACTTTTCTACTCCTTCACAGGAGTAAAGAAGAGGGGTGCGGAAAATCGGACTGTCAGTGTCAGTGTCAGCAAGGCGTCACATAAAAGCGAGGTCGTGAGAAACTATGACTTCGGGAGAAGAAAACTAAATTTATGCGCGCCGAAAGCTATGGATTTCCGTAGGGGAAAGTACGTATTTTTTATAAGTGATTGAGAATGAGATAAGTTTTTATCTCATAAAAAGAAGAGGTTACGAATTAGAAATAAACAGAATGTAGCATCCTGCTGTGATTTGCATAACCATCCAAAGAACTCTTTCGGTTGCAAAGGTACGATATTTAATCGGGGATAAAGAATGTTTTAAGATTTTTTATCCTCGATTTTTTGCTTGGGTAAATCTGTTTTTATTAAACCATATTCTTCTCTATTCTTTGCTATTTCCATTTCAATCCATTCAAATATATGTGGCAAGGGTTCCTGTTTTTTGAATGGTCTATTTCGTTTGCATATTCTCATCCTTTCGTGTGTTTTGTATAAAAGTCAGCCGTCGTCGAAGAAAGACAGTCCTCGTACCTCAGACTAACTTCCTCCGACTATGGCACGGCAAGAAGAATGCGATATCATTAAGATACAAATACATAAAAATGGTTGCTGACCTGTGATGTAATAATGTGAAATCACAAATATTTTACACAAGCAAAAACTCCGTGAACCGTTATATTCTATGGCAGGTGTAGCTGTGATAGAGATTTACTCGACTATTTCGATTTTTATCGTTAATAATGCATAAATATTGGAGCTTATATACGTTTTTTAATGTATTGCACCTTATCTTTGCTTATCTGAAATCATCCATAACCAAAGTAAAATGGCAAAGAGCAAAAAAGACTTTACATTACTTCTCATTGCACTCTTTTGCAGTTCTTTGGCTCATGCACAAAAGCAAGTTCCTGCAGAACGGAAAGATTCCATTGACAATGGAAGTAATATTATTAAGATAGTTGGAAATCATTCCAACAAGGGTGCGGCCAACAATGCCCTTGACGTGTTGAGTGGTCAGGCTGCTGGTGTCAATGTGACATCCAACGGTCTGGATCGTATGGCTATGCTCAATAGTGTGCGAGTACGTGGTACAACCTCCATACCGCAAAGATGTCTGGATCTGAACAAGAAGCTGAAGCAGACAAGGTCTACGAGTAAGAGCTGACATAAGCATTACATAAACAAGGACATTTAATGTGTCATCTATCCAGGAACAAAGGGCAGACAAATTCGACTTTCATAATTCTGTATGCCATACCAAGACTGCCAGGGACAAGCGTTGCCTTTGTGCTGTCTTGGTTCTTGTATGGATGTACCCAGCCTTTGTTTATAGAACAAAAGATGAATGTAAACTTAATATAAAATACAATGTTTAAATATAAGAAATCAAGATTATCCGCATTCTTTGCCGCCATTAATATCGTTCTTGCTGATATTGGCGGAAAGAAGACTACATATATTATTTCATTTCGCGCTAAAAGTATCATAATCATGTCTGTTTCAGTTGTGATGTTGGTAGCATGTGAAAGACATGCTTCTACAAGCGAGCAGATGGATATTGCGGAAAAACTCATGAATACAAAACCAGATTCGGCGCTTACAATTTTAAACAGCATTCACGCCTCTGGTTTCAAGGGTAAGGATGCTGCCAAATATGCGTTGCTGAAATCTATGGCACTGGACAAGAACTGCATAGACACCACGACCTTTGATATACTTGAACCCGCCATTGACTATTATATCAAAAACGGAACTCCAGACGAACAGTTTCGGACATATTATTATCAAGGCAGGATTTATCAGAATCAAGGTGATGACGATTCTGCAATGCTTTCTTTTATGAATGCCTGTGATTTGAAGCAAGCAGTTACCGACTCGTTATTGCTGGCACATACATTTGTGGCGCAAGGTACATTGTATCTCAAACAGTACAAGACAAAAGAGTTCATTCAAAACAATATGGCAGCAGCGAAACTTTATGGAGCTATCGGCAGAGACTTGCTTGAAATCAAAAGCTACACCAATGCCATTGATGGGTATGTTATGCTCAACAACAAGACTGCAGCGGACAGCCTTATATCCATCTGTGTGCTTTTAGTACAAAAGAACCAAGATGGTGAAGCGTACCTGTTTCCCTCATTGCTTTCTTACACTGTGGAATTTTGTACTCCTGCCGACATCAAATCTTTTTTAGATCAGAATCAAGACTTGGATTTGACTAAAGACGACAAGATGAATTTTGCCCAAGGCTATTCAAAAATTGGAGACTATGGCAAGGCTATGAAGTTGCTTTCTGAAATAACTCCAGATCGTTTCACATTGGATTCTCTCAAATACGCTTCTGTAAAAATCGATATCTTGGAAAAACAGGGCAATTATGAACAAGCTCTGAATTTATACAAGGACTATTCTGCGATGCTTGAACGCTATCAAAAAGAATTGCTCTCGCACGATTTGTTGTTTGCAGACAAGAAACATCAGCTTGAGATAAAGAGCCTTGTAGAGATTAAAGGAAGAGACCGAATCATTTTGTATGCACTGTGCGGTATATTTGGATTGATTATGCTTGTGGGCTGGCTATATTACCGAGGACACCTAAACAGAGCCAAACGTATTTTAGCAGAAAAAGAGAATGAGAATCTAAAACTTGGGCAAGAGAATCTGCGCAAAGAAAAAGAGAAGGTTGAACTCGAACGAGACAAAAAAGTTCTGGAAACTGTCAACCTCAAATTAGAAATAGCCCAGTTGGAAAACGAGCGTAATCATCTGAAAAATTTACAGATAGAACAGCAGGAACTGGCAAAACCCATTCAAAATGTAATCAAGAAAAGACTTGACATTCTCAATGGCCTGCTTGCTAAAGAAATTACTCAAAACGACTGCTATGCGGAGCCATACAACAAATGGATAGAGACTCTTCATAATGACAAGCAGAAGTTCATGGATTCTACCCGTCTCGCTTTTGCTGCGTCACATCCAAAGTTTATGGAGTATCTTGAACAACATGGTCTATCCATGTATGAAATAAATTATCTGTGCCTGTATGCAATCGGATTGCGAGGCAAGGAAGTCGGAAACTATATCCAAATTAAGCGTCATTACATCATAAGTCATGAAATACGAAAGAAACTTGGCATAGACGAGCACGAAACAAATATAGGTCTGTATATCCGTAAACTGATGAGGAATTTGGAAAAGTAAACTTAGAGGCTACTCTGAAAAACTGTAGAAACGCCATCCAACGATGGCGTTTCTACTATATGTGTAGTGTCTGCATTCTAATTTTGTCCAAATCCAATGTGTTATACAATAGTTATATAGGTGCAAATTTTGATATACACGTAAAACTTTGACGCGCCTTGTAAAACTTCTCACAACTAATATATCGTAAACCATTGAATATCAGAGAATAAAAAAGTTTAACGTAAAACTTTTGCCCTTGGTAAAAAACTTTATTTGTAGTAACTTTGCCAAAATATTAATAACATTTAGTGGCAATAAAATGAGTATGAAAAAGGTAATTATATTAATGGTGTTGCTATTGACGACAATGGCACATACCGCTTTCGCAGAGCAACGTGGAGTGTTCATGGAGTTTCATAGAAAGATAAACCCCGGAAAAAATATGCAAGTGAACCGTGCACCAATGCGTATGCCTATAGAGGTAGTTTATGATTCTGATACGCATAATATAAAGGTTACTGGTGACACGGGCATAGAAGCCGAGGTGTTTCTTTACAATGTAAACGGAACTCTTGAGAGTCATTCTTCAACCTTGAATACGGAATTTAGTGTTTTGGAATCTGGTACATACGTAATCTTGATACAAGGAGAATGCTGGTATGCAGAAGGAGAAATAGAAATGTAAAATCTCCTTACAAGAAGAAAGATTTAAAAAGATAATAATCCCACAGACCAGACTGTTAAAAGGTGCGGAATCCGAAAAGCAGAATGAGTAGGAACTAACTTTAAAAGCAAAGTATTATGATTAGAAAATTGTATTTTGTTTTGGTTTTGATTCTTGGATTGTCATTTAATTCTTGTACGAATGACATAAGTGAGGATGTATTGACTAACCATTCTTCCACATCATCAAACGATGAAGCAGAAATCATTAAGCTCACATCTGGTTTTAACATCAAGAAGGAGAATGGCGTGTATTCTATGGGAGACATCTTGCTCTCTGACGAGCAGGTGAAATTGCTCGATGAAACGGGTAGTATTTATCCAGTACCAAATAATACATTACCAAGTGACAGTTTGCTTGTCAGTCCGATGACAGGAACTAAAGTCATTTATCCTACAAGTATTACACGTGCGACAGGACGTGACCCAAACGAAAACGTATTTTGGAGTATGGTCAGATACGTAATAGATCCTAGTCTTACTGCTAATGAGAGAATAGTCTTGAGAAATGCCATTCAGCATATTGAGTCAAGAACAAATGTGCGTTTCTATAATGCTACAGGACAACCTACGGTTGATCCAACATATGGTTTTAAATATCCTTATGTTAATGTTAAAAATAATAAAAAAGAACCAACAGTAAGTAGTTCTTATGTAGGTCGTATAGGAGGTGAACAAGAAATGCTCATTGGTAGTAAGTGCGGTGTTGGGGTCGTTGTCCATGAACTGTGTCATGCATGTGCCATGTATCACGAACATTGCCGTTATGACAGAGATAATTACATTACCGTATATACCGAAAATGTAGAAGATAATGCATTGAATGATGTTAGAAAAATAACATCTAATTATTATACTCGAGGTGCATTTGACTTTAATTCGATAATGATTTATGGATCCTATACTTTTAGCAAGAATGGCAAACCAACAATGCTGAAAAAAGATGGAAGTACGTTCTTCCAAAATGATGTTCTGTCTGATTTGGACAGAGCATGGCTTAATTATTTTTATTTGCCATATATTGCCCGTTCTGATGTATATAGAGAATTGGACGATGTTGTTTATGATGGAAATAATAACATCTTAACAGAAGCACAACGCAAAGAGTTGCAAGCAGCATTAAACGATGGCAATCCTAATCCTCCATCAGGTGGAAGAATACCAAACATTCATTAATTTTAAAAGTTATGAATATACAAAAGACAAGATTCTGTTTCTATGCAATATTACTTATCGTACTTTCTTTGTTGGCAAGCTGTATAGATGATAATGAGCCTGTTGATAAGCAAGAGACTGTTACATTGTATGTATCTGCCAATATGGGACAGACATCAGGGCTTACAGGTACAATGCATGACTGTATGCTTGTAAAGGAAAAAGGTGATGACACATGGAATACTTGGGCACTCGAAGGAATTAAAGGCTTTAACTATGAGAAAGGGTATGATTATGAGCTTTTGGTTACTAAAACGACTTATGCCAATCCACCTGCTGATGGTGGAGCTTACGGCTATTCGTTAATACAAATCGTATCAAAAACAGCAATAGTTCATGCTAAAATTGCCAAACAAGCGTCTCTACAACAGACTTATCCAACCGTATCAGCAATTATTTCCGACCCAACTGTCAAAAGTAAGATGGAAGAAGCTTGGGCAAAAATGAAAAGTAATGCTTCTAGTAGTGGAAGAAATGAATATGGGTTCTATATCTACTACGATTCAAATAGTAAACAATACTCTTGTGGAACTATGGTAAAAGGTCCTACAATAGCAGGATGTGAAGGTACAAATGCAAGTGTTAGTTTAGGTATACCTACAAATAACATAACCGTTTGTGCATTTTTCCATTGTCACACAACTCTTGAATATTGTCCATCAACGGTCAGTAGAGCGACAGGGCCTTCATCAGCAGATAAGAGCTTTGCCACAACGAACAAATTACCTGGGATACTATATGACTATAGCACAAAGAAATTAGTTGGTGGTATGAAGAAAGATGCCTCATACAAAGTATATACTTTTGGCCCATCACAAAGAGTGTTCCCATAATTAGTATTATTAAATATGGCAATTATGAAAAAGATTATTTTTATATTATCTGTAATTTTAGGAACTGTTGCATTATATGCGCAATCCTTAAATTCAAGTAAGCGTTCGGAGGCTTTCAGCAAAAGTTCGCTCATTGAAACTGCAAAAAATGTAGCGATGACCTACGGTCCTGCATACGTTGCATATTTTAAAAGCGCAAACGTCTCAGATATTCAAGTTTTCCAAAAGGAGGATTATGGGGACAGCTTTCCTGAAATAAAAAAACAGATAGGAAGAAAGTACTATACTGTAACTTTTACATACGATAGCACTTCTGTAAAGTTCGCCTTTGATTATGCTGCTAAAGTTAGTATATGGGAAGATACTGGAGAACCTTTAGATGTAATCTTTGGTAATGGAATGGGGAGAAATTTTTTATTTCTTAACTTTAAAGAGCAAACAAATCATTCTGCCCAAAAGAGAATGAAAGTGGCTCCAGGCTTAATTGAAGAAGTTCCTTTGCAAACAGAAAAAGAGCCAGAAAACATTTGGAATTAGCAAGGATATATAACATTGATAGTCAAACGGGAATTGAATGAGAGAAATATTGGTTAAAAAGCTATCCAATAGTTTTGCATACACAAACAATTTCTGTTTGACTATATTTATAAAATGATAGGCTATGAGATATTTAATTGTATTTTTATTTGCGTTGTGTTTTGTTGCATGCCAACAAAACGACAGTATTGTGCCTGATGTTGCAAAATCAAGTAAAGAATATTCTGTTAGCGATAAGTCTGTAACAAGGGCAATTCAAACATACAGAGAACCAACAAATGAAGAGAAACAGGTTTTAAGTACTGATTTCCCATATTTGAATACAGATAGAGTAATGGTTACAGATGAAGCCAATCCACTTTACAATTGTATCGCTTATTCTATGGGATTAGAGGACAGATGGATAGACCCAGAGTCTCCATTGTCAAGTTTTCAGCAGCAATACCAAAATGCTAAGATACTGTACTATGCGCCAAATAATTATTCCGTAACATCTACTTTGGATTATAATGCAGATGTTGACGGTTGGGGTACTTCTGACAGAAATATGACCCATGGCAGTAAAAGATATAGTGGGACTACATGGGAGTCTAAATTAGGAAGATATCTCAGAATAACACATGATAGACTAGGCTTAATGGGAAATCTATATGGTGATGTGCAAACGTCTTTTAACATATCAAACTCTCGTATGAGCGAGATAGCAAGAACTATAGAGATGGATACATTAACTATGTCTGACAAGGAGAAAATTAAAAAATTAGCTTCACAGGTACCTGATAGTATAAGATCTCGTTTTTCCATTTTGGTAGATAAATGGAATTTTGCAATAGACCATAATCCAAAGACTCGGTATAGTGCAAGCACATATTCTTATGCAGGATTGCCAGAATTTAATTCTCTCAAATCAATGGGAGAACAAATTATTCCACTAATTATGGAGCGACTTATAAACCCTTCAGATTTCTATTTACTTGTTCTTTATGAAGCTGTTCAAAATGACAGCAATCAAAAGATAACATATAAAAATGGCGATTTTCATATCTTGGAAGGCGAGCAAAACAGAGCAATAAGGTGTGTAAAGAAATGGCTCGAACAACTAAAGTAAAACTCAAAAACTAAAATAAACTATCGGGGATGAAAATGAACTTTAGCTTTTTATCCCCGATTTTTTGATTGAAAAAAACAAATTTAGCAAGGAAGTAAAATCTTGTTTTTTGATTGTTCAGTTTTTATATCCATATTTTTGTTTGCTATTCAAAAATGAAAATATTACTACCCATTATGAGTATGTTTCTGAACGTGTCGTATGCGCAGAAAACAGATACAACTAAAACTTTTGCATGAAAATAACGTTACAGACAACGTTCGCCTCATTCATTTCGAGATTGAATCTGTTTTGCCCATAATACTAAGAATGTACTCTTCTCCTAAATAGCCATCAATTTCTTGGACAATTACATTGTCAACAATAATAGATTTGAGTTCCAGTTGGATCCTTCCTGGAGAGATAGGACGCTTGTCTGCATCAAAAACAAATTGCGAAGGACATTTAAAGTTGAAAAGCACAAGATGCTGCTTTCCGCCATAGTTCAGTGTCACTGGTACTTTGCTATCGCTATATATGATTTTCCCCATTTTGCTCGCTTCTCCAGTTTCTTCGTCTGAGCTTGCAAAAGAATAAGGTATCGAAATATCATAATCGGGCAACAGCTTGACTGCTTCTGCCAATTTAGTATCTTTTATGACAAAACTTATCCAGCTGATTGGGACTTGCTGTAAGGTGACAGTCCGGTTTTCGTACCCTCCAAAAGTGTAGTGGATGATAGGTTGACCATTTTCTGTGACCTCACCCTTCCATAAACTTTTATAATCCAACTGTTCTTGCGATGCATTATAGATTACAGGAATGAATATACTGCTGTATTGTCCTTTAAGCTCATTACTCAGCTCCTCAATTACACTTTGACGCTGGAAGTAAGAATCTACATAAGTAGGATCCTCATGGCATCCGCTTAAACTAATCACGGCTGAAATAGCCACAATGACCATTGATATCTTTTTCATTACTATTGTTTTTATTATATAACGGCGAGATATTATTATTGTTATGTATGATGGCAAAAAATGATTGAGAATTCTGTATTGAATGTTCTATTTGTACTTGCACATTCTCATCCTATCGTGTCCTATGTATAAAAGTCAGTCGTCGTCGCTGAAAGACAGTCCTCGTACTCAGACTAACTTTCTCCGACTATGGCACGGCAAGAAAAATCCTTGGCGGTATGCCTTGAAATACTTCAAGACTATACTGCCAAGGACTTTTCTTTGTTTGCCGTGCTGACAACGGCTGACTTTTATAGCCACAACTCGCAGTTCCATTTTTATCGCACAATCCAAACGACATGAAACAGTGGCACGCCACCCTTTCATGTCTCAGTAGTACGGCATGAGGAAAAGTGTTTCTTTTTGTCGGTTGCAGGCTAACCGATCAAAAGAAACACCATTCCTTGATTTGCCGTACCATTTTGTTTGCATACTCCACCGCAAGAAAGAAGTCATTGATGTAAACCCCAACGACCACTTTCATGCTTGGCTGCAC
>ERZ833608.822-NODE-822-length-23592-cov-7.528742_pt1 | contig 23592 bp, 20 predicted proteins | sample MGYA00519694_ERZ833608 | MGnify/ENA primary metagenome ERZ833608 (study PRJEB31850, sample SAMEA3708742) | human gut metagenome | biome: human gut; feature: human-associated habitat; material: faeces | place: China | collected 2014 ... | reverse complement strand
TAGTCTTCTCTGCTAATACCTTTAATCTTCCTTTTGCTTTAACAACCTGGACTGGTGAACCGCCATCCCTTACTGCTATACCAGCTGAGTCGTAGCCACGGTATTCTAACTTGGCTAAGCCGTTTAATAGGACTGGGGCTGACTGGTTTTTTCCTACATATCCTACTATTCCGCACATAAATATATCCTCCTAATTAATTTATATTTTCTATATAGCCTTCAGTTGCATCCATTTTATAAATGATTTTACATGGATTACCGATAACAATGGAATGATCAGGAATGTCACAATTTACAAAAGAATTTGGAGCTATTAAAACATCGTTTCCAATTTTTATTTTCCCAACTATTGTTGAGTTTACACCAATCCATACTTTGTTTCGTTTCTTTCTGTACTTTTATCATTTTTATTTTTAGATTATTCCACCCCATTTCTGTTACAAATGTATTGATGACTGCAAGAAATGAGTTAATACTTGTTGTCTTATAACCACAGTCCTTTTTAAGATGTTCTTTGTAAGTTATAAGCAGTTCCTTATTAACAGGTCTTCCAGCGGCATATTCTTTCAGCTTGATTATGTCGCGCATATATTTTTTTATTGTCTGGGGCTTTTTCTCTTCATTTATTAATATGGTTTTGAATTTATTAATGGAATTATCATCGAGAATATATTTTTTGTGGGATTTACTGGTTGATTTTATTTGTGTCTTTTTGTACATAGTGACCTCCGTAATATATAATGTTATTAGCTTATGCTAGTTTAGATTTTATAATACAGCATAATAGCATTATATATGAATAATCATATGTGAAGAAAGACGCAAAAAAAGTAAGCAGCTTTGCAGCCGCTTACTTTCATTGTCATCCGGACACTCACGAATTCGCGCTGATGCGCTATCCGTCCTGCTGCGCATGACTATTCGTTCGTTAACGGCGCAAGAAAAGTAAATGTCTGCTATGCAGCCGCTTACTTTTTCTTTGCGCACACTATATCATGACCTCTGATTTTTCTTTGCTCTTGTCTACTATTGCGTTTAATTTACGGCAAGGTATTGCTACTACAAGTCCGATGAAGAGGCATATGAGTACATAGATGAAAAGTGCAAGTATACATTTCCAGTAGTACCAGCTATATGTTCCACCGACACATTCTCTTAATGCATCCATGGCATAAGTGAATGGCAGGTACTTGTAGATTGCCTGATATATGGCAGGCAGACACTGGATAGGGAATGTACCACCAGCTCCGGCTACCTGAATAACCATTATTACAACTGCTGCAGCTTCACCTACATTTTCAAATGCAACTGTAAGTGAATATGTTATCATTGTGAATACAAATGATGTGAAAGCTGCGGCAAACCAGAACTTAAATGGATGTATACACTGTATTCCTATAAAGAACAGATCGCCAAGCGTTATAAGAAGAGCCTGTGCCTGTCCTATAAGAAAGAAAGTAATATATCTTCCGAAAAATGCTTCAACAGAATTAACTTTAACGCCATCAAAAGGATGTACCTTTACATGTATTATGGCTACGAGTATAAGCGCACCTACCCAGATTGAAAGGACTGAGTAGAATGGTGACATAGCTGAACCATAGTTTGAGATAGGGTAAAGGTCTTCGGTAGCTATTGCAACTGGCGAAGATATAAATGATGCCAGTTCATCCGTATTAAATGATATAGCTGTCTGTAACAGTGAGTAGGCACCACTGTTCTTGAATTCTGTAAGTTTGTCAGTTGTTTCGCTTATATTGTCCTCAAGGCTTTTTACCATAGTAAGTGTGTTATTGATTGAGTCACCCATCTGGCTTATTGAATTGTTGAAATCGTCTATATTGTAGCCCATATCACTGTAGATATCAGATATGGAATTCATATACCCGCTTACTGCATCAATATCCTGTGATATAGTAGATAATATTGATGAATCTATAAGTGAGCCTTGTCCTATAGTTTGGTTAAGTTCGTTCAGTATAGCTTTTTCACCATCAAATGTACCAGTTAAGTCAGGACTTATGCCTTTGGCAGTATCAGCAGTGGACTGGGCAGTACCTATTATATTGGAGAGTGTAGTAAGCACACTGTCAAATGTAGATACCTGTGTGTTAATAACCTGAAACTTAGCTATAAGTATATCAAGTATAGAGCTGCCAGATATATATGTATTGCCAGATGAACTATCAGCGGTGTTATTTTTATTAGCACCAATATTGTCCGCTACATCTGCCGACTTCATAATAGCCTCAGTAAGTGTACTTATAAATGTTGCATTAACCTGCTGTTGTACGGCAGTTTTAGCTTTATCAGTTATTTTAGGTGCTATAGCATTTTTTTTCTGGTTTGTATAGTATATAATCTCAGGATGAGTCATATTGTCTGCAAGAAAGCTTACCATATCCTTAGAGAAATCCTCAGGCATAATAAGTGCTGCGTAGTAGTCCCCTGCCCATACTCCTTCTATAGCCTCGTTTGTAGTGTCAGTGAATACCCATCCGATAGTATCATTTGTCTTTAAGGCTTCTATTATATTAGTACTTATATTAACATCAATGCCAGATATATTGATACCTGTGTCATCATAGGCAACTGCTACTTTGATATTAGATGTTGAGTCTGAACCATATGGATCCCAGTTTGATAATATATTAAACCATGCATAGAGTGAGGGTAACACAGCAAGTCCCATAACAACGATAAGAGCTACGACATTACGGCCTATGTGTTTACAATCATTCCAGAAGACTCTGCCTATATTTTTCATTATTTTACAGCCTCCTTATTTGGGTTAATAGTTATGTTTACAGCATTTGTTATATTATCAATGCTTATAGTTATTGTATTGTTACTTAGTTTGTTGTCAATAACTATGTTCTGACAGTTAGCTGGTAATGTGTTGCCAGCTGGTGTATTATGATTAATGCTGTCATTACGCATATTATTGGAATTATTAACTGCTACATTATCTATATAATTACTGTTAATATTATCACTTTCTATAGTTTCAGCATCATTATCCTGATTGGAATCATTGCTGCCAGCACCGTTAGTTCCTTCATGTTCATCTTCAAGAATAGCTGATTTAATAGACTCAACAGGACTTACATAGTTTTTGGCAATATCTGTGATGACCTTAGTAGTATCTATAAGTGTATCCTTGTTTTCATTACCAATAATATCTTTTAAGTTTTCTGACATATTGTAATCTTTATACTCTATTGTAATCAGGTAGCCGCTTATAATGAATAAGGATGCTATCCACATTACGAGAAATATTACTTTAGAACTGTTGACAACGAATAACAGGATTAGAAATACAATAGGTATAATAAGCATAGCAATTATTCCATACTTTATTCTGTCTTTATTATGCTTATGTTCTTTTTCGTAATATTCACGAATCATTTCAACGGAGCTGTTAAGAACAGCCTGTTTACTAGCTTTTGACATACTAATCCTCATTTCTGTGTAGTATTATTACACGAATTATAATCTGACAGGTTGTTTGTCATTAAGACTTATTATAAATGTGTCTTATTAACAATTAAAATTATATGTATAGCCCCGTAATACCTGTAATTACAGGCTATGCAGTCTTACATCATCTTAGTATCATGCATACGATGGTGCATATAGTGGTTCAGCTTCATAAAAGGCTTCCTTATGAGAAGACCTAAGAAAAGAGTTCCGATAACAAAGAGCATAAGCTGTCCCATAAGTATAAAATAATCATATTTGTAGAAACCACTCACACATTCTCTTATTGCATTGATTGCATAAGGGAATGGGAAGTATATATAAACATTTCTAAAGAACGATGGTAACAGTTCTATAGGATATGTTCCACTTGAACCTGCTATCTGGATAACTACAAGTACAACTGCTAAAGCTTTACCTACATCACCGAAAGATAATGTAAGTGTATATATAAGCAGTGTAAATGCAAAGCTTACTATAGAAGCTGTAAGCATGAATATACCAGGGTGAACGCAGTATATCTTAAGAAGATATAAGTCACCAAGTACTGTGATTATTGCCTGTATCTGCCCCATAAGCCAGAATATAATGTAACGTCCAAAGTACTTCTGTGTAAGTGTGGCATTTTTGAATTCATCAAGATCATCTGGTGATGTCTTTATAAGCGCTGTAAGTAAAAGTCCGCCAACCCAGAGAGCAAGTGTAGTATAGAATGGAGCTACGGCTGTACCGTAATTGACAGCTTCATATACATTTTCGGTTGTAACCTTTACAGGTGATGAGAAGAACTCACCATATTCAGAAGAATCTTTATCAAGAAGCTTCTGTACAAGCTCATACTTTCCATCTGCTTTTAGTACGTTAAGTTCACTGTCAGCTTTATCAAGAGTATTTTTAATATTGTCAATAAGTCCAGACATAGTTTCAAGTGTTATATTCACATTTGATAATGTGCTGTCAGCACCATTAATAATAGTACTAACAGAGCTTAAACTATTCGAGGCATCTATAAGCGAATCATATATAGTTGCAATAGATGTCTTGAAAAGACTTCCTACTTTGTCAACAGAACCTGTAATACTTGTTGTCAATATATTGTCAAGTGAACTGATGCTTGTCTGACACTGTGCAAGTACATTATCAAGGCGGTTAAGCAGCAGCTTAGGGCTTGTATCAGTCTGTTCATACCACTGGATGAACGTATCAAGTGTCTGGGCTGCACCCTTTATAAGCTTAGGCATAATATCAAGTGAGCTTATAAGACTGTCATAAAGTACCTGATTATATCCTCCATTATTGTTGTCAATTTCTTTAAAATGTTCAAGAATAGGCTTTAAAGTGTTGACTAACTGTTCACTTATATCGTATGCATTGTTCATCTGCGTTTTAAGGTCATTAAGTGAAGATATTATATCCTGTTTATCAATAGGAGAATTATCATCCTTGTGGGAAGCAATCTTATCTCTAAGGTCAGATATTGCTTTTTCAAGAGACGAGTTAATATCGGTAAGTTTTGACAGTGAAGAATTTATGTTGTACATGTAGTCATCTATAACAGAGTCAGCAGATGACTTAGATGAGTTAAGCTGCTCATCTGACATGTCTGACTGTATATTTCCTACAAGACTGTCTGTCTTTTTAAGAGTAGCAGAAAGATTATTATTACTTTCGCTAAACTGCTTTATGGCGCTGTCATATTCGGATATATTATCGCTTATATCTTTCAGCTTATCAGCTATATCAGATAATACGTTATTTTTAGTAAGTTCGTCAGCATCTGTAGAGTTAAGAATAGTAACTACTACAGTTTCAATAAATGTTTCATTGATAGTTTCCTGAAGTGTTGACATACCTGACTGTGTAATCTTACTTGCAATCGCATTTTTCTTGGCATTTTCATAATAAGTTACAGAAGGAGTTTCCATATTGTCATTAAGGAAATTAATCATTGAACGTGAAAAGTTACTTCCTATTATAATAGCGGCATAATATTCACCGCTTTTAACACCATTAATAGTACTTTCTTTATCTTTCGTAAATGTCCAGCCAAGCTTATCATTTTCACGAAGATTATCAATGATACTATCGCCCATATTCTGCTTTTCTTTTCCCTCAGGTGTAAAGCCTTCATCCTCCGAATACACGGCAATCTTTATGGATGAGGTGTTAGCATACGGGTCCCAGTTAGAATAAATATTGAACCATGCATATAGCGAAGGAATAATACACAGACCTAAAGCGATGATAAGTGCAAACATATTCCTGCATATACCTCTGAAATCATGTCTAAATATACGTAAGATTGTATTCATTAGTGTTCTCCATTAACCAAAATTTGTCATACAATTATATCACTATCAAAATGTACATACAACATTTATAGTAATAAATAATATCAAAAAAAGAATAAAATAATTATAAAAATGAAGCGGCACAAAAAACATAACCTATATAGTATGTCTTATGTGTCGCTTTGCTATATTAATTAAAAGTTATAAGTAAATACTTACTCAGTGCCTAAGGTTACATCATAACCTGCAAGATACTGCTTTATTAATACAGCATCTTTTGTGTTAACTACTCCATCATTGTTCAAGTAACCATATATAAATGATGGCATGACAGGAAGTTCGTCTTCTGCGGCATATATAGATGCAGGAATATATCTGTTAAATAATTGCAATATAATGACATTTATAGCAAGTATGCCTGATAATTTTTGTATATTTCTCTTTTTGTGCATAGGCTTCTCCTTTACATATATATATTATATTAACACATAAAATATAATATATCAAATATATATTAAGTAATATACATATGAAAGAAAATCAGAGCATTGAAGCTGTTATTATTTAGATAGAATCAAATGCCTGTGCAAGGTCAGCGATAAGGTCAACCTTATCCTCAAGACCACAGGATATTCTTATAAGACCAGCTGAGATACCAGCTTCCTTAAGCTGTTCATCATTCATCTGTCTATGTGTTGATGTAGCAGGGTTAAGGCAGCATGTTCTTGCATCTGCTACATGTGTTTCGATAGCGGCCAGCTTTAAGTTTTTCATAAACTTCTCAGCGGCTTCTCTTCCGCCTTTTATTTCAAAAGAAACTACGCCACAGCCGCCATTTGGCATATATTTTTTAGCTGTTTCATAATACTTGCTGCTTTTAAGTCCAGGATAAATTACATATTCAACTTTAGGATGATTTTCAAGGAATTCTGCAACAGCCTGACCATTTTCTACGTGCCTTGGCATTCTTACATGTAAGGATTCAAGACCAAGATTAAGTATGAAAGCATTCTGAGGTGACTGGATACAGCCTAAATCTCTCATGAGCTGGGATGTACATTTTGTTATAAATGCCCCTTCTTTTCCGAATTTTTCAGCATATGTAATTCCATGATAGCTTTCATCAGGAGTACATAATCCAGGATACATATCAGCATGTGCCATCCAGTCAAAGTTGCCGGAATCAACAATTACGCCGCCAACTGCTGCCCCGTGTCCATCCATATATTTTGTTGTAGAGTGTGTTACGATATCAGCACCCCATTCGATAGGTCTGCAATTAACAGGTGTTGGGAAAGTATTATCTACTATGAGTGGAACATTGTGTGCATGTGCAGCTTTGGCAAACTTTTCAATATCAAGTACTGTAAGTGCAGGATTGGCAATAGATTCGCCGAACATAGCACGCGTATTATCTTTAAATGCAGCATTGAGTTCACCTTCTGTTGCATCAGGTGACACAAATGTCACATCTATTCCCATCTTCTTGAGTGTTACAGATATAAGGTTAAAAGTACCGCCATATATTGAAGAGGATGCTACAATATGGCTTCCACATTCACATATGTTAAATAAAGCAAAAAAATTAGCAGCCTGTCCTGACGAAGTGAGCATGGCAGCTGTTCCACCTTCAAGCGCTGCTATTTTGGCAGCTACATGGTCATTGGTAGGATTCTGGAGTCTTGTATAGAAATATCCGGAAGCTTCAAGGTCAAAAAGTTTTCCCATATCTTCACTTGTATCATACTTAAATGTAGTTGACTGAATAATAGGAATCTGGCGTGGCTCTCCGTTACCAGGAGTGTATCCTGCCTGAACGCATTTTGTATTAATAGAATAATCTTTCATATAGTCCTTTCCGATATGGGGGTATATAGTAAGCAGAAGCTTATTAACACGAATCATATCATATGTAATATTTTAATTCCCTATAATTCTACAGGATTATAGGATAAAATGCAAATTTAATTTTATTATGTAGATTATGTTTTTGACACTTATAAAAAAATATCTTATATTATATAAATATTTAATTATACAGTCAGATATAGGAGAAGAAAGTCAGCTATGAAGAACATCAAAGGAACACTTATACTTTTACTTACGGCATTTATATGGGGAACTGCTTTTGTAGCGCAGACAAGCGCAGGGGACAGTCTGGGAACATTTACATTTAACACAATAAGAAATATTATTGCCGCAATTTTCCTTTTTATATTCATAAAGATTAAAGAGCTTGTATATATGGAAGAAAAACATAAAGGCTTTCCGGTAAAAGAGGGAATAATATGCGGAATAGTACTTTGTATATCAATGACACTCCAGCAGATGGGAATAAATAACTATCCAGATGGGGTTGCTGTATCAGGAAGAGCAGGATTTCTTACGGCAACCTATGTAGTTATGGTTTCTGTTGCCGCAGTATTTATGGGGAAAAAGCTGCAAAAGCTTGTAATAATATCAGCTTGTGTATGTATAGCAGGAATGTATCTTTTGTGTATGTCCGGTGGAATAGACAGTATATATTCATCAGATATTCTGCTTCTTCTTTGCGCAGTAGGTTTTACAGCACATATCCTTGTAGTTGATAGGTATTCATATACAGATGGTATAAAAATGTCGTGTATACAGTTTCTTACCGCAGGTTTACTGTCAGCCGTTGGAATGATAATAATTGAACATATAGGAAATATAAGAATAAGCGACATAAAGAGTGCTGCTGTTCCGATACTATACGCAGGTATAATGTCAAGCGGAGTTGCCTATACCCTGCAGATTATCGGACAGAAATACACAAAGCCCTCTGTTACAGCGATTGTCTTAAGTCTTGAGTCAGTATTTGCAGCTCTTGCAGGATGGGTATTATTATCTGAGCATCTTAGTCCACGTGAGATAGCTGGATGCGTTCTTGTGTTTGTCGCTGTTATAATGGCACAGATACCACAGATGAGTACGGATAAGGAAAATTGAAATAATAAAATTGAATACTGTTTAATTTAGCTTATATTATAAATTTTTTCTAAAAGTATATTTGAATTAAAAAAACAGCCATAAGTCTGGAGAGGTGTTTCGTGAATAATGCGAAAGGAACACTTGAAAGCTGATTGAGATAGTTCTTAAACTTTCCCTAAAAACCACAACAACGATTTGACAAGGAGGTCAAATCGAGCGAAAACGCAACAGGACGTTGCGTATGAACGTTTGCGTCCATATAAAAAACATAGACGGAAAAGTTTTAGAAATATCCAATCAGCTTTTTGGTGACTGAAGCCTTATTCACGGAGCACCTCTCCAGCCTTATGGCGTCCGTTCGTTAATATCATTAGTCTTCATATTACTCACATTTGCAGTTGCAATATCATCGCTATCCTGCACCACGTCAGAACCCTCAGTCTCAGCTTCTGCCTTTCTTCTGGCCTCCGCCTTGAGCTTCTCCGACTTGAACTTAAACATAAGAAGTCCAATAGGAAACGGCATAACACAAATAATAAACAATAATGCAACAATAATAACAACTTTCTGTGGCTCAATCATAATGCCATCTCCTCTCTTTCTTCTTAAATCTTTATATAAGCCTAATTCTTATCAGAACCTGAAAGCTTACTATCAACCATATACTTAATAATAAGAATACTTCCAACCATAAGTATAATTCCGATTATAAGTGAGATAACAGGATTACGGATAAATCCTGCAATAATATAGGTTATAAGCGAAACTACTGCAACGACAACAACATAAGGAAGCTGTGTTGATACGTGATTCATATGATTGCACTGTGCACCAGCAGAAGCCATAATAGTTGTATCCGATATAGGTGAGCAGTGGTCACCGCATACAGCACCAGCCATACATGCTGATATAGAAATAATCATCATGGTTTTGTCAGTTCCTGCAAAAGTTCCTACAACGATAGGAATAAGGATACCGAAAGTTCCCCAGCTTGTACCAGTTGCAAATGCTAAGAATATGGCAACTAAGAATATAATAGCTGGAAGGAAGTTAAGGAAACCAACTGATAATCCGCTTACAAGTCCGGCTACATATTCTTTTACACCAAGACTGTCAGTTGTTGCCTTAAGAGTCCATGCAAATGTAAGAATAAGAATAGCAGGAACCATAGCCTTAAAACCTTCAGGTATGCAGGAGAAACAGTCATTAAATGAAAGTATCCTTCTTATAACATAAAATAATATTGTAATAACCAGTGCAAAGAAACTTCCCATCATAAGTCCAAGCGATGCATCACAGTTAGAAAATGCTGTAACGAAATCAGTTCCACTAAAGAAACCGCCAGTATATATCATTCCGATAACACAGCATATAATAAGGCTTATTATAGGGAAAACAAGGTCAATGACCTTACCGTTTCCACGTATTATTTCTTCATTACTTACATTGGCATATGGTCTGTCACTTGTTGTATACAGGTCACCTTTTGCAGCATTATCCTCATGCAGCTTCATAGGACCAAAGTCAACCCTTAATATAACAAAACAAAGAAGGGCAACTATAGTAAGAATGGCATAATAGTTATAAGGTATACACTGCATAAATATAGAAAAACCGTCTTCATCTTCCACGAAACCTGTAACGGCTGCTGCCCATGATGATATAGGAGCAATTATACATATAGGAGCTGCTGTTGCATCTATTATATATGCAAGCTTGGCTCTTGATACCTTATGTCCGTCAGTTACAGGGCGCATGACACTTCCGACTGTAAGACAGTTAAAGTAATCATCTATAAATATAAGTATGCCAAGAAAAATAGAAGTAAGTTCTGCACCTATTCTTGTCTTTATTCTTCCCGATGCCCATTCACCAAATGCCTTAGAGCCGCCAGCCTTATTCATCATAGATACCATTATTCCAAGTATGACAAGGAATATGAGTATGCCGATATTAGATCTGTCGGATAATACGCTAAGCAGTCCGTCATCAAATATGTGTAATATTGATGTTTCAAGACTGAAGTGCGCAGTGAAAAGTCCCCCATACAGAAGACTTCCGATAATAATGCCTATAAAAAGTGAACTGTATACTTCCTTAGTTATAAGCGCAAGTATAATAGCAACAAGCGGTGGAATAAGCGACCAGAATGTTGCATACAGCTCAGGCATATATTCTGTTAATGTGTTCATTAATGTATCTCCGTTCTTTCACGTAGTGTTTATATATTCAGGACTTTATTACTGTTCCCTGAAAGTAATTGTATTATTAGCTGCATCCATGCTCTCAACAATTGCGAGTGATTCAAGCTGGTATCCTTTTTCACGGATAATCTTACCACCCTGCTGGAAGCCTTTTTCGATTGCAATACCGATACCCTCAACTGTTGCACCAGCACTTTCAACGAGATCAGTAAGTCCTAAGAGAGCGCATCCATTGGCAAGAAAATCATCGATAACAAGGATGTGGTCTTCTGGAGATAAGAACTTCTTTGAAACGATTACATCATATACTTTACCATGTGTGAATGACTGGATTTTAGTGCTGAAGTTATTGTCGTCAAGGTTGATACTCTTTGACTTCTTTGCAAATACAACAGGTACATCAAATTCTCTTGCAACGATAGCAGCAATACCGATACCACTTGCTTCGATTGTAAGAATTTTATTAATATTCTTGTCAGCAAATAATCTCTTCCATTCTTTTGCCATTTCCTCAAAAAGCTTTATATCCATCTGGTGGTTAATAAAGCTGTCAACCTTAAGAACATTACCTTCTCTTATTATTCCGTCTTTTCTAATTCTTTCTTCTAATAATTTCATAACCGTATTCCTTTTTTATATATAAATTAATGACATTATTCTACTAGATTATATTTTATTTTTCAATACGTGCCATAGCAATCTGTTCAGGTGTTATAGGCAGTGTATAAAATCTTTTCCCTGCTGCGTGGCTTAGGGCATCTGTTATGGCTGGAAGAGGTGTATTGATAACAACCTCACCGATTGACTTGGCACCAAATGGACCTGCTGCCTCATAGCTGCTTTCAAAGTCCACATTGATATGACCTATATCTATACGTGAAGGAATCTTATACTGTAAGAATGAATTCTCATACAGCTTTCCTTTATCACTATAAGTAATATTCTCAGACATAGTCATGCCTATACCCTGAAGTATACCGCCCTCTGCCTGTACTCTTGCAAGATTAGGATTAACTGGAGTACCACAGTCCACACAGGCATCATACTCTATAACCTTGCTTTCACCTGTAAGAAGGTCAACCTCCACTTCTGCTGCCCCGACCATATAAGGTGGTGGTGATATAGGTGAAGAGTGTGTGTATGTAACTGAAAGAGAGATATCGTTGCCACACATAGATGCAGTTGATATGTCAGCAAGGCTCACTGTTTCACCTGTCGAGTCACATTTTACAAGCTTATTTTCGTAAGTTACATCATCGACATCACATTTAAGAAGCTTTGCACCTAGATTTTCTATTCTTGACTTTAATTCAAGGGCACATTTTTCAACAGCTTTACCTGTAACGTAAGTTGTACTTGATGCATATGAACCAGAATCGTAAGGAGATATATCCGTATCAGCACCAAATACTGTAATATCATCAGTATCACATTCAAGGATTTCTGCCGCTATCTGTGAAAGAATAGTATCGCATCCCGTTCCCATATCAGCAGCACCAATATTCATAGTAAAGAACCCTTCATCATTAAGCTTAAGAGTGGCACTTCCGACATCGACACCGGAGATACCAGAACCCTGCATAGCCATACCCATACCAACATATCTTGCCTTTGTATCAGATATCATTCTTACAGGATACTTTTCATCCCACTTAATCATTTCCTTAACACGGGTTAAGCATCTGTCAAGGGCACAGCTCGTATTGACCTGATTATAGTAGGCTGGCATGACATCGCCCTCTTTTACGATATTTTTAAAGCGTATATCAAATGGGTCCATATGCAGCATATCAGCAAGTTCGTTGACTGCCGATTCAACAGCGAAAAGTCCCTGTGTTGCGCCATATCCTCTGTATGCACCTGCTGACATTATATTAGTGTAAACAACATCGCTTGTAAATCTGAAAGCCTCTGCCTTTCCATAAAGAGGTATGGACTTATGACCTGAAAGTCCGACAGTTGTTGGACCATGTTCACCATATGCACCCGTATTGGAAAGTGTATGAAGGTCAATAGCCTTTACTATGCCATCTTTTGTAGCTCCCAGTCTTACATGCATCTGCATTTCATGTCTTGGTGTTGAAGCAGTTAGCGACTCATATCTTGAAAATATGATCTTGGACGGTTTCTTAGTCCTCCATGTTACAAATGCAGGATATATCTCACTTACAGATGTCTGCTTGGCACCAAAACCGCCGCCTATTCTTGGCTTTGTCACACGGATAAGTGAAGGTGATATACCAAGTGCATGTGATATTATTCTTCTACAATGAAAGACTATCTGTGTTGAACTTACAACATTAAGTCTTCCATATGTGTCTATCGTACAGTATGTACGGAAAGTTTCCATCATACTCTGCTGGCATGCTTTAGTGTGATATGTTCTGTCGATTATGATATCGCAGTCATCCAGCACCTTGTCGACATCACCATTAGAAGATTCATCATGTGCACATAGATTTCTTTTATTATCAGCACCTACAGGACACAGAGCCTCCCAGTTGTCTTCAGGATGTACAAGTATTGGATTATCAAGAGCAGTTGTAAAGTCAAGAACAGGTTCAAGTACCTCATATTCAGCTTTAATAAGCTTTATAGCTTTGTCAACACAGTTCTCTGTCTCACCTGCAACTATTGCAACCGGGTCGCCTATAAATCTTACATGCTGGTCAAGTATAAGTCTGTCATATGGACTAGGTTCAGGATAAGTCTGACCTGCGCATGTAAAACGCTTCTGGTGTTGATCAATATCTTTATAAGTGTATATAGCTTCTATGCCAGGTACCTTCATGGCAATAGCTGTGTTAATGTCTTTGATTATTGCATTGGCATAAGGTGAGCGTAAAAGCTTGACTACAAGGCAGTCTTTAGGTGCTAAATCGTCAGTATATACAGGCTTTCCAAGAAGAAGCTCCATAGAGTCCTTCTTTCGGATACATTTATTGACAGACTTCATTGTTATCACTCTCCTTCTGCTTTTTATAGTTTACAAAGTTCATAATTCCACGAAGCTGTCCCTCATAGCCTGAACATCTGCACAGGTTACCAGAAAGGAACTCCTTTACCTCATCCTCATCAGGATATGGATTTTGTCTGAGAAGTGCAATAGTATTCATAACAAAGCCCGGATTACAGAAGCCGCACTGCTCTGCTCCCTGGTCAGCTATAAATGTTACAAACTCAGAAGCTTCATCTTGTAAGCCCTCAAGTGTTGTTACATGACATCCATCTGCCCTTGCTGCAAGAACTGAACAGGATAGAACAGGTGTGTCATTTAAGAATACAGTGCATAAGCCGCAATTAGAAGTTTCACAGCCACATTTTACACTGTAACACTTATGCTCTCTTACCCAGCTATAAAGGGAGATGCCGGGATTAATATCTTCTTTTATTGTTTTTCCATTAAGATTAATATTAACTAACATATATTCTCCATATAATTATTTATATATTAGAAAGTATACGCTTTGTAAGTACATTTACAAGGTGACTTCTGTATTCCTTACTGCCACGCATATTACTCTCTGTTTCTATGTGGTCTGCTGCCATATCAGCATACTTGTTTATCTGGTCATTCGAAAGTTCTCCTGACAATGTGCAATCACTATCATTAAGACAACTGCTTACAAGAACTGCTCTTGCAGGGCGTGCGCCTATGGCAACCTCGTAAGTATCAGTATCCTTATAATGTACACCGCAGCAGGTAAGAACAGGAAGGTCAGTTTCTGTTATACGGACTGCCTCATAATACATATTTACAGGTCTTTTTTTGACTATAATTCTCACAAGAATATCTCTGTCATACTTCATATTGGCATATTTTTTTAAAGGAATAATACCACCTTTATAAAGTTCAACATACGACTCAAGACCTAATAATAATGTAAGAACATCCGAAAATCCATATCTTCCATATATACTCCCGCCTACAGTGGCAAGGTTACGGAACTGCACTCCTACGATATGTTTTAAGGCAGTTCTGGCAGCATTTGATGTATATTCATTAAAATGCTCATTAGTTTCAAGCTGTCTTAATGTTGTCATGCATCCTATTTTGAATTCTTTATCTGTTTCCTCAATCTCATTGAGTGAAAGGCCAGATAAGTCAATAGCTGTGTTTATGCGGTTATCACCCATACGCATCCACATCATGCCGCCTATTATGCGGTTTGCCTTTTTCTGGTTAAGCTCATAAGCTTCATCAAGGCTTTTTACTTTAACATAATTCTGGATATTAAGCATATTTACCTCTGTTTATGTAATTATTTTATTTAATTATTTATTCTAACATATTAATTATGTCTTGTAAATTTATTCTTTATCTGATAAAATTAGGATGAAAAATAGATTAAAGAGGAGAAAAATAATGAAAAATGCAAAAAGACTGTTAGCTGTGTTACTTACTCTTATTATGACAGCTTCATTACTTGCCTGTGGAAACAGTAATGCAGCCAGTAATCAGACACAACAGACAACTACATCCCCATTTTCTGTTATGCAGGAAACAGATACTTCTAAGGTCAGTTATCCGGTAACTGTTACAGACCAGCTTGGAAGAACAGTAACTATTGAGAAGGAACCTGAAAAAATCGCTTCTTCATATTATATTTCAACAAGTCTTTTACTTGGTCTTGGACTTAAGGATAAGCTTGTTGGTATTGAAGCAAAGGCGAATACAAGACCTATCTATAATCTTGTATCATCTTCTTTAGTGTCACTTCCTAATATGGGAACAGCAAAGGCATTTAATACAGAGGCATGCGTGGCAGCCGGCCCTGACCTTGTTATCATTCCAGCAAAGTTAAAGAGTGTCATTCCTGAGTTAGAGCAGCTTGGACTTACAGTATTAGCAGTTAATCCAGAAAACCAGCAGTTACTCAGTGAATGTATAACAATGGTAGGACAGGCAGTAAATGAACCGGGTAAGGCAAAGACACTCAATGCTACTATTGAGTCTATTCTTGATAATGTTAAGACTAATGTTTCAGGAACAGATACACCTAAGGTATATCTTGCAGGTAACAGCGCATTTCTTTCAACAGCAGGTAAGGCTATGTATCAGGATACTCTTCTTACGAACGCTGGTGGTGTAAATGTAGCAAGTGAACTTACAGATACTTACTGGGCAGAGGTATCATATGAGCAGGTTCTTTCATGGAATCCTGATTATATTATACTTGCATCAGATGCTACTTACACTGTTGATGATGTATACAATGATGCTAATCTTGCGGACTGCACAGCAGTTAAGGAAAAGCATGTATACAAGCTCCCTTCAGATATAGAAGCATGGGATTCACCAGTTCCAGCAAGTTTCCTTGGAAGTGTATATATTGCTTCTATATTACATCCGGATAAGATTAGCACAGACTATTATAAGGAATGTGTAACAGAGTTCTATAAGACATTCTATGGATTTACTCCAGAGGTTAAGTAGACATGGCTCTATTTATCTGCTATAAATTGGGTAAATGAATTTGAGTTATTTACTTAAATGTATCTTAGATACAAACAAAAATAATTTATTTTAGATAGAAACGGCTGTAAAAATGCTTGCATTTTTATGGTCGTTTTTTTACAATTTTAGCTATGGATTAGGGAAGAAAATATTTTTATCCAGAATATAGAAGGGAAATGTGTCATTGAACAATTACATATTTAATAATGGTAAAAGACAATTAAATAAGGCAGCAGTTATGCTTGTACTTATCATTATGGTTATAGCTGCATTTGTTATATCACTGCGGACTGGAAAGTATCCGCTTACATTAAAGGGAATATTATCAGGTGATACTATGCAGATTAAAGTGCTTGTGAGGCTCAGAATTCCGAGAGCAGTTATGGGAGTTGCCGGTGGTTTTGGACTTGGAATAGCTGGTTATGTATATCAGCTTGTATTTAAAAATCCGCTTGCATCGCCTGATATTGTCGGAGTATCTTCTGGCGCAAGTGCTGGTGCTGCTATGGCGATTGTGTTTATATCGTCTGTTTCTTCTGTTGTTTCGGCTGTAGCATTTGCAGCAGCTATGCTTACTCTTATTGTTACATTGCTTATAGCATATCTTGTACCCGGAAAAAACAGCTATACGATTGTGCTTTCAGGAATAGCCATTCATTCTCTTGCACAGACTGTCCTTATGTTCATAAAGCTGGCAGCAGACCCGGAAAAGCAGCTTGCATCTATCGAGTACTGGATTATGGGGAGTCTGAATTCAGTTTCGGTTGACGACCTTCTCATCCCCTGTATAGTAACGTTTATTGGAACTATACTTATAATACTTTTATATAGGCAGCTTCTTATGCTTTCACTTGATGAGGATGAGGCAGCTTCACTCGGAGTACATATAGTCCTGTTAAGGCTCATTGTTCTTGTCATAGCAACCCTGATAGTGTCAGTTATTATATGTACGACAGGTCTTATAAGCTTTATAGGACTTCTTGCACCACATATAGCAGGCCACCTTATTAAGAACCACAATATAAGTCTTCTTATGTTAAGTGGAATATCGGGAAGTCTTTTATTGACACTGGCTGATATACTGGCACGTTCAGTTACATCATCGGAGCTGCCGGTAAGTATTTTTACATCGTTACTGGGCGCACCACTTCTTATAATACTACTTTTAAGGAACAGGCAGGGGAATGGGTGAGGTTGTGTGCGTATAGATTATATTTATTATAAAAAATTTATGTGGAAATGAGATATAAAAATGGCGTTTTAATAGAAAATATTTCAACCTTTCAGAAGCTTATAATAAGAATATAGCTATTTGTATGAACAAGGTTTATAATTCAAAGAAAGTATAGTTGTGTGTAAATACAATATTTAAGACAGGAAAAAATATAGCTATGTATATAGACAATATTAATAATAAGAAATTTATTGATAATCGTTGTAAAATACAAAAGAATTTAGGAATTGACAATACAGGGATTGCAGATAATTCTACTGATTTGACTGCTGCCAGAAATGAATATAATATTCTTAAGCAAAATAACAGAATATGCTATCCAGACAGCCTTGACATCAGCGGCTTATCCGTATCATATGGCAGAAAAAATATAATAAATAATCTCAATATTACACTCTATTCCGGTGAATTCACAGCACTCATCGGCAATAATGGCTGTGGCAAGTCGACACTTATAAAGGCTGTCATGAACCTTATTTCACATAAGGGAAAGTGTGTGTTAAGGTTTTCATCTGATAAAACTACACCAGAGAATACAGCCACATTTGCAAAGGTTATAACAGAAAAGCTTACTCCAAAGAAAAGAGCTATGTATATGACATATATTGCCCAACATTCAGGTATATCTTCAAGCATATCTGTTATGGATGTGTGTCTTATGGGATATAATCATATGCTTAATCCTCTGGCAGTTCCAGACAGCAGTATGCGCTGTAATGTTCTTAAAGCGCTTGAATATGTCGGACTTAAGGACAGGGCGGAGGATGATTTTCTTTCACTTAGTGCTGGCCAGAAGCAGATGTGTATACTCGCCCGTTCGGTTATCCAGGATTCTCCTGTTATGATACTTGATGAGCCGGAAAGCGCGCTAGATATTACTAACCGTTATGAGATGCTAAGAACGATAAGAGAACAGGCAGATACCAATAAATGTGTTCTTATGAGTATTCACAGTCCGGAGCTTGCACTTATGTACTGTGACAGGCTTCTTTTTATGAAGTCCGGCAGTATCGTGGATGATATATATGTAAAGGATACAGATGTTTCAAGACTTAATGAAGCATTTGCAAAAGTATATGATAATGTATGCGTGGGAGTATATGAAAGTACGGATAACAGAAAGCATTATTGCATATATCCAAAAATATAGGAGGCGTTATGGATAAGTATGTGGATGCAAAGGCATTATATTCATATTTTAAATGGTCTGGTAAAAAACATTTATTAATAACAGGAGATCTGGGAAGTGGAAAGACTACGCTTATTAATGCTTTGGTTAATATTATAAGTGATGGTTTGAATGAATATGATGATACAAGTGAATCAAATAAGTCAGAATTATCAGAAAGTCTGAAAGATTATAATGTTACGTGCAATGACTTGCATAGTCATAATATCATATATGACAGATTAATAAGTGCTAAGCAGGATGATAATTATGTCGTAATTAATTCAGACAGGCTTAATATGCTACAGAATAATTGCAAAGATAGTTATAAAAGTGATTTTTCTATAAATTCCGGTGACAATATAAATATAATAGGAATGCTTAATCCTCATAGTGATAAGTCAAAGGAAAGAATGACAATAGTTAAAGAAGGCTTCTATAATGTTGCAATACCAGCGGTTAATAATTATATAAATGCAGTGAGACAGGCAGATTTCACTTTGCCTGACAGGTATTATATGATAGTTGATGAGCTTGGTTATATTGAAAGCTCCTGTGAGGATTACCAGAAATATTTTAATAATATGCTGGATGAGGATAATTCCTGTGTTATTGCCACGCTCAGGAAAAAACACACGGAATTTCTTGACTCACTTATGAGTAGAGATGATGCACTGATTATAGATATAGACAAGCCATTTGCTGATATTGCGTGTATAATTATGGCGTCCGGCAAGTCAAGACGTTTTGGTACGAATAAGCTGCTTGAGCCATTTAAGCTTGAACAATTTAAGCATACGACCCTTATAGAAAATGCGGTTGACATAACCAAAGCCTCACCAGTTGAATACATATATGTTGTTACTAATAATCAGGATGTGGCGGATGTAGTATATAATAGGATAAGTACGGGGATGTATAATTGTAGGTATATTGATGGCTCTGATAATTTGAATAATAAATATAATAACCATTACAGTAACCTAAATAATAATCTGAATAATTGTAACTGCAATAATTGCTATAATAATTCAGGTAATGATAAGTGTAATAATGCTTATAATAATGATTATAATAGTCTGCGTGGTGATAAGTATATTGACGATTATTCAAATAATTATAGTAATTATGACTATATGAAAGTTATATTACATAACAAAGAGCTTAGAAATGATGTTATAAATGTAGGATTATCACATATAAGCAGCAATGTGGATAATATAGCAGGAGTTATGTTTATGCAGTCAGACCAGCCACTTATAACAAGGTCAAGTATGCAGCTTATGTGTTTTATATTTACGCATTGTAAAGATAAGATCTGCAGGCTTTCATATGATGATACAGTGGCTTCGCCGGTTATATTTCCGAATAAATACATAGATGAATTAAAAAAACTGCCACCCCACAAAGGCGGCGGATATGTTATAAACAACCATCCGGATGAGGTTATACTCGTTCCAGCTTATAGTAAGGATGAACTGCTTGATATAGATACAAAGGAGGATATGGAGAATATTAAGAAAATAATAAGTGAACAGGACGATTAGAAATAACGAATAATGTAATGAATAAAGTAATGAACAAAGTATGTTTATAAATATATAAAATATATTTTAGAAAATGGAATTGATATATAAAAAGGAAATGTCATTATTAAAGTTATAACAAATCATAAGTAATTAATTTTACAATATTAGATAGCACGTATGCCTTACAAAATATGTTTATTTAATTCCTTAAAAGTAATTTCAAGAGTTAAATAATATTTACTTAATATTTGTTATGAACTTTAATATAATAGACATTTCCTTATTTATATAACTATAAATGAGGAAATGAAAAAATGCGTAAAAATAAGTTGTTTTTGTTTGTACTTGAGATACGTTTCAATAGATTACGCAAAATACGTCTTTCTAGTGAAAATATAATTGTACAATATTTTAAATTTACTCATTTATAGTTTATTATATTTTAAATGTATTTTAATATATCATTCTATTAATTACATCTAATAGATAAACATATTTATGCCTTCGACTGCTTCTTTCTTCCAGTCAGGAAGGCTACAAGATATATGACTATAACAAGCACTATTGCAAAGCACATCCATCCAATTAATACAGGAAGTGGCTGTTTTGCAAATATATCATAATATCCTTTTAGGTAGACAACAGTTATTACAAGTGGAAGTATGTATGTCATATACTTTCTTACCCATAAAGGCAGCTTTATACCTTCACCAGTATCGACTTCTTTGATAAAGTTGTCAAATCCCCAACCATTCTTTTTCGTACAGAACAGCACCATAACAAGACTTCCAAGAGGAAGCAGGTTATAAGATACGAGGAAGTCCTCAAGATCCATAACTGTAGAACCAGCGCCTATTGGCTGAAAACCCGATAATACGTTGAAACCAAGAATTGCTGGTATTGAAAGTATTATTATTGCAAATATGTTGATAGTTACAGCCTTTGAGCGCTTGCACTCAGTTATATCCATCCACACAGCTATTATTTCTTCAAATACGGCTATTATAGTTGAAAGTGCCGCAAACGACATAAATACGAAGAATAAAAATCCCCATATTCTTCCACCTGCCATATTGTTAAATACATTTGGCAGAGTTATAAATAATAATGAAGGACCGCTGTCAGGATTAACGCCATATGAAAAGCATGCAGGAATAATGATAAATCCTGCCATAAGAGCTACAAATGTATCAAGCAGTACAATGCTTATCGCTTCTCCTGTAAGTGAGCGCTTTTTATCAAGGTAGCTTCCGAATATTTCCATAGCACCCATACCGATACTCAGCGTGAAAAATGCGTGTGTCATAGCGGCAAATACGGCTTCACCGATACCAGACTGCTTTACAAGCTCAACATTAGGTACAAGATAGAACTTAATACCTACGGATGCATTTGGCAGGGCAAATGAGTGGATAGCAAGTATTACTATCAATCCAAGCAGAAGTGACATAACAACCTTTGTTATACGCTCAACACCATTCTGTAATCCAAGTGCGCACACGCCGAACGCAAGTAATATGGCGATTATGGCAAAAAACATCATAGAACCGGGATTACCGAGCATATTATTGAATGTTTCTTTTATTCCGTCAGCATTAAGTCCGGCAAGCTTTCCGGACAGTTCAAGGTAAGCATAATAAAACATCCATCCGCCGACCATTGTGTAGAACATCATAAGTATGTATGAGCCGATAATTCCCATCCACTTAAGTCTGTGCCAGTTAGTTCCTTTCTTTTCAAGTACTTCAAATGCTTTGCCGATACCTTTACGGCTGGCTCTTCCGACTGAGAATTCACATATCAGGATAGGCAGACCAAGAAGTGCAAGGAATATGACGTACATAACGATAAATGCTGCACCGCCGTACATACCACATATATATGGAAACTTCCATACATTGCCAAGTCCAATAGCACACCCTGCCGACACAAGAATAAATCCCAGTCTCGAACCGAATTGTTCTCTTTCTTTCATAAGTTAATAAGTTCCTTTTCTATTGTTTTATATTGTTGATGTCAGAATTAAAATGTAATTTTCCTGACTGATTTATATGAATTGTTTCATAATTTCGTAATTCATACAATCCTTTCGCACTTTAAATTTCTAAAATGCAATAGCATATAATTGCTTATTTATAGTTATCATATTAAAATAAACGACATTTGGGTACTTTATTGCTGCATCTGAATTATTATAATAAAAATTGTTTATTACATAATTCCGCAATATTTATACATAGCCTATCTAATAACTATATACAAAGCCATATAAAAATTATTATATAATATAATTGCTAATTAGTCACTAACAAAATTCAGAAACTTATATTAATCTTAGGATGAATCCATATTTGTGACAATAAATGTATATATGTAAGTCATCTGATTCTCAGGTTTCTCTACCTTACAGACAACACGTCTTTCGTAAGGCCAAGAGGCTGCCTGATACATGAATTCGCCATAAACTAAAGCATAGTCAACTTTGTTTTCTCTTGTGATATCATCAAGCTCATCAACCAGATATTCATCCCAAATAGGCTGGAGAAAATCAACTACACCAGTGCATGAATACCTGGTTCCGTCTCTTAGCAGGATTTTAATTAAATCACCTGTTATTCCATCATAGCAGACAAGTGGATAATATACATTGCTTTGAAAATGAAAGTTAAAGGCTCTTCCTTCCTGTTTGCCATAAGCTTCAAGAAGTGTGGAATCGAGATCAAGAACAACCGCTTCAGGCATCTGTATGCTGTAGATTCTCTTTCTCAGAATTCTTTCGATAGCAAGAAACTGATTTAATGTGTCTTCATCCATACGATTGAAGAATCTTGAAACTGTTGGCTGTGATGCTAAAGTGTCTTTTTCAAGCACTGTTTTAAACACAGGATCATTGGTAAGTTCATCTGAAGCATCGTCTTCAAAGTAACCGGCAATAATCATATATATCATCTGAAGAAGATTTGCCTTATCAGTGTGATATCTGAATAATGCAGAATCGTTGGTCTTAAATGAATGACTGAAAAGTCTGTCAATGCCAAGTTTGCTTACGAATTCTTTGATGAGAAGTAAGCCTGCATCGGAGGATAAATCGCCTCCATTGAAATTAATTTTAATCTGTCTATTGCTTTCAAGCGATAAGGTGTTTACAATACTCATAAAGGGCTCCTTTGGGTAGATTTTTTAGATTGGACACCTAAATTTTACCACAAATAGATGCTCTTTTTTCATTCACTTAATAGGTGAATGGCAATATTCAGTTAAAATGTAGTAACTATG
>ERZ833608.821-NODE-821-length-23633-cov-3.814446_pt1 | contig 23633 bp, 27 predicted proteins | sample MGYA00519694_ERZ833608 | MGnify/ENA primary metagenome ERZ833608 (study PRJEB31850, sample SAMEA3708742) | human gut metagenome | biome: human gut; feature: human-associated habitat; material: faeces | place: China | collected 2014 ... | reverse complement strand
GAGACTTTAGAAAATGATCTTAAATATATAAAAGAAAATGGATACACAACTATAACAATTACAGATTTAATTAATTATGTTCATTCAGATTATTCACTCCCTGAAAAACCTATTATTATAACATTTGACGATGGACATTATAATAATCTTACTTATGTATTACCTTTATTAGAAAAATACAATATGGTTGCAGTTATTTCTATTGTTGGCAAATATACAGATACTTATTCACAAAGTAATGAAGCCAATCCCAATTATAGTTATTTAAGGTGGTCTGATGTAAATGATTTAATAAAATCTAATAGAATTGAATTTCAAAATCATACATATGATATGCATAATATGACTAACTCCCGAAGAGGTTGTATGAAGAAAAAAAATGAATCCATAGAAAATTATTCCTCTATTTTAACAAATGATTTGAAAAAATTGCAAGACGAATTTGAAGCAAATACTGGATATATCCCCAACACTTTTACATATCCATTTGGTGCTATTAGTAATGCTTCAATAAATATAATAAAGCAATTAGGATTTAAAGCTAGTTTATCTTGTGAAGAAGGTGTCAATGTTATAACAAAAAGCCCTGAATGTTTGTATTCATTAAAACGTTTTAACCGACCCAATAATATTTCGACAAAGAGCTTCTTTAAAAAATTTGAAAAATAATTTTATAATGAATATTTATATTTTTTATTGGAGATATTATCTCTAGGTGGTGATATTATGACTAATAAAGAACTTTTATATGTTGAGGATGCTATTGGACATGAAAAATTTATGAAAACAAGTTCATGCAATACCTCTGAGCAATTGAAGGATGCTAATCTTTCAAACTATGTAAAACAACTTGAAACAACTCATACAGAATTATTTAACAAATTTTTAAATTTATTATAGGAGGCAAACTATGGAAGATAGAGAATTAATGGAAAAAGAGCTTCTAGTTATAAAAGGTGTTTGTGATTTGTATTTACATGGTACAATCGAATCTACAACTGCAGAAGTTCATACAGCTTTTAAAGATGCTTTAAATACGAGTTTAGATATTCAAAACAAAATTTATAACTTAATGGCCGAAAAAGGATGGTATACTACAGAACTTGCTGATCAAAGTAAAATTCAACAAGAAAAGCAAAAATGTCAAAACTCATAATTTTGTTATAAAATTACAAAAAATCATTGAATTTACAAATGTATTTCAATGATTTTTACTTTTCATAATATTATTTTTTATTAATAACTAATATCAGCAGATGGTGTTTCAGTGGTTTCACTAGCTACTGCACCTGTTCCAACAGATACTACTTGATTATGTGGTTTATATGTATCTGAATTAATTAATTTTCTGGATACTTCTGCTCCATTTTTATATAATATTTTATATGTTTGTGTTTTACATCCATTTGAACCTGCTTGGGTTATTTTTTGTGTGCCAGCTGGTAATGATGAAGTTTCTTGGTATTGTGTTGAAAATGGTATTGAACCAATTTCAGATGAAACAATTTTAACTTCGTAATCATCACTAGTTTTTAGTCCATAAACATTAAATGATACAGAACCGTTTCCTGCTGTTGCTGTTATTCTTATAGGATAATTTCTGTTATTTTTAAATTTAAAATCTGGTGCTCCCCAAGATACTGTTGCATCTTGGCCTGCTGGTACATATGTTGGTTTAAATGTATGATTTGACCTTTCTACAATTTCAAGATTAGCAAGTAATATTGCATTATATAATGTTGAAGAAACTTGACAAATACCACCACCTAAGCCAGTTGTAACTTCACCATTTAAATATACCCCAGCTTCTTTATATCCTCTGGTAGCTGTTCTTTGACCAACTGTAGAGTTATAAGAAAATGTTTCTCCAGGCATAAGTACATATCCATTTACTGAACGAGCTGCAAGCGAAATATTTGTACATCTGTTAGAATTCCCAGTTGAATAAGTTGTAGAATATGTAGCCAATAAATCTGGAAAAGCTTCTTGCCCTAAAGATTTTACAGTTATTTGAGGTTTTAAAACTTTTAATGGTATTGTAAAATAATCTTGGTTTTGTGATACAAGTTTTTTGGCTTCATCTAGGCTAATTCCAAAATCTAAACCTTCTTCTTCTTTATGAATTTCATAAGGATTTGTAGAATAATATGCATTTACAGGGTCTTTATGAATTTCATTATAAATTGATTCAATATCAACTGTATCAGCTTCGAATTGTTCAACTGGTATATCCATTGAAGTAATGTTGTTTACAATACAATTTTTTAAGTTTGTAGTAAAAGAGTCAGTTGAAATTCTATTACCATTTGAACTATTTGATACAATTAAATTATTATTTTCAATTTTGTAACTTGAGTTTACAACTTTGTCAGGTAATTCATTATTAATTTTAGTAATTTCGTCATTCAATTTATCAGAATTGTATGATGTATTTGGTAATATATTATTCTTTTTTAAAAATGTAGAAATTACTTTTTTATTATTAGCAAAAATATTATTTTCGCATCTTCCAATATTGTACGCTTCGTTTAATGACGAATCAAAATCGAATGATGCTTCAATATCAGATAATTTTAATGTTGTTGTGTAATCATTGTGATTTAACTGAATTTCATTAGCAGTATTTCTTGATAATTGTAAATTTAATTTTTGTAATGCTTCAGTTTTAGTTAAATTGGAAACATCAACACCATTTATTGAAACGCCAGATATTATTTTATCTGATTTTGAAGTTATTAATGCAAAAATAAATGAGCTAATTAGAAAAGCTAAAATTAATATTGTTAATAGTAATAATAAAATTACTTTTTTTCTTTTGGTAGTGTTTTTTTCATTTGAGCTTATGTTACTGTTGTTATTGGCTTGACTAATTATTTTTTCGGCTTCTTTAATTATATCTCTTTCAGCCGGCAATTTTGTGTCTAAAGTTTTCATATTTATCTCCATTTTGTATAATAATATATATTATTAAACTACAAAATTCGTGTTCTGTAAAGATAAAAAATAAAAATGTAATATTAAAAAAACAAATTTGTAATATTTATATATTGAAAACTATTCATTAAATGATATAATTAGAACAGTTTTATATGGAAAGGAGAAAATTTATGTCTGAAGGTAAAGATTTGCAAAAAAAATTATTTAATGAAAAAAAATGTGGATGGGAGAATTTAAGCCCAGAAAGTAAAAAAGACATATATGATTATTGTGATTCATATATGGATTTTTTAAATAATGGAAAAACGGAAAGAGAAATAGTAAAAGAAGCAAAATATATAGCAGAAAATAACGGATTTACAGATATTAAAAATATACAATATTTAAAGTCAGGAGATAAGGTATATTATATAAATAGAGAAAAAAGCATGTATTTGGCTGTAATAGGTTATGATAATATTGAAAATGGAATAAATGTAGTTGGTGCACATGCTGATTCTCCAAGATTAGATTTAAAACCAAATCCTTTATATGAAGACGATGGCTTTGCGTTTTTTAAAACTCAATATTATGGAGGAATAAAAAAATATCAATGGACAACAATACCACTTGCTTTACATGGTGTAATTGTTAAAAAGAGCGGAGAAAAAATTGAAGTTAATATAGGAGAAGATGATAAAGACCCTGTATTTGTAATAACAGATTTATTACCACATTTAGCACAAGAGCAAATGAAAAGAAATTTAGCTGATGGAATACAAGGAGAAGAGCTTAATTTATTAATAGGAAGTATTCCATACAATGATAATGAAGTAAGTGAAAAAGTAAAATTAAATATTTTGAATATGTTAAACTTAAAATATGGAATTACAGAAGTAGACTTTTTAAGTGCTGAACTTGAAATTGTTCCAGCTTTTAAAGCCAGAAGTTTAGGCTTTGATTCAAGTATGGTAGCTGCATATGGACAAGATGACAAAATATGTGTGTATACATCGTTAACAGCATTAATGAACACGCATAACCCAAAAACTACAGCAGTATGTTTAATATCTGATAAAGAAGAAATTGGTAGTATGGGAAATACAGGAATGGAGTCACATGTATTTGATACATTTGTTTCGGAGTTATTAAATAAATTAGGTGTTAATAGACCAAATTTATTAGATAAAGTATTTTGTAATTCTAAAATGTTATCTGCCGATGTAGATGCAGGATTAGATCCAACTTTTGCTTCAGTTGCAGAAAAAAATAATGCATCATATTTAGGAAGAGGAATAGGATTAAACAAATACACAGGAGGAAGAGGAAAATCTGGTTCATCAGATGCAAATGCAGAGTTTGTTGCATATGTAAGAAATATGTTGGAAAGCAATAATATAGCATATCAAATAGCAGAGCTAGGAAAAGTTGACTTAGGCGGTGGAGGAACAATCGCATATATATTAGCTAATAAAGGAATGGATGTAATAGATTGTGGTGTACCAGTATTATCAATGCATGCTCCATACGAAGTAACAAGTAAATTTGATATATATTCAGCATTTAGTGCATACAAGGCATTTTTTAGAGCATAGTTTTATAAAGGTTTCATTTCAGCTACTGAAATGAAACCGATTATTTTTATAATATATGTTAGAAAAGTTTGGTTATTGATAAGATATTTTTATTTGATAATTAAATTTTATTTAAAAATTTATATAAAAATGTAAAAAAGTACTTGAAATTGAAAAAATAATATGCTATAGTATATAAGTACTTTTTAAGAAGAATAATCGAGGTGTAGCGCAGTTGGTAGCGCGCGTGGTTTGGGACCATGAGGTCGCAGGTTCGATCCCTGTCACCTCGACCATAAAAAGGAGCTTTTTGAAAGCTCCTTAAATTGTTTTTAGGCTATTTTAAGCCTTTTTTCTTTTCTCAAACTTTTTCAAAATTTCTAAATATTTGTGTTACTGCATTCAATATAAATAATTGCAAATTTCAATATATGTAGGTATAACTTTTTCATCATATTTATTATGACGATGCCATATAATTTTTTCGATAATAGTAATATATAAAGCTTTTTCAATTAATTTCTTATTTTCTTTAAAATATTTTGAAATCAATAATATCATATTATCTAATTCATCTATGCTTGTGTTATAATGTTTAATTTCACTAAGTATAAAAGGTGCCGTTTCAAAAACTCTTTCAGCAATAATTCCATGAGGATCAATTGCTTTCCATTTATCTCCGGATTTTAAAATATTACGATGTTGTAAATCTCCATGTAGCACATACTTAGGAAGATTTTTTTCTTTCAATTCTTTGTATAATTGAACACCTGTATTAATTATATTTATAATATCTAAAAATTCTTCTTTGTTTTGTTCCACACATATTATTTTATCATTAAATCTTTTTTCAAAGCTTTTAAAATCACTTTTATTTTCAGTATCAAACATAAGGTTAATTGCAATATTAGAAAAAGATTTTGTACGTTCTTCTAAATTATCTAAATTAAACAAAGATATTCCTGGTGAAAGCAATTCTAAAAGCATCACTTTATCTTCTTTATCATAATCATAGCAAATTACAGAATATTTAGAGTTATAATGTTTTATTGCAGAAACTTCACTAATTAATGTTGTACCAGGAGTTATTTTTAAAACAACATCTCCATATTCTCTTGACTTAGCAAAAAATACCAGATTAATAGTTAATTTATTAGCCAATTTAATATCTTTTAACTTGTATTGGTCTATATATTTTTTTATTAATCTATCAATATTATTTAACCATTTAATACCGTCTTTATGATAACGATTAATAATAGATTCTTTAAATTTTTCTGGCAAAGTTATCATTAGCATACCTCCTTTGAATAAAAAATAACATATTTAATTTTAGTTTGTCAAATTATTTTATATTAGAATGGTGTGAAAAGTATTATAGAAATGATTTGGTTGATAGTATCGAATTATTAATAACGATTTAATATTTTTACAAAATTGGCTTAATTTGCTCCATTAATATTGACTTACGGAGGGGATTGGGTTTATTTATTAATAATAGATGTATTGATTATTGATTATAATTTGAAGTTTATGAATAATGCCTTTTTGAAAGAGGAACATAATGGCTTAAAATGTTGAAAAATGCTAATATTGGTGTGCTAGAAGATGAGAATAAAGGAATTTGACATAAATTTATAGTGTGATATAATTCATTACAGAAAATAGTAATTTTTTTGATAAATGTTAATGTCAATATTTTATATTAACATTACCAATAAAGTATTATAAGGTGGTTTTACAAATGAAAAATAATGAAATTGCATACACGGAAGTAGATACAATTTTAAGCTTAATGGATGAAAAGTACATAAATAAAATACCAAAGAATTTAAGAGGCATATTCAAAGAAGAAAAAAGTTTTGATTATAAGCCTAATATTGACCCTAAAAAGTCATTAAATGAACAAAACTTACAAAGAGAAACATTAGTAATTTTAGCAATTCTCAGCTTGAATTATTGGTGTGAAAGTGAAGAAGAAAAGCAGAAACTGATAAAAGCATATTCGGAAAATGAAAAGAAAAATGAAACTGAAATCAAAGAAAAGTATAATCCAGATTATATATTTAAAAATAATATTATGCTAAATAGAGAGAAAACAGAGAATCAAAAAGAAATTCAGATGGTAGAATATAAAGAGGGCTTTTTAAAGAAACTGTGGAATAAATTGAGAAGTTTTTTTGGAAGCAATTAAAGAATTAGGAGGAAAGAATATTATGACAATGAGAATTTCGAAAAGTATAGAATCTGTGAAAAAAGAGAGAGCTATTATTAAAGAAATGTCAGATTATTTTACAGATAATATTTTTGATTCACATAGTCCAGAAATGGTAAAAAAATTAGAGGATTATTTATATAATCTGTTTGAAATTAATATGAAGGATATGGGATATGAACCTAGACTAATACCTAAAGGTCAAGAAAGTAATTTTGACATAATCTTAAATGATGAACAGCAAAGAATAGTAAATCTTGCATTTTGGAAATTAGATGAATTAGTGGAGGGAAACTCATGGGGAGGAGTTAAATATGAAGATCACAGTAATATGATATATCCTCAACTAAGAATTAATATAAATAGCGGTTATTATGATAAGATAGAAAAGCCAGCTGATATTTATAGATTAATAGAAACATTATATCATGAAATGAATCATATAAAACAGTATGTTATGCTAAAAAAACAAGAAAGCAGTTTTGAAAATCTTATAAACGGGTGTGCGTTTTTAATATTTAAACGGAGATATATATGGAAAAAATTATGATAAAATTCCATTTGAAAATGATTCATTTGCAAATTTTGAATTATTGGAGCATATTAACGTAAACAAAAATTGGTTTGGAGGGCTCAACCAACGAAATATGAATTTTGATTATTCTTTTAGGCGTGCTAGACAAAACAATCCAGTGTGTCAAGATGCTATATTAGATAGACTAGATGCAGTGATATCTTCTAAAGATATTGTTAAATGTCCTATAGTAGGAAAGATATATAATTTGGATGCAACTAAAAAATCTACTATAGAATTAATAAACAATATGAATAAAGAAATAAGTGAAATCATAGGTAATAGGGAAATAGATGAGTATGATAAAAGAACTAGAATAAAAGATTGTAAAGGTATGTATTATGAAATAATATATAGAGCTTTAAAAAATGAAAATATTGATTCGAAAAAATTTGAAATGATTAAAAAGGCTTATGGAGAAGATAATGATTTGACTAAAGATATATCAAGTTATTTTGAAGATAAAAGAGCACAAGAATTAATGTATATTAATGGAGTAAAGAAAGTTGATGGAATAAAAGAAAAATCATATCAAAATTATTGTAATAGTATAAACAAAAATACAGATGAAAAAATAGAATTTATAGAAGGTATTCAAGTAAAATATAATAATTATGATGGACAAAATAAAAATATTCAAACAGTGGTAACAGATCAAAAAGATTCTAGGCAAGAAACTCAAGAGCAAGATATAAATAATTTTGTGGAAAAATTTATAGAAAGCTATAAGCAATTTGAAACCAATGCTCAATATGATAAAAGAATTCATAGTGAAGAAAACGATATGGAGTCTGTTGTAAGTTATATAAAACAATTAAGTACAAATAAAATAAATAGTGGAAATTATTTTAGAGGACTTCATCCTACAATGCTGGATAAATGTGGTAGAATAGATTTTTCTCAAGACAATATAGACTGGATGTTTAGGCTATTAAATGCATCAAATAACTTAACTATAGGCAATTATCCATATGATAAGACTTTTTGTATGTCATCTGAGATTAAAGAAGTATTAAAATTGATGCAAAAATCTCCCAAAGTTCAAGAAATGATAAGGAAAACTGAAATAGAAAAAGCACAGGGGAAGCAAAGTAGAGCAAGTTTAAGAGAAAAAACACCATTTGAAAAACAGACAGTTTTAGCTAAAAAAGCATTTTATAAGTTGAAACAAGAGAAACATTATTCCGATAATGACATAATTAATGTTATGATTGGGAGTTATCATATGAATTCTGGGTATGATAGTAAAGAAGAATTAGCACTAGCAAGAATTGCTTGTATGCAAAGAGGGATAAAAACAAAGCCCAAAAATTATGGAGAAAAATATAGATTAGACATTATTTTACCGGCACAAGATCAAGACCGAATTGAACCACAAAAAATAAAACAAGATACTATTGTGGCAGGAATTAATATTTCTGAAATAAACAAAAAAACAAAAGAAATAAAAGATAGCGTCTTAAATGTAGGAGAAAAGACAGACATACAAAGATAAAAATTGATATTAGCAATTAGCATATTCAGGTATAAAGTTGAAAAATAAATTTTAGTTTATAACACAAATGTTAATGTCAATAAAGAAATGTACAATTTTGTACATTTCCTTATTGACATTAACAATTCTCCACTAAGTAGATATGAATTAGATCCAGTTATAAATACTGATATATTACCTTCTTCTCTGTACGCATTTACAACAGGTTCAAAATTTTTAACATTTTCTATTTCATCTATAAACAAATATTTAAAGTCTTTGTCTGTTATTCTTTTATCTATTTCTTCTTCCAATTGCTCTGGTGTTACAATTTTTTTGAATTCTTTTTTATCTAATTCTATGGAAATAATATCTTTTTCTGGTATACCTTTTTCTTGCTATTCCTCAATAATTGATTTTAGTAAAGTTGATTTTCCACATCTTCTAATACCAGTGATAACTTTTATAATACTTCCATCATCATAAAAGTTTCTTGTTCTTTTTAAATAATTTTCTCTTCTATAAAATTCCATAAATCAAATCACCTCTATTAATTATACCCAAAATTTTCAAAAAAAGTTCATTAACATTTAAAAGCAATAAGTAAATGCCTTATTAACTTGAATTAAATTTAGTATACAAAAAATCAAATAGAAGTACAGGGGATTTACCCGAATTTTAAACGTAAAAAATAAAATGCATAGTTTTTACCTGCTTATATACAGGTATGAGAATAGGCGAAACTTTAGCTCCATTCCCATCTACAATATCACATATTATTTAAATAATCCGTAATGCTCTGTATATCTTTTTGGTCTTTTGGAGCATTTCTTTTTTTCTTAAATAATAAAATGGTTTTTAAATTTTCAACAGGATAGCCATCTTTATATTCCATTTTAAAATCTTCCTTAGCATTTGGAACTATTTCAATTTTTGGGGAAATATGATAAAAACCACATTCATTTTTGTCACAATCTTTTAGATTATATTTTTCCTTTAATTGCTCAAACAATTCATTGGAAACACATAAATCAAGGTCATTTGCTCTTTCTCTTAAACCATATAGCAACATAGAGCCACTTGATAAAATATAATATTCTGTTTTAGGTAAATTTAAAGTATCTAATAGACTTAATAATTCTTCTTTATTCATTTTAAATTACATTCCTTTCTCGTTTTTGTTATAAAGCACACATAGAAATGAAAGCACTGAGCTTAATTTCTTTCAAACTATTCTCCTTTCAAACAATATTTATTATATCAAGGCACAATAATAATAGTCAATATTACAATTTGCATATATAGTTAATTATTCGTAATGTATTTATATAATTTATTAAATTGTAACGAAAACTTAATATATTAGACATAAAACAACAAAAAAGCATTTCCGTAGGGTAAGGCCAAAAAAACATACAAAAACAGGATTTGACCCATTATATATATATAAATTAAACTATAAATAATGTATATATAGGGGGAATTGCAATTGAACAAAAAGGAGAAGAAAGTAATAATATTAACACTAATTTTAGCAATAATTACACTATGCTCTGTAATAATAACAAGCACTATAAAAACTACAAACAAATTATCAAAAATTACAGATCCAGAAACTTTAAGAGCATTGTCATATGGTAAAATTACGGATAATGATACATATGTAGAAGGCTGTAAAAATTTAGAGTTTAGTGCCTTTTTCACGCGAGATTTAGATGGTGACGGAAATGCAGAAAAAATGAAGGGAACAAGTAAATATATAAATGGCAGTGATAAATTATATATAGACCTGAATGTTCTAGCAGGAGGAAGGCTTGAAAATGGCGAAATAACAATAAATAGTAATAACTTTAATTATAGCCTAAATATGGTAAAAGATTCTGTGTTAAAATATTCATATATATCAAACAATGTAAGAACAATATCATTAAACAATTTAGAATCTGGAACACAAAAATTAATTTATGGTGATATTTTAGCCAATATAGGTTCAGATACAAATAACTACACAAGAACAGACAATACAGTGACATTAAAAGGTGTGTATGTTGCTGAAGATGGTACAAAAACAAATGTAAATAAAACAATAAATATTGCAGTAGATTGGTATGGAACTACAAACACATCAATAGAAAAACAATATTTTAGCTTTAATTATGCAAATTTAAAAGATAACGATTTAAAATTTGATTTAAAAACAAATGAACTTGCAAATCAATTATTATTAAAAGAAACTGGAGTAACACTTACAAAGCCAATAAAACAATAAATATAATACCAAATGATGGATATGAAATTGTAAAAATTAAGGTTAATTCAAAAGAAAATAATTTAACTGAAAGTGGAAATATAGTTATAAATGCAGAAAAATCAGGCGAAATAACAGAAGATAAAAACATTGAGGTAGAATTTAGAAAAACAAGCTCTGTAACTGTAAAATATATGGATAAAGACAAAGCAATCATTATATCAAAGTGAAGATGGAAAAGATTATATTGAAATTAGTGGATATGAATCCAAACAAATAAAAACAGAATAAATATTTACAAATTATCAAAAATCTAACCCATTTATAACAGATAGTAACAACAAACAAATAAAAGAAGAAATAGACATGTTTGCAGATAATTATACAGTAACATATTGGTTTGAAAGAATACTTTCTGGAATAGTGGCAAGGCATATAGAAATAGATAGTAAAGGAAATACAAAAGAAATAGAGCTAGAAAACATAACTGGTAAAGCTGGATTAACAGAGCTAGTAAACAGAAAAAAATATAAAAAGTATATTTCGGCAAGCGGACCAGAGAATACAGAAGAAAATGTAATTATAGCAAATAAAAATGAACAAAATAAAAAGGTAACATATATTGATGGAAAAGTACCAGAAGTATGGTTTTATTATCAAATGAATTGCGGAATATCAACTAAAATAGACAGCAATGAAGAAACTGATACATCAAAATTAGGAGATATATATCAATTTAAAATAAACGAAGACAGAACAGAACAAAAGGTTGATAATGAAATTGTGTTAAAAGGTGATAATGCTAAATATAATGTAAAAGTTGTTCCAAATTATGGATACAAAATTGGTGCAGTAATTTTTGAAAAAACAAAATATTATAAACCAGAAGAAGTTGCAGAAAATGAAGATCAAAACAAAGAAATAACTAAAAAAAATATAAACATTGAAAAATACAAAAATGATGATGGAAGTTTAATTATAACAACAGGTTCTGACATATTACAAAACATTGATGGGGATTATAAATTTATTGTAAAATTTGAAAAAATTCCATCAAAGGTTTTAGTAAAATATATAGAAGAAGAAACAGAAAAAGTAATATATAAACAAGAAAATGGAAAAGAATATGATGAAATAATTGGATATGTAAATGATGAGTATGAAACAAAAATAAAAGAAATAAAAAATTATGAAATAGATGAAAGCAAACTTCCAAATAATGCAAAAGGAAAAATGTTACCAGAAGAAACAACAGTTATATATTATTACAAAAAAGCAATGCTAGATTTTAAAGTAGAAAAGGAAATTGTAAAACTAGAAATAAATGACGAAGTACAAACTGAATTTTCGAATAAAAAATTGGTAGAAGCAAAAATTAAATACTCTGATATAAATTCAGCAAAACTAAAAGTATTTTATAAAGTAACTGTAAAAAATGTAGGAAAAGCATAAGGAACAGCAACAATAAAAGAAGAAATACCTACTGGAATGAATTTTATAAAAGAAGAAAGTTCAGAAGAATGGAATTTAACAGAGCAAACAGAAACGTTACAAACTCGAGAAATAGTGCCAGGTGAGCAAAAGGAATATTTAGTAGTATTAAATTGGGTACAAGACATACAGAATTATGGAGAAAAAGTAAATAAAGCAACAATAGATAATGTAACAAATGAAGAAAGTTTTGAAGAAATAGATAAAGATTCTGAAGAAAATAATAATACAGACAGTTCAATAATTACTATAAAACTAGAAAAAGTTGCTTCAAAACCAGACGATAGTAAAAATAACGATGATAAACAACATATTGGCAAGCAATTATAAATAATGGAAAAGCAACAGCGGATATAAATCAAGGTAATATAACGGGAGCATATAGGTCAATATGGAATAATGGAACATTGAATGTAGCAGGAGGAACGGTATCAGCAACATCAGCAGAATGTGTAGCAAATAATGGAATAATGACTGTATCATCAGGAAGTGTAACAGCAACAAAAGGAAATGCGATAAATTGTATAGGAACATCAGAATTAACAGTAACAGGAGGAACCATATCAACAGTAAGTGGATATGTTGGAGTAAATAATTCATCATCAGGAAATGTAGTTGTAGAAGGAGGAACAATATCAACAGGTTCAATTTCTAGAGCAACAGCAGCAATAAAGAATACGTCAACAGGAACAATAAGAATATATGGAGGAATAGTAACAACAGAGAAGAGTTATTCAGGAGGACCAGCAATTATTACAACAGGAAGTGGACAAATGTATGCATATCCAGCGGGAAATTATTCAATTTCATATTTATCAAAAACATATAAAACAACAGGAGCAAGAATAATTGGTGCAAGTGCAGCAATAGATACAACAGGAGCAACATCGAAAGTATTATTATATTTGGGAACAGGAGGAACTCCATCAGATACATCACCAATAATACAGGGAAATTCATTAGGAGAAGGTGACGCAGTAATAAGAGGAACATCAAATACAGTAAGAGTTATTTATCATACTGGTAAAATTTTAGAAAGTAAAAAATCAGGGAATGCATCTGGAACATACATATATGGTATGTCTCCAACAGTATATAGTACTGCATCGCCACATACAGGATATAAAATGAGTGCAAATGGAACAACAGGCTCTACAATTATAGTAACTTTATCTAAACAATAATAGAAATATTATGTATAGATATAACATGTAATAAACAAAACTATTACTTATTGCTAAAGTAAAAATCAGAAAGCATAAAGGGCTTTCTGATTTTTATTTAATAATTATGGTATAAATTAAAATAAATCCGAATATAATAGAATTATAAATATTTTATTATAAAAAATTCTATGAATATAGGTTTAAAATAGATATGTCACAAACAGATTGAAAAAATATTGAAAGAGAGTACCAAAAATAAACATATCGGAGGTGCTCTCTTATGGGGAATAATATCACAGATAGATTAAAATATAAAGAGTCAGTAGTAAAATTTTCAAAAAAAATATGGAGTAGCAAAGGCAGCATATAAATTTGGAGAATGTAAAAGAACAATATATAGATGGCAAAATAGATATGATGGAACATTAGAAAGTTTAAAAGATAAATCAAGACGTTCACATTCGCATCCAAATCAGCATATAGCGGAAGAAATAAAATTAATAAAGAATTATAAAAGAAATAATAAAGAAACAGGATTAGTAGTATTATGGGTAAAATTACGCCAAGCAGGATATACAAGAACGATACAAGGATTATATCATGTAATGCAAAGATTAGGAATATACAAAAAGACAGCAAGTAAAAAGAAAAAAAGTGAGCCAAATGAGTGGGTATCAGGAGAATATCCGGGAGATAAAATACAAGTAGATGTAAAATATGTGCCAAAAAAATGTATGAGTAAAGAGTTACAAGAAAGAGGTGAAAAATTTTATTAATATACGGCAATAGATGAGTATTCGAGATTAAGATATATATGGTTTACAAATGCACATGATACGTATGCGTCAAGTGAATTCGTAAAAAGATTGGTAAGATATTTTCCATTTAAAATAAAAACAATACAAACAGATAATGGTTTTGAATTTACAAATAGATTAAGTTGGCAAGCATTTTTGAAAAATAAAAAAACAATGTTTGAAAATACACTAGAAGAATTAGGATTAGAATACAAAGTAATAAAGCCACATACGCCGAAACAAAATGGAAGAGCAGAAAGAAGTCATAGAAAGGATCAAGAAAGATTTTATTATAAAAGAATATTTTATAGTTTAGAGGATTTAAGAAATCAAGGAAAAGAATGGAGAAAAGAATATAATAATTTTCCGATGAGACCGTTAGGATGGCTGAGTCCCAGAGAATTCATAGAAAAATCTAAAAGTCAAGAAGAATCGTTATTTGCAATATAGGTGCTCAAAGTATTTATTTTAAATAATTTGTGACAAATGATTGACTAACCTACAATTTTATTATAAAAAATTCTATGAAAGTATTGACAAAAAAGTATATATTGTTGTATACTAAATAAGTCGAAAACATCGCGGGGTGGAGCAGTTGGCAGCTCGTTGGGCTCATAACCCAAAGGTCGGTAGTTCGAGTCTACCCTCCGCAACCAAAATATAAAAAAGCAAACTTTTCATTAATATTGAAAAGTTTGTTTTTTTGTATATATCAAAAATAAAGCAGTTGCAAATGTATGAAAGGAATTAAATTTTACTTGAAACAATTATAAAACTAATGTATAATATTAAAAGATGTGTGAGTAGCTCAGTTGGATAGAGCGTCGGTTTCCTAAACCGCAGGTCGCAGGTTCAATTCCTGTCTCGCACACCATTATATTTATGGAGAAATTTATGCAAGAAAAATATATGAAATTAGCTTTAAAAGAAGCAAGAAAAGCATATGATAAAAATGAAATACCGGTAGGAGCAGTAATAGTAAAAGATGATAAAGTAATTGCTAAAGCACATAATTTAAAAGAGCTAAAAAATGATACAACAAAGCACGCAGAAATAATTGCAATACAAAAAGCAAGTAAAAAATTAAATAGTTGGCGTTTAGAAAAATGCGAAATGTATGTAACGCTAGAGCCATGCAGTATGTGTGCTGGAGCATTAATTCAGTCAAGAATAAAAAAGGTATATATAGGAACAATGGATTATAAAACAGGAGCTTGCGGTTCTGTTTTAAACTTGTTAAAGGATTTTAAATTTAATCATATTGTGGAAATTGAAAATGGAGTAATGCAACAAGAATGTGAAGAAATACTAAAGAATTTTTTTAAGGAACTTCGTAAAAGCAAAAAGAAAAAAATACAATAGTATAATGTATAAAAGGTTTATAGGTATAACCCAAAAAAACCTAAATAATTTTTATAAGGAATAAAAAAATGGATAAAGATAAAGTTCAAAAATTAAAATTTATAATTGCTATTTTTATAATAGTATTAGTTATTGCATTTGTAGCTTTCAGAATAATTAAATATCAAACAGAAGGCGAAAAAAATATGCCATTTAATTTATCTAAAATAATAGTAGTAAGTACCGCGCAAAAAGAAGATATTACTCAAGAAAATGGACAAAATAATTTATGGAATTTTAATATTATTCAAACAAATGATGTATACATATCAATCGAAAGAAATAAAAATAATACTAAAAAAGATGAAAAAATAAAAAATATTTCAATCAATAATATTGAAATTATAGAAAAACCTACTGTAGGGGAACTTAAACCATATATGCCAAACAGTTTAGAGGGCGAAAATTATAAATATACTGACGACTATATAGTTAATGATAGTTTAACATATAGAGCCGCAGATAAAACAGATTATAAAAACCTACAAATAGGCCAAAATGGAGGAAGTGTAGCAATTAGTTTCGCTAATAAACAAATAGGAACATATTCATCTGCAGATGATACAGAAAAAATAACATATGACGGAACAATGCTTTCGAAAATAGGAATAACAAATGAACAAGTAAAATCTAAAGTAGCATTTGATTTAATAATAGAATTAGATGATGGAAAAAAATATTCTGGAAGAGTTGAGTTAGATTTAAATTGTGATAATCTAATTGAAAATGGAAAATCACAAATAGAAATTGCAGATTTTAGTAATATTATTTTTAAAAGAATATAAAATTAAATAAAAACACTTGATTAATATAAAAAAACATTATATAATTCCAATAGTATGAGAATAATGCTCTAACCTTTGTATGGAGAGCAATGTCAATAAAAGCCCATGAACCTTGTCAGGTCCGGAAGGAAGCAGCAATAAGTGGTAACTTTTATGTGATAATTGTTTTCCATAGAGAGGTTAGAAAGTTAAATAAAATCTCATACTATTTTTTTAGTAGAGGTGATATAATGTCTTATACAGCTTTATACAGAAAATACAGACCAAAAACTTTTGAAGAAGTAGTTGGACAAGAGCATATAACAAGAACACTAAAAAATCAAATAATATCTGGAAGAGTTGGTCACGCTTATCTACTTAATGGAGGTAGAGGAACAGGAAAAACATCTACCGCAAAAATACTTGCAAGAGCTATAAACTGCTTAAATCCGCAAGATGGAAACCCATGCAATGAATGTGAAATATGCAAATCAGCTTTAAATGGATCATTAACAGATATTGTAGAAATGGATGCAGCATCAAATAATAGTGTTGAAGATATAAGAGCTATACGAGATGAGGTAAACTTTTTACCAACAGTTGCAAAATATAGGGTTTATATAATAGATGAGGTGCATATGTTATCAATAGGAGCTTTTAATGCTTTATTAAAAACATTAGAAGAGCCACCAGCACATGTAAAATTTATATTAGCGACAACAGAACCACAAAAATTACCAGCAACTATTTTATCAAGATGCCAAAGATTTGATTTTAAAAAAATATCAAACGAATATATAAAAACAAGGTTAAACTATATATGTGAGCAAGATGAAATAAAAATTGAAGAAGATGCAATAAATACAATTTCAGTTTTAGCAGAAGGTGCAATGAGAGATGCAATAAGTATATTGGAGCGATGCTTGCAAGAAGGTACGGAAATAATAACAAACGAACAAGTAAAAGAGCTTGTTGGAATTCCTAAGTTAGAATCAGTAAATAAAATTATAAATGATATTTTAGAATATAATATAGATGATGCAATTAAAGATGTAAATGAAACATTAGCAGATGGAAAAGATATATCAAATTTAATTTGGGAAATAATAAAATATGTTAAAGATATATTAATATACAAAACAACAAAAAAATTGGATTTATATAATGCAAAAGAACTAGAGCAAATACAAACATTAGCTGAAAAATCAACAAAAGAAAGATTATTAAACATAATATTTTTCTTATCTGATTTATCAAATGAAATAAAAATGACAACACAAAAAACAATAATGTTTCAAGTAGGAATAATGAAATTATGTACAAAAGAAACAGAAAAAATAAATAATGTAAATATGCAAAATGAAAATTCAAATACAAATAATAACGAAAATAATGCTAAAAAAATAACAGAAAATGCATCACAAAATATAGCAGGAAATAATATTGAATTATCGAATGTAAATAATAGAATATCTAACTTAGAAAATAAATTACAAAAAACAGTAAATGCAGTACAAAAATTATTAACAAATCCACAAGTTATCAACAATTCTGCAAAAAATGTGGATAACCCTACCGAAAAAAAGCAAAATTCAAGTTTTAAATCAAGTGGTAACAATCAAAATATAAAAAATTTAATAACAGACCAAACTGATGGAAAAAAAGTTGAATGTTGGGGAAAAGTAGTCGGTAGTTTAAAAGAAAGTGGAAAAGTAATGTTATATTCAAACTTAGCAAAGTCAAATGCTGTTGAGTTAAACGATATGACAATAGGCATAAGTTTTCCAGAAGGACTAACACCATTTGGAAAATCTGTAATAGGAAAGTCTGAAAATGTTACGGAATTAAACAGGTTAATATCTATGGAATATGGAAAGCCAATGCAAATAAGATTAATTAATAATAATAATGTGCAAGCTAATGAAAATTCAATTGATAGCATTGTAAAAGGATTAGATTTGCCATTAAATATTATAGAATAAGAATAAATAATAAGGAAGGATTGATACATATGTCAAAAAGAGGAGGATTCCCAGGAATGGGTGGATTTGGTGGAATGAACATCAACCAATTAATGAAAGAAGCAAAAAAAATGCAAGCTGATTTAGAAAAATCACAAGAAGAATTAGGAAGCAAAGAATTTAATGCAACAGCAGGTGGAGGAGCAATAGAAGTAACAGTATCTGGAGATAAAAAATTAAAAAATATATCAATAAAACCAGAAGTAGTAGATCCAGAAGATGTAGAAATGTTACAAGATTTAATACTAACATGCGTAAATGAAGCACTAAAAAAAGCAGAAGATGCACAAGCTTCAGAGTTTGGAAAATACAACATACCAGGAATAATGTAATAATTGAGCACATATAGCTCAAAAAAAGATTGGGCATTTTATTAAAATGTTTAATCTTTTTTTATTTATTTTTTTAGAGAAAATAAATAAAAAATAAATAAAAAATAAATAAAAAATAAATAAAAAATAAATATAAAAATAAATATAAAAATTAAATAATCAAACATGAAAGGAAGGTTAGAAAATGTCATATTATTCACCATCAATAGAAAAATTAATTGAGGCTTTTGAAAAATTACCGAGTATAGGAAATAAAACTGCTGCAAGATTGGCATTTTATATATTAAATGCTAGCCAAGAAGAAACTAATGAATTTGTAGAAGCAATTGTAAATGCTAAAAAGAATTTAAAATATTGTTCAATATGTTATAATATTTCAGATACAGACCCATGTGCAATTTGCTCTAATGCAGGAAGAGATAAATCTGTAATATGCGTAGTTGAAGATGTAAAAGATATAGTTGCAATGGAAAAAACACACGAATTTAAAGGTCTTTATCATGTATTACATGGTTCAATTTCACCAATGAATGGAATAGGTCCAGATGATATAAAAATAAAAGAGCTATTGACTAGATTAATGGAAGGAACAGTAAAAGAAGTAATTTTAGCAACAAATCCACGAGTAGAAGGAGAAGCTACAGCTATTTATTTATCAAAATTGATAAAACCACTAGGAATAACAGTAACAAGAATAGCACATGGAATTCCAGTTGGTGGAGATTTAGAATATACAGATGAGGTTACATTAAGTAAAGCGTTAGAAGGAAGAAGAGAAATTTAAAAATGTAATTTTAAAGCAATAATTATGTGTAAGTTATATACAATTTTATTTAGTATCTGAAATTAGTGTTATATTAGTGCCTAAAGCAGAAAAGAAATCACCAAGAGTAGCTGTTTGATCTGCAGATAATCCATCAGATAAATAAATAGCTAAAATATTAGCAAGCGTTACTAATTCAGTACCTGTCAAATTATTCAAAAACATAAAGATACACCCCTTAATAAAATATGAGGTGTATTTTTTGTATGTGAAAACATATAAAATGAATAATAAAATTTTATGGGTTTTATTTTTATTGTAGTTTAATTAAGTAACAATTTATAATAATAATATTTATTAAATATGCACATAGATATAAAAAAGAGCAGGTATAAAACTGCTCTGGAATTATAATTTATTAAATTAATTCTTTTTTCAATATTTCACATATATCTTTTGTTGAATTTATATGAGCTAAATTATGTGTTTTTTCTTTCATTGATTCGAGTAAAGTTTCGGATTTTAGCAAGTTTGATATTACAATATCTGGAGAATCGTTTTTTCTTAACCAAATGGCTACACCAGATTGTTCTAAAAATTCTGCGTTTTCCTCTTCTTGACCAGGTATAGGGTTTATTACCAATATTGGTAGCGATGATGCTAAACTTTCTGAAATTGTTAACCCGCCGGGTTTTGTTACTACTAAACTAGAAATTGACATTACTTCTGGAACTTTATCTATAAATTCATATATTTTTAATGAGCTTGAATCTTCTAATGTATTGGCAAGATCCTTAAAAGCCTGATTCATTTTTGGATTTTTTCCGGAAATTGCCACTATTTGATATTTATCTAAATAGTGTGTTAATGTTTGTAATATTTCTACGGTTCTACTTTTTCCAAGCCCAAATTCACCACCACCGAAAAATAATATTGTTTTTTTATTAGGCGATAAATTAAATATTTTATAAATTTCATCTTTATTAAAATTAGATGAAAATTTGCTTGATAATGGTATTACCGTAACAAAAACTTTTTCATATGGTATTTTAAACTCCTTTACTAGTGATGTTTTCATATTATTATTTGATACAAAAAAGTAATCACCATATTTATTTCCAACAAGCCATTGGTCATGAGGTGCAAAATCAGTTAAAATTGTAGCTAATTTGCAATTTATTTTTCCTTTTCGTTTTAAATAACTAGTCATCTGTGTACCAAATGGATGAGTTGATATTACCAAATCTGGAGAATACTCTTCAAATAAATTTTTTAGTTTTCTAGATATAACTTTGTTTGTTGTACTACTTATTTTTGAAAGTGCACCTTTTTCAGAATGATAATATACTTGTTTCCAAGCCCAAGGAGCTTTTTTTGCCATTTCTTTGTATGCTCCAGTTGTTATTTTATCTAAAGCCTTATTTATATATTTAATACAATCGACTATGTTAGTTTCTACATTTTCAAAATTATTATCAATATATTCTTTAATGGATTTAGCAGCAGAAAGATGTCCACCACCATAAGCTGCGTATAAAATTAGAATTTTTTTCATTTTTTTCTACCTTTCATAAATAATCTGAAAAAATTGTAACATACTATAATAAAAACAACAAGAAAAATTTAGAAGATTTAAAAGTTGTTAGGTATTCTATATTGCTATACAATTGTTAGAATTTGTAAAGTAAAAAGTTTATAGGTGTATCTTAAAACCTAAATATATTAAATTAGGATGAAAGGAATTAATCGATTAATAAATTAATTTTTTATATAATTGGTTTTATTAGGAAAGATGAAAAAAAGTTTAAAATATTTTATTATAGGCTCTATATTTATAGTCTTGGCATTATTTGTACTATTATTTAAAACAAATAATGTAGATATTGTTCAAGCTGCCACAAATAATAATACATCTGATGTGCAATTAATAGCGAGAGCCATTAATGGTGAAGCAAGAGGCGAACCTTATGAAGGTCAAGTAGCCGTAGGAGCAGTTATATTAAATAGGGTAAAAAGCTCTAAATTTCCAAATACAATAGCCGGTGTAATATATCAGTCTGGTGCATTTACAGCAGTTTCAGATGGTCAAATAAATGTACCCATAGCATCAAACTCAACAGTAGTGAAGGCTGCACAAGATGCATTAAATGGTTGGGACCCAACAGGTGGTGCAATATATTATTTTAATCCAAATACAGCAACTAATAAATGGATTTGGTCAAGACCACAGATAAAAACAATTGGAAATCACATTTTTTGTAAATAAAAAATAAGTAAAAAATTAAATAAAAACAAATGGGAAATAAGTAAAAAATAAATGAAAAATAAATAAAGAAATAAATAAAGAAATAAATAAAGATAGACAGAGAATAAGTAAAAAAATAAATATATGATAAATCAATTAGGACAATAAAGGTTTATAGGTAACCAATTTAAAAACCTAAATATGTTATATAAGGAATGATATTGTGAGTGATTTTAGAATTAAAATGAAAGACTTTGGAAAAAAATTAAGAAGTAAAAGATTAAATATATTGGCAGTTGCATTATTAATTGCATTTATATTAATAGTAATTTATTCATATAATACACAAAAGAAATATAGACAATCAATAGAAAATAATTATAATATGGCATTTTTTCAATTAGTAGATTATGTACAAGATGTTGAAGTATATCTTGCCAAATCTGTAATTTCAAATTCGCCAGAAAGTGGTGCTGAAACATTAACTTATATATGGAGAGAAGCAAATTTAGCCCAGACATATTTGTCAATGTTACCAATGAATAGTGTAGATCTAGAAAATACTGCAAAATTTTTGAACCAAGTAAGTGATTATAGTTATTCTTTATCAAGAAAAACTATTAATAATACAGAACTAAGTCAAGAAGATTTAGATAATTTGGATAAATTACACGATTATAGTTTGCAATTAGAAAATACATTAAATCAATTATCTTTAGACATAAATGATGGAAGAATTACTTGGGGTGAGCTAACAAATAAAGCTGCACCTGCATTTGCAAAACAGGTAAGTAATATTTCACAAGATAGTTTTGGATCTTTAGAAGAAAATTTTCATGAATATGCAGGTTTAATATATGATGGTGCATATTCAGAACATATGACAAATCCGGAAAGAAGAGGTTTAACAGGCGATGATATAGATGAAGAAACAGCAAAAAATAAAGTTGAAGAATTTATTTCTAAAGATAAAATTAAAAAAATTGAAAGTAATGGTTTAACAGAAAATGCAAATATACAATCATATGATTTTATAATAACAACAACAAATGACGAAATTGTTTGGATATCAATTTCGCAAAAAGGTGGTCATATAATTTCTATGAACTACAATAGAGATGTAACTACGGAAATATTATCACAAGAAGATATTGATAAAGTAGCACAAAATTTCCTTGAGCAAAAAGGCTTTAAAAATATGAAAAAAACATATTTTACTAAAAGGGATGGAATAGAAACTATAAATTTTGCGTATGAACAAGATAATGTAATTGTATATCCAGATTTAATAAAAGTAAAAATTGCATTAGATAATGGCGAAATACTTGGTATTGAAACAACAGGATATTTAAATTCACATACACAAAGAACAATGTCACAAATAAAAGTAAGTAAAGAAGAAGCAAAAACAAAAATAAATAAAAATTTACAAATTGAAAGTGAAAGATTAGCAATAATTCCAACAGAATTTCAAACAGAGATAATGTGTTGGGAATTTAAAGGAAGAGTTGATGACAGAGAATTTTTAGTTTATATAAATGTTGAAACAGGAAAAGAAGAAGATATTTTAGTAATATTAAATAGTGATGAAGGAACTTTAACAATGTAAAAAATTACTATTATAAAAAAATAAAAAAAGCACAAAATAGTAT